>Ga0114974_10003251_pt1 | contig 12363 bp, 8 predicted proteins | sample S_130206_EF_Meta_FD_87318 | JGI IMG/M metagenome (GOLD analysis project Ga0114974, IMG submission 87318) | Freshwater microbial communities from Lake Simoncouche, Canada to study carbon cycling - S_130206_EF_MetaG | ecosystem: Environmental > Aquatic > Freshwater > Lake | place: Lake...
ACGCTTGGCTGGAACTCAAACAGCCCGGGCCAACGCAGGCTAGCCCCGGACGCCTAAGCCCAGCGTGTCGCGGCAGTAGCGGATGCTCCGCTCGAGGTCGGCGAGCTGATAAGCCTGCTCGGCCCCCTTGCGGGCGTCGCCATCGGGGGCTTGAAAGGGATCGATGGCATGGCCGCGGCGGGCAAGGGCCTCGAAGCGGGCGAAGTCGGCAGCGGGCATCGCCGGGAAGGCCTTCCAGAAGTCGGGCTCGAGGAAGGGAAGCTCGCGGGCGAAGCCGGAGATCGTCTCGATGTGGACAACCACGTCGGGGCAGTGCTTTTGGAAATGATCGAAGAACGTCGGCAGGTCGACGCATCCTTCCCCCATCGCCGTCCACTGCACCTTCACCCCCTTCTCGCTCGGCCACACCTGGCCGTCGCGGAGGCTCGTCGTGACGACATACGGGGCGAGGGTCTCGAGCGCGGCGAGGGGATCCTCGAGCGTCCACAGGGCGTTGCCGGAATCGAAATTGACGCCGACGAAGTCGGGGCCGGCCTCCTCGACGAGGCGGGCGAGCTCGCGCGAATGGAGATCACCGGCGTGGTTTTCCACCGCGATCTTCACACCGGCGTCGAGGGCCCGCGACCGACAGGCCTCGAGGACTTTGACCGTGTCGGCGATCCGGGCGTCGATGCCGCCGTCGGTGAGCCGGTCTTGATGGTTGCCGAGGATCACCCGGAAGGCCTTTGAGCCGAGATCCTTCGCCATCCGGATGCCGAGAGCGAGGTGGTCTTCGGCGCTGCCCCAGTCCTTGCGGAAGGTCGTGGACGTCGGGCAGATGCTCCACGAGCCGAGCTCGAGGCCGACGCCGCGGTCGGAGGCATAGCGGCCGATCTCGTCGAGCGAGTCGTCGTCGGTCTGCCCGCCGAAGGGACTGAAGTCAGTGATGAAGAGCGAATCGCAGCCGAGCTTCTCGGCGTGGTCGACCAGCTCGCGGGCATTCCACCCCATCGCCCGAACGGCGAAGTTGTCGAAGCCGAGGGGGATCCCCCGGCGACGGATCGAGGGGGCCGGATCGGCGGCGGCCGTCGCCGCGGCGAGAAGCCCTCCGACGAGGCTACGGCCGAGGGCGCGGCGGGAAAGCAAGAACGGGCTCATCGTTGGGTGCATGTTGTTCGGGTTCATGGTCATGGTCATGTTCATGGACGGCACTTTGACACAACCACCGGGAGGCTTCAACGCTTCTCGCCGCGACGCTGCTTGGGCGCCGGGGGGGAGCCGGGCGTGAGAGCGACATCGAGGCCGCCGTCGAAGCCGGCCAGTTCCCCCGGCGGGGCGTTGAGCTTGAGATAGAGGGCGCCTGTCGTGATGGCGGTGAACCGGGCCGCCGCCCCTTCGGCGACGACGACGAACCGGGGCCGGCCCCCTTCAGCGGGAACGGCCCACTGGGCGACAAGGAGCCGGCCGAGGGGGCGACCGCGATACCAGCGCAGCGAGATCCCGTCGCCGGTGCTCTCCAGATCGATCGCCCCGGCCCGCCCGACTCCGGCCCGCCCGGAGGCAACGAGCTCGGCCGTCTCGCCGGCCTCCATCGAAGAGCCACTCGGCTGCCAGCCCCGGTCGGCCGCGACCACGAGCTTCGCGGGGGCTGTGAGTGGCCGTCCGTTGGTCCAATCGATGGCGGAGCGGCCGAAGTCGTAGCCATGATCGAGGTCGTCGGTGAAGGCATCGAAGTCGCGGGCGGCGAGGTCTCCATCCCAGCCGGCACTGGCCTCCAGCCGGGCGGTGAGGCGGGCATCGAGGGGGCCTGACTCGAGCGCCTGGAATCGACCGGCGTGGGACGGATGCCCGGCGAGGAGGGCTGTCGCCGCCCAACTGGTTGCATAGGCGGGGATGTCGTGACGCGGCGATGGGGGCGTGGCGAAGACGTCGGCGAGCCCCGGGATCTCGCCGCTCATCCGCAGCCGGCGGAGGGCCTCGATCCGGCCGAGCTGCTCGACCTCGTCGGCGCGGCGCGGGATCGGCGTCGGTTGGAAGTGACCCGCTTCGAGGCGGTGCGTGGCGAGGAGCTCGGCAATCCCTTCGGTGTACCAAGTGGGGGCCGCCAGGGAACGGAGCGTGAGTGTGAAGGCATGCACGCCTTCGTGAAGGAGGAGGTGACGGCGGTAGGCGGGGTTGGCCGGATCGACGAGCCAGAAGCGGTTGCGGTCGCAGAAGCCGTTGGCAAAGTCGGGCACCGTGCCATCGTCGGGGAGGAGCCCGGCGGCGCGGAATGGCTCCCGATCCGACATCAGGCATCCGCAGGCGCGCCACGAGGGCAAGGCCTTCGGATCGAGCGAGTAGTGATCGCACCAAGCGGCGAAGGCCTCGTCGAAGATCCGCGGTAGATCGTCGACGCCGTCGCCGGCTCGCGCTGGCCGGTCGGTCACGAGAACGAGCCGTTCTCCGGAGACGACGCGGAGGCCAGCCCGGCGGGCCGTGGCCTCGAGCCGCGCGACGTCGACCATCGCCCCAGGGGCTCGCTCATCAGCCACGACGACGCCGGGATCGGGCGGCGCGACCGTGACGAGGAGCGCCCCGAGGAGCGCCACGCGAAGCAGGAGTGCTCCCCACCGCGCGGTGTGTTGCTTGTGTTGTGTGGTCACCACAGCTCTTTCTCTTGCCTGGGTTGGAGCGCCGGCATCCGGATGAGGGGTGACAGGCTTCCCCAGTTCAACCCAAGCCCCCAGATCGCCGCAAGGTTGCCGTCCCGAGCCGCTGCGGCTGAATCCCCAGGTCTGATTCTTCCGATCGAAGGGGGGAGCGGGGGCCGCCAGCACCCCGCTGACGGCGGGCCGGGCAAAAGGGCGTGGCTGTGCCAAGGATGAATCGGCAATCCGAGCCGGGAGCGATGGTCGAAGGGGGCCATCGACGCCGCAGGTCTGCGCCGTGGGCCACGACCGGCTCGAGGCTGCGGCTGGCCGTGGCCCTCGCGCTTCTGATCGGGGGATGGGGGGCGGCGGGCCGGGGGGCGGACGACGGAGCGGGAGGGGCGGTGAACCCGTGGGCCACCGGTGGCACGCCTGCCAAGCCTGGCGATGTCGACGGCAAGCCCGGGGCTGCGGCAGCGCCACTGACCGGAGCCTTTCCGGTGGCGCAGGCGTATGCCGTTCCCACGACCGTCATCCAGGGAGGGGCGATTCCGCCCGGCTGGCAGCCGCAGGCGATTCCCTATTCCACGATCGGCCCCGATGGAAAGCCGATCACGGTCCATGTGGCCCCGACGTATGTCTTCACCTACATCGCCGGGCCGCCGGTCGTTCAGGCTCCGGTGACGCGGCAGGTCAATCGCATCCAGGCCAATGGCCCACCGCCGGGCTGGGCCTACCAATCGCGCGGCGCGACGCCGGTGGTCGCCGCCCTCCCGGTGATGCGCTCGGCGCCGATCCCCTACCAATATCCCGCCGGCGCCCCGGCGCTCGCCGGGCAGTCGGTCGTGCCGCCGCCGTCTCCACTCGCCGCGCCGGCGCCAGTGGCCGCGGCGGCGCCAATGGCCGCACCGGCGCCAATGATGGCCCAGGCGCCCGCGCCTCTGCCCCAGCCTGCTGTCGCGCCGCCACCGGTGCCCCAGGCGCCGCCTGTCCCGCAGGCGGGGGCGACGCAGTGGGTGTCGGCGCCGATGTCTCAGGCTCCGTCGAATTTCAACGCGGCGCCGGCCGTCGCGGCCGGTACGGCGGCAGCCGCCGGGGCGATCGCGGCCACCGAAGCCGCTCCACCCACCGCGTCGATCCCGCCGCCCCCTCCGCCGGCAGCGGCCCCGCCGATGACGCCGGTCAGCACCGCGGCGCAGCCGCCGTCCGATCCGGCGCCGCCGCAGCCGGCGATGGAGTCGCTCGCCAATCCCGCTCCCAACCGGGGGAGCACCCATGTCTGGCGGGTCGTCGGCGTTCACGACGGCGACACGCTCACCTGCCTCGACGAGACGAACACGCAGCAGAAGGTGCGGCTGGCCGAGATCGATGCCCCGGAGCTCGGTCAGGACTACGGCAAGGTGTCGCGCGAGGCGCTCGCCGAGATGGTCTTCGGCAAGACGGTGACGGTGTCGGAGGAAGGGAAGGATCGGTATGGACGGTGGATCGCCCACGTGCAGGTCAACGGCATCGACGTGAATCGCCAGCAGGTCGCCACTGGAAATGCCTGGCACTACTCCGACTATTCCCGCGACCCGACACTCGCCACCCTGCAGACCGACGCCCAGGCGCGCCGGCTCGGGCTGTGGTCACAACCCGAGCCGGTGCCGCCATGGGATTTCCGTCAAACGGTGAAGAAGGCCGCCGCCGGTTGACGCTTGACTTCGCCGGCTTTCGCGACTCGGATCAGCGGCCGTTCCGCTTCGCCTGCTGACGCTTCCCGCTGGCCACGGTGTGGCCGAGGCGGCGCGTGTTAGCGCCCTCGAGCTTGAGACGCCCCGCCTTCGCGGCAGTGACGGCCGAACGCTGCTTGGCGCGATCGAAGACCACGCCCTGCGCTCCGGCGGCGGGGGTCAGCGCGGCGCGGTTGACGCGGGCCTTCTTCGAGATCGTGGCGGCGGGCTTGGCGGCCTTCCGCTTCGCCGGGGCTGCAGGCTTCGCCGGCTTTGCGACAGGCGCGACGACCGGGGCTGCAACGACGGCCGCTGCCGGCTTGGCACCGCGGCGCGGGGCCGGCGGGAGCGCGACCTTCGCACGGACCGGCGGGGGAGCGATCTTCCGTGCGGGGGCCGCGGGAGCGACCGGTCGCTCGGTGGTCCGCCGCACCGCGCGGCCGGAGATCTTCTTGTCGCGCGCCTTGGCACGGGCGGTCGTCACCTTGGCAGGGAGGATGCCGCCGACGGCAGCCGCCAGTTCACCGAGACGCTTCTCCAGACGCTCGACCGCGGCGTGGAACACGTCGGCCTTCTCGTTGCTGCGGCTATTGGCTGCCGACACCGGCGCGGCGGCGCGCTTCGTTTTCCGCCCCTGACCAGCCGTCAGGTCACGCCACTTGTCCCGGAGGATGCGGGCCTGCTTCGCGGCGGCCTCGATCTGCGTGTGCGTGGCGTCGGCGAGCGCTGTGCCGAAGCTCGAGTCGAGGATCTTCTTCTCTGTCGCGGTGAACAGATCGCGGAGATGAGCGAACGGGGAGGTCGTGGAGGGCGTCGACTTAGCCATGGTGAAAAAGTTCCTATGTGGAAGGGACGTGGGAATAGGACCGTGTGCGGAGTGTATGTCTTCTGGGCCGTGACGGGGCGGATTCGGATCGACTCGTCGTGGCGGGAATGTGGTGTGCAGGGATCGTCAGAGGCTGCCAGGGGCGGGGATCGGGACGGCGGGGCGGCTCGCCTGCGTGCCGCCCCGCCCCACTCCCTCACCCGTGCCGGCGGGGGCGGGCGACGCGGAGTCTGGCTCGGAACGAAGGCGTTGCCCGGCGCGTCGGCCCGCGCGGCGTCTCCCCGTCCGGCACCGTCCGGACCGTCACCGTCATCGGGGGGGCGCTCACCCCCGAACCGGCCGGCCCAAACTTCTTCCCGTCAATCGCCCGCAACCATTCCGGACGCCAGGGGATGCTGCGTGTCACCCGCTTCATCCAGTGAAGCTGCGCCGCGTCGTGCATCCACATGATGGCGTTCCCCAGGCCACGCCGGCGTGGCGGCGCTTCCAGCGCCGCCGGATCGAAACCGGGCGTTACTGGGGGAATCGGCGGAGCGAACGCTGCGGCCGCAGTCTCGACCCAGAATGGCCAGTCTGCGCCGGTCGTACGGATGACAGGGGCCACCCAACCGTCAGGCTTTACCGGAGTGGCGGCTGGGATTACCGGCCGCGGCCGCCGGTGCCGCCGCCGGTCTGTTGGCGACGCTCATCCATCTGCCGACGGTATTCGGCCCTTCGCCCGCGCTGCTCCGGATCGGAGTTGTCGAGCATCGACTTGCGACGGTTGTTGCGGTCTTCCTCGGAGAATCCGCCGCGTGGGGGACCACCCCCGCCTGGGCCGCGGCCGCCGGGACCGCCCCCGGCGGGACCACCCCCGCCCGGACCGCGATTGCCGGCCACCTGATTGTCGCCCGGCCCTCCGGCCGTTGCACGCGGGGGCCCGCGGTTGCTCCCCTTGGACCGGTCGGCCGCACGCTTCTTCCGGGCGTCGTCCTCGGCTTTGATGCGACGGTCGAGTTCGGCCTGCCGTTGGGCGGGGGGAACGAGAAAGAAGGAGTTCACCTGGGCCGTCTCGCCGGCCTCCATGAGGCGGCCAAAGTCACGCCGCACCCGATCGCGCATCCCCTCGGGGAGGTTGCGCATCGAATCGCGAACCTTCCCCATGTCGGGGCCACCGGCATAGGGGGCCTGTCCCTTGCTGACCTTGTCGAGTTCGGCGATCTGTTCGTTGATGGCGGCCCGGACGTCGAGCACTTGGGCCGGCGTCGAATACCAGCCCAGCGCCCATCCGGAGAGGAGTGTGAGAAAGAGGAGGGCCACGGCGGCGATCGCGCCACGCTTGAGCCAGTCGCCGACTGTGGTGCGAGCCCCGGAGCTTCGCTGGTCGGCAGCGAGGGCACGGCGGACTTCACCTGCGGACAGGGTGCGCATGATGGACTTCCTGGAGCGGAGGGCCACGACGCCGATCCCCCAAAAAGGTGGATCAACGCGAGTGCCAAGACGGGGCTTGAAGCGGCCTGCCGCCCCCGTTCAACGCCCCGTCGCTGCCGAAGTTTCGCGGTCACGCCCACTCCGTCAAGGAGCCCGACGGGGCTCGGAGTCAGGAGAAGGCTTGCCCGGGAGTTGCTAGCAGGCCATTTCCTCGGCATTCCGCGCGGCGGCTCCTGGGAATCGGTGGAAAAGTCGCTCACGACCGACCCGGCCTCCTGCCGCGGTTGGAAGCCGTCCCCGCGGGACTTGAGATGCCCTCCAAAAAGCCGATGCTTTCCGGAGGAGATCGTTGCGGAGAAAACGTGTGGAGAACCCGAAAGGAGCAAGCGGATGATCGACGCGGTCGAGCCGGGCAGATACCGGCACTACAAAGGGAACGAGTACACCGTGCTTGGGGTGGCGCGGCACAGCGAGACGGAGGAGACCCTCGTCGTCTACCGCCAGGAGTATGGCGATCGGGGGCTGTGGGTCAGGCCGCTGTCGATGTTTGCGGAGTCGGTCGAGGTCGGGGGCCGGAGCGTTCTCCGCTTCGAGCGGATCGGCCCCGGTTGAGTGGCCGCGGTTTCAGGGGCCCCGGTGAGTTTCAAACTCGTCGGCCGTGTCGGTCTTTTCAGCCACGATCGCTGCCACTCGGGCCTCGACTTTCTTGAGCCGCATGAAGCCGACCCGGTCGAGCGCTTCATCGAGCGAGAGATAGTGGGCCGGCAGGGTGCGGTATTCGTCGTCCTGATCGACGAGCCACCGTCCGCCCGGTTGGAGCCGGTACATGACCGCATACCCGTAGACGCCGAGTTTGTTCGTATCCTCGGACATGAAAATCCCCCCTGACAAGGGTCTTTGGGCCTCGGGTGGTGCCGATCACACCACGGCCGAATCGGCCCGTGGCGGCAGCATCGAACACCATCCCGAGGGAGACCGCCTAGGGCAGTTTGTGGCGGCGATCGCCGGCCGTTTCGTGCGGCTGTTTTCTCGGGGTTTGGGGGGGAGATCGCGAAGATCCATCTCCGTCGGGGGGTGCTAGCACGCCCTCGCCCGCTGGCTATCCGGTCGATCAGGCGATCAGGCCGATCAGGCGATCCGGTCGATCAGGGGCCGGCCGTCCCTCTCGCGGGCTACCAGCTTCACTCCGAAGTTCACTCCGAAGGGTGGGGAAGATGCTGCGCCGAGGTGAGTCTGGAGCGTGAACGGTGCTCGAGGGCGTTTCTAATGAAACATTCCCGATGGGAGGGCCGTTGAACTCGGGCGTCGATCCAGGGTCCGTCCCTCCCCGTTCCTTGCCACGATAAACACTCCGCATGCTGGTCTGGTTGTTCCTTGTCGCGCTGGTCGCCATCGGTTCAACCGCGGCGTTCCTGCTGGCAACCGCCCTGCTACCGGGAGCGCGGCGATGGTGGCCGGTGGCCTGCTCGCCGCCGTGGTGCCGATGCGGGTGCGTCGCCGTGGCAATGGTGTCGTTCGCGGCGACCTCGTTCGGCTTCTACCATCAGGCGGCACCGCGGCCTGCCCCTGCCGAAGAGCTTGGCGTCGCCCAGACCGTCGCCGTGCCGGGGGTCGTCGTGCGCACCGATCGGGGGACGCCGATCGAAGTCAGGCGGCTCTCGGAGGCGGTGGCGCCGGGGGAGGTGCCCGACGGCTACACGGGGCGACTGATCATTGCCGGGGGGCGCGATGCGCTCTCCAACTGCCACGGATGGGTGTTCACCGATGGCGAGTTCTGCGTCGACGGGAAGAGCGTCGACAGCATCCTTTGCGACAACGGCTACGTGGAGGTGGTCGATCCGCAGCCCTCCGATCTCATCGTTTACCGGGATGGCAAGGGGGTGCCAAACCACACCGGTCTCGTCCAAGCCATCGGGCGGAACGGGTTTGTCCTCATCGAGAGCAAGTGGGGGCAACTCGACGTCTACTGGCACACCCCCGCCGACCAGGGCTACGCCGACCATTGGGAATACTGGCGCAGCACCCGAGCCGGGCATCGGCTCGACGTTCATGTCGGAAACGAGCTCTTCTGAGCTGCTCGTTGCTCCTGTGGGCAATGCCCTCCGAGGCCACCCTGACGGCGGAAATGGCCGTTTGCTTGCATGCTATTAAGGGAGGTTGCCGCCCCCCCCGAGGTGGTGTATTTTTCCGCCACTCGGTCGCGCCAAGGAATGGCTGTTAACATCCTTCTTCCTGCGGAGAAGGCGACCGGGTGTCCGTTGGGGGCGCTGTCCTCTGGCCGGCAGGGGAGCGATCAGCGCTTTCGCGGTGCCTCGGCAGTCAAAAGGGAGTTTCAAAGAATGGCCAGGATGCGTCTCCGCGACCGGATTCTCCTTGCCTGGAAGCTGCGCCTTCGGCGGACGGCCGTTTCCCGCCGGCAGGCCAATCTTGGCTCAACGCTCCGCCTCGAGGGGCTCGAGTCCCGGGCTTTGCTCGACGGGGCCGGGATCCTCTTTCCGACGCTCGCCCCGCAACTGACCCCCTTCACCACCTCGGCGAACGTCCTCAAGCACTCGACCGTCAGCATGGTCGTGCCCGCCCCATCGGCCAATCCGGTCGGGCTTTCTTATGCGCTCGGCGCCGATGCCCCGGCTTGGGCGACGATCGGACGGACCTCCGGCCTGCTCTCCCTCAGCCCCGGATCGGACGGGGGCAGGACCGCGTTTGATGTGTTTGTCAGCGAAAGTGGACGGTCACCGACGGCGCGGCGGCTCGACGTGTCGGTGTTCTCCGCCGGTGTCGTCGGCAACGATCTGGTCGTCTATGGCACCTCCGGGAGCGACCGCTTGGAGGTGATGGCCACTGGCGCTGCCTCGGTCACCGCAGGCGCAGTCCCTCTTCCAATTCTCCTTCCCGACGGTGCCGTGACCGGTTCGTTCAATCCGACGGCCGTCGGCGGATCGCTGTTTGTCGACCTCGGCGCGGGGGTCGATGCCTTCAAGGCCAGCGGCCATGCCTCGATCGTGATTCGGACCAGCTCCGTTACGGCAGCCGCGGCAGGCGATCTGCTCGATGTGGCGGCATGGAGCGGCAATCTGACGCTCGATGTCGGCGCAGGCGCGCTCGACGTGACCAACACGGCTCCGGCGGTCGCGGCAGCGATCGACACGCTCCTGGTGGGAAGCAAGCTTGGAAACGTGTCGATTTCCGCCGGCTCGATCCACTGCGCCCAGGCCTTGTCGGCCGATGCGGTGTCGCTCCAGGCCATGAGCGCTGATCTCCGGGCGGCCAATTTCGGCACGGCCAGCCTCACGCTCCCGCAGGCCGGCGCGGCGGTCAATCTGGCCGGGGCCGGATTTGGGAGCCTGGTCGTCACCGGCGCCGGAACGCTCGTGGACCTGTCCGGCGCTGATTTCGACAGGCTTGAAAACCGGTCGCCGGGGGCGGCAATCAGCCTCTCGAATGCCTCCTTCCAGAGCTTCGTCAATGCCGCGCCGCGGTCGGTGATCGATCTGTCGGCGGCGACGTTTGGCACGATCCTCAACACGGGCTTCGGTGCCACGCTCAACCTCGCCGGGGCTCAGTTCTCCTCGCTCCTCAACGAAGGGGCCGAGTCGACGATCAACATCGGCGGGGCAAACTTCAAGGCGCTGGTCAAGCAGACGAACTCGATCAACCTCGGCGGCATCAAGTTCGATGCCCTCATCAATAAGGGATCGGGCACGAAGATCAATCTCGGCGGTGCCGACTTCAGCGCCCTGACCGAGCAGACCGCCGACATCACTGTCGGTGGCATCGACTTCCGATCGCTTGAGAACACCGCCGACGACGTCACGGTCAGCGTCGGCGGCGTCGACTTCGGGACGCTCGTCGATCAAGGGGGAGCGATTTCCGTCGGAGCGATCAAGTTCGACGCCCTGATCAATAAGGGAAAAGGAACGAAGATCAATCTCGGGGGTGCCAACTTCAAGGCGCTCGTCAAGCAGACCGCCACGATCAACCTCGGTGGCGCCGCCTTCAACACCTTGGTGAATCAAAGCGACGGCCTGACGGTCGATCTCGGCGGCGCCAATTTCAAGGCGCTGGTCAAGCAGACGGCCACGATCAACCTCGGCGGCATTCAGTTTGGAACGCTCCTCAACGAGGGGAGCCTCGCCACGATCAACGTCGGCGGTGTCGACTTCGGGACGCTGGTCGATCAGGAGGGGGCGATCTCCGTCGGGGCGATCAAGTTCGACGCCCTGATCAATAAGGGATCGGGCACGAAGATCAATCTCGGGGGTGGCAACTTCAAGGCGCTCGTCAAGCAGACCGCCACGATCAAGCTCGGCGGCGTTCAGATCCAAGGGATTCTCAACACGGCTGACAGCGTCTCGATCTTCACCTCGCCGGCCGATTTTGGCGCCGTGGTGAGCAAGGCGCCGGGCACGACGATCAATCTCGGCGGGGTGACCCTCGGCACCCTCATCAACTCGGGCCAGGATGTCTCGATCGACCTGACCGACGTGACGTTCTCGACCCTCGTGAATGCCGATCCCGTCGCCGTCGTGCAACCGGGGGTCGATCTCGCCACCCTGGCCGACGTCGGTGCTCGGGCGCGGATTACGCTCACCCGAGCAACCTTCGACACGCTCGTGAACGCGGCGAGTGGATCGACGATCACCGTCGAGGACGGGACGTTCGCGGTGCTCGTCAATTCCGGCAATGCGGCGGGCGCGGCGATCTCCCTGAGCGGTGGGTCGTTCCAGACGCTGGCCAACTACGGCGCCGCGGCGACCGTCGATCTCGGCGGCGCGAACTTCAAGGCGCTGGTCAAGAAGTCGAACTCGATCAATCTCGGCGGCATCAAGTTCGATGCGCTGATCAACAAGGGGAAAGGAACGAAGATCAATCTCGGCGGCGCTGACCTCAGTACCCGCACCGAGCAAACGGCCCCGATCACCGTGGGGGCTGTCGAGTTCCGGACGCTCCTCAACACTGCTGACGGGGTGGAGATCAATATCGGCGGGGCGAACTTCAAGGCGCTGGTCAAGAAGACGAACTCGATCAATCTCGGCGGCATCAAGTTCAACGCCCTGGTCAACAAGGGAAACGGCACGAAGATCAGACTCGGCGGTGCCGATTTCGGTGCCGTGGTGTCGGCGACGAGCGGGGCCCAGATCAATCTTCCCTTGACCGAGATTGACCAGATCCTCAACGAGGGGAGCGATGTCTCGATCGTGACGGGAGCGGCCAACTTCAGCGAGTCTGTCAAGCAGAATGCCACGATCAATCTCGGCGGCATCAAGTTCAACGCCCTGACAAATAAGGGAAAAGGCACGAAGATCAACCTCGGTGGCATCAGCTTCGGAACGCTCGAGAATCAGGCCGATGCGACCGAGATCACGCTCGTCAACAACGATTTCTCCGATCTCCTCAATGGCGGTGGCGGCGCCGATACGCGGATCGACATCCTCGGCGGCCGGTTTCTCTCGCTCACCAACACCGGCAACGGTGTCGGCCTCGTGCGCGTGGCTGACGCGGCCTTCGGTTCGGTCCGTAACGATGGCAATTTCGTGGGCCTGATCCATGTTGCCGGTGGAGCCGAGGCAAACGTCCTCCTCAACGACGGCAATGGTGTGAATCTCGTCTACTCGGCAGGCGCCGGGGATGATGTGTTCGTGAACAACGCCTCGTGTGACGATCTCCATGGCAATGCCGTGGTGATGATGGTCGATCTCGGCGGTGGAAGTGACCGTGCCGTGATCGGCGGGCAAAAGCTCTTCGGCCGGGTCATCAGTGGCATCGGTGACGAGCGGGTGTACTTCGTCGGCGGGGTCACAGGAGC
>Ga0114974_10003252_pt1 | contig 12356 bp, 8 predicted proteins | sample S_130206_EF_Meta_FD_87318 | JGI IMG/M metagenome (GOLD analysis project Ga0114974, IMG submission 87318) | Freshwater microbial communities from Lake Simoncouche, Canada to study carbon cycling - S_130206_EF_MetaG | ecosystem: Environmental > Aquatic > Freshwater > Lake | place: Lake...
AACACCTGGCTCAATAGTTAGAGTAGCGTTGTTTTTTACATAAATCTGGTTTTTTAACAAATAAGTACTACCAGCTGTCCAAGTTGTATTTGTAGTAATGTTAGCTGTTACATTTACAGTTGGAGTTGGATAAACCGCATTTTGAGGGTCAAAATTTGCCCAGTTGTCTGTCCACATTGCTACTGGAGATGGAGCAAAAGCACCTCTGTAGGTAGTAGTTTCTAGTTGCGCATTCATTGAAGCTACAACTAAAAAAAGAATCGATAAAAAGTAAAACTTCTTCATTTTTTTTGATTTTAATTTGTTAGGTCAAAAATAGAATTGGCATTTAAACAAAAGGTTTCTAATTTGTTATTTTAGCGCCAACTTTAAGTTTCTAAATTGTTAAGTACAAATAATTTTAAAATAAAAAAGGCTAGAATAACTTCTAGCCTAATTGCATATCAACACTTGTTTTATTAAAAAGAATAATTAAGTGACATTGAAAATGTTGGTCCAAATTTAGTTCTCCAAACTAGATCGTCTTCTTTATGGTCGTATCCGTTTTTGTTTTGAGAATCACCCGTTAATACAGAATTAACAAAAGCTTTGAAACCTTTAACATTGTTAGCAGTATCCAAATCACTATTTTGATAAAAAATCAAATCTTGCGCAAGTGCATTTTGAACATTTAATTTTAATTCTAGTTTGTTATTCAGAAAGCTTTTTGCAACTTGAAAATCCAAGAATGTTCTTCCTTTTTCCCAATAGGCTGGAGTTGCTCCTCCTGGTGTTTGGTTTCCGTGAATTGCAATTCTATCTCCAATTCTATTCATATTTGCAGAACCCGACCACCCTAATTCTTTGTTTAAATACTGAAGTCCAGCGTTAAAAACATAAGGAGATTGACCTTGTAACGGAATGTCTTTAAGAATTGCTGATGAAACTAAGTTTCCAATGTCAACTTTTGAACGAATTACAGCTAGATTAGTATAAAAAGTTAAATCCTCAAGTGTCTTTGTATTTTCTGTTCCAAATATAGAACTCAATAAAGTTCTGTATTCCAATTCAATACCTTTGTTAGTTCCTTCTTTTGCATTCTTGTATTGATTTGAATTGTTCGCTTGTGCTTGCAATTCAATTGGATTTGTAAAATGTTTGTAAAAAGCGGATAATGAGAACAATTGTCCTTTACCAGGATATATTTCATATCTCAAATCTAAATTATCTATTTGTGCTATTTTTAAATCTTTAAAACCCGAAGTATTAAATCTTGTTGCGCTATCAAAAAATAAAAAGGGAGCCAACTCTCTAAATTCTGGACGGTTTAGTGTTTAGGAAGCACTTAATCTTAGGTTCTGTTTTTTTGTTAAACTATAAATAAAGTTTAATGAAGGAAGAACATCTAATTGACTATCATTAACGGTTACTGGCTCTCCAGCATCCGATTCAGATTCTAATTTTTGAGAATAATTTTCTATTCTTACTCCCCAAACAAGTCTTAACTTTTTATAAGCATTATCAAACATTAAATAGGCAGCATCCAATTTAGAACTGGCAGTGTAAGTATCATTACCTTTGGTACCATCATAAAGCGTCAATCCACTTGAACGGACTCCTAATATCCCCATATTGGAAGCATTAAAAATAGTTGCATTGGTTTGACTTGATATACTTTCTAAAAAGGTATTATTTCCATAATTCACACCATCAACAATTCCATTGAATTTTACATATCCCAGTTGTCTAGCCGCAAAGTTTCTGTATCTCGTTTGTGTAATTCCACCAAATTTTATTTCAGTTGTAAAATCATCTGAGAATTTCAATTTCTTACTCAAATCAATTTTGGTGCTAAAAATATCCTCCTTATTTTTTGAAGTATAGATAGATCCTGGATAATCAAGTCCTACAGAATTTGTAGAAAAATTTGCAATTGGCGGTGTCATTGTTCCATCATCAAATTTAATAAAGACATAGGAGTTTCTTCTTTCGCTTGGAACTTCTCTGTTTACAGAACTGTAAGAGCCCACCCAATTTAATTTAATTTTACTTGTAGTGAAAAAATGTTCTCCACTCAATTGACCGGTGTAGATTTTATTATTGGTGAAAATTCTCGAAGTAGTGTTGATCCATAAAGGATCGCTCTCTTGCGTTAAACTTCCATTTCTATCTAAAATTTTACTATCCGAAATAATACTATATAAGTTTTTAAAACTGAATGAATTATTTTTATCCATTTTTAATGACAAATTACCAATTGCAGCAAATAATGTCTGAACGCTATAATTTTGATCCAATTGATTGGTTACTAATTGCCCAGGTCCATCATAAGTTCGTCTGTTAGTCTCATTGTAATTATTCGTTTTATTATAGGTAACAGAACCTAAAAAGCCTAAACTTTGTCCCTCGTTAATTTTAAAAAACCTTCCTAATGTATATTGCATACTTGTATTTGGGCTGAATTTTTTTTCATATAAGTTCCAATCCGATTGGTATGATTTGGCCAAAGAAGCGATTTCTAAGTAACTGCTTTGAGTATTTGTACTTTGTAATGCTTGGAAATTTGCTACACTAGGAAAAGAAGTTGGCAACCCTTTCGTTCCATCATCTAGACCGAGCCATTCTGTTTTTCCACTTGCAGCATAAAGCTGTTTTTTGCTTGTTGTTATTGTATTATATCCTGAACCTACAGAAAGTGATTCGAAATTTTTATCAGGGGTAGCTTTTGTGTTTATCTCAATAACCCCTCCTGCAAATTCGCCAGGTAAATCAGGAGTTGCTGTTTTATAAATGACTAAATTATCAATCATATTAGCAGGGAAAATATCAAATGAAAATGCTTTTCTATCCGGCTCTGTACTTGGCAATGGAGCTCCATTTAAATAAGTAGTATTATAACGGTCATTTAAACCACGTATAATTACAAATTTATTGTCCTGAACACTCGCGCCACTAATTCTTTTTAAAACATCCGATGTAGTTTTATCTGGAGTTCTCTTAATTGATTCTGCAGAAATTCCATCAGAAACTCTAGCGCTGTTTTTTTGAACAGCTAAAAGTGAAACTAACGATTCCGCTTTCATCTTAGTTCTTTTAATAACAACTTCATTCAAGCTATTATTTTTTTCTGCCATCGAAACGGTAAGTGAAGTAGTTTCTCCTTTTGTAGTTTCAACATCTGAAATTATTTTGGTTTCCAATGTAAAATCTGAAAACTCTAATTCTTGTTTTCCAACTGCAACATTTCTAATAATAAAATTTCCAGAGGCGTCTGATTGGGTTGCTAATTTTGAATTTAATACCTTAATTGTAACTCCCGGTATTGATTTCCCGGTTGCTTCTTCAATAACGGTTCCCTTGATAATTGCAGTTTGAGAATAGATTACATTTGATATTAGTAGGATGATAAAAAAGTAGAAATACTTCATTGTAAATGATTTCATTAATATTGATTTAATTAATGCAAAATTACGATTGTGACCTTTGCCGAATGTTACTAATTAATTAACAATACCTATGAATTGTTTGCGCAATGTTATTTTAATATGTCTTTAATGTAAATTATACCGTTGGAAATACTTCACAAAAATACTAAATTTTAGTTATGCTAATTCAAATTAAATTGGCATTAAATTAATTTCTAGATTCATTTTTTGCATCACGAATCATTTTATCATTTGCAGTAATTGCAAATTCTACGCGACGGTTTAAACTTCTGCCGTCTTTAGTATCGTTTGACGCAATTGGGTCTGCAATTCCAAGCCCAATAATACTAAATCTAGAATAAGACAACCCTTTATTTGTCAAGTAATTTTTAACCGTATTGGCTCTGTCCTCAGAAAGTCGTAAATTATACTCCACTCCTCCTGTAATGTCTGTATAGCCATAAATCACAATATTGGTGTCAGAATAATTACTAAAAACTCGGACTAATTTATCTAGGTTTGCTTTTGCACTAGAAGTTAGACTTGATTTGTTAGTATCGAACCGAACTGAGTTTTCGTTTAAAACCAATTTAATTCCTTCCCCAACACGAACAACCTCTGCGCCTGGAAGCGCGCTGTCAATTTCTCTAGCTTGTTTGTCCATTTTATTACCAATTACTCCGCCTGCAACACCACCAATTACGCCACCAAGGACTGCGCCCAACGCACCATTACCTCCTTTTCCTACATTATTTCCAATCACTGCGCCGAGAATACCGCCTGCTACGGTTCCTATTCCTGCACCACGTTGGGTTTTGTTTGTGTTTTTAACTGCTTCACAGCTTGTCAAAATTGGATTACTAAAAATCAATATTGCTACGATTATTACCAGACTTTTTTTCATTTGTTTCGTTTTTATAATTAGTTTTTTTGGAATTGATAAATTACTGAAGTCATTTTACCTCCAATATCAACCTTATCAATAAGTTGAAATTGGGTATGCGATTGGTTTGCAATTGTTAATACAAATCCATTTCTTACTTTTTTAGCCTTTTCACCCGCATTAAGTATTTTTAAAACGAATTGTCCTTCGTCATTTATGAACCACGTTATGGAAGAACTAAAAGAGGGACATGAAGAATTGTTCAAAGTAAATTCTCCTTTATTATTATTGGAGATAAATTTCCAAGTACTTCCTTCAAAGCAATTTGAATCTGCAATTTGAAAAGAATTGATTTTAATGTATTCAGAACTCGGATAATCAACAGAAGTTAGTGTCCAATTCCCTTTAATCTCAACTTGGGAATTTCGGTCTAATTTTGTGTTTGTAATTGAAGTAGATTTGCACCCGGATATTACTAAAACTAGTGCAACGACAAAAATTGCTTTTCTCATCTCAAATTATTTTTTTTGGTTTATACTCCTACAAAGATACGACTAGTACAATCAATACTTGGAGATTTAAATCAATAATCGCAATCTATATTTACGACAATTTGTCACCCTCTTTTTAATTGGTATTCTATTTGAGGAATTGTAAGAAATAATAATCTTAAAATTTTAATTTATGACAACTGGAAAAATCAATGTTTCGGTAGAGAATATCTTCCCTTTAATTAAGAAATTTTTATACAGTGACCACGAAATATTTTTACGGGAACTGATTTCAAACGGAACTGATGCAACTTTAAAATTAAAACATTTAACGAGTATTGGCGAAGCAAAAGTTGAATATGGCAGTCCTATTATTGAAGTAAAAATTGATAAAGAAGGAAAAAAATTACATATTATTGACCAAGGAATTGGAATGACTTCTGATGAAGTTGAAAAATACATCAATCAATTGGCGTTTTCTGGAGCCGAAGAATTCCTAGATAAATATAAAGACTCTGCTAAAGACTCTGGAATTATTGGGCATTTTGGACTTGGATTCTATTCTGCTTTTATGGTTGCTTCCAAAGTTGAAATTATCACAAAATCATACAAAGACGAACCCGCAGCACATTGGACATGTGATGGAAGTCCAGAATTTACGTTGGAACCAAGCGATAAAACAACTCGTGGATCTGAAATCATTTTGCACATTGCCGAAGATTCATTAGAATTTTTAGAAGATTTTAGAATCCTTGAATTGCTAAACAAGTACAATAAGTTCATGCCGATTCCAATTAAATTTGGAACCAAAACAGAAAAAATAGAGCAGAAAAAAGGAGAATTTGTAGAATCTGAAGACAAAGACAATATTTTTACGGAAGTAGAAGTTGACAATATTATCAATAATCCAAATCCAGCTTGGACCAAACAACCAACAGAATTGTCGGATGAAGATTATAAAAATTTCTACAGAGAAGTGTATCCGATGCAATTTGAAGAACCATTATTTCATATTCATTTAAATGTGGATTATCCGTTCAATTTGACTGGGATTTTATATTTCCCGAAATTGGGTTCTGATATGCAAATTCAGAAAGATAAAATCCAATTGTATCAAAATCAGGTGTATGTAACTGACAATGTGGAAGGGATTGTGCCCGAGTTTTTAACGATGTTGAAAGGAGTTATTGATTCGCCAGATATTCCATTAAATGTTTCGCGTTCGAGCTTGCAATCTGATGGTGCGGTTAAGAAAATCTCGAATTATATCACCCGAAAAGTGGCTGATAAATTGAAATCTTTATTTACTGAAAACAGAGAAGATTTTGAGAAAAAATGGAATGATATCAAAATTGTTTTAGAATATGGAATGCTTTCTGAAGACAAATTCTATGAAAAAGCGGGCGCCTTTGTTTTGTATCCAACCGTTGATGACACCTACTTTACATTAGAAGAATTAAAAGAAAAATTAGCAGCAAATCAAACAGATAAAGACGGAAAACTAGTTGTTTTGTATGCTTCAAATAAAGAGGCACAACACAGTTATATAGAAATTGCAAAAGAAAAAAGATACGAAGTTTTGTTGCTTGATTCCCCAATTATCTCTCATTTAATTCAAAAAATTGAAGGCGATAATAATACGATGACTTTTGTTCGTGTCGATTCTGACCACATTGATAATTTAATCAAAAAAGAAGAAACAGCCATTTCTAAATTATCTGACGAAGAAAAAGAAAGTTTGAAAACAGTTCTTGAAGGATTTGTTCCAAAGCAAAAATATTCGGTTCAAATGGAAGCTTTAGACAGCAATGCGGCACCATTTATAATCACGCAACCTGAATTTATGCGAAGAATGAAAGAAATGAGTCAGTCTGGCGGTGGTGGAATGTTTGGAATGGGAAATATGCCAGAAATGTATAATTTGGTGGTCAATACCAATTCTGATTTGGCTACAAATATTTTAAATTCTACCGATAAATCAGCTCAAGAAAGTTTGGTAAAACAAGCGTTAGATTTGGCTAAATTATCTCAAAACCTTTTAAAAGGAGAAGAACTTACGGCTTTTGTAAAACGTAGTTTTGAATTGATAAAATAAGAAAAGCCTAAATTAAAAAGACTTGTAAGTTCAACTTACAGGTCTTTTTTTATGCACTATATTTTAATTCTTATTGGATTCCGTTTTGGTCAATTAAATAAATTAATGCGGCCATAGTTGCAGCACCTAGTTCTAATTCTCTTTTATTAACGGCATCGAAATTATCATTTGCAGCGTGATGGTGATCAAAATATCGTTGTGAATCTGGATGCAATCCTGCTTTAATGATTTTTGGAGAAGTTAGTGGCTCAATATCAGATCCCGAATGACCTTTAGTGAAACTATGAATCAAATAGGGTTCGAAAAGCCCTTTCCATGTTTGTATTTTAGCTAAATTAACATCATCCGTTTCAAACGAAAATCCACGTGGAGAAAAACCACCTGAATCACTTTCCAAGGCAAAAATATGATTTTCATTATTCGCTTTTGATAGTTCTTCGTATTTTTTACCACCACGTCCACCGTTCTCTTCGTTCATAAAAAGTACAGCTCGAATGGTGTTTTTTGGCTTGTATCCAAGGTTTTTGAAAATATTTAAAACCTCCATACTCTGCACTACTCCTGCTCCATCGTCATGTGAACCGTCGGCTAAATCCCAAGAATCTAAATGACCACCAACAACCATAATTTTCTCTGGATGTTCACTTCCTGTAATTTCACCAATAACATTATAGGATAAAACATCTTCCATTTGTTGGCAAGACTGCTTTAAATAAAATTTTAAATTGGAATTTACTTTTAAGGATTTACTTAGTAATTCAGCCCCATTCGTGCTGATTGCGGCCGTTGGAATATAATTTTCTTTTGGAATGTCACCATAACTTTGAGCGCCTGTATGAGGAAAATCATCTAATCTCATATTCATCGAACGGACAATTGTGGCAACGGCACCAAATTTAGAAGCTTCTTTTGCGCCACCAAATCGTTGGTCTACGCAACCACCATAAGAGGTAAACGTTTCAATATTGTCAGGTTGCATCGGACGATTGAAAAATACGATTTTGCCTTTGATTTTATCAACTCCTAAAGTGGCTATTTCCTTAATTGAATGTACTTCAATTACTTCTGCAGTAATTCCGTTTTTTGGAGTTGCAATTGAACCTCCCAAGGCGCAAACGGGAATAGTCATTTTGGTTTTATTATCTAAAATATAAGCGACTTCTTTTTCGCCACGTACCCATTTTGGGACCATTACTTCTTGAAGGTAGACTTTGTCTAAACCTAAAGTTTCCAATTGTGCTTTGGTATATTCTACTCCTTTTTGTGCACCTTCGGAACCTGATAATCGAGCACCAACTTTATTGGATAAATCATCCAACCAAGAATAACATTTCGAGTTGGTTAAAGCCGATTTGTAGATTTCTTTAAATTTTAATTCGTCGTTACTTTGCCCAAAAGTGAACGTAGAAAAAAGCAATAAAACAAGAGTGATGTTTTTCATGTAGATGCATTTATTGGATAAAAATAGTGTTTTTTTTGAACAAAAAAAAGGGCTTGAAGATTTACAAGCCCTTTAATTAATATAATAAATAGTGTGAATTAATGTCCGCCAGAAACTGGTTTATCAAAATCAATTCCTTGACTTCTCAAAATTCCACTTACTTTCCAAGCATAGAAAGCCAAATAAGCAAAACATACAACACCTACGATATAACTACTTTGAATTCCGATACTCTCAGAAATAAATCCTTGTAACCAGCTTACAATTCCACCTCCCATAATCATCATAATCAAAAAGCTACTTCCTTGACTCGTATTTTTTCCTAATCCGCTAATTGCCAATGTGAAAATACAAGGCCACAAAGTACTACAAAACAAACCTACACTTGTAAAAGCATAAACACTAGTCATTCCTGTGGTAGTCATTCCAACTACAAGTGCAACTACTCCTAAAGAAGAGAATAAAAGTAACATTCTTGCAGGATTTCCTTTGCTTAAAATATCGGCAGCTATAAGTACTAAAATAATTAATCCGTATACATAAAATGGAGTCAAATCATGTTTTGCAATAGCATTTACCATTAAAAATACTCCAAAAGCCAAATAGGGAGCAATGAATTTTAATATTTTTTGCATGCTTAAATCATTTGTAAAAGCACCAACAGCACCTGTCCAACGACCAATCATTAAACTCGCCCAATACAATGAAATATAAGGAGCAATATCTTGCGTTAAAAATCCAAGTTTAGATTCCATATAAGCTGGCAAATTACTTGCAGTTGAAACTTCAACTCCTACGTAAACGAAAATGGCAATCATACCCATAATCAATTGTGGGTATTTTAGAGCCGAACTTCTTGAAGAATTAGTGTCGTTTTCTACTTCAACTACAGCTGTAGGCTTGTCCGGAAGCGATGAAAATTTCAATAATATAGCAACTAATAAAAAAGCTAGTCCTAAAACTAAGTAAGGGATTTTTACGCTTTCAATACTCATTTCGGTATTTGCACCAGCACTTGATCCAAAAATAGCAAAACTAACTACCAAGGGTCCGATAGTTGTTCCAAAATTATTAATTCCTCCTGCCAAAGTAAGACGTTGAGAACCTGTAGTAATTGGACCTAAAGCAATCGCCAGTGGGTTAGCAACTGTTTGTTGTAATGAAAAACCTAATGCTACAATGAACAATCCTGACAACATTAATGGAAAAGAACCTGTATTTGCAGCTGGATAAAACAATAATGTTCCTAAAGCTGAAATTCCTAAACCTAAGGCCAATCCATTTTTATATCCAATTTTATTTACTAAATCTTCTTTTATCAAAAGTGAAATTCCCATGTAAATTAAAGACCCTACAGTATAAGCAATATAAAATGCCAAAGAAACTAGCTGACTTTGACCTTGAGTTAAATCAAATGCTTTTTTAAATACTGGAATTAAAATGTCATTACTTGCGGCAACAAAACCCCAAAAGAAAAATACAATAACTAGAGGGATAAACTGCCCCCATTTGGTTTGAACATTTTCTGAATTCATAAATTTTGGTTTAAAAAGTTAATTAATAGATTTAGGTTACACTTATTTATTATTCATAATCCTATATATAAAATAGAATACCAATAAAAATAATTGTTAATTTTTGATAAATATACATTTATAAAGAAATAACTCATCACACTAAGTTGATTAAGTTATTAACGAAATCGATTTCTTATTTGATTTTATCGAAACAAAACCATTTGATTCAAAAAAAAACTGATGACTAATTTTATAAAACAACACCTCCAAAAACATATTAAGACGACTTACTTTCCGTCAACATAGTCTTGTAAATAGTGGAATCTTTCTGTTAGTTTGCCATTTTCGGTCATTTTGGCTCTTTGCAAAATTCCGTCTTTATCTCCATTGAAAAAAGCAGGAATTACATGTTTCATAAACATTTCTCCAAATCCTTCGCTGGCATCTTTTGGAAGTTCGCAAGGTAAATTATCAACAGACATCACCACAATTGCAGCTGGATGAAAAACATCTACTTCTTTATTTTCACTTGGCAAATATCCAAATAAAGGTTCCGCAATCGTTGACGCTTTTATTGTACATGCAATTGGCCCATTGACATCACAGGAAATATCAGCAACAACTTTTATTTTGCAATCGTTGGCTTGGAGCATTTCTCGAGTCAATATATAAGGAGCATCATTTCCATAAAAATGCCCCGCAATGAAAATATCCGACACTTTTGTAAACCGTCCAAAATCGGAAGTATATTGAGTAGGATTAACATAGAAGTCATTTTTTCCTAAATTTTGACCATCTATCCTTTTATTGTAGTCTAACACATCTATTTGAACATAAACAGGTTCAGAATAGTTTTTTGAAAGGAAATTTTCAACCGAAACTTCCTTGATTTTAACGGCGTCTAAGATCTCTTTGGCCCCGTTACCAACTTTCCCACAACCCGTTAGAACGATTTTTATGGTTGGCAAAATTTGTCTTTTGAGTTTGGTAACTAATTCGTCTTTCCCGGAAAGTGTTTCTGCTTTGGGAATGGTAAACAATCCAAATTTAATTCCAAAAGCTCTAAAAGCATTGTAGGTTCCAACAATTCCTGCATACCTCCCAAAACCAATTAACCGATTAAAATCCTTGTCAACTATCGTTTCGTGATCATAGAAGTCGATATGTTTATCCAAAATGGCTTGAAGCAACTTTCTGTTGTAGGGTTGTTTCTTTATGGTATGAGAAAAAAAGAAATATTTTTTATCTGGAATTAAAGCTTCTATTGGCACTTCTTTTACACCAAATAAAACGTCACAACTGGTCATATCTGTAGTAACTTCAATACCTAAATCAGAATATTCTTCGTCCTTAAAAATGCGAATATCTGAACTTTCAACTACTATTTCCGCTTGTGGATATTCTTGTTGCAATCGCACTAATTCATTTGGTGAGAATACTACTCTTCTATCTGGTGGATTTTTTCTTTCTTTTATAATTCCGAACTTCATCTACTATTTCCATTTATTAATTCCTGTCAAAAGTAAGATTAACGCCGTCGATGTCAAAATTTATTTTCAACAAAATAAAAGTTACTAGATATTGAAAAACAGAAGATTAATGTAAAAACTATAGTTGATTTAGAAAATGTTTAACTAATTAGGTCTTTGATAATTTATTTCTTTCCTATATATTTGCTCAACATCAATTAATAATGACACGAAAACTTCCTCTCCTATATTTAAAACTTACTGCTTTACTTTTGCTTTGCATTTCGTGTAACAGTCAAGAAAAAAAACATGTTGTTGATAGAATGACTTCCATCAATATGGAGCCGTCTGATACGATATATCCCAAATTAACAGATGCTTATATCAATTCAAAGAAAGGTAAAATTGTACATTTTTTCAATAAAAATTGGCCTTCAAAAAACAATAATATTAGTTTTTTAGTCGCAAAAGACGGTCAAATTATATATGAAAATTACGTTGGTTTTGGCGATATCGCAAAGAAAACACTTATAACAAGTCAGACACCAATTCACATTGCATCTGTGAGTAAAGTACTAACAGCTACGGCAATTTTAAAACTTGTCAATGCTGGGAAATTAGGATTAAATCAAAAAGTAAACACTATTTTAAAAGGTTTTCCTTATCCATTAATCTCTATAAAAAACTTACTTAGTCATCGAAGTGGAATGCGTAATTATGCTTATTTCACAAATGAAAAAGGTATTTGGGATACACATAAAATCATGAGCAATCAGGATGTCTTGGATGTTATGATTACTAAAAAAATAACATTAGAGTACAAAACAGACTCCCGATTTGGTTATTGCAATACCAATTATGCGATGTTGGCCTTAATAATTGAAAAGATTACAGGAAAAAAATACAGTGACGCAATGAAGTCTATGATTTTTGATCCACTTGGAATGGCAAACACCTTTGTATATGATTATGCCAAAGATAAAAATGTAGTTACTCCTTCCTACAGAGGAAATGGGCAAAAAATTGCTTTCGATTATTTAGATGCAGTTTATGGTG
>Ga0114974_10003255_pt1 | contig 12345 bp, 17 predicted proteins | sample S_130206_EF_Meta_FD_87318 | JGI IMG/M metagenome (GOLD analysis project Ga0114974, IMG submission 87318) | Freshwater microbial communities from Lake Simoncouche, Canada to study carbon cycling - S_130206_EF_MetaG | ecosystem: Environmental > Aquatic > Freshwater > Lake | place: Lake...
CCGAAAAAGCCAAAGAGGTCGTATAAGAGGTGATGCCTCTCGCGGCAACCGCGTCGTCTTCGGTGACTACGGCCTCCAGGCCGAGCAACCGGGTTGGCTCGCTGCAGCGACGATCGAGGCCGGGCGCATTGCGGCCAGTCAGTACCTCCGAAACGAGGGCCGGCTGTACGTACGTGTGTTTCCCCACAAGTCGATTACGTCGATTCCCCTCGAAACCCGAATGGGTAAGGGAAAAGGCGAACCCGAGTTTTGGGCGGCAGTGATCAAGCCAGGCACAGTTCTTTACGAGATCGGTGGCGTTTCGGAAGAAGCGGCGCGGGTGTGCTTGGCACGCCTTGCGCACAAGATGCCGGTTCGCGTTCGGTTTGTGAAACGGCGTGTCATGTAAGACAAACCTCGGGTTGGGGGATGCAAGTCATCCCTGTCCGTGGTCGAGTGTGTTGTGGCGGTGGCAAGTGACGGTGGTAGGGCCGATTCGCGGTATCCGGGCAGACGGCCTGGAGCGGAAGGCTCTGGAATTTTGTCGGCAGAGCAAATCTCCCGGGCGGCAGACATGACCAAAGCGCGTGAACTTCGAGAGATGAGTGACGAACAGATTCGGCTGGTCTGGAAGGACTCGGCCGAGACGCTGTTCAAGCTACGGTTGCAGGCTCAGACCGAGAAGCTTGCTTCGCCGTGCGATGTGCGGAAGCAGCGTCGGTCGATCGCTCGGTGCCAGACCATTCTCGCCCAGCGTGGGACCCTTGTGGTCCCTGCAGTTGGGCCGGATGGAGCTCCGGCAGAGTCGAAGGTTGCTCACGACGCTGGGCTCCATGGCAAGCACGCCAAGAAGAAGCGGGTGGCGGGCCGAGCCAAGATCCAAGAGCCGGGCAAGGCCGGTGTCGCCGGACGTCGAGAGTTCAAAAAGCAGACGCAAAGCGGCGAGTGACAGATGCGTGGGTCGGCTGTCGGCCGGGCCCGTGCGGCAGAGAGTTCAGGGCGGGGATCTGAGGCGGGCGGAAAGAAGTCAGACAGGAAGCAGTCATGCCAAGGCGAGTCGAAACAGGCACGGTGACCAGTGCCGCGTCAAGCAAGACGCGGCGCGTTGAGATCCCGCGAGTTGTGCGGCACAATAAGTATGGGCGAATCCTCCATCGGCGGACGATCTGCCACGTGCACGATGAGGATGAGACATCTGGGCCTGGTGATCTTGTTGAGATCATCGAGTGCCGCCCGCGGAGCCGTCTGAAGCGTTGGGAACTCGTGCGTGTGGTGACCAAGAGCACGGCAGTCGACGTGGCGTCGCTGCGGAGCGGTGCCCGGGCGACCCAATTCAACGAATCGGCCGCTAAGGCCGAGGAAGCGTCGGCGACCGGTCGTAAGGCCGGAGAAGGAGCCTCGACATGATCCAGATGCAATCGCGGTTGGTCGTTGCTGACAACACTGGTGCTAAGGAAGTCATGTGCTTCAAGGTGCTAGGCGGAAGCAAGAAGCGTACCGCTGGTATCGGTGACATTATCGTCTGCAGCGTCAAAAGCGTCATTCCCGGCAGTGACGTGAAGAAGAAGGCGGTCGTCAAGGCCGTCATCGTTCGCTGCAAGCAGCCCACTCGTCGGGATGACGGCAGCTACGTGCGGTTTGATACCAACGCCTGCGTCATCATTGACAACGACAAGAATCCGAAGGGCACGCGTATTTTCGGTGCCGTCGCCCGTGAGTTGCGGGATCGAAATTTCATGAAAATCGTCAGCTTGGCGAGCGAGGTGGTCTGATGTTGATCCGATCTGGCGACATGGTTGAAGTGAAGACAGGGAACGCCAAGGGCACTCGTGCCAAGGTGTTATCTGTTCGTCGCGCTGATGGCAAAATTGTGGTGGAGGGCGTGAACCTCGTCTACCGTCACATGCGGCGCAGCCAAAAGAATCCCCAGGGGGGGCGGCTGAGCAAGGAAATGCCGATCGACGCCTCCAACGTCCTCGTCGTCTGCGCGTCGTGCGACAAGGCGGCAAGGCTGGGCGTGAAGGTGCTTGCGGACGGCGGGCGAGTGCGGGCTTGCAGGAAGTGCGGCGGCGACAACGGTAAGATTCGGGCGGCAAAAGCGGCGAAGTGATCGATGGGCTCGGATCGAGGCTCGAGTGACTACGATCATTGACGGCAGGGCCGCTGGAACAGCAGCTTGTTGAGATTGGCTCCGGGGATCCTCGGGGCGACGGACAGGACAATAAAAAGGACGGTTGTGATGGCGAAGAAGACCAAAGCAAGTGACGTCGAGAAGGGTACCCCGGAGGCGGCCGGCCCGCTGGAGACGCCGCGCATGCTTGAGCACTACCTCAAGACGGTGCAGCCGGCCCTCAGTAAGGCGCTTGATCGCACCAATGCCCACGCTATCCCGCGGCTCGAGAAGATCGTGGTGAATATGGGCGTCGGTATCGCCGTTACCGAAAAGAAGTATCTCGAAGAGGCGATCAACGCTCTCACCCAGGTGACTGGGCAAAAGCCGATTGCGACGCTGTCAAAAGTTGCGGTCTCGGGGTTCAAGCTCCGCGAGAATCTTCCCATCGGCTGCAAGGTTACGCTTCGTGGCCGGCGGATGTATGAGTTTCTCGATCGGCTAGTTTCGCTTGCTTTGCCTCGTGTCCGCGACTTCCGTGGGCTCTCTAGCACCGCATTCGACGGCCACGGTAACTACAGCCTCGGACTCTCTGAGCAGATGGTTTTCCCGGAAATCAATCCGGACAAGTACACTCGTCCGCAAGGAATGAACATCACGCTCGTCACGTCGGCCAAGAATGACGATGAGGCGAGGCAGTTTCTTCGTGCGATGGGCGTACCGTTGAAGAAGGATGGCGATGAGGGTGCCGCGGCGTAGCGGCACGGACGGTCGTGAGCGGTCCAAGGAGTCGGCAGACGCTGTCGTACCTGTGGGCCCTGGGGTGAACAGTTGCGGCCGTACCTGCGGCCTTCGTTGGAATCATCAATGGCAAGCAAGTCAAAGATCGCGATGGCCAAACGGCCTCCGAAGTTCTCGACCCGCAAGGTGCAGCGTTGCATGCTCTGCGGTCGTCCGCGTGCGGTTTACCGCAAGTTCGGGCTTTGCCGGATTTGTTTCCGGAAGCTCGCCGATCAGGGGAATATCCCCGGTGTGAAGAAGGCAAGTTGGTAATGACCGGTCTCGACCGCGGCTGTCCGATGTGGCGGCTTTGGTCAGTAGGGGCGCGGAAGACAGAAGGATTCGCTGGCAGGGTTTTCAGTTCCGAAAGGGTTCTCTCGACATGATGACCGATCCCATCGCCGACATGCTCACCCGCATCCGCAACGCGGTGCGCGTTGAACGCGCTATCGTGGAGATCCCAAGCTCCAAGGTGAAGCGCGGCGTGGCGGACGTACTCAAGCGTGAAGGGTACATCTGGGACTGGAAGGAAGTGGAGGCTGAGCCCGCTGCAAAGCTGCAGATCGAGCTGAAGTATGGCCCAAACGGCGAGCGTCTGATCCGCCACATTCGGCGGGTGAGCTCTCCTGGCCGTCGGGTCTACAGCCGGTCGGTTCGTCTTCGCCCGATTCTTGGCGGCCTCGGGATTTCGATCCTGTCGACGAGCAGCGGCGTGGTCAGCGACCGCGAGGCGAGGCAGCGGAAACTCGGTGGGGAAGTACTCTGCGAATTGTGGTGAGTAGCCCCGATCGGCTTCAAACTTTTGACCTTTGGTCGAGGTTCTGGGTTTCTTGGACGGGTGGCGTTGGCGGTTGAGCGGGACGGGATGCCGAGTGCGGGCTGGTAGAGCAACGAAAGGTCGAGGTCATGTCGCGAATCGGTAAAGCTCCAGTGGTGATTCCCAAGGGCGTTAAGGTGGCCGTTGATGGCGCTACGCTCAAGGTTGAAGGTCCTCTCGGGAAACTCGAGCACAAAGTGCACCCGGCAGTGAAGGTCGGAGTCGATCCGGCGGACGGCCTCCTCAAGGTTACCCGCGGCGGTGACGACCGCACATCTCGGTCGGTTCACGGTCTCACGCGCGCCCTTGCTGCCAATATGGTCGAGGGTGTTTCGAAGGGCTACGAGAAAAAACTCGAAATCGTGGGCGTCGGTTACATCGCCGCCATTCAGAAAAGCACGCTTCAGCTCCGCGTCGGTTTCGCGAACGAACTCCAACTTCCGATTCCCGCCGGCCTGACGGTCACCTGCCCCGATCAGACGCACATCGTCGTCAAGGGCATTGATAAGCATCTTGTCGGTCAGTTCGCAGCCGAAGTTCGTGCGCGTCGGAAGCCGGAGCCCTATAAGGGCAAGGGCATTCGCTACGAGGGCGAGCAGGTGCGTCGTAAGGCCGGCAAAGCGGTCACGAAGTAATCGATCGACGGGATACGTTTTCCCTTCTGGCTTGTTTTTTCCACTACCTCCCGCAGTCACGCTTCCATGGACCACGCCCGCACGATTCTCAGGCAGCGGATGCGCCGCCGTTTCCGTGTCCGCCGGCACATCCGCGGCACCGCGGAGCGGCCCCGTTTGGCCGTGTTCCGCTCGCACAAGCACATCTACGCCCAGATCATCGACGACGCCTCGGGGCGGACGTTGGCGTCTGCAAGTTCGGTCGACAAGCAGATCCGTGACGCGGTCGGATTCGGGGGCAACAAGCAGGCCGCCGAAGCGATCGGTCGAGCGGTCGCCGAGCGGGCCCAGGCCGCTGGTGTCAAGAAAGTCTGTTTTGATCGGGGCGAGTTCCGTTACCATGGCAGGGTTGCCGCGTTGGCTGATGCGGCGCGGGCTGCCGGCCTCGAGTTCTGATCTTCACGGTCCTGTCATCTGGCCTTCCCTGGGGATACCGGGGAGAGGGTGGTGAGGGACAAGACGTCAACCAGCCAAACCATCCGGAGCATCGAAGACCGTGTCGTCCAGTAGCAATCAAGGCCGTGGCGGTGATCGTGACAATCGCGGCGGCGAACGTGGTGGTGAGTTTGCCGAGAAGGTTGTCAAGGTTCGTCGTTGTGCCACCGTGGTCAAGGGTGGACGGCGATTCAGCTTTGCCGGTCTTGTTGTTGTCGGAAACGGCCGCGGCAAGGTTGGTTGTGGCTATGCCAAGGCGAACGAGGTGCCTCCGGCCGTTGAAAAGGCAATCAAAGACGGCATGAAGAACCTCATCGAGGTCCCCGTCGAGGCCGGAACGATTCCCCACCGCGTTGAGGGGAACAGTGGCACGTCGAAGGTGATACTTCTCCCCGCCAGCCCTGGTACTGGGATTATCGCCGGTGCAGCGGTTCGGGCGGTCTGCGAGTCTGCCGGTATCCGCGACGTGCTCACCAAGGCCCACGGGTCGACGAACCCCGTCAATCTCGTCAAAGCAGCGCTGGATGGTTTGAAGCAGTTGAGAACGAAGAGCGAAGTCGAGCGGTTGCGTGGCGTTACCCTTTCGTGATCCGCCTCTGGCGGGAGTGACGGTGGCGGTGGCGGTGGATTGACAGAGAGGCGGCAATGGTTCCGCCGGCTTTACGAAACATTGGCTTGCGGATTCACTCAGTTGGTGTGTTCGGCGGGCTTTGAGCAGAGGACGATTCGATGAAGGTCAATGACGTCAATCAGGGCATCAACAAGAACCGCCGACGGCTCCGTATCGGACGCGGTCCCGGATCGGGACGCGGCAAGACGTCTGGTCGCGGCCACAAGGGTCAAGGGCAGCTTGCCGGTTGGAGTGCTGCCGGGATCTTCGAAGGGGCGAGAATGCCGCTCATCCGACAAATCCCCAAGCGAGGTTTTCACAACCGACATGGCCGCATCGTCACCTGCGTCAACGTCGATGACCTCGAGGCTCGCTTTGCGGCTGGAGCAGAGGTGAATCCCGAATCGCTCCGCAGCACGGGGCTTGCCAAAGGGGTCTGGGACTCGGTCAAGATTCTCGGTGAAGGGGCGATCACGAAGTCGCTCAAAGTCTCTGCTCACCATTTTAGTGCTCAGGCCCGTGAGAAGATCGTTGCGGCCGGTGGCACGGTGACCGAACTCTCCGGACCAGCCCCGGTCATCAAGCGACAGAAGAAGGTCTCGCAGAAGAAGACGGCAAAGAGCTAGCGTGAACGATTCTTCCGGGCCATGTGGCTAAGGCCACCGGGCTTGTGCACGGGAGCCACACGCAAGGCGGTGGCTACGCGTGAACGAATAACTCGTGGGCGTCGCTGGTCGGAGGGAGCAAAGGAGTCGTTCTCGTGCTGGAAAAACTTCGGATCATCTTCACCATTCCGGAACTCCGGCAGAAGATACTCCTTACGCTCGGACTTTTGGCGATCTATCGGGTTGGCTGGCAGGTGCCCCTACCGATCATCGATCCCGACGCCATGGCGGCTTTCGGCAAGGAAGCCGGCGGCTTTGCCGACATCCTCAAAACCGTGGCTGTGTTCTCTGCCAGCCAGCTTTCCCAGGCAACGATTTTCGGCCTCGGGATCATGCCGTATATCTCCGCCTCGATCATCTTCCAACTGCTCGGCACCGTGTGGCCGCCGCTGGAGAAACTGACCAAGGAAGGTGAGGCAGGGCGGAAGAAGATCAATGAATACACGCGCTACGCCACGGTACTCATCTGTCTCGTCCAGAGCTGGGCCTACGTGGCGTTTCTTGCCAACACGAGTGTTGGCGAGATGCCGCTCATTCAGTCGAGCTTTCTCGTCGACGGCAAGCTCCCCATTCTCTGGCAACTGGTCGCGGTGATGACGATGACTGCCGGGACGATTTTCCTGATGTGGCTCGGGGAGCAGATCGACGAATTTGGAATCGGCAATGGGATTAGCCTGTTGATCATGGCTGGAATCCTTGCTGGAATGCCGAGCGCGTTGGTTCAGCTTGCCGGTGATACCAATTGGGAACTTGGTGGTGGCGGCGGAAAGATGGGCATTGAGACCATACTCGTCCTCATCGCGTTGTTCATCGGAGTGGTGGCTGGCGTCGTCTTCATGACGCAGGGGCAGCGCCGGATTCCCACGCAAAGTGCAAAGCACGTGCGGGGCCGGCGGGTGTACGGTGGCACCCGCCAATACCTTCCGCTCAAGGTGAATCAGGCGGGGGTGATGCCGATCATTTTCGCCAGTTCACTTCTCCTCTTCCCGCAGATGATCTTTCAGTATCTCCACAGTGCCTATCCAGGGAACACGGTCCTTGGGGCCCTTCAAGATTCCTTCACCCGCGGGCAATCGTTCCTCTACAACATCCTCTACGTCGCGCTCATTTTCTTCTTTTGCTATTTCTGGACAGCGATCACCTTCAACCCGAAGGAAGTCGCCGACAACCTCAAAAACTTCGGAGCCTTCATCCCTGGCTATCGTCCGGGGAAACGGACGGCCGATTACCTCGAACGGGTCATGGAGCGGATCACCTACGTTGGAGCGGGTTTTCTGGCACTTGTGGCCATCATTCCAACAATCGTCGGTGGGGCTCTCGGTATCCCCCCGCAGATTGCTAGTTTCTACGGCGGTACCGGCCTGTTGATCGCCGTCAGCGTGGCCTTCGATCTCGTCCAAAAGATCGACAGTCATCTCGTGATGCGGAACTACACCGGATTGCTGGAGAAGTCCTGATCCGCAGGATGGTCCCGGTCCGGAACGCCGCGGGGCGTGACGGCGTACTTCGTTGTCTCGCGCGGGATTCTCATGCGGATCATCCTCATTGGACCGCCCGGCGCTGGAAAGGGGACGCAGTGCCAGAGGCTCGTCGAGTTTCTTGACGTGCCGCACCTCTCCACCGGTGAGATGCTCCGTGCCGAGGTTCGTTCCGGCACACCTGAGGGGCTTCGTGCCGCTGCCTGCATGGACCAGGGGCAACTCGTCCCCGATTCCATGATTCTCGGGATGGTGACGAAGAGGTTGGAATCGGCGGACTGCCGAGGAGGCTTTCTCCTCGACGGCTTTACCCGCACCCTTCCGCAGGCTTCAACGCTCGACGATCTTCTCGAGCGGCGTGCCATGAATGTCGATGGGGTGCTCGAGTTGGCTGTGCCGCGCGACGAACTCGTGCGTCGGATGCTCGCTCGGAAGCGGGCCGACGACAATCCCGAGATCTTCTCCAAGCGGATCTTGAGCTTCGAGGTGCAGACAGCGCCCCTGCTCGAGTACTACGATCGTCAGGGAAAGTTGGCCACGATCGATGGGCTGGGTGATGCTGAGGAGATCTTCGGTCGAGTCAAGCAGGCACTCGATCGGTTCAGGCGAGGTCCTGCCGGACGACGCTGAACCCTCGGTAGCCACCCCACTTCCGGCGTTTGTGGCATCGCTGAGCCAAAAGGCGGTGGTCGTTGTGGGACGCGTTGGTCGGGCGTGCGGCCGTGGTGCGGGGGCGATCACGCCGGTATAGTGCTGCGATGCTGCGAAAAGAGGGACGGAGGTTGGTTCCAGGGCGTCGTCCGGTGCCCCGCTCTCCTGAGGCTGCTTGAACGGGTGTGTCTGCCGTGGTGAATCTCCGATCTCCCCGTGAAATCGCCCTGATGCGACGTGCGGGCCTTGTCGTCTGGGGCGCTCATGAAGTCGCGGCGGCGATGGTGCGGCCGGGAGTCTCAACGGGCGAGATCGACGCCGCCGTGGAGTCGTATTTCCTCGGCTGCGGGGCGATTCCTTTGTTCAAGGGGGTCCCAGGGAAGGTGCCTTTCCCTGCCGTGTGCTGCATCTCCGTCAATGACGAGGTGGTGCATGGGATCCCCGGTCCCCGGATCCTCCTCGAAGGAGACGCCGTTAGCATCGACACCGGCTGCAGTCTCGGCGGTTGGTGCGGCGACTCGGCGCGAACTCATCCGGTGGGGGCTGTGTCGTCCGAGGTTCGTGGCCTGCTCGACTGCACGTCCGGTGTCCTCGACTTGGCAATCGATCTGATGGGGAAGCGGAGTCGCTGGAGCGACGTGGCCACTGAGATGGCGACGTACGTCCGCGATCGGGGGTTCTCCGTGGTCGAAAACTTCGTCGGCCATGGCATCGGGAAAAAGATGCACGAGGATCCGCAGGTTCCCAATTTTTGCTCGCCGTCGTTTCGGCGGAATTACGACTTCAATCTCGAGCCCGGTTTGGTGATCGCCGTCGAACCGATGGTCAACGTGGGGTCGAAAAAAGTGAGGGCCCTGGCCGACCACTGGACGCAGTCGACGATCGATGGCCAGCCGAGCGCCCATTTCGAACATACGATCGCCATTACGGAGCAGGGGCCAGAGGTCCTCACGCGAGCGCCTGGGGCTGGAGAGTCAGCGCCCCTTCCAGCGGGGGGGTGACTGGCGGTTGAAGCCCTTGGAAGTCGGTGGTGAGTTCTCCCAGGACGGTGATTTTCAGGAAAATTGAGATATTTTTTGTGGTTTCTGGCCATTTCGGCACCTCCCCCTTGTGGATCAGGGGGGAGGGTTTCTATAGTTAACGGCTTTCCGTTAGCTTCCCCGTTCTCGTTGAAGGCGTGGGCGACCGTCGCCACGATCGCAAGTATGAAGGTTCGCGCCAGCGTCCGTCGCATCTGCGACAAGTGCAAGATCGTCAGGCGCCGCGGCGTCGTCTTCGTCGTGTGCGCGGATCCCCGCCACAAACAGCGGCAAGGATGACGACGGAATCCGTATCTAGTTGCGAAGCATAGCTTCGCTTCTGGGCGGTGGTGTTCCAGCGAGGCCGAGTGCCTTCGTTGGGCAAGCGGCTTTTCCTGGGTAGTTTTGAAGGTGGTGAGGTCGGGTCTGGCGGAGCCCTCTGGGGGCGAAGCCAGCGTTGCATTGGCGCCAAGCGGCCAGTCATGCGACGTCCGGTCTTGGCGGCCTTGTTTCCTCCCGCACTCGTCGCTTCGGCACGTGGTGTCTTGGGTTGGTTTGTTCTGTCCGGTCATTCAGTTGTTCCGTTTGTCCGTCATCCCAACGGTAGTACTCCCCCATGCCCCGTCTGCTCGGCGTCGACATTCCGTCGGAGAAGAAGACGTTTTATTCGCTCCAGTACCTCTACGGCGTCGGTCCGCAGGTCGCTCGCGAGTTGTGCCACAAGGCCGGCGTCGATCCTGAGGGGATCGCGAAGAATCTTCATGAGGATGAATTGGCTCGCCTGGCGGCCCTCATGGACAAGGACTACGTCGTTGAGGGGCAGTTGCGCCGTCAGGTCGCGCAGAACATCTCGCGGCTGAAGGACATCGGAAGCTATCGCGGGGTTCGCCACCGTCGCGGGTTGCCGGTCCGTGGGCAGCGGACGCGGACGAACGCTCGGACGAGGAAGGGGCCGAAGAAGACGGTCGCTGGCAAGAAGGGCGTGAAGGATCTCAAGTAACGGGTCTCGGTGATTGCTTCCGGTGGTGCCCCTTGCGGAGTGCTCTCGGGATGGCAATCTTTGGTGGGGCTTGCTGTAGTTCATTTCTCCTCGGTTACAGACGTCGTAGGTACGCACAGGGAAGCATCGATTCATGTCGAAGGTTGCCAAGGGCAAGAAGAAGAGTGTGTCGGCGGGGATCGCCTACATCACTGCCAGTTTCAACAACACCACGGTGACGATCACCGACACCAAGGGGGATACCCTCTGTTGGGCAAGTGGTGGCACCTGCGGCTTCAAGGGAAGTCGCAAGGGCACTCCCTTCGCCGGTCAGTGTGCGGCGCAGCAGGCGGCCGAGAAGGCCTCGAAGTTCGGCGTCAAGGATCTTGAGGTCCGTGTTCGTGGTCCGGGCAGCGGTCGCGAGAGTGCGATTACCGCGCTGCAGGCTGCCGGCATGAACGTCAAGAGCATCGAGGACATCACTCCGTTGCCCCACAACGGATGCCGCCCGCCGAAGAAGCGGCGTGTCTGATCCCACTTCTGTCCAAGCCGGTGAAAGCCGGCATTACCACCTTATCTGTATAACCTCGAGAGCGGTCGGTTAGCACTCCGATCGGGAATCCATGGGACGCATCACTGGGCCGGTCTGTCGCCTTTGTCGCCGTGACGGCCTCAAGCTTTTCCTCAAGGGTAGTCGCTGTGACACGGACAAGTGCGCGTTCGAGCGGCGTCCTACGCCTCCGGGCATGGTCCAGAAGCGGCGTAGCAAGCCTACCGAATACGGCCTTCATCTCCGCGAAAAGCAGAAGGTGAAGCATTATTACGGTGTCCTGGAGCGGCAGTTTCGGACGTATTTCGCCCGGGCCGAGCGGGGGAAGGGCAATACTGGGGAGTCGCTGATGTCTCTCCTCGAGCGTCGTCTCGACAACATCGTTCATCGGATCGGGTTTGCTCCGTCCCGGGCAGCTGCCCGGCAGATGGTGATGCACGGTCACATCACGATCAACGGGCGGCGTCTTGACGTCCCCAGCTACTTGGTCAAGGCCGGCGATCTGCTTCGCATCAAGAACCGCACCAAGAGCCTTCAACTCGTTCATGCTTCGCTCGCGTCGAATCGTCGTGACGTACCCGATTTTCTTTCCCGGTCTGACACTGGTGTGCCGGAGGGACGGGTCGATCGTCTCCCTTCGAACGACGATGTGTCGATTCCGGTGCAGACCAATCTGATCATCGAGTTGTGCTCCAAGTGATAGTTTCAATCGTCCGGATTATTTCCCGGGCGGTTGCCTAGCGGGGAGAGAACCCTCGCTCTTGGCCGGAGGGTGGAGACGCCCCTCCGACGAAAACTGTCGCTGGTTGTTCAGGCTCGTTCCTAAAAATCACCATCGCGGCCTGCCGTGGCCGCCCCGTTTCAGATACAGGCAAGGAGAATCGCATGCACATCCGCTGGCGTGGACTCGAACTTCCCAGCTCGGTCACGTCTGATGCCAAGACGCTCACGGGAACGTACGGCAAGTTCGTTGCCGAGCCGTTCGAGCGTGGCTTCGGCACGACGGTGGGCAACAGCCTCCGGCGCGTGCTCCTTTCGAGCCTCGAAGGGAGCGCCGTGACGCAGATCAAGGTTGGCAGCGCCCTTCATGAGTTCAGCACCGTCAAGGGCGTTCTCGAAGACGTCACCGACATCGTGCTGGCGGTGAAGAGCTTGGTCGTCAAGAACCACAGCGACTCGACCCGCGTGATTCGGGTGGAGAAGAGCACGAAGGGCCCCATCACCGGTGCCGATGTGCAGACGGACGAGGCGGTTGAGGTGGTCAGTAAGGACCTTGTTCTGGCCACGCTCACCGATGATGTTCCCTTCGAACTCGAGATGGTTGTCGAGAACGGTCGCGGCTACGTGCCTGCCAGCGAGCACAGCCCGGACGTGCAGGAAATCGGCATCATTCCCGTTGACGCCGTTTTCAGCCCCGTGACCCGTGTTCGTTACGAGGTCGAGGAGACCCGTGTCGGTCAGAAGACGAACTACGACAAACTGACGATGGAGATCTGGACCGACGGCACCGTGACGCCTGACATGGCGCTGGTCGAGGCTGCGAAGATTCTTCGCAAGCACCTCAACCCGTTCGTTGGCTACACCCAGCAGGGCGCGGC
>Ga0114974_10003256_pt1 | contig 12330 bp, 10 predicted proteins | sample S_130206_EF_Meta_FD_87318 | JGI IMG/M metagenome (GOLD analysis project Ga0114974, IMG submission 87318) | Freshwater microbial communities from Lake Simoncouche, Canada to study carbon cycling - S_130206_EF_MetaG | ecosystem: Environmental > Aquatic > Freshwater > Lake | place: Lake...
TCCGCTTATGGCTGCCATCCAACAAATGTGCGCCCGAATTGGGTTGGTAACGGAACAAGGATTAACAGGTGCTTTGAAAAAAAATTATCCAAAATGGGTTTTGTACCTAATGCTGCTTTTCAGTTTTCCAAGTATTATTATGAATATTGGTGCTGACATTGCTGGTATGGGAGCTGTTGGAAACATGCTCTTTCCCGCTATTGAAGCAACCTATTTCAGTGTAGTTTTTACGATGCTGTTGTTGATTTTGATTATCTATTTGCCGTATCACAAAATTGCCGCCATACTAAAATACATGTGTATCGTTTTGATTGTTTATTTAATAGTTCCGTTTTTATGCCATCAAGATTGGTTGGCAATCGCGAAAGCTACTTTTATTCCAACACTAAAATTCGATAAAGCCTTCGTAGCAATCATCGTTGGAATCTTCGGAACCACCATTTCGCCCTATCTTTTCTTTTGGCAAGCATCCATGGAAGTGGAAGAAATGAAGCAAAAGAAAACCCATTTGATGGTCAATAAAAAAATCATTGGAGACATGAAAGAGGACATCGATTTTGGAATGACATTCTCCGGAATGGTGATGTTTTTTATAATTCTAACTACAGGAACGGTATTGTTTAAAGGCGGAATTCATCAAATTGACACTGTAGAACAAGCGGCAATGGCATTACGACCTTTAGCAGGCGATGCAGCCTATTTACTTTTTGCCATTGGAATAATAGGAACTGGACTGATAGCTATACCGGTTTTGAGTGGTTCCCTTTCCTATATTGTTACCGAAACATTTGGCTGGGAACAAGGATTAGACAAGAAATTTCATGAAGCAAAGGCGTTTTATATCATCATTGCAATTTCATTAATACTAGGTTTGTCACTGAATTATATCGGAATTACACCCGTTCAAGCTTTAATTTATACTGCCATACTTTATGGAATTACGGCTCCCGTTTTGATTGCAATAATCCTTCATATTTCGAATAACAAGAAAGTTATGGGACGCTTTACCAATTCGAAAATGACAAATATCCTCGGATTTGGCGCATTACTTATTATGACTTTTGCAGCGGTTGTTCTAATTTACATGCAATTTGCAGAAACAAAATAAAGCTTCCAATTCAACAATTATTCGTCTAATAAACTGGCATCTATAAATTTACAAATGCCATCAACAGATAAATTGGCCATGGCATTACTGTATTCACTAGCATTGCCTCTACTTGAATCGTTAATGTAAGTATCAATGTTGTTTGTCCAAAATTGTAGCGCCAATTCAAAAACTTCCTTGTTTTCATGACTAAACGGACAAGCGGTTACTTCTTCAATTATTTTTTTTTCTAAAGTTTTCAATACCAAAGAATCAGTACTGGTTTTGAAACCAATTACCAAATAATTTACCACTACTTTTTTTTCTGATTTTGTCATAACACATTTTTTAAATTATTTTATGCAAGCGCTTTGCCTACTGTTTTAAAGTTCCAAAGGCTGTAGAAAAAAAATAGTTGATAGGGTAATAACAAATATAATAAATTATAACTAATTAAAAAACAGCGAAGTATGTAAAATAAATTTGTTGTTGTAAAATATTATACGTAAATTTAGTTTCCCAAAACTCAATTCCTTAATTTATTAAACCTACTTTAAAACACTATTAAATTCCCAAATTTAGTAGGTTTCTCAATTCCGATTGAAAGCCACCCACTTTGCCTTTGTCATGGTTGATTTAAAATTTTAACCGTTTAATAATTGAAAAATGACAAATTTAAAACACATTCTTTTTTTTAATCAAATTGGTCTCGATGCCATTAATGAAGTTGGCGGAAAAAATGCATCACTTGGTGAAATGTACAATCAGTTAAAACCGATGGGAATTGCGATTCCAAATGGTTTTGCGCTTACAGCAAATGCCTATCGCTTGTTTCGAAAAGCAAACAATCTCGAAAAAAAACTGAATGATTTGTTGAGCAAGTTAGATAAAGAAGACTACTCCAATCTGAGTGAAATTGGTAAAAAAGCAAGAACTATGGTGCTTTCGGCAATCATTCCTCAAGAAATTTGTGATGAAATTCATTTGGCATACAAAGCACTTTCAAAACAATGTGATACCAATAATTTGGATGTTGCCGTTCGCAGTAGCGCCACTTCCGAAGATCTACCTTCCGCAAGTTTTGCAGGACAAATGCAATCTTTTTTAAACATTTGTGGCGATAAACAAGTTCTAGAAGCAGTTCACAACTGTTTTGCCTCACTGTTCACAGACCGAGCCATAAAATACCGCAATGATATGGGTTTTACAGGCATAGACATTGCAATTTCTGTGGGAATTCAACAAATGGTACGCAGCGACAAATCGGCATCAGGCGTTATTTTCACAATTGACCCTGATACTGGTTTCAACAATACCATCATCATCAACGGAATTTGGGGTTTGGGAGAAAATATTGTCCAAGGGATTGTTACACCTGACGAATGGGTAGTTTTCAAACCAACATTGCACAACGGAAATTGGAATCCCATTTTGAAAAAAACCTGCGGAAGCAAAGAATTTACGATGCGTTATTCCGATAAATACGAACGAACTTCTATCGGAAATACGATAAAAAATAGCGTAACCCCAGTTGAAAAACAAAATCGGTTTTGCCTTTCTGACAAAGAAATTATCCAACTTTCGCAATGGTGCTTTTCAATCGAAAAACACTATCGTAAACCCATGGATATCGAATGGGCAAAAGATGGATTGAATGGTCAAATTTATATCGTTCAAGCCCGTCCAGAAACGATTCACGGTAACGGAAACAGGAAAGTTAGAGCCACTTACAAACTTCTAGAAACAGGAAAAATCTTGGCCAAAGGAATTGCCCTTGGCGACAAAATCACAACCGGAAAAGCACGTTTTCTTGAAAGTCCAGAAGAAGGTCATAAATTACAAAAAGGCGAAATTCTAATTGCCGATTTCACCAACCCCGATTGGGATCCCATTCTAAAAAAAGCCGCTGGAATAATCACCAATAAAGGAGGACGAACAAGTCATGCTGCCATTATAGCTCGAGAATTGGGAACAGTAGCTATTGTAGGTTGTGGAAATGCTTCGGAAGTGATTGCCGATGGAAAGGAAATTACGATTTGTTGTGCTGATGGTAAAAACGGCATTGTTTACGATGGTATTTTGGAATGGGAAATTAACGAAGTCGATTATAGCAACCTAATCCTTCCAGAAACTGAAGCCATGTTAATTCTTGCCGACCCCGATCGTGCCTTCGAATTGAGTCAATTTCCCAATAGAGGAGTTGGTTTAATGCGGCTAGAATTTGCCATTTCCAACAGCATTAAAATTCACCCCTTGGCATTTTGCGAACCCGAAAAAATAACCAACAAGCAAACAATTGCAACCATCAAAGAAATTACAAAAGGGTATGATGATGGCAAAAATTATTTCATTGATAAACTAGCAGAAGCTGTTTCTACTGTAGCGGCAGCATTTTATCCAAAAGATGTCATCGTGAGAATGAGCGATTTCAAGAGCAATGAATATGCCAATCTTATTGGAGGAACCTTTTTTGAACCCACAGAAGAAAACCCAATGCTCGGTTTCCGTGGTGCTTCAAGATATTACAGTGAATTTTACCGAAAAGCATTTGCATTAGAATGTCAAGCAATGAAAAAAGTCCGCAACCAAATGGGATTATTAAATGTAAAATTGATGATTCCGTTTTGTAGAACTGTTGAAGAAGGTGAAAAAGTACTGGTAGAAATGGAAAAAAACGGACTCGTTCGCGGAGAAAACGGATTGGAAATTTACATGATGGTGGAAATTCCGAGCAACGTGATTTTGGCCAATGAATTTGCTAAAATATTTGATGGTTTTTCAATAGGTTCTAATGATTTAACGCAACTCACCTTGGGAATCGACAGAGATTCGCACTTGATTAGCAATTTATTCAACGAAGAAAATCCTGCCGTAAAATACCTGATCAGCCAAACCATTCATGCTGCAAGACTCAATAATATCAAAGTGGGATTGTGTGGTCAAGCGCCAAGCGACTTACCCGAATTCTCTCAATTTTTGGTTGATGAAGGAATCGACAGCATTTCTTTCAATCCCGACGCACTTATAAAAGGAATCGAAAACATATTAGAAGCCGAACAAATTCTGAAATAAATTTTAAAAAAATTACCGCAAATTACTTCGTCAATTCGCTTTGCTCGGGTCGCAAATTTATAAAATCTTAAATCCGAGAGGAAGTTTAGAGACTAAATACTCAGCAATCTGCGGTTAAAATCATAAAAATCAAAATCAAAAAATGGAAACACAGTTCAAAAATAAAGTAGCCTTGGTAACGGGAGCTGCTTCAGGAATTGGTAGCGCAACTGCCATAATGTTTGCCCAAAAAGGAGCACAAGTCGTACTCGCAGATTGGCAGGAAAGTACTAAAACGTTAGATAAAATTAAAGCTTTTGGAGGAGAAGCCATTGCTATAAAATGTGATGTTTCTAAACTCTCCGAAGTAAAAAACATGATTGAAGGAATAATCTTGGTTTTTGGTCGCCTGGACTATGCTTTCAATAACGCTGGAATAGAAGGCGTAAATGGCTCGATCCAAGAATGCACCGAAGAAAATTGGGACAAAACAATAAGCATCAATCTCAAAGGCATTTGGGCCTGTATGAAATATGAAATTCCCGAAATGCTAAAACACGGAAATGGCGCCATTGTAAACTGTTCTTCCATTGCAGGATTGGTAGGTTTTACAGGACTTCCAGCCTATGTAGCTTCAAAACATGGCGTAATCGGACTTACAAAAACGGCCGCCTTAGAAAATGCAAAACTCGGAATCCGCGTAAATGCTGTTTGTCCAGGAGTTATAAAAACGCCAATGATTGATCGTTTAACTGGCAATAAAAAAGACGTCGAAGCACAATATGCATCTCAGGAACCCATCGGTCGTTTGGGGCAACCTGACGAAGTTGCCAATGCCGTAATCTGGCTTTGTTCCAACGAGGCTTCTTTCGTTACGGGGCAAGCTTTGGCAGTTGATGGTGGTTGGACCGCGGAATAATTCTTTTTTACCGCAAATTCGCAAATTAAAAAAGCTTTACAAATTTGCAGATTTAAGGTAAAATAATATTCCTATTAATTTCTATAAACCCCAAATAACCGCATTCTCATTTCAACGATTAACGTATCAATGATTCAAAATTCAACTTTTCAATTACGAATCCAATGATATGGAATTCAATGCAGTACATCGATATTAATCGGTGTTGGTAAATAAATAAAATATATTTGAGTAAAGAAAAAAATAGCATTAATTCTAAATTCAATAATTATGATTACCGTAAAAAAAGAGGGCATAATCCTTACCAAAACTGACCTTGGTTTTGAAGATGAAGGCGTATTGAATCCAGCAGTTATAAAAGAAGGAAATACGGTTCATCTCTTTTACAGAGCCGTGAGAACAGGAAATTTTTCCTCCATTGGCTATTGCGAATTAGAGGGACCCTTGACCATAAAAAACAGGCACAATACTCCCCTACTCGTTCCTCATTTTGAATATGAAATTCAAGGCGTTGAAGACCCTCGAATTGTAAAAATTAATGATTTGCACTATTTGACTTATACCGCCTATGATGGTATCAATGCATTAGGTGCACTAGCAACTTCCTATGATTTGATACATTTTGAGAGAAACGGATTAGTAGTTCCACAAATTCCCTATGATAGATTTAAATTTCTTGCTGAATGTTCTGGAGAAGTAAATCCAAAATATTTTCGACATATGCGCCATTTCAAACCCGAAGAAAATGTTTTTCTATGGGATAAAAACGTTATCTTTTTTCCTCGTAGAATTAATGGAAAACTTTTTTTCTTGCACCGCATTCGCCCAGGAATTCAAATTGTAGGCGTTTATGAATTAAGCGATTTAACAGATTTATTTTGGGAAGACTATTTTCTAAACATGCACCATCACATTGTAATGGATCCTTTTCACGAAGAGTTTGAAGCTAGTTATATTGGTGGAGGTTGCCCGCCAATTGAAACCGAACAAGGTTGGCTATTAATCTATCACGGAGTTCGCGATACGGCCGAAGGCTATATTTATTCGGCTTGTGCCGCATTGCTCGATTTGAACAATCCACAAAAAGAAATCGCCAGATTGCCTTATGCTTTATTTGAACCTGAATACGAATGGGAAGTCCATGGTGTAGTAGATAATGTAGTTTTTCCAACAGGTACTGCCCTATTTGATGATACTTTATACATTTATTATGGTGCTGCTGATAAATACATTGGTTGTGCTTCTGTAAGTTTATCCGAACTTATAAATGAATTAATGCTAAACAAAATCCCAAATGAAAAATGAGAATAATACCGCTATTTGTGCCAGTCCTTTAGCAATAGAAAAGCAAATTATGAAATCTAAAAACAAAGTTCATTACCTTGATTCTGTTGCAAAATTACCTGAAATTCTATTCATTTCTTCTTGTACTCCCAGAGAATGTGGCATTGCAACTTACTCCGAAGATTTGATAAAAGCTTTGGAAAACAAGTTCAACCATTCTTTCAAAATTGAAATATGTCCTGTAGAATCGGATAATGTAAAACACACCTATTCAGAAGAAATTAAATACATTCTCGACACAGATAAAGAAGAAGAGTTCATAAAACTAGCCTCCGAAATAAATGCAAACGAAGCCATTCAGATGGTTATGATTCAACATGAATTTGGATTATTCAAAAATAATGAAGCTAGTTTCGCTACCTTTTTGGAATCGATTTCTAAACCCATTGCTATCGTTTTTCATACAGTATTACCCAATCCTGACGAAAATTTTAAATTCAAAGTACAGCAATTGTCCGATGCATCAACCTATATTATTGTGATGACCCATTTGTCGTCTAAATTACTAGTCAATGATTATAACATCGAAAGCAATAAAATTGAAGTTATTCCACACGGAACGCATTTGGTGCAACACTTAGATCGTAATTTTCTAAAAGAAAAATACGGTTTTGGTCAAAGGAAAATCCTTTCTACTTTTGGATTATTGAGCTCGGGAAAAAGCATCGAAACCTCATTGGAAGCACTCACCGAAATTGTAAATGAAAATCCAGAGGTGCTTTTTTTAATCATCGGAAAAACGCACCCTACAATTGTAAAAGAAGAAGGTGAAGTTTACAGAAATAAATTAGAAGCACAAGTCATAAGTTTAGGTCTCGAGGAGCATGTTCGCTTTATAAATTCCTTTTTGCCGTTGCAAGATTTATTAGAATATTTACAACTAACCGACATTTATCTTTTTACTTCCAAAAATCCGAATCAAACAGTAAGCGGTACATTTGCGTATGCCATTAGCTGTGGTTGCTCAATAGTTTCAACTCCAATTCCTCATGTGAATGAAGTTTTGCAAGGTAGCGGGTACAATTTTGATTTTGAAAACGCCCCAGAATTGGCTACAGCCGTAAATAAATTATTAGCCGATGACGATTTAAGAAACAACAACAGCCTGAACGGATTGCACAAAATGGCACCCACTTCTTGGGAAAATGCGGCTATTGCCCATGCAAAATTGTTCGAGAAAATGGGAAACGCATCGTTGCCTTTAAACTATTCGTTACCTGAAATTAATTTAGAACATATCAAAAAATTAACAACCGATTTTGGAATAATTCAGTTTTCAAAATTGAACCATCCCGATATTGATTCCGGCTACACTTTAGACGATAATGCGCGGGCTTTGGTCGCAATGTGTCAGTATTTAGAACTTTCAAATGATACAAGTGCAATTCATTATATTTTGATATATTTCAATTTTATAAAATTTTGCTTGCAACCAGAAGGCTATTTTTTGAATTATGTAGATGAGGCCGAAAAATTCACCAAACAAAATAATTCGACCAACCTAGCCGATGCTAATGGGCGTGCAATTTGGGCGTTGGGATATCTTGTTCACTGTGGCGATTTACTACCTGAGGAAATGGTTTTAGAAGCAGAAATAATATTAAATAGAGCTATTAAAAGCATCAATAAAATTTATTCGACCAGAGCAATGGCCTTTATTATCAAAGGACTGTATTACCGTTCAAAACGAACAAAATCGAATCAAGACATCGAATTAATAAAGGAATTAGCAAATCGTTTGGTGCAAATGTACCGCCATGAATCGGATGAAGAATGGCATTGGTTTGAAAGTTATCTTACGTATGCCAACAGCATTTTATCAGAGGCATTATTATGTGCATGGCTAGCAACTGGAGACATAGTTTACAAAGATATTGCAAAATTGTCCTTTGATTTTCTGTTGAAATTGACATTTAATGAAAATGGAATTCGGGTAATTTCAAATAAAACATGGTTGCACAAAGGAGCAAATCCAGCGCAATTGGCATCCAATACTCCCGAAATTGGGGGCGAACAACCCATTGACGTATCTTATACCATTCTAGCTTTAAGCAAATTCTACTCTGTTTTTGAAGATGAGCGCTACAAACATAAAATGAAAAATGGGATGAACTGGTTTTTAGGAAACAATCATTTGAATCAGATAATTTACAATCCTTGCACGGGTGGCTGTTTTGATGGATTAGAAGACACCAACGTCAATTTGAACCAAGGAGCCGAATCAACAGTAAGTTATTTAATGGCGCGATTAACCTATGAAAATACTTTCGAAAAAACAGCGGAATGCTTTCAAATTGAAACCCAATTTTATGAAGAACCCTTTTTGAAAAACGGATAAAATAAACCAACCAAAAAATAATAATTAATACAAACTAAAACATAGAAATAATGAAAAAACAAATAGGAATCTGGATAGATATTTCGAAAGCCGTAATTGTAACTCTTGACGGTCCAAAAGCAAAAGTTACAGAGATAGAATCGGATGTAGAAAACAGAATTTACCATACAAATGAAGGCAATAAAGGTACGTTTTCGGGAGTTCATCACAGTTCAAGCGAACGAAAATTTGAAGAAAGAAGAAAAACAGAACTCAATCACTTTCTTAAAGACGTAGCATCACAAGTAAAAAGTGCTGATGAGATTTATATTTTTGGTCCCTCAGAAACCAAATTGAAATTGGTAGATAAAATAATGGAGGACAAAACAATCCTAACAAATAAAATCAAATTAGTAGAAAAATCGGGAGGAATGACACAAAATCAAATTATTTCTAAAGTAAAACATTTTTTCCAACCTTCCCTTTATCAAATGAATCCAACGCGTTAAAATAGCCTCAAAAACCAAAAATGCAAAACCACTTTTTGGCAATTGTCTTTAATTGATATCCCAAATAATCTGTATATTTGCGACTCATTAAAAAGATATTTTATGCAACATATTATAGATCGTTTCATTAGTTATGTGATTATAGATACTGAGTCAGATCCAAATTCAAACACCACTCCTAGCACTGAAAAGCAATGGGTTTTGGCAAATAAATTAGTAGCCGAATTAAAAGCAATCGGATTAGAAGAAGTTACTATCGACGAAAACGCTTATATCATGGCTACTTTGCCAAGTAATGTGGCGCATGAGGTTCCTACAATTGGGTTTGTTTCGCATTTTGACACCACACCCGATTTTACGGGAGCAAATGTGAATCCGCAAATAATTACCAATTATGATGGTGGTGATATTGTTTTAAATAAAGAACAAAATATCGTTTTATCACCCAATTATTTCAAAGATTTATTATTGTATAAAGGGCAAACTTTGATTACAACGGACGGTTTGACTTTGCTTGGTGCAGATGACAAAGCAGGAATTACAGAAATTGTTACGGCAATGGAATTCTTAGTTAAAAATCCAGACATAAAACACGGAAAAATTAGAGTTGGATTTACACCAGACGAAGAAATTGGTCGAGGCGCTCATAAATTTGACGTTGCAAAATTTGGTGCCGAATGGGCATATACGATGGATGGTAGTCAGATTGGAGAATTAGAATATGAAAATTTCAATGCCGCTGGAGCTAAAATAACTTTCAAAGGAAAAAGTGTTCACCCAGGTTATGCAAAGGGAAAAATGATCAATTCGATGTTGATTGCCAATGATTTTATCAACGAATTACCAAAAGGAGAAACACCGCAAGAAACAAAAGGTTACGAAGGATTTTTCCATGTTCATCACTTGAATGGTAGTATTGAAGAAACCGTTTTAGAACTTATCATTCGCGATCATAGCGCTAGTAAATTCAAAAAACGTAAAGAAATAATTCACGCTATTGCGAAGAAAATAAATAAGAAATTCTCCAAACAATTTGGTGGAGATATTTGTACTGCTGAGGTAAAAGACCAATATTTCAACATGAAAGAAAAAGTAACTCCAGTAAAATACATCGTTGATATTGCAGAAACTGCGATGCGAGAATTGGGAATTAAGCCATTAATCAAGCCTATTCGTGGTGGAACTGATGGATCACAATTGTCTTATATGGGATTACCATGTCCGAATATTTTTGCTGGGGGTCACAATTTTCATGGAAAATACGAATATGTTCCAGTTGAAAGTATGCAAAAGGCTACGGATGTAATTATCAAAATAGCAGAATTGACAGCAACTATTGATTTTAGCAAAGAAAAAGCAAAAAAATAGTTTTGGAATCCGATAAAAAACCAGTCCACACTTGGAATAAAGTGAATGCTTGGGCAACTGAATTGGAAATACTGAAAACCATACTTTCTAAAACAGAACTTGTTGCCACTGTAAAATGGGGAGGTCCTGTTTTTACTTATAATGGAAAAAATGTTATCGGAATTCTAGGCTTCAAGAATTATTTTGCAATTTGGTTTTACAAAGGAGTCTTGCTAAAAGACGAAAGTGCTGTTTTGATGAATGCACAGGAAGGAATTACAAAATCGATGCGACAATGGCGGTTTACTTCTAAAGATCAAGTAGATGAATCATTGCTTTTATCGTATATTTCAGAAGCAATTGCAATTGAGAAATCTAAAATCTAAAGTTATAATTGAATAAAAAAAGCCCCAATTTGGGGCTTTTTTAATATAAAATAAAATGCTTATTTCTTGTTCAAAGAAGCACTCATTTCCATTGACAACGCATTGCGTTCTAACTTTAATTTACCTGACATAGTCTCGATAATAACAGTAGTATCTGCTAATTCAGAAATTTTACCGTGAATACCACTTTTAGTGATGATTTTATCACCCACTTTCAAAGCGCTTTCAAATTCTTTTTCTTGTTTGGCTCTTTTTTGTTGTGGTCTAATCATGAAGAAATAGATAACCACAAACATTAAAATAAACGGTGCAAATTGTTGTATTTGTTGCATAATTTTAGTTTTAAGATTTATAAAATAATTTAGTTATTCTTTAATTGAAGCTTTGATTAATAAAGTGGTCAAAACTTCTTTTGCATTGGTTCTTAGTGTTACTGATTTTTGTTGCTTACCATGTTTACCTGCTGAATTAAAAATAACTTTAATTTTTGCAGATTCACCTGGTTTAATAGGTGTTTTTGGGTATTCTGGAACAGTACAACCACAAGAACCTGCAGCAGTAATGATTTTCAAATCTGCTTCACCAGTATTTGTAAAGTTGAAAGAATAGTTCACTTTTGATCCAGCAGCTATAGTACCAAAATCATGTTCGGTTTTGTCAAACTTCATAACTGGGTATTTTCCATCTGCAGGAACAACTACTTTCTCTTCTTCTGGAATTCCAATTGATGCAGAGTTAGAAACTGGCTCATTCGTTTCTGGGGACAATTCGGGCATTTCTTGTTTCGCTTCTTCTTGTTTTTTACAAGATGTTAAAAATAAAAAAGAACCTAATACAGCTACTAAAACAACTTTTTTAATCATAATTTTTACATTTTTACATTAAACCTCTTCCGATTTTATTTAATTTTTTATTGACCTCGAACTCTTTAACAAGATTGTCTAAGATTCCGTTGATAAAAATACTACTTTTTGGCGTAGAATATTCCTTAGCAATTTCTAAATATTCGTTAATAGTTACTTTCACAGGAATAGAAGGGAATTTTATGAATTCGCAAATCGCCATTTTCAACACGATTGTGTCAATTTCAGCAATTCTTTCTGAATCCCAATTGGGTGTTTTATCAACATATTCTTTGGCTAATTCTCTTTCGTTTAGAACTGTTTTTCTAAATAAATCAGTAACAAATTCTTTGTCCTCTTGGTCTTTGTAGATTTTTGGGACTCTAAAAGCTTCGTCTTTAGAAGATTTAATTTGTTTCAATTGCTTGATGATTTGCGTATTCACTACTGGAATATCATCTATCCAAGTCAATTTATTGTCTTCTAAATAGTCATACAATTTTTCATTTGGCGCTATAATTTCCATAA
>Ga0114974_10003258_pt1 | contig 12319 bp, 10 predicted proteins | sample S_130206_EF_Meta_FD_87318 | JGI IMG/M metagenome (GOLD analysis project Ga0114974, IMG submission 87318) | Freshwater microbial communities from Lake Simoncouche, Canada to study carbon cycling - S_130206_EF_MetaG | ecosystem: Environmental > Aquatic > Freshwater > Lake | place: Lake...
CATCTTGTCTGGTCAGCCTGAGCCGCCGCTTTACTTTGCGCGCATGAAGGCGTTGAACCGCGATGGGGTTCCGCCGCTTGGGGCTGTTCCGGTGCCGCCCGTGGTAACGGACGTGCGTGCGCATGCCGCAGCGTGGGAGGCGCCCGGGACGGTGGTGGTGGACACGCGACCGTGGCCTGCATTCCGAGATGGTCATTTGCCTGGAGCGCTGTACGCGCCTCTGGGCAAGATGTTGCCAATGGTGGTTGGTTCGTTCGTCAAACCAGAAGAGAAGATCGTCTTGGTATGTGAGTTGGCGCGAGTGGACGAGATTGTTCGAGACCTTGTTCGCATTGGCTATGACCGCGTGATTGCCGTGGTTGCGCCGGATTCCATGGTCGCTACGGGTGGCGTCAAGCTTGAGACCACGCCAGAAATGAGTGCCGCTGAAGCGAATGCAGCGCGGGGAAGTTCGTTCATCCTGGATGTGCGCGGTGCTGCGGAATATGAAGTGGGGCATCTTGAGGAGGCCTTCAACGTGGCATACACACGCCTGTTGCCGCACATCGCACAATTGCCACGCGGCGAGCGCATCGTGGTGCATTGCGCACTCGGTGGGCGATCGGCGGCCGCAACGTCCATGCTTCGACGCATGGGCTTTAATGCCGTGAACGTGGCCGGTGGGTTTGAAGGTTGGAAGAAGGCGGGGTTGCCCACTGCGGCACCTGCATCATCACGCGCGCCAGCATTGAGTGGTGCAGCCGCGGCTGGCAAGCCGGGTGGCGGTTGTTGCGGCGGGTCATGCCATGGATGACTTGGTGATTGAGATTGCCAGTGGTCTGGTTGTTGGTGCAGGCATGGGCTTGGTGGGCGCTGGTGGTGCCATCTTCACAGTGCCGATCTTTGGCATTGTGCTTGGTCATGAACCCAAGGCGGCATTCATTGAAGCACTGGCGGTGACGGGTGGAATTGCATTGGCATCTGGACTGCTTGCCGCGCGCCGTGGCTTGGTGGACTGGCGCTGCGTTCTGATCTTTGGAAGTGCGGGGATCGTTGGCACGCAGTTGGCGACACCGATCGCGGTGCGAATGAACCCGACCGTTCAGGTGTTGCTCTTTGCGTTGGTGGCCGTGGTGGCCGCTTGGCGCATGTGGAAATCAGGGCGGGATGGGGAATCCCCGGAAGACGTTGGCCCGGCAAACGATTCCAACGCACCGGTTGAGCCAGGCGTGTTAGCAAGTGGCGCAATAGACAGTTTGCTAGTGCGTGAATCATCGCGCGGCTGGCCGGTGCGCTCATTGGTGATTGGCACGGGCATTGGTGCGTTGACCGCGATTCTTGGTGTTGGCGGCGGGTTCATTTTGATTCCAGCGTTGGTGGTGGTGGAGCGCATGCCAATGCGGATCGCTGTTGGCACCAGTCTGACGGTCATTGTGATCAACGCCACTGCGGGCCTGCTTGGGCAGTGGTGGTCGGGCGGATGTGCGCAGGTGCATATTGATGTTCCAACAGTGGCGATCACCATTGCGGGCGGAATCGTTGGCAGTATTTTTGGTGGAGCGTTGGCGCGGCGCATTCCGCAAGCTGTACTTCGTAGCACGTTTGCACTACTGCTACTCATTGCCGGGCTCGGACTTGCTGCGAAGCATCTCCTGTCTGCCGTGTGACATCTTTGCGTTACGTCATGTGCCGTTACATATGTGCATGCCAATAAAGGAGACGGCGTCACGCTTCTTTCGAAGGGACGCCGCCTCTCGTGGGGGCATGAGTTGTATGAAAGCAGAGCTCTCTAATGGATCAGTTCGCAGCACATGCACCAGTGGTTGCACGGTTCCATGGCATTTTCATAAGAATGGTTGAAAGCATGCACACGCCGGTTGCTCCGGCGGTGAGGAGTCCGGCACCAATGAATCCAGTGCCGACGAAGAACCATGGACTCACCGTAGCCGCAAGCACGCTGCATGCAATCAACAACACTCCAACGGTCATCATGACCTGGCGCATGATGGGGAGTGGTGCTTTGTTGTCAGTGACGGTGGGAAGACCAGCGCGTTCCCATGCAATGATGCCGCCGTCAATCACGGAGACGTTGGTTCGACCAGCGTTGCGCAATTCCGTGGCAACCTGGTTTGCACGACCGCCGGATCGACACAGGATGAGTAGCTGCTGGTTGGCTGGTGACTCTGGAAATGACGTGGCTCGGAACGACGAACTTGGCCGGAGAAGGGTGTTGGGCACGTGTTGGCGCCGATGTTCATCGGGCTCGCGCACATCAATGATGCTTGCTTCGCCTGCTTGCACACGGCGCGCGGCGTCGCTGGGAGTGATGGTGGGAGCGCAGGCAGCAGGATTTGCGCTTGGAATGGCGGTGCTAGTGGTCATGGTGGGTATGAGCCGAGTCACGGGTCGATGGTTCCCGGAAATGTGGGAATTGCCATGGTGGGGGGCGGGAGATCCCCTGAACCACATGAATCCCCTGCGGGCCTGTCATGCCGCGGGTTCGATACGCTTGACGCATGGCAGCAAAGTCCGCACTACCGGCAGATCCTCGGCGGGCGATCGCGGAGCTTGTGACTCGCTGCGGGCCCATGTTGCACGCGGTGGTGTTGCGTTTAACGCGTAATCGTGCCGATGCGGATGATGTTGTGCAAGAAGCGTTTCTTTCTGCTTACAAACATTGGAGTGAGTTTCGCGGGGAGTCGCAGCCGTGCACATGGCTGCATTCGATTGCGGTGCGTGCGGCGTTGCGTCGTGGCAGGCGGGAAACGCGGCGCCGCAATGTGGCCCGCGAGTATGCGCAGGCAATGCCGTTCATGCAGTCGCGCCTGGCTGCGGCGGACTTCCCTTCGGCCTCATTGGAGGCGCGGGAGTTGCGTGCCGATGCTCGCCAGCGAGTCGATGCGGCCATGCGCGATGTGGCGGAGCCGTTCCGCAGCGCGTTGGTCTTGAAGGAGATAGCGGGTATGTCCGTTGACGAAGTTGCCATGGTGCTTGGTGTGAAAGCAGCCACCGTCAAGACGCGTTTGCATCGCGGTCGTCTGCTTTTACGAGCGGCCCTTCTTTCGGACCGCCCGCGTACCCCTGTGCCAGCCGCCGTCTACGACCGCGCCACCTGCATGGACCTTCTGCGTGCCAAGATGGAAGCGCTCGATCGCGGCGTGGATTTCCCGGTACAGGATGAGTTGGTATGCGAGCGCTGTCGGCAGGTGTTTGCGAGTCTTGATGTGGGCGCGGATGCGTGCAGGAGCCTGCGCGGACGCACTATGCCAGCGGCGCTGCGCAAGAGTATTGAGAAGGCGATGCGTGCGGGAACGGATGGGGTTCCGGCCCGTAAAGCGACGCGGCGTTAGTCTGTGCGGTGTATGGCACTCCTTGGCAACCGTAATCTTCTGAATGTTTCGCGCGAGGCCGAGGCGGGGCTGTACTTGGACGCTGGTCCACTGGGGGAGATTCTGCTGCCGCGGCGCTACGTTGTTCCGGGATGGAATTTCAAAGATCAGATTGATGTGTTTCTGTATCGCGACTCGGAAGATCGATTGGTGGCCACCACCGAATCGCCCTTGGCGATGGTGGGCGGATTCGCGTGCATGGAAGTGCGTGACATCAGTGAGAACGCGGGCGCGTTTCTGGACTGGGGTCTATCGAAGGATCTGCTACTTCCGTTTCGCGAGCAGGGATCGCCGGTACGTTTGGGGCAGCGCGTAGTAGTGGCGGTGTTGATGGATGACCGTACCAACCGCATCATTGCCAGCGCGCGGGTCGACAAGCATTTCAGCACCGATGTACCCGCGTACCGCGAGGGGCAAGAGGTCAGCGCCTTGGTGTTTGCCAAGACACCACTTGGTTTCAATGTCATTGTTGAGAACAAGCATCGTGGTCTGCTGTATCACGACGGCGCGGCGCACACCATCAAATATGGACAGCAATTGAAGTGCTTTGTGCGCGCCGTGCGTGAGGACCGCAAGGTGGATCTTGGCCTTGACGCTGCTGGATATCAGCGCGTTGGCCCGCTCACTGAGCAGGTCCTTGCCATGCTGGCGCGCACGGATGGGCAGCTCAATATGGATGACGAAAGCACGCCAGACTCCATTCGACTTCGCTTTGGCGTCAGCAAAAAGGCCTTCAAGCAGGCGTTGGGGCGACTGCTGCGCGAGCGCAAGATTGAATTCACGAAACCCGGCATTCGCCTTGTGAACAAGTAGGTTGAGCAGCCATGTTCATGTTTGAGTCGCCAGCAATGGATGTCCTTGATGTGCAGCGCGAACTTGCAGCTCTACGTGCAGAGCTGGCAGAGATTCGCCGGGCTGATTCAGAAGAATGGATGGATCGTGCGCGCGCCGAACATGTGCAGAGCATCGTCCGTGACGTGCTTGCCGATTCATCAACGCGACGAAGTGAATCGGGTCAGCGCTGGCGAAGTGATTACAGCGCTGGACTCTCGGTGGCCAGTGACGATGGCAACTGGACCATGACGTTTGGCGTTACCCAGCAGGTGAAATTTGTGTATTCGTCAGCGTACGGCGATGAGTCTTCCACAGACGATGTGCAGACACGATGGGGTATGGAAGTGCGCCGTGTCAATCTGGTGATGTCGGGAACAGCGGTTGATCCTTCGGTTTCGTGGCTATTGATGTTTCAGTACGACTCGCAGCCCGACCGTTGGGCGAGCGCGCCAAACACCTTTCAGCCGGTGTACGCCTACATCAAGAAGGACTTTGGAAATGGAGTAACGGCGTTGATTGGCAACCACAACGTTCCGTGGGACATTGAGAGCACCTACTTTGAGGGATGTAGTTTGACGGCGGGTGATTACTCGATCTTTAACTATCGATTTGGTGTCGGCCGTCAATCCGGCTTGGGAATTCAATTGCAGGACAGCGCGTTTCGATTGCGGGGCGGCACGTACACCCAACTGACGCAGCCGGGAGGTGGGTGGAACACCGATACCAATTTGAGTTTCGCGGTGGCGGGGCGTCTGGACTATCAAATCGGCGGTAAGTGGGAGGACTACGAAATGGAGTCCTCCACGGTGGGAAGTGCAACGAGTGTGGTGTTCGGCCTTGGATCGGTGTGGAGCAATGGTCGCGCCCAAAATCCGACCTCACCGCCGACTCCCAGCGCAGCGGGTGTGACCACGGATATCACCGCGCGTTTCGGCGGGTGGTCATTGGAAGGCCAGTTTGTCTGGATGCGTGATGCTGCGGGCGCGCCGATTCCAGAGTGGTCACTTGGTGGAAACTTTCAGTTTGCGGCGTTTATCACGCCCAAGGTGGAGACATTTGCCGAGGCATGCTGGATGGAGACCGCCGATGTGCCATGGATCGCGCAAGCAGGAATCAATTGGTATGTGCAGGGTGTTCGATTGAAGTTCACTTCAAAGGTGATCGTGCCGTTTGGTGGTGGCGAAATCAACGGTATTGGTGCAGTTGCCGGTGGACTGGGGCTTTCCAGCGCAAACAACAACGCCAGTTTCATTTCGCAGGTGCAGGTGATGTTTTAGACACCGAGTGAGATTTGATGGCGGAAACAAGTCCGGCCATTTGATAGTCTCCCGCCACTATGACAATCACCACCTACACCAAAGCAGTTGGATTCATTGTGGCGCTCGCACTCAGCGGTTGCGCTGCAACATCTTCAAGTAAGTCGGAACCTGGGCAGAGCCTCAGTTCAAGCGGTATCTCGCCAAAGGAGGCACGCGCAGAACTGGTCGCCGGCAACAAGCGGTTCCTTGATGGCGGTATGGAGGCACACGCTTGGCAGCAATCATCGGTCATCAAGACCGGTACCTACGGCCAGAGCCCCTCGGTGGGCATCTTGGCTTGCGCTGATTCACGCATTCCGGTGGAGATCATCTTTGACCAAGGCGTTGGTGACCTCTTTGTAGTACGCGTGGCTGGAAACATTGATACCCCGCAAGGCAACGGCACCTTTGAGTACGGTCTGAAGGCGCTTGGTATGCACTCGATTGTGGTCCTGGGTCACACCAAGTGCGGTGCAGTGGTCGCCACGATTGCGGGCAAGCCGTTGCCGAGCAATATGGGATCGCTTGCCGCCGGTATTCAGCCAGCCCTCAAGGACGTACTGCCGGCAGCCACGGAAAATCCATCGCAAGAGTTGATTACGACTTGCTGTGAAGCGAATGTTCGCTACCAGATGAAGAAGTTGCGTGCGGACAGCGCTGTGCTGCGCGAAGCAGAAAAGAAGGGCGAATTGGTGATCTTGGGCGCGATGTATGACGTGGACAACGGTCGCGTGACGTTCTTGGATTGACCGACCTTCAGTTCGGCTAACTACCGCATCGCCCCCAGTTGGCGAGCAGTCGTCCAAGGTCGGAACCATTCACGACGCCATTAGCGTCGATATCGGCAGGGTTGCCGGCACTGGTTGGCCCCCACGCGGAAAGCATGGAGCCAAGGTCGGCGCCATCGACAATTCTGTTCGGAATCAAGTCGCCGGTGCATTCGCATGCATCGGCGATTCCGTTTCCATTGAGGTCTGGCGGCGCCGGGGTCTGTATCAAGCGACGTACGGTGCCCGCTGTGTGGTTGGTGATGTACAGCTCTCCATCAGCGGCGGCGCAGATGGAAGTGATGGTGCTCGTTCCGCCTGCAAACTGCGTGGTGCGGTCAACCACGGTGGTCAGCCCGTTGGTTGCAGTAACGGTTGCGGAGAAGAACTTGTTGTTCTGGTAGTCGGCGAAGAAGTAGTGCCCATCAAAGGCGGGCATGGAACAGCCGTGATAGACGGCGCCGCCGGTGATACTGAGACCAATGGAGTGCGTGTAGTCGTAGACCGGCGCTTTGAGTGCAGTGCCGCAGGTGCAATTGGCATTTGTGGTGCACGCGGTTCCTTCTGCACAATTCCAGCCATAATTGGCGCCTGCATCAGCGAGCGGATTGAGCGTGTCCACTTCCTCGCGCAGCGTGCCGCCGACGTCACCGATCCACAGCAGGCCGGTAGTGCGGTCGAAACTGGCGCGGAACGGATTGCGAAGTCCGCGCACAAAGATCTCGTCTTCACCGGCAACGCCAACAAAGGGATTGTCAGCGGGAACTCGATAGTTCCGCTCGGCGTCGCTGGGAAAGTCGTCACCATCCACGTCAACGCGAAGCACTTTGCCCCAGAGTGCGGTGGCGCCAACCGTGGATTGGCTACGCGGCGGACCGCCCGGATCACCCGTGTACCCACCATCACCTAGCGGGATGTACAGCAGGCCATCAGCGCCGAACGCAAGTGATCCACCAAGGTGGTAACCCTGTGCGCTTGGCGTTGCAAGTTTCAGAATTACCCGCCGCGTGGTGGCATCCACTACGTCAGGATTGCTGCCGCGCGTGTATTCGGCAATCCACACCGTAATGGCACTGGTGGTACCAGTGGTGTGGTGCACGTAGAACTTTCCGTTCTGTTGGTAATTGGGGTGAAAGGTCATTCCGAACAGACCGCCGTAGGTTTGGTCAGGAACGAGCGCATCGATATCGAGATACGGCGTTGTTTGTAGTACGCCATTCTTCAAGAGCTTGATGGTGCCGCGTTGTTCAACAACACACATGCGCGTGGATTCACCGGGAACCGACTCGGTCTGCATGGGTTTGACAAGGCCGGACGCGATGAGTTGGTGGGAAACCGTCTGCGCACTGACGAGTGTTCCAGTACCAAGCGCGACGACGGACACCACAGCAGCCGTCAGTGTTTGAGTGCACACGGAGCGGGGCGCCCGAGCAGCAACACCGGTGAAACGAGCATCTTGATGCATTCCACGAGGGTAACCGCGATTACGGCCGAAGCAATACCAATGGGCAAATCCGCCATGCAATCAGGCAGTTCCGATAGTGATTATCCGCACTTCGGGACCTCTCACAGTCGGCATCGCGTGGTTTGTATGGGGCGCCGCCTTACGCTTCAAGACGCGGGAACAGCGCGCACTTGTCCAATACGGTGCCAGTGGTGAGGCCGCCCCAAGCAACGCGTTTGGACAGCGGGGCGCCGTCGTCCTGCTTGAGTGCCACGCGAAGTTCAGCCATCTTGGCGGGCAGGAACGGCTCGAGCAGCACGCCTGCAATGCGCACCGTTTCAGCGCACTGCGCCAGGATGCTGCACAACTCATCAGCGCGCGCGGGGTCCTTCGCTAACTTGAATGGCTCGGTGCGATGAATGAACGCGTCGACTTCACGCAGCAAACCCATGGCAGCCTGCGCTGCACCCGCAAGGTCAAGTTCATCGATCGCCGCGTTCCATTGCGCCACGGCCGCGGCGCACTTTGCTGGCCATTCGCCGCCCGCTTGGCTGTCGGCGGGCATCTTGCCTTCAAAGTACTTGTTGATCATGGCGGTGACCCGGCTTGGGCAATTGCCAACCACGTTCACAAGATCGCTGGTGTAGGTCTCGTGGAAGTGCTGCGCGCGGAAGTCAGAGTCGCTTGCTTGCAGCGGTCCCTGCGTTGCCATGTACCAACGCCAAGCATCTAAGCCGTACTTAGCGAAGTAACTCTCAATGGTTGGAAGGTCTACAAAATTGCCCATGGATTTGGACATCTTCTGTCCATCAGCAATCCAGAAACTGTGCGCGTGAATGCGGCGCGGCATGGGGAGTTCCAGCGCCATCAGGAGCGCCGGCCAGATGACCGCGTGGAACCAGAGGATCTCCTTGCCGATCACGTGATACGCAGCGGGCCAATACTTTGCGCGATCAGTGGCGAGCGCGCCACCTGGCTCACCAAGGCCAAGTGCGGTGATGTAGTTGAAGAGCGCGTCGATCCACACATAGATGACGTGCTTCTCATCGCCAGGAAACGGAATGCCCCACGTGAAGTTGGTGCGGGTGACGGGTACATCTTGCAGACCGTCGCGCAGTCGGCCAAGCACTTCGTTGCGGCGTGCAGCAGGTTGCACAAAGTCAGGATTGGCGGCGAAGAAGTCTTCGAGTTGTTTCTGAAATGAACTCAGTTTGAAGTAATAGTTCTGCTCGGTTGCACGTGTGAGCGGCCGGCCACTGATCGGACTCTTGTAGTCCAGTTCCTTGGCGCGCGTCTCTGTGTAGTACTCCTCTTGGCCTTCGTCGTACCAACCCTCAAACGTGCCGAGGTAGACGCTGCCAGCATCCAAGAGCCGCTTGACGAAATGTTGCACCTGCTTCTCATGGCGCGGCTCGGTGGTGCGTATGAAATCATCATTGGTGAGCCCGAATACCTTGAGAACACGTTGGAACTCAGCAGCATTTTCATCAGCGAGCGCTTGTGGAGTGACGCCCTTGGCGGCCGCACTCTTTTCGACTTTCACGCCGTGTTCGTCAGTGCCGGTGAGGAAGAAGACATCCTCGCCGCGCAGACGCATGGCACGCGCCCAGACATCGCACACGGTGGTGGTGTAGGCGTGGCCAATGTGCGGCCGGTCGTTGACGTAGTAGATGGGCGTGGTGATGTAAGCGGGCATGAGAGGTGCGGATGGTAGTCCGCGGCAGCAGGGTGGCTGCGGCGCCCGCGAGCGCGCGTCCAATGCGGTGGCGCCAGCGCGTTCCGTGGCTACTTGAGGAGCTTGGCAACCCGGGCGATCGCTGACTGCCCGTTTCCAATGACCAGCCACAACACGCGGCCGTCCGAGAGCGCATACGCCGTGCGTGCGTGACCGCTTTCGTCAGCGGCGAGGAGTTGCAGCCACTCGTCACCAGGGGCAATCGGTATGGCGCGACCAAAGCCATCGAAGCGCACCGGTCGACCGTCGTCAGGGAGCATGATGACCGAAAGGATGGCGCTGGTTTCGTGGTTCTTGTACAGCACCATGGTGCCCAAGACGCCCGGGGCGAGTTCCACATTGCGCGCGTCATCAGCGCTCCAGCCAACGGTGGAAAGATCGGGGATGGATGTGGCTCGAGCACCGAGTGCCTCGCGCATCAGTTCTGGCAACTTGGCAAGTGCGGCTTCGCGGTCGCGACCATCAGCAATATCCGTGGTGGCGCGCATTTCGTGCATGGCGGCGATGGTGGCAAGATCCCCGATGGGCAGGTCCTGCTGGGTAGTGCCTTGGCGTTCGCGTAGTCGCGGACCGGTGAGCCCAATGACCACCGCAAACATCACCGTGGCGAACGTCAGGCCAATTGCAACCGGGCTCACCTTGGTCCGGTGCTGTGGCGTGGGTGATTCCCGGTCATCCGGAGTTTCTTGCATCTGGTGCATTGGTTGTGCTCTCAATGAATGCTACGCTTGAGTAATGCAGCAGATCACGCTCCGAGCCTCGGTTGTGGCGATCCTCCTCCTTGCCAGCGCGCGCGCAGCCGATGCGCAGAACGCGTTGGGCGGTGGCGATGCACTTTCGCGTGACACGCGTCATTCCGATCCGCGGATGACTTCAAACCAAGGCGTACTTGATGCGAATTCGCGGGTTGGTGGTCAGGGTGAAAATGGTGCCCGTGCCAAGGAAGATTACTTCTCGCGAAACCTGATTGTTACTGGTGACGTTGCTGGTGGACGTGGCTTCCGTGGCAGCGTCGGTTACCGCGAGCAGTCAGAATTCACCGGTCAAACTGGATCCGATGACAACCGTTCGTGGCGTGCGTACAGCGTGTACTCCAGCCCGTTCATGGCGCAGGCGACCTACAACCCGCTGCAAGCAAGCCAGGCGTTTGGGGCCATCATGTACACGCGCACGTATTCCAACGCTTCAGCGCGCGACATCTTGACCAATCAGCAGCCTCTTGATGCACGCATCGCCTTTGATCGATTCACCGCGGATAGCGGTAAGAAGATGAAGCGCATGGCTGACATCATTGATCCTGCAAATGCGCGGGACACCAGTGATCGATTGAATTGGCGCGTGACTCAGGCTATTTCCGCTGCATCTGGCCGTGAAGCGCGTCGCGAACAGGGTGTTGATGATTTGCTTGGCAACATGGGGCTCAGTACCTATGACCGGCAACGACTCAAGCAAGACATTCTGCAAGGGCGTACCAAGCGCGAAATGGTTGGCGATCCACTTTCACAGACTTCGCTCCTGCCTGGTGATTCGCTTGCTGATACAGCGCGCCTTCGACCAACATTGGCGCCGGAGTACTCATCCATTTATGAATCACTCCGCGCGCGTGCCGGCGACCGCATTCCGGTTCCAGCATCGGAAGCAGATCGCGCAGCGCGAGCGAAGGAGATAGAGCGGGAACTGACTGGTGATATGGACTGGCTACGCGATCAATTGATGCGCAGCGGTTCTGAAAACCGCGCGCGCGGCGTGGCGGGACCACGTGCAGAGAATGCACCGATCGATCCATCACTGGCACGGCAATTGGGGACGGACGGCAAGCAGCCGGACGCCACGAAGCAAGATGGAATGGGCCAGGGCACCGACGCCGGCAAGGGCACGGATGGGACAAACGGCGCGAATCAAGGCAACGGCGCGGACCAGGGCAACAACGGTGACTCCACCAAGCGCGACGATGGAACTGGCTCGGGTCGAACGCGTGATGGCAGCAAGAATATTGACGGAAACGCGACCGAAAAAACCGATTCCGTTGTGCGCGACGCCAACGGACGCGACCGTGGCGGGATGACCAAAGAAGAGCGCGAGCGGCAGCCGAGCGTGGATGATCTTGCATTCATTCTTCGGCATGGGCGCAAGTTGCAATCATTGGTTCCAGAGGATTCAAGTGCTATCAAGGACATGATGGAGCTTGGTGCCATGTCCATGACACGCGGCGAGTTCTTCCGCGCTGAAGAGCGATACGCCTCGGTGTTGGCCGTCCTTCCAAACAACGCCGGTGCGATGGCTGGCGTTGCCAACGCGCAAATGGGTGCAGGGCTTTCGGTCAGTGCCGCGCTGACGCTTCGCAAACTCTTTGCGATGCACCCGGAGATGATTGACACGCACTTGGGTACCGAAATTCTGCCGCCAACAGACCGTATGGAGGCGGCGCTCGCCGCAGCGCGTGAACGGCTCTCAGCTGCCAATACGCCCAACGCGTCGACGGAGCTACAGAGTGATCGCTTTGATTTCGGGTTGGTGATTTCCTATATCGGCTTCCAAACCGATCGAAGCGAAGTCATTCGTGAGGGCCTTGATGCCATGCGACAGACACGCCCCGATGACGCGATGCTGGGATTGCTTCAGCGGATCTGGTTGCCAGTGGCCGCAGACCCAACTCTGCCAGCAAGTCCAAGCGTTCGATAAATCCGGCGCGTGGCATCGCTGCGGTTGAGCGTATAGAAGTGGATGCCGTCTACTCCGCGATCGATGAGGTCGCGCGCTTGCTCGGTGGCCCAGTGGATGCCGACATTTGCAACTAATTCTGCATCGTCTTCGCAACGCTTGATGGCGCGCAAGAGTGGTGCCGGAAAGCGCGTACCAGCGGCAAGTTCTGC
>Ga0114974_10003260_pt1 | contig 12311 bp, 13 predicted proteins | sample S_130206_EF_Meta_FD_87318 | JGI IMG/M metagenome (GOLD analysis project Ga0114974, IMG submission 87318) | Freshwater microbial communities from Lake Simoncouche, Canada to study carbon cycling - S_130206_EF_MetaG | ecosystem: Environmental > Aquatic > Freshwater > Lake | place: Lake...
GAACAGATGTTCCAAAAACGCCTGTTGTCATTCTTTCAATCACTTTGGTGCAATAACCATGAGCAATCCTCAAGTCGAACTTCACATCGCCGGCAAAGGCGTCATCCTCATTGAACTCGACGCTGAAAAAGCGCCCTTGAGCGCTGAGAACTTTCTGCACTACGTGAACAAGGGTCATTATGACAACACCATTTTTCACCGAGTTATAGCTGGCTTCATGATTCAAGGGGGTGGCTTTGAACCCAACATGGAACAAAAACATTCCGATGCCGCCATTCAAAATGAAGGCAACAACGGTTTGAAAAATACAAAGTACAGCTTGGCCATGGCACGCACCCAAGCACCCCACTCTGCCACTGCACAGTTCTTCATTAACACTGCCGACAACGAATTCTTGAACCACACAGCACCTTCACTGCAAGGCTGGGGCTATGCCGTCTTTGCACACGTGGTGTCGGGCACTGAAATTGTGGATGAGATTGAAGGCGTTGCAACTGGCCGCAATGGCTTCCATGACGACGTACCCAAAGAGCCCATCATCATTGAAAAGGCTGTCGCGCTTTAATTGGCGCGCCCGCCCATATTCATGGCTGCAACTGTGTTGCCGTTTCAGGTGATTGAAGCACCTGAATCTTGGCGCACAGTTGATTTCATTTCCGACTTGCATTTGCAAGAAAAAGAAATTGCCACATTTGAAGTGTGGCAAGCCTATATGCAAAATACGACCGCTGATGCGGTCTTTATTTTGGGCGACCTGTTCGAGGTTTGGGTCGGTGACGATGCCGCCGAACAGCACACTTTTCTTCAGAGATGCAGCGCTGTTTTAAAAGCCTGTGCATCCAACAGACAGGTGGCCTTCATGCGGGGCAACCGAGATTTCTTGGTTGGCACTGCGTTCCTCAATGCATGCCATGTCCTTGACCTTCAAGACCCTAGCGTGCTTAACTTTGCATCCCAAAAATGGCTGCTCTCGCATGGTGATGCCGGTTGTTTAGGCGACACAGACTACCAAGCCTTTCGGCAGATGGTCAGAAAACCAAGTTGGCAAAATGACTTCTTGGCTAAACCTCTCACCGCGAGAGAGCGCATTGCCAGGCATCTCCGAGCACAAAGCGAAATGCTCAAAAAAGATTCACTTGCGGCCTATGCCGATGTAGCAGATGAATGGTCGTCTCAGTTGCTTCATGAAGCCGGCGCCACTTGCCTTGTACATGGTCACACCCACCGCCCTGCACTTCACAGCCTGAGCCAAGATCCGCTGATGCAACGCTACGTTTTAAGTGATTGGGATGTTGCGTCAGCAAGGCCACGTGCCGAAGCATTGCGCTGGCATTTCGAGGGGCAAGTTGAACGAATCAACTTGCTAAGCTGAGCTTGAGCATTGGCTTTTGTGCCTTTGCTTAAGCCCTCACTTGATTTAGCTGCGCAACAAATTCTTCAAAGCATTTTGCAAGCGCCGTGCTACCTTGGGGTCGTGCGTTGAAGACAAAACTGCCGTGACATCCAAGGCCCAGGTTTGCTCAGGGCCGGGTTGGTTTTTGCGAGTGAGCAATTGAAGTTGCAATGCACGCCGCTCGTTCAAATTCTCTGCAGGCGTTGGCACTTCTGCAGCCATCTCTAGACGCAAAATGGCTTCGCCGGCAGTTGCTGCAGGTGACTGGCTGACTGCTTGTGACCAAGCAGCCCTGGCAGCAGCATTCACATTGCGACCTAAATCTTGCGCTGTGGGCACCAAGTCGGCTTGGCGCTTTTCCCACGCAGCAAGCAAGTGGGTTAAGGACTCGCCGTGGGCCTGGGCAGCCAACTTGCGCAAAGCCATTTCAGCGTGTTCCATGGCATCTCGCTGGGCTCTGAAAGCGGCATCTCCAAGGCGAGGACCACGCTCTTCACGCTCAGGGCGATCACCTCGATCGCCACGGTCAAAACGGCCCCCATTCTTATCGCCAAAACCGCCTTTGTCAGAACGAGGTGCGCCTTTGCCATCTCTGCGATCACCAGGGCCACCGCGACCTGCGGGAGCGGGAACTGATTTCTTTTGGCCCGGTCGGTCATCGCCTCGCATGGCCACCAAGGGGCGCGCGGGTTTGGGTGCTTCAACAGGCTTGACGGGCTCTGGGGTTTCTGCTGAAACAGAATCAGTTTCTAGTGCATTGGTTTCTGCTTCGATTGTTTCATCTGAGCCCGTTTCACCTGCAGCTGACTCTGGGGCAGCTTGTGCCGTTTCTGGCGCGCTTAGTTCTGAAGACTTCGGTGCAGCCATCACTTCGGCATGGGCCTTGGCTTGCCCTTTCAGTGCGGCATCCAAAGCGGCCATGGCTGCTTTGATTTTTTGAACTTCACCGGAAGCGTTAGCAGCTTTCAAGTCATTGGATGCATCGAGCACCATGCGGTCGTGGGCCGACATGGGGGCATTTGAAACGTGCTCACGTGAGTTGGTCTTGCGACTGAACGCCTCATCAATGGGCTTGCGAAAAGCCTCCCACATTTTTTGCTCAATGCGGCGATCCATGGGAACGCTCTGCGCTTCGGTTTGCCAGTTTTGTTGCAAGGCCTTGACCGCATCGACTCGCAAAAGAGGCGCGGCCCCCAGTTGTTCGGCCTCTGCGATCAAAGCTTGACGTCTTGCCGTGCTGGCTTTTTGTGCAGCTTCCAAAGGTGCCGCTGCGTTGTGCAGGGCGTCCTTCCAAAGAGGTTGCAGTTCTGCAAAGGCTTTCTCACTCAAATGACCCGCAGAGCGCCAGCGATCGCCGAACTGATGCAAAGCCCGCAAGTGAGCACGCCAATCTGCATTTTGCGCATTGGCCTCACCCCATACCTTCACCTCTTCAATCAATGCCAAGCGTTGAGCGCGGTGCTCACTGGCTTCGTGTTTGATTTTGTCCAACCAAGCTTGCACCACTTTGTAGGCGTTGTTGCATGCTGCATCAAATCGCTTCCACAAAGCATGATTTGGCAAACCACCTTGGTCTGCTTTTTTCCATTCTTCACGCAGCTGACGCAGAGCGTCCTGCATTTTTCGACCACCCACGGTAGGTTCAAGCTGAAACTCTTCCTTGGCAGCTTCTGTTTCAGCCGGAGTTTCCACTCCTGCTTTAGCTTCTTCCTTAGCTTCTTCTTTAACTTCCACAATGACTTCAGCTGCCAACAATGGGACGTCTTGGGTTTTAACGGGTACTTTTTTGAACAGGCCTTCCGCCTTCAAAACCAATGCCAAACGCAATTGATCGGCAACATGGCGCTGCCATCCTTGGGCATCGCCCGCTGCGATTAAGGCTTCATGGACTTTCAAGTCCATGTTGGTGTCCATATTGCGTCCATGGTCCTTAAGGGCTTGCTTGAACAACAACAAGTTGGCTTCATTTTTTTCAGCTGCCACTAAGGTCATGGCCCCAGTGACCGCTTGATTGGCGGCTTCGCGCAAAGCCAATCTTTGCGCAGGATCCATTTTGGTGTTACTGACTTTGGGAGTTTTAACCGGCTTGCCTGCAGCCTCCGCCGTTGATTCTTCTGCGCTAGGCTGCTCAGCATTTGAAACGGCCGAGTGTTCGGAATTGTGAGCGTCTTTGACAGCATGAACGTTGGCATGCCCAGCATGCCCAGCTTGACCACCTCGTGCCAACCGAATCTCTTCGGCCCAAACTGGCACTGGCGGCAAAGTTTCATTCGCATCATCTCGAGCCGATTTCGCCTGAAACAACGCCGCTTCAAAGGCCTCCCAAACACTGCTCAATTGGTGACGAGAAGCATCAAGTTGAGGCGGAAATTTCAAATCAACACTGTGCCACGAAGCATCTTCCTTGATGACGTGAGCTTGTTGTTGCCATTGAGCTACATCTGATTGCAAGAGTTCATTGGCTGCATCTGCTTCTTTCAAACTCTTGGTAGAAAGTACTTCAATGCGTTGCGCCAAAAGTACGGCTGTTTCGCGCTGCACCATGACTTGGTGCTGCAAATCTTCAACCGCTTTGATTTTTTCATTCAACTGCAGCTTAAGGCTGGCCAGTGGTTCGCGCGACAGTGGCGCACCTGCTTTGGCCGCATCTCTTTGCCATGCCATGGCATCGGCAATGTTCAAACGCGAGGACGTCAACATGGCATTGGCACGTTCAGCCCATTCAGCGGCCAAGACATCTTGTCCATGTGAGCGCTTTAACTCATCCAATTTTTCGCGAAGCACTTTGGCAGCACCTTTGTCACGCGTGGAAACTTCTTTGTACACGTGTTGCAAAACTTCATGAGATGGCTCTGTGAGAAGCCATTCACGCAACTTAGCGGCGCGTTCACCGGATGTTTGCGCGGTAAAGGCACCCCCAGTTAAGTTGTCAAGGGCTTGCAAGTCTGGGGTCTTAGGAGAGGAAGAAGTCACAATCACAACACAAAAAGATAAAGAAGCTATTTTCACCGAGGAAGGCAGGCCTCGTTATGCTTAAGGCATCTATTTTCGATTTTTTTTATAATTAGCAGATCCGTCACTCCAAATCAACTCGTGTCCCAAACAGCTTTTCACGAAACCGCCGCGCAATGGATCCTTCGCTTTTGGCGCGGACTGTTGACTTTTTGTCGCGACATTGGGCGCGGCTTCGTGAGCATTTCCCACCACAGTTTTGCAGTGTTGGGCTTGCTTGCCCTGATTCTTTGCATGCTGGCTTTGGCTCGGCCTGAGGTTCGCACCCTGACCGTACAAAGCGTGCAGGGCTGGCTGTTTACCCGACTTCACATTTCAGAAGCTTCTGACGAACAGCAACAAGTTTTACTAAGAAGCTTGGCAGCCCCCTCAACCGACCTGAATCCGCTCCAATTGAAGTTGGTTCAAGCCGTCAGAAGCAAATACAAAATTGCGCCAGAACCTTTGAATGCCTTGATATTGGAGGTATTTGACTTGGCAGAACGTTCAGCGCTTGAAGCCACCCTCATTCTGGCTGTCGTTGGGGTGGAATCCAACTACAACCCCTTTGCCAACAGCCCCTCAGGTGCAAAAGGCTTAATGCAGGTGATTCCCCAAGTCCATTCTGAACAATTCACTCCATACGGTGGGGTCATGGCCATTTTTGACCCCAAAACAAACCTCCGCATCGGTGTCAAAATTCTCAAAGAGTGCATCAATTTGTCGGGCAGCGTTGAAGAAGGACTTCGACTCTACAAGGCAGGCGAGGAGTCTATTTCTCGAGAAACTGAGTACATTTCACGAGTTATGGCCGAACAAGAGCGGCTAAAACAGGCCATCCAGTAAAAAACCTGACAGCCAAATTTAACTTTTCGTGATGATTCAGGGCAGCTCCTAGGCTACACTCAGACTGTGCGCAACTGGCGATAGGAGCCTGGCCGACGCTGACATAAGCTGGCCAGCCTCTGACGTGGATATTGGTGGGCTTGGCCCCGCTTACAACCACTGGGGAGCGTGCACCTTGTCCAATGATTAGAGGGGCACAAGGTTTCAGCCGTTCGCCTGGGCAGCCCTTGCCATTTTGAGGTTTGCAACACTTCGGCTGCGCAAGGAACCATCCTTTGAGGCCTGCCATGTATTCAAGAAATATTCTGATTGAACAAACCGATCCCGAGATTTTTGCAGCCATTCAAGCTGAGAACGCTCGACAAGAGCATCACATTGAACTGATCGCCAGCGAGAACTACGCATCTCCTGCTGTCATGGCGGCTCAAGGCTCACAACTGACCAACAAGTACGCAGAAGGCTACCCGGGCAAGCGCTACTACGGTGGCTGCGAATATGTTGACATAGCTGAGCAGTTGGCCATTGACCGCGTCAAACAACTCTTTGGCGCTGACGCAGCCAATGTGCAACCGCATTGCGGTGCATCGGCCAATGAAGCTGTTTTTCTGGCCTTCTTAAAGCCTGGCGACACCATCATGGGCATGAGCTTGGCCGAAGGCGGCCACCTCACACACGGCATGCCGCTGAACATCAGTGGCAAATGGTTCAACGTGGTCAGCTATGGCCTCGATGCCAAGGAAGTCATTGACTACGATGCCATGGAGAAAAAGGCACACGAAACCAAACCCAAACTCATCATTGCTGGTGCATCTGCCTACAGCTTGCACATTGACTTTGCACGCTTTGCCAAAGTGGCCAAAGATGTGGGCGCCATCTTCTTGGTCGATATGGCCCACTACGCAGGCCTGATTGCTGCGGGTGTTTATCCCAATCCTGTGCCTCACGCCGACGTCGTCACCTCGACCACTCACAAAAGCTTGCGCGGTCCACGCGGTGGCATCATTTTGATGAAAGCTGCACACGAAAAAGCGATCAACAGCGCCATCTTTCCGGGCCTGCAAGGCGGCCCGCTCATGCACGTCATTGCGGCCAAGGCTGTCGCCTTCAAAGAAGCCATGGCGCCTGATTTCAAGGCCTACCAACAACAGGTCATCAAGAACGCCCAAATTATGGCTGAAACACTCACACAACGCGGCCTGCGCATTGTGAGTGGTGGCACTCAAAGTCATGTCATGTTGGTTGATTTGCGGCCCAAAGGCATTACCGGCAAAGAAGCTGAATCTGTCTTAGGCCAAGCACACATGACAATCAATAAAAACGCCATTCCCAACGATCCGGAAAAACCCATGGTCACCAGCGGTGTGCGCATTGGTACGCCCGCCATGACCACCCGCGGCTTCAAGGACGAAGAGGCGCGCATCACGGCCAACCTGATTGCCGATGTAATCGACAACCCCCGCGATCCTGCCAACATTGAAGCTGTGCGTACCAAGGTCAATGCCCTGACCGCGCGGTTCCCTGTCTACCAATGAAATGCCCCTTCTGCAGCCACAACGATACCCAGGTGGTGGAGACGCGTCTGGCTGAAGATGGCGACCTGATTCGCCGCCGCCGTCAGTGTGCGGCGTGCGAAAAGCGCTTCACCACTTACGAACGTCCAGAAGTGAACTTTCCGGCCATCGTGAAAAAAGATGGCAGACGCATCGAGTACGAACGTGTGAAGTTGCGCGCCAGCATGAACTTGGCACTGCGCAAGCGACCCGTCAGCACCGAGCAAGTTGATTCAGCCATTGAGCGCATTGAAGAAAAGTTATTGAACTTGGCACAACGCGAAGTGGCCTCTAACAAAATTGGCGAGTTGGTCATGCGTGAATTAAAGAAGCTAGACAAAGTGGCCTATGTTCGATTTGCCAGCGTCTACCGAAGCTTCGAAGACATTGACGACTTCAAATTGCTGGTTGATGAAGTAAGCAAGTAAGTTCAAGGGCAGTTGGCAACTTGTCCTTTGTCTAAGCGGGCACGGCCCACCGCATTCACCACCAATAACCACCCCACATTGGCCGTAGCGCCGCGCTCACAAAATGTAATGGTCCCTGCTTGAAAAGCACCATTCAATAACAAGCTGCGGCCATTCGCGCCAAAAGAGACATACCGGCTTAAAGTGGCATTGCCCGTGGCTGAAACTTGGGGGTTGATGCGGGGACGTTGTTGGAGCAAGGCCTCTCCTTGATCCCACATGCCATTGTTGTTGGTGTCTTCAAACACCAACCAGCCCTGATGCCAGGCTGCTACGCTACCACTTAATGCACAGGCTGATGGCAATGCAGCTTGTGAGCTTGAATCGAGTGCAGCGACACACAGCGAGACGCGTCTTTCTCGGCGCAGCGCTTCAACTCTGGCACTTAGAACATCGCTCAGCAAGGCTTCAGCAGCAGCCTGAGTGTGAACTCTGTTTTGCAATCCCTTAAAAGACATTGCAACCGTGCCGCAAAGCACCCCCAAAACAAACAACATGAACAGCATTTCGATCAAACTGTAACCATCAGCTTTTAAATTGAACTTCATGCTGAGAGCATCCATGCATGATGCACTCAAGCACTTGCATGACCTGACATTTCCGGGTGGTTGCAAGCAAATGCCAATGGCACATCTGGCTGTCAGGGCATGCTCTGTCCATGCACCCACCATCCACACCTTCAGCCCCCCGCTACCGAGCCCCAGGTTTTACACTCATTGAATCCCTTGTCAGCATGGCAATTGTTGGCACACTGATGGGCATTGCCTTGCCGCAGCTTGAATTGCAATGGCAAAAAACAAGGCGCCAAGATGCTCAAAATTCACTCATGCAATTGCACTTGCGCCAATTGCAATGGCGCGGCTTACACGCCCAATATGCAAGCACTTTGAGCGAGCTCAATTGGACTGGCACGTACTCCATTTCCAAGCATTACCTCTTAAGCCTCCAAAGCAGCAACGCACAAGGCTACGTCTTGAACGCCACGCCAGTTGGCATGCAAAGTCGAGATACAAATTGCAGCAGCATGAGCCTGCGGATTTCAGAAAATGCCAAGGTCCTTGCAACCAGCAATGCATCCCCTTTTTCAGATGCCGAAGGGTGCTGGAAATGGTAAATTTTTTGGTTGGCATGGCCATGGGATTGAGCGTGCTAAGTGCCGCAGTTTTTTGGGTTCATTTGCAATGGACCCACGATCGAAAAATTTTAGACAGAAGCCATGCCCAACAAGAAATCCGAGCTTTGATGGACACTTTGGTGCACGACATTCGGCGGGCTAATTTTCACAGCATCACCATCACAACCACATCGACCCAAGCCCCCTATTGTCCCAGTCAGTTTTGCGGGGCTTTGGAAGATTTCAATGTCGCACCTCAACAAATTTTATTTAGCATTGATCGCAATGAAAATGGGCTCAAAGAAAATAACGAGTGCAGTGGGTTTCGACTCAATGCCAATCAAATTCAAACCAAAACCTCATGCCAACCCGTGGTCTGGACTACGCTCACTCAAGCCAAGCATTTAGAAATATTGGCGCTTAACTTGCGTTTGCAATGCAATCTGTCTTCACAAAACTCAGCAGAACTTTTACGGATTGAAATTCAAAGTCACATTCCTACTGAAAAAATTCCTTTCATTTCGGAGCGCGTGGTCAGGCTGCGAAATTCCGACGCGCGATCGCGAAACGTGGCATCAAATTGTACAGACACTGCCACATGAATCAACACAGTGGCATGGCCAGTCTATGGACTGCAACTTGCTTGATATTCATTACAAGCATGCTCGGATGGATCACGCTGCGGTCTGTCATGTCAGAAACCCGACGAAGTCAGCAGCAGTTATTTGCGGCTCAAGCCTTGGCTCAAAGTGAGTCACTCCTAGAGACCGCCATCGCACAAATAGACAGCGTTTATTCGGGTCAAGACATTGCCATAGACACGGCTTTTTGGCAAAACGCAAGCAGCAGCCAATGCCCTAGCACCCTGACATCACTTCGATGGCAATGTTTAAAGTGGACCCCATCGGAGGCTGCTACCTTTGACAATCGCATCGCGCCATTGGCTTGGCCAGAGTCGATTGACGTCACAAACTCTTATGTCCTGTTTGTTCGCGACGTAAGCCTCTCACCGCACAAAATCAAAATCACGGCCCAAATCAGCTTGAATTCTGAGCAACCCGGCATGGGCAGTCGCGCCACGGTGCAGCAAAGCCTTTACATCCCTCTCAGTGCACCCTGGATGCCACCAGTTTCTGAACCAGCAGACAAGCCAGCGTCCACTGAATGCACGCCAATTGAATGGCACCAACAATTTGGCAACATCACGCCTGCCCAGCTCAAAGCCATTTCCACAGCCCAATTGCAAAATGGTTTAACGTCGCTTTCACAACCCAGCCGATCTGTGCATTGGATCGACAGCCCGCACACATGGACACAAAGTTTGGGCACACACAGTGCACCCGTTGTCTTGATTTTTTCAGACATTGCTTGTGCCTTTCAGTGCCCCCAAATAGCAAGTCAAGCCGCTATCACTGGTGTGGTTTATTTTCAAAGTGCCAACGGATGCCAAAACCCTGTGTCACTTCACACCCCCAACCCCGAGGCTTACCACTTTGACTGGCCCATTGGCATCGATGCATCAAAAGTTCAGCGAGTTTCTGGCTCTTGGAAAAACGCAGGCTTTTAGGCATGGCAGTCAAACCCCGTCAGAACCGCTCTCAAGCTGCCTTCACGGTTCTAGAAGCCCTGTTTGCCAGCGCCACCTTAGCGCTAGGTCTCTTGGGGTCCTTCCAACTCAGCACAGCCAGCATGGCGGCCAATCAATCTCAAAGAAATCTAGATTTTGCCAGTGGCTTGGCGCAAGACCTTGCCGAATGCTGGCAAGTGCCAAACGATTTTTGCATTTCGCAATTTCAGAGCTCACAAAATGCGAGCACCTTTTCCACTGAATCCGGCATTCAATTTGAAAGAAAATGGAGCACCACCAGCCTTTTCACGCGAGGTACAGATGCCAGCCTGCTTCAAAGCCTGCAGGTGACTGTGACGTGGCCAAGTCAAGACAAGTTCAATGGCACTCACGAATTGGTTTGGAATGTGAGGCGCGCCAACACCCCCAATTGGGCTGGCCTTTAACATGTCGTATCCTTGGCATCCATCGATCCAAATCATTGCACCCCATGACCGCCAGCCTCTTTATGCTGAAAGCGCTGAACATCGCCTCACAGGCCATGCGCATCACATCCCCCAATCCAAGGGTGGGGTGCATCATTGTGAGCAGCCAAGGGCAAGTTTTAGGTCAAGGACATACGCAAAAAGCGGGAGGTCTGCATGCCGAGATGGTGGCCTTGCAAGATGCCGCCAACCAAGGCCACAGCGTTGAAGGCGCTACTGTCTTCGTCACGCTAGAACCCTGCGCACACCATGGCCGAACTGGCCCCTGCTGCGACGCACTGATCCAAGCCAAAGTTGGCAAAGTGGTGTCTGCGATTGCCGATCCCAACCCTTTGGTCGCGGGTCAAGGATTTGATCGCTTGAAAGCTGCGGGCATAGAAGTTGAAATCGGAGATGGTGCGCTTCAAGCCGAACAACAAAATCCTGGTTTTTTGAGTCGCATGAGACGTCAAAAACCTTGGGTACGCCTGAAAATGGCCGCGTCTTTGGATGGACAAACCGCCCTTCAAAATGGCCAAAGCCAATGGATCACAGGCCCGCAAGCGCGTGCTGATGGGCATGCTTGGCGCGCCCGAGCCTGCGCGATCCTCACTGGCATTGGCACAGTGTTGGAAGACGATCCTCTTTTAGATCTTCGGCTTTGCGCCGACTTAGGTGCTGCGCCTCGCATGCCACATCTGATCATTGTGGACAGCAAGTTGGAAACACCCCTGTCTGCGAAGCTGTTTCAACACAGCCACCCTGGCACACCCACACCCAGACAAATCTGGATCTACGCGGCCAAAGACCATCCAGAAAAAAGAGCAGCCCTAGCGGCCCTAGGTGCTCACATTACACTGCTGCCCAATGAACATGGGAAAGTCGATCTGTCAGCCCTGTTGACCGATTTGGCCCAGCGTGAAGTGAATGAATTGCACGTAGAAGCCGGCCACAAACTCAATGGCTCGCTCATTCGCGAAGGATGTGTAGATGAAGTCTTGGTCTACCTGGCCCCCAAACTACTGGGCATCGGCCAAGGCATGGCGCATTGGGGCCCGCTCGAAGACTTGTCACAGGGCTTGTCGCTCGAATTCACAGAAACGCAGTTAATCGGCAAAGATTTGCGGGTTTTAGCCAGGGTCAAGGCCTAAACAGGCCCAATCCCTGCGAAAATACTCCCATGTTTACCGGAATCATCACCGGCGTGGGGCGTATCGCCGCCCTCCACGACCTGGGCAGCTCTTTAAGCCATGGCAAGCGACTCACTCTCGAGGTGCCTGCGGGCTACCTGGACGATGTTGGTTTGGGTGACAGCATCGCCATCAACGGCGCCTGCATGACCGTCACTTCATTTGACTTAGCAGCCCAACAATTCACCATTGACATCTCAGCCGAATCACTCGACAAAACCAGCGGCCTCAACAAGCTTGGCAAAGTGAACCTGGAAAAAGCCTTGCGCGCCCATGATCGATTGGGTGGCCACATTGTGTCGGGCCATGTCGATGGCATTGGCCATGTGACTCACTTTGCACAGGTCGGCGAAAGCTGGGAACTGCGCATTCAAGCCCCTATTGGTATGGGCAAATATTTGGCTTACAAAGGTTCGATCACGGTCAATGGGGTCAGCCTCACTGTGAACAATGTGGCAGATTCAATGACTGGGTGCGAGTTCAGCATCAACCTCATCCCCCACACTTTAGAAAACACTGCGCTAGGCACTTTGCAAAAAGGCAGCGCCGTGAATTTAGAAATTGATTTGATTGCACGTTATGTGGAGCGCATGCTCAACAATGATGCATCCGCCAACTCTGCTGCAGCAGTTTTTTCTGCAGCTGCGCCCTCTTGAAAGAAGTGACATGACGACGAATTCTGGCCGTTCCTTGACGCCTGTACAAATTTCCCCCGTAGAAGACATCGTC
>Ga0114974_10003261_pt1 | contig 12309 bp, 14 predicted proteins | sample S_130206_EF_Meta_FD_87318 | JGI IMG/M metagenome (GOLD analysis project Ga0114974, IMG submission 87318) | Freshwater microbial communities from Lake Simoncouche, Canada to study carbon cycling - S_130206_EF_MetaG | ecosystem: Environmental > Aquatic > Freshwater > Lake | place: Lake...
AACGTAGCACCAGAGATGGGCCATGCTTCTTTACCTGCTTGGTTGGTGAGAATCTGGAAGTATGATTCGTTCCACTTGGCATTGGCCGCAGCGGCCTTGAATGCTTCTTCTGTGGGTGTTACCCAGATACCAGCAGCATTCTGCACATTTACCCAGTTCATTTTGGTTTGTTTAACATAAGCGAACTCAACATAGCCCAAGGTGCCGGGCAACTGACGAACCATGGCAGCAACACCTTCGTTGCCCTTGCCGCCTGCACCTACCTTCCAATTGACCGCAGTGCCTTCTCCGATAGTTTCTTTGAACTCTCGGCTTACTTTGCTTAGATAATTAGTCCAAATAAATGTAGTACCTGAGCCATCTGCTCTACGAACAACTGTAATATCTTGACTTGGTAATACTAATGCTGGATTCAGTGCCTTGATAGCAGCATCGTCCCATTTGGTAATCTTGCCCAAAAAGATATCGGCCAATAACGCACCTGTCAGTTTCAATTGCCCAGGTTCAATTCCTTTGACATTGATTACAGGAACAACTCCACCAATCACTGTGGGGAATTGAAACAACCCCAATTCTTTTAATTTCTCATCTGTGAGTGGCATATCGCTGGCACCAAATACAACTGTCTTGGCTTCAATTTGTTTGATGCCTGCACCTGATCCAACTGATTGATAGTTGATTTTTACGCCTGTAGATTTATTATATTCACTTGCCCACTTTGAATAGAGGGGAGCCGGAAATGTTGCTCCGGCTCCTGTAATGTCTTGTGCTGTGGCTGCAAATGCAACCGCTGCGAGTAGCATGGTAATGAGTTTTTTCACTGATTTCTCCTTGTTAGTGATATCAGTATTTAAACACTATCATGTTACAGTAGTGTTACAGAAAACTAAAATTCAGTTATGGCTGTAGTGACTGCTTGGTAAAATTCATTTTCCCAATCTCGACTCATAAAAAGATTATAATTGTGTTCTAGAATAGGAGCAATTTTTTCTAAAATTTCCTCTTGTGGCCGTTGACAAAGATATTTTACTTGGGCAAAGGCCAAACTCCATCGTTGCTGATTATCCTTGATAGAATCATAGCTTTCATCAATTACACTGTGAAATGTTTGAAATCCTAATTGATGTAAATGAGCCAAATAGCCGTACCCACCAAACATTATGAATAATCTCTTTGCAATTATTGGTTTGGCTGTTTTTTCTGTCAGTAACCCCCAATCGCTCCATTCAAGCGGCATATCTCTAAACTTGTTGCAAGTTTCTGCTATAATACTATAACAAGTTTTATTATAAATTTCAACAGGCACAATACAACTTATATTAGTAGTCATATTTGTATCAGCAAATCCTACTGTTCTGTTTGACCCAAAATCACTTACATTTGTCTCAGGGATTATCACAGCATGTTGAGGCCACTCCCAATGATTGGTAGCTATAGCATCTTCAAGTGATTGACCCATTATCTGTTCACGCACATAAAACTTATCCGCAAACTCACTGCTCTCTATTTGTTGTAATATAAACTGTCTGTGCGGGCGTCCTTGCATGCCTAACAATGCATCAAAATAAAAATTTTTTGATTTCATAGGATTCAATCCTTCTAATATCTTAGAAGTAGGGCCACGATAGAGACGTTGAACTTCTGCAAAAGAAATTTGTAATCCATCTACAATTTTCAGGTGCTCGGGAATACAATTTATTTTTCCAACAGTAACAACATAAATTTTTGGATGATCAAACTGTTGTATCAGCTCGACAACACAGATCGGTACATCACAACAGACTAATATCACTCGATCAAATATTTTTTGATATTCAATTATTTGTTCAACGCTTATATCGTCAGTGCCTTGAAATGTGGCTATCATTACATTTGGAACAGTATCGTTGGGAATTATGTCTTGCAGATTCCCAACAACTACCATCTGATCATTATATCTAACAGTGTTGAACTCAGGAAAATGCCATAATTTTATCATTTTTTATGTAGTTAGCCATTGTTGCTGCAATTGGTCAGTGGCCAAGTTCTTGCCTTTGGCTTCGACCTGTATGTCCCATTCATCAGCAAATGTCAATGCCCAGTCAGTCACAGCCGTGTTCCAAAGGAAGTCGGAATGAGCTCGAAGTTTTTGCTTACGGTATCCACGTTCAAGGAGTTGAGCCAGGTCGGGTCTAGTATTGGCATCGTGATCCACCAAAATGTCTTCACGGCTAACACTATAGTGAAGAGCAGGACGAACACCGCGCCAAGACTCCACAACACGACGCGACCTAGGGTCTGCAGGCGTGATATATTCCCCGGTGTTGATCCAGTGGTGGTGGATGTCCAGCGTAAGAGCGCAATGCTCAGCCACAGCCAAAGTAACGTCAATACCATTTGTCATCTCATCATTCTCGATAGCAATTAGGTTCCTAGCTTCAGGAGAGAGTCTGCCCAAAGTACGTAGGAATTTAGCGGCGCCACCTTTACCGCTTAAATGTACATTTATCTTAAAACCGTGATCGTGCCACGATGTACCATAGCCCATCCAACGTGCCATGTCAGCGTGATATTCAAACTCTAGTATGCTGCGATCAACAATCTCATCTGCTTCGGACGCTAACACACAGAATTGTCCAGGATGGAAGCTGAGTCGCACGCCAAGACGTCGAGCAGCCGCGCCCACAGGAGCAAAGATCCGTTCACAGTGGTCTTGTATTTCTCGACGCTGCCACCAGTCAATCCACGAAGGTTCGGTATAACCTTGTAGCATTTCACTGCCCAGCCGTACCATACGTCGTTCAGGAGCCATTGCGCCCACACGTTCGACCATCATCAATGCGGCACGGGCATTGTGATTCATGATATCCCATTGGCGTTGTTCTGCTTCGTCTTTGTGTTCGCGTAGCCAACGCATTGTGGTTGATCGACCGTTGATATCACGGTCCACAGCATTGACCTTCATACCGCCAGTTTCGGACGGGTCATTGAGCCACTTGCAGCAAAATCCAAATCGAGCCATGATCATTTACCGTTGTTGTTGTTACCTAGTAATTGTAACACATTTGGCAATAGATCGCTAGTGATATTGGCTATTTTTTGGATGGGTTCGGCAAGATCGGTATGATGATCTATGATCACCCATTGTTTACCACTGGATTCGATTGCTTTGGCTATCAATCCGATATAGTTGTTTCTACTGGGCGTTGGTTTGGTCTTTGTTTCCAAATCGAATCCTACCATAAGGATCACATCTGCAACACTGGCCACAAGATGTGCGGCAATGATATCATCAACGGAATCCACAACAAAGTCAAACTCTCCACCAAATGCTCTTGCCCCTGCGGGCTTGTTCAGTTGTTGGTAAACTTTTTTAGGTATGTAAAGATTGCAGATTTTAGCATAGCCTTGGCGGATCAATTTCTCTGCTTGTCCTGGATCCCAACATACCACGTTGTCTGTTTGATAACCTCGTTGGGTGCGCCAACTACCCCAAATGGGTGCAAGATCTTTTATGTCCTGCACTGGGGTGGTAGGAGGCAATACAGTATTTTCTGCAAATAACCATGCTATGTTCATGCTTCTCTATGTAGATCCAGCGTAACGCAATGGAATCCACCACCCAAGGTTCTACTGTGTCGTAGTTGCATGGGTATGACTGTGAACTGATTCTTTTCTAACCACGAAATCAGTGTAGATTGATTTTTATCCACAATCACCGTGTGAGGATTCACTACTAGCATATTTAATGCTATCCATTTTGATGCATATGGGTATTGAAAGAATCCTTGTTCTTCCACATGATTGCAATAGATTACTTCCCAATCTTTCAATGATTGGGGCAAGTTCTCCGGTGTGACTCTGGATCCATTGACCAATACCAGTCCTTCGCGCAAGGGCACAATCGTACTATCTATATGTACACCAGCATAGAAATTGCACAATTCTATGTTTACATCGGTAAAATGACTGCACAGCCAATCATACGCAGCACGATTTCCTGATGCGGATTCTAAGAAGATCCACTTGTCATTGAGTCGTGCAATATTGGCAGCATCCAAGATCATTCCTTCGTGGCGAGGCATGAATAGGTAGCGAGGAGCTGCATCCACTATGTCATGATAACATTGCAGTTCCATGTCTCTGCAGGGATACATCATGGCCGGGTTGACCACAGTATCGCCGTACACCAACAGTCGATCTCTTGGGCAATAGTTGTACATGCCATCGTGAATCTGAAAATTAAAATCGTCTGGACGAGATACTTCAACATTCAAAGATCTTAACACACCCACCAGTTGATCAAGATCTTCGTTGGCTTCTGCAATGATCCAATCAGGCACTGGACCTGACGGCACAGGTGTTTGTTTCCACAGTGTGCGTTCACTTTCAGAACTAAACACAGGATCATGTACCGGCCAATTGGCATGATCAGCACGCCCTACTACCACGGAACGTAACGGGTCCCATTCGTTATAACTGTGGATTTTCATACTGTTCCAGTAAGTTGTAATGTGTATCTATTAGTTCGGCCCATGTTGGCCGCCAAGTGTAAAAAATCGTCTCGCCAAGATACCCAATCTCCAGCACGCCATCCGGTAAAAGGCTCTCCGTCCATTTCCAAGTAATGTCCACTAGCCCAGTCTTCCATAAACACAATGGTGCGTACCACTGAGTGCGTGGTTTCTAGTCCGTGTATGAGTTTGAATCTATCGTAGGTATCTCTGTGTGCTGGCAACACACTGCCCGGAGGCATGCGATAAAAACTCCAAGCAAATCGTTCAAAAGGAAATATGTTTCGGAACGGTGTGACCCAATCAGGCTCGGCGTTTCGCATGTCATACATGTCACCAGTGAATTTGGTTTGTGTATAACCCAGTTTGCGCCAATCACTCAATGAGTCAGAATCATTGAATTGTTCGTTGATGTACTTGAGATCCTGATGCCGTAGATCCCACCAAGGATCCACATGCCCTTGCGCCCAAGCGTTATTTGTTACGAGTGTTTCCATAATGGACCACAGTTAGTCCGGTCATGTCAACAAGTTTGCGCCATGGATCAACAATCACAGAACCTTGAGGAATTTCACAATAGGGTTCTGTTTCAGGCTGGTCACCAGTGTACTCATATGTGATTTTGCGATCATGTGCCCACAAAATCACAGCCGAATCGGCCAGTTCAGAAATCACGTCGGCTGGATCATCTGCCAATGGATCAAGATATTTCACATCAAATCCTGCTTCTTTTACATAGTAACCTACCAAAGTTGAATACGATCCAATGCAATAAGGAACATCAGGCTTGTAGGCTTTACCATGGATCGCAATAGGCAAGCCATGTTGTTTGGCCTGTTCTACCAGGAACAATGCCAAATTCCGTGCTTGTATTTCTCGAGCATGCATCACAGTGTCAAACAAGTCGTAACCAATGTTGTATTCTTTGGCCAACCAACGCAATGCAATGTTATCACGTGGATGACAAGCACCTGCATCGCCCATGCCTGCGGTCATGTACTTGGGTCCCATGATTCTCATGGTGCTGCGTGCCAAGGCGTTTGTGACCACATCCACATTGATATTGCCAATTTTCATAGCAAAGTCTTGCACCATGTTGACCAGTCCTACTTTGGCACTGATGAATGTATTGTAGAAAATTTTAACAGCTTCACATTCGTCCCAGGTACCAATTTCATAACGTGGATTGTTTTGCATCACTGTGTCATAGAGGTCTTTGAGTTCGCCGGCCACACCGTTCCAGTCACCATCTTCGGTGCCAATCATGATCATTTCTGGATTGACCATGTCCCACTTTACAGATCCCATGGCAATGAGATAAGGGTTATACAAGAACTGATGTTTTGCATCTAGCAATGGTACAAAATTCTTACGTGTGGTACCGGGCAGCACTGTGCTGATCAACACTACTTTTTTAGAACTTCTAGCATGAGAGTTGATCTTCTGTATAGCATCAATCACTGCATCGTGCCCAAAATCTCGGGGTTCCATGTGGCTTGATGGAACTGATCCATCATAGCCTTCTGCGTGTGGAGTTGGCACAGCAATAAAAATCCATTCGCTTTCATTGACCAACTCGTCAATATCACAAACTTTTACCGAGTCACTGGTTCGTGGGTAAATATCATAGCCTCTGACTTCATGCTTCTCAGCCATGACTTCGGCGCAGTCTAATCCCAGTTTACCAATGCCAATAAAACCAATTTTTTTCATATGAACATTCCTTTAGATAATCTTTATCACTGGATACAAAGTCTAGCACGGCACCCTGTGATGCTTTATGTATTCCGTCCGCATGGTAGCAAAGATATTTTTAACCTAGAATTGTTACAAAATTACAAGGAGCAGCATGCATTTATTCCTATAATAATATGTCATGATCAGGAACCATTGGATTTTTCTTTCCATAAATTTGACAACAATTTAGATCGGTTGATTAAATTTGTAAAATATAGCTGTTCCGATGATTCAGGTGTGAAAGAACTAGTTGATGTCTATACATATATAAATTCTCAGGCAGTCGCTACTTTTTCCTGGTTTAATATTCTGGATAATCATGATTGGACCATGTTGTTACACAGCGAAATAAACAGCCAGGATGTTGAGGATTTTGCTAACGCAAAGTTTGTACCAGTTTATTATTGGAGCCATGCCATGATAGCTAAAGATTGGTATAGATTTGCTCCTGTTGATTTGAGATTGCAAAAAAGAAATCCAACTAAAAATTTTCTAGTGTATTGCAGAGATTGGACTCCCACTAGAGAATATCGTCTGAAATTTTTAGAAATGATTGTGCAGGAAAATTTAACTAGTGATTGTGTTATCAGCACACAACATGTGAACAATCAGGGAGTGCATCTTAAAGATTATCAAATAAAAAATACACAATTTGCAGTTGATGTTGGTGCAATATTGAACTCTATACCTGATAACACAGCCAGTTCATCATCCAGTGCTGATTATGATGTTGATGATATAACATCTACTAGGGTGAGTGTGGTATTAGAAACTGTGATTGATAGCAAAATACATCTTACTGAAAAAATACTGCGTCCTATCGCATGTGCTCATCCGTTTTTGTTAGCAGCAGGTCCAGGTGCGTTGAAATATCTTCAACATTATGGCTTTAAAACTTTCAGTGACTTTTGGGATGAAGGTTATGACGACGAGCCTGACACTGTTTCAAGATTACAAAAGATAACCACGACCATGCAACAGATACAAAATCTCAATGAGGATGACTGGAAAAAAATTCAATGCATTGCAGAACATAATCAACAACATTTCTTCAGTGAAGAGTTTATGGATCAAGTTGTTAAGGAACTAGATCAAAATTTCAATTCTGCATTGAATTTTTGTCTTGAAAATCGTGGTAATAATTTTTGGCGCTGGAGGAAATTGATTCGACGTACCAGGCTCATCAAGCAGTGGCCACAAACTACAAAATCTGACTGGGTACGTCGATCCTTACAAGAGTTACGTCAACATAGATTACGCAGATCGCAAAATAATTCCAGTCCAGGTGCTGTCGAGTGACTGCGTTTTTAACGTTTGTATGCGTTCATGCAATTCAGTGTAGAACGTATCTAATTCACCATTCCACTTGCCGGTTAAATGTTCCATGGCATCTTCGCAATATTTCCAATTCTGACTGCGATATTCTTGCATGAGATTTGAATGCAATTCTTTGAAGGTTTCCAACGTTGACATTTCTTGCAAGGGTGTGTTTTCAATCAATGCATAAGCAGTGATTTGTCGTACTGGTCCGGTACGGGCAACCACTGGTCCAATAATTGATTCAAATTCACCTTCAATTTTAAAAGTATCCAATTCCAAAATGGTGTACTTCTCTTTTGCGGCGTTAACCACATGGTCTCCAAATATTATGTTCATTGCATTTCCTTTTAAATATGTATCATGAGTATAGCGTTTGATTTAATTTCTGATTTACATTTGGACACCTGGCCCGAAGAATTTGATTGGACTGGGCAACCTACTAGTCCAATCTGTGTAGTAGCCGGAGACATTAGTTCTGACCCTAGGGTAGTAAAAAATTGCCTTAAACATCTCGCCAACTGTTATGCGGCTGTGTTTTACATTGACGGCAATGATGAGCATAAATTTAGATATCATGACCTACAGTCCAGCTATCGAGACTTGATACGCAGTATCAATCGAATTCCTCGTGTTACATGTCTGCAAGACAATGTTGTTGTGATAGATGGTGTTGCCATCATTGGTACCAATGGCTGGTGGGGATATGATCTAGATGAAAACATTGACCGAGACGAATGCAAACAGCACATGGTTGATTGGTATGAAAAAATCATGCCTGGATGTGAAATTGATCCTGAAGAACTTAATGATATGTCTCGTCGAGATGTTGCATATTTGATCAGCAGTGTTCAACGATTACAAACTCATAACGATGTAAAAAAGATAGTCATAGTCACGCACACTGTTCCCAGCGCGAATCTTATTCAACATGACATTCAATTAGCAGGTACCACTCAATTTAATCACATGGGCAACAGGTTAATGCACCTGGTTCGTACCAACGATAGCGAACGCAAAATACATACCTGGTGTTTCGGGCACTATCATGGTCGAGTAGAACAGATTGTGGATGGTATAAGATATATCAATAATTGTCGAGGACGTGGTGACACACCCTACAACCAAAATCCTTATTTTCCCAAACGTATTGACATAAACACATGAATCTCATTCTAATCGCACTAAAAGACGAAGCACCATCACTGTCACACCATACAGAAGTACATTATACCGGAGTAGGAAAAATCAATGCTGCAATAGCAGCAACAGAATTGATAACTCAATATCGGCCTACCCGTGTTATCAACTTTGGCACAGCTGGTGGTATCACCGTGGGTACCGGATTGTATCAATGCACCAAGTTTGTACAACGAGACATGACCTGCGAAGCACTGGGCTGCGTTCCAGGGCAAACACCATTTGAGTCAGACATTTATCTTGGGGATGCACAAGGACTCACATGCAGCACTGGAGACAATTTTGTGATGAATCCTGCTCTAACCATTCCCGCAGATGTGGTAGATATGGAAGCCTATGCTATTGCCAAAGTGTGCAAACGGTACAACATCCCGTTCTTGTGTTGGAAGTATGTGACTGATTCTGCCGATACATCTGCACATGCTGATTGGAACAGCATGGTCAGTACCGGTGAACCCTATTACTTGGCTCAGTTAGAATTACTTGGAATCAGGTTCTAGCTTGATTTGCAAGGGATATTCCTGCTCACGTGCGCTGTTGGTAACTTCGGTGCCTTTTTGTTCGGCAATTTCAAAAGGTAACACAGCCACAGTGGCTTGACCATGCTCATGGATACTCACTGTGAGTTGAGTGGCAGTTTCTGTTGAGTAATCAAAAAACTCTATCAAACTTCCTACTACAAATTCCATTGTAGTGGTATTGTCGTCGATATAGATCACACGATAAAGCGGAGGTTCTTTTACTGCTTTTTTTGTACGGGTAATAGTTGCTGCTTCTGCGTTTGCCATTTTAATCCTCATGAGTGGCAGGGTAATTCCTGCCACTGTATTTACACAATTATATTACGAAGTGTAGGTGATTGCAATACTCTTTGGCTTGGCTGACTCAGGAATTTCACGTTCCAGTAGCACAGTCAAGATACCATCTCGGATGGCAGCACCTTTAACTTCTACATGTTCAGCCAGCGGAAATGTTTGATTGAAATCTCTGCTGCTGATTCCACGGTGTAGATATTCGTGCTTGATATCATCATCACGCTTTTTGTTACCTGTTACGGTAAGCAGTCGCTTGTCTAAACTGATGTCAATTTCACCTTCTGAGAATCCAGCCACTGCAACTTCGATTGTGACAGTGTTGTCACCGGTCTTGATCACGTTGTGGGGTGGGTAGTTGGTTGAGCTTTGATTCTGTGTGACACGCTGTAGGTCATCAAACAGGTTGTCAAAACCAATTCCAAATTTGTGAAATGCGGGGATATCGAAACTACGAAGATGTAGAGTTTTTGTTGTCATGTTTTTTCTCCTTTAATAAGCAAGTATGACATTGTAGTGTAGACCCCACCATGGGCATCTACAAGTGTATTTATACAGGAAATTTCAATTGCTGTCAACTTTCATCGGCTCAACTAGCCTGTAGCTGTAGTATTTGCTAGGCAAATCAGTTGGTACAGGATTCCAAGTCAGTGTAAAAAAACTATAGTGTTCATCCTGCTCAAAGGTAACACGCTTCACACCCTTGAATACTTTGCTTTTGTAAGTAATCTCATATCGAATACTCCACAAACTGAGTTCTTTTTCTATGAATCTTTCTAACCATGCTGCAACTTCATGCACTCTACCTGTATCAATGTCGGTGATCAAGTCAAATGCAATGTACATGTCATCAATCAGTACCGGTCAGTGCAGTTGGTTTGTTCACTTGTGCAGGATCAATTTCCACACACTTGATCCCTGTGCTGGCATAACGTCGTAGGTTGAACATGTGAGGAATCAAGGTACGTTCCAGTTCCGAATGTAGTCCACGAGCACCAGTTTTGTTGGCCAATGTATGTTCTGCGATAAGATCCAGCGCAGGTTTAGTGAATGTCAACTCCACACCATCTTCTTTGAATAGCCAGTAATACTGCTCGATGTAGTTGTTCTTGACTTCAGTAAGGATGCGTATCAAATCGTCTTTACTGAGTTCTTTTAAACTGACCCAGTTTGGAAAACGTCCCACAAACTCTGGAATCATACCAAACTTCACAAGGTCGTCGGGGGTGGTCATATCCAGGTCTGTATCTATGCTGGCTGCTACTCGAGCATGGAATCCAATGCTGGTTCCTTGTACACGATTCTTCACAATGTTATCTAGCCCCACAAACGCACCGCCGGCAATAAACAAGATGTGCTTGGTGTCAATTTCAATCATGTCACCGCTGGGGTGTTTGCGGCCGCCACCGGCACTGATGCGACATACTGTGCCTTCAACCATTTTCAACAAAGCCTGTTGCACTCCTTCACCTGATACATCACGGGTGATACTTGTTGATTCACCTTTACGTGCAATTTTATCAATCTCATCCACAAACACAATGCCTTGTTGTGTTTTGGCCACATCATTGCCTGATGCTGCATACAGTCTACTGATGAGACTTTCAACATCATCACCTACATATCCTGCTTCGGTGATTGATGTGGCATCTGCAATAGCAAAAGGAACGTCAAGATAACGTGCCACGCTTTTGGCCAGTAATGTTTTACCCGATCCAGTTGGTCCTAACATCAGTATATTGGCTTTGCTCAGTTCAGGTTCACTTGTGGTTTTACTGATGCGTTTGTAGTGATTTACAATAGCCACGGCTAACATAATCTTGGCGGCATTTTGTCCGATGACATATTGATCCAGATATTTTTTCAATACGATTGGATCCATCTTGTCAGATGGTTGCGCGACCACTTCTGCTATGGGTGTTTCATCCTTGAGTAGATCTTGGCAAAAATCCACGCATTCGTTACATATACCTGCGTATTCACCCACAATGAGATTTTTTACGGAGTCTTTGTTTTTGCCGCAGAAGCTGCAATTCGAGTGTGTTTCTTTGGTCATTTGGCTTGTATTCGTTGTTCTATCTGATCACGCTCGCTGTCACTCAACAGTTCAGGATCATAAATTCCTTGGTCAATTTGTTGGATCAAGTAATCAATATAGGCTGCATCGTGAGTATAACTGTCTTGTTGTGATCTGTCAATACTAATCCACGCATCACCGTTGTGTTTATATAGTCGATTAGGTACAGGCCAGGTCACAATAAATGTATCACCTTTGTTTGCAGTGTCGGGCAATATATTGCCAAATCCTGATTTGGGTTCTCGATGCAAGTAATCTATCCAAGGCAGTCGATCTATCACACCTACATCAAGTAATCGTCGTTGACGTTTGAGGCTGTCTCGTGGGTGGGCGGCTTTCCATTGTGCTTTGGCTGCCTTGAGTTCAGGGCTATCTTCATCGTCGTCATCATCCTCTGCCAATATGCCCGATCGGATGATGACCACAGGTTCCTCATCATCAGAGAACGGACCGTCCATGACATCGCAAGTCCTGTTCGGGCAAAACAAACCTATACCCGGTGCATTGATCAATTCAGTGTTGCACTTGTGGCAATGGATAGGTTGATAATCAGTTGCCGCTGACTTGTTGATCTGTTCCAATTGATCATCGGTTAGCGACCCGTCATCGGGTTCGTAGGCGGGTTCAGGAATGCCGACACCTCCCGGCCATTTGACATATTCGTCATCGTATC
>Ga0114974_10003263_pt1 | contig 12302 bp, 10 predicted proteins | sample S_130206_EF_Meta_FD_87318 | JGI IMG/M metagenome (GOLD analysis project Ga0114974, IMG submission 87318) | Freshwater microbial communities from Lake Simoncouche, Canada to study carbon cycling - S_130206_EF_MetaG | ecosystem: Environmental > Aquatic > Freshwater > Lake | place: Lake...
GCTTCGACACGCGTTTTTTTGTCGCAGCAATGCCCAGGCACCAGACAGCGCAGCATGACGAGCATGAGGCCACGGCCAGTGTCTGGCTCACACCCCGAACCGCACTGAGCCGGTATTGGGCCAAGGACATTGAGCTGGCGCCGCCGCAGATCATGAGCCTGGTTCACCTAGCGCGGCACAGCGACCTTCGAAGCGTGCTTGATGCCGCCGTAGCCCAGTCACCGCCGACGATCGCACCGGAGCCCTTTGATCACGATGGCATGCGCGTCACGTGTTACCCCGGCGACCCCAGCCACTCCATACTGACCCGCGCCTTGCCGGGACCGACCCGACTGCTCTACCGTAACCGCCGCTTTGAGCCCGAATCAGGCTTCGAAGCCTTCTTTGGTTGAAGGCAGCAAGCCAGCGACCACGCCCTACTGGCGTCTCGGGAGTGCCAGCTTTAGCTACAGATCAAACCTTTTCGGTCACCAGCTTCGCCAGCACGATCACAGTCGTTTGGCGGTGAGGCCTGCGGTACCCCGGGGGCGCAGATAATCTCGGGCGTGGATCCCACTGACTTGATCCGCGGTACTTCACCCTAACAACGGGACTCACATTTATGCACCGTGTCGCCATCAGCCGAACTGGCCTGTATATTCCGCCCGAGTCGATCAGCAATCAGGAGTTGGTCACCGCCTTCAACCAATTTGCCGAATGGGACAACCACCAACATGCGGCAGCCATTGCCGCCGGGACCCGCCAGGCGATCCCCCAGTCCAGTGTCGAATTCATTGAGAAAGCCTCGGGCATCAAGCGCCGGTATGTGATGGAAAAGTCTGGGGTTCTTGATCCCCAACGCATGCACCCCCGGTTTCGCGCCAGGCCCGACCATGAGATTTCAATGATGGCCGAAATCGGCGTGGCCGCAGCACAGGATGCGCTGGTGCGGGCGGGCAAACAAGCGTCCGACGTCGACGGCGTGATCTGTGCTGCTGCCAATATGCAACGGGCCTACCCGGCGATGGCGGTGGAAATCCAGACTGCGCTTGGCATCAAGGGCTTTGGCTTCGACATGAACGTGGCCTGCTCGTCGGCCACGTTCGGCATCGACATGGCCGTCAATGCGGTGCGCACGGGTGCAGCCCGGGCAATCCTGGTGGTCAACCCGGAGATAACCTCTCCGCACTTGGCGTGGAAGGACCGCGACTGCCATTTCATTTTTGGGGACGTCTGTACCGCAATTTTGATCGAGCGGCTTGACAATGCCCCGGCCGGTGCATTTGAGGTACTCGGCACACGGCTGCTGACAACCTTCTCCAACAACATTCGCAATAACGCGGGCTTTATGTCGCGCAGCGAGGACCGCCACCCTGACGACCGCGACCAGCTGTTCTACCAAGAAGGGCGGAAAGTCTTCAAAGAGGTCTGCCCCATGGCAGCTGAGCATATCGCCAGCCACTTGGCAGAGCATGCGCTGAGCCCGACTGGGGTGCGCCGCTACTGGCTGCACCAAGCTAACTTGGGCATGAACCAGCTCATTGCACGCAAGCTGCTGGGCCGTGATGCGACCGCCGATGACGCGCCTGTCATTCTGGATGAATTTGGCAACACCGCCTCGGCAGGCTCGGTGATCGCATTCCACCGTCACCATGAGGACATTGCGCTGGGCGAGGTGGGTGTGATCTGCTCTTTTGGGGCGGGCTACTCGATTGGCAGTGTGTTGGTGCGGCGCACCTGATCAGGCCAGGTTGCGCTTGAGGCGCACCTCCTCCACCTTCACAGACCCCATCGCGACCGTCTTGGCCGTAGCCATATCGCGTTTGAAGCCGGCCAGTTCAAAAAACCGCAGGGCACGTTCATTGCGCAGGGGCACCCACACCGACACACTGATGCAGCCTTCTTCGAGCAAACCCTCGCGGGCGCAGTCCCACAGTGCCAGGCCAACGCCCCGGCCCCAGTGTGACTCGGCAACCTGCAAAGCCCAGATTTCTCCCGCCGTGGGCGGCGTGCCTTTGTCACGCGAGCGGTCAAAGCCAACAAAGCCGACCACCTGACCCTGATCGTTCGCCAACTGAACCTGTGGCTCGCTGAATTCAATGGCCTCCCGCCAGTCGACCTGACCGGCCAGCGCCAGTACCGGCACCATCTGTTCGGGGGTCAACAAGTCACGGTAGGCCGCCCGGGTGGCCGCAAGATGGACTTCCGTGATGGCTTTGGAATCTCTAAGGGTGGCGGAACGAACCTCAATGCTGGATGGACTGGACATGGGAAAATAAAGGTGCTCGATGAGCCGATGGGTACAACAGGGAGCGCATTGTCGCTGCAATTTAAAAACCAATGTCTGGCACATTTCTTCGCTGTCTGGTCTTGCTGATCGCCCTGTGGCCCGTCCTGGGACTTGGGCAGGAACCGGTGTTTGAGAACACCATGGCTGAGCGCACCCGGGCGTGCAGCCACTGCCACGGCAAACAGGGTCGTGCCGGCCCAGACGGCTATTACCCTCGATTGGCCGGCAAGCCAGCGGCCTACCTCTACAACCAATTACTCAATTTTCGTGAAGGTCGGCGCCACTACAGCCTGATGACCGGCTTGCTCGAGCCTCTGACCGATGCCTATTTGATGGAGATGGCACAGTACTTTGCTGGCTTGAACCTGCCTTACCCGCCACCGACGCTTGTTGCAGCCACCACACCCGCTCAGCTTGCACGTGGCAAATCCCTGGTGACGCAAGGGGACCCGCAAAAAAAGATCCCGGCCTGCATCAGCTGCCATGGCGACCGCTTGACCGGCGCCCTACCCCATGTGCCAGGCTTGCTTGGGCTGCCGCGCGATTACCTGAATGCGCAACTGGGCGGCTGGCAGACCGGTCAGCGCCGCGCCCATGGGCCCGACTGCATGGCGACTATCGCGGCCCAGTTGGACCGTGCCGATGTCAGCGCTATTTCTCACTGGTTGGCCGCTCAAACGGTGCCCGCGGACAGCCGCCCGCAGGCCCAAGGGCCAGTGAACCAGGCCACAGGCCAGGCCAACGCACGCGGCTGCGGCAGCGCTCAGGCGCCAGCAAGGTCAAACGCAGTCGTCAGCAGCGGCCCTGCGACCTCAGACCTGTCGGCCCGCGGTGCCTACCTGGCTCGCATAGGCAACTGCCAGGGCTGCCACACGGCCACGGGAGGGGCCAGCTATGCAGGAGGTCGCGGCATAGAGACACCATTTGGAACGGTCTACACCAGCAACCTGACGGCCGACCGCGAAAGCGGCATTGGCGCCTGGTCGCCCGATGATTTCTGGCAAGCCATACACGAAGGTCGTTCTAAAGACCAGCGGCTGCTGTACCCGGCGTTTCCCTACCCCAGCTTCACTCAATTGAGCCGTGCAGATTCGGACGCCCTGTTCGCCTTTCTGAAAACCGTACCTGCTGTCAAACAGACCAGCTGGTCGCACGCTCTGCGATGGCCCTACCGCACCCAGACGGCATTGGCGGTCTGGCGCGCCCTTTATTTCATGCCAGGCGGCAACGTGAGCAAAAGCGGCCCAGTTTCTGTGGCGAGCCGGGGCGCCGATCTGGTCAATGGGCTGGGGCATTGCGGGACCTGCCATACCCCGCGCAACATGCTGGGGGCCAGCCGCTCCGCATTGGACCTGCAAGGGGGAATGCTGCCGATGCAGCGTTGGTACGCGCCGTCGCTGCGCGACCGTCAGGAGGGCGGGGTTGGCGACTGGTCCCTGGACGAAGTCAGCCGATGGCTGCAGACGGGGGTCTCGGCGCGCGGTGTCGCCAGTGGCCCGATGGCCCAAGTGGTGCTGCACAGCACCCAATACCTGAGCGATGATGACCGGCTGGCCATGGCGACCTACCTCAGGTCTAGCCAGCGGTCAAGCACTGTGCCGGCGCCGCAGCTGCGGGCGTCTGGCGCGACGCTTGAGAGACCACCGCCGGGCACCGTAACCAACCCGCCTGCCGGGAGCAAGCGCCCCCTTGGAGCGGATTTGTACGATACCTTTTGCAAATCATGCCACGGCGAGCAGGGCCAAGGCGTGCCCGACGCGTATCCGGCGCTGGCGGGTAACCGCACTGTCACGATGTCCAACCCCAGCAACCTGATCCAGACCATCCTATGGGGCGGCTACTCACCGGCCACAGAGCGGAACCCGCGACCGTTCGGCATGCCGCCTTTTGTATTGAACCTGAGCGATCGGGAACTCGCGGCACTGAGCACTTACCTGCGCAGCAGCTGGGGCAACCTGTCAGCACCTGTTACAGAGCTTGAGGTGAGCCAAGCCCGGGAGAAGCCATAATCACATCCTGCCTCATTGCCCAGGGCGTCGGCCTTGCCTCTGCCCCACTGATTTGATCGGACCTGTTCATGAAACTGACACGCGTCGCTTATTACTTGTTGGCCGCCTTGGCATTGGCGGCTTGTGCCAGCCCACCGACGGCCGGCCCTGAAAAAGACAAAACCTACCGCATCACCGTGATGCACACCAATGACCACCACGGCCGTTTCTGGAAAAACGGCGACGGCGAGTACGGGATGGCGGCGCGAAAGACGGTGATTGACAGCATCCGGCGCGAAGTGGAAGCCAACGGCGGCCACAGCCTGCTGCTCGATGGTGGCGACGTCAACACCGGGGTACCAGAGAGCGACTTGCAAGACGCCGTGCCAGACTTCAAGGGCATGAACCTGCTGGGATACCAGGCGATGGCCGTAGGCAACCATGAGTTTGACAAGCCTCTGGCCGTGCTGAAAATGCAACGCGACCTGGCTCAGTTCCCGATGTTGTCGGCCAATATTTATGAGCATGGCAAACGCATGTTCGACCCTTACAAGGTCTTCACTGTGGGTGGCTTGCGCATCGGCGTCATGGGCCTGACCACCGAAGACACCTACAAAATGGTGCTGCCCGAAAACGTGAAGGATATCGAGTTTAGAAGCGTCACGGCCGAGGCTGCCAAGGTTGTGCCTGAGTTGCGCGCCAAAGCCGACGTGGTCATAGCGGCCACCCACATGGGGCATTATGAAAACGGCAACCATGGCACGCAGTCGCCGGGCGACGTGGAACTGGCCCGCGCTGTCAAGGGCATCGATTTGGTGGTAGGTGGCCACACCCAGAACCCAGCCTGCATGAAGGCTGAAAACGTTCTGGACCGCGACTACGTGCCAGGCACCGACTGCAAACCCGACCGCCAGAACGGCACCTGGATTGTGCAGGCCCACGAGTGGGGCAAATATGTGGGCAGGGCTGACTTTGAGTACCGCAATGGCGAGTTCAAGTTGGTCAAGTACGCCTTGATCCCCGTGAACCTGAAGAAACCGGTCAAGGGTGCCGACGGCAAAACCACCCTGGTGACCTACACCGGCGACATTGCCGAAGATGCGGAGATGCTGGCATTGCTCACCCCCTACCAGGCCTTTGGCCAACAAAAGCTGGGGGTCGAGATCGGCGCCAGCGATGGCCGGCTGGAGGGCGACCGCGCCGTGGTTCGTGCCAAACCAGCCTCGCTGGCGGTGCTGATCGGTCTGGCGGCTATGGAGAAAACCCGGGCTGATTTCGCCATCGTCAACGCTGGCGGCGTGCGCGACTCCCTGGCTGCCGGCAAGATCACCTACAAAGATGTGCTCAAAGTCCAACCCTTCGGCAACACCTTGAGCACCGTGGACCTGAGCGCAAGCGAAGTGATGGACTACCTGAATGCATCCGCCAAAATGTCCGTCGGCTCTGGCGCTTTTGCGCAGTTCGCCGGGATCAGTCTCGAGATCTCTGGTGGCAAGGTGAGCAATGTCCGGATCAACAAGTCCCCACTGGACCCAGGAAAAACCTACCGGATGGTCATTAACAATTTTCAAGCCACCGGCGGCGACGGCTACCCGAAGGTCAGTGACCACAAAAGCCATGTCAACACCGGCTTTGTCGACGCCGATGTTTTGCGGGCTTTCGTCACCAAGCACAGCCCGCTCAAGGCAGCCGACTACCAACCCGGCGACGATGTGGTGCGCCGCTGAATGCGGTCTTGCAGCAGCAAAACCGGCCTGAGCATTTCCCCAAGCCCTGCCGCTGATTCCTTCGGCAGGGCACCCAACCTAGGAGCATGAAAATGGCAAAAGGACAGCAAAACAACAACAAGATGGTGAAAAAACCCAAGAAGGACGTCTCGCCACCCAAGGCTGTGTCGCCAGATGCGGTACGACCAACCGTGACCACGGTGGTGCCAGTACGCGGCAAATTGAAGAATGCCCCTGCACGCGGGTAAAACCTGCGCCACCGCCTGACCTGGGCCGTGGGTCATTTCGAGTCGGACTGATGCGAAGCTTGTCACGACCCAAGCCCAGCCCTGCGCCCATACCAGGGGTGCGCCGACGATTGAGGCGCAATGAGCGACTGCCCGAGCCCGGCAGCCCGTCGTTCTCTCAGCCGCAAATGGTCCGGGATTTGCGCAAGTACCAGGCAGAACTGGAAATCCAGAACCAGGCCCTGCGTTACAGCCAGGCCGCGGCCGAAGGCGCATCCGAGCGCTTCTTGACCCTGTTTTCCAATGTGCCGCTGGCACTGATGGTGGTTGACGAAAACAGTTTGGTGCTCGAAAGCAACGCCATGGCCTTGCGCCTGTTTCGTCCACTTGAACACGACCCGCCGCTCAATTTTTTGCTACCCTTTGTCAGCGATGCCCACAGCACCCGGGTGGCGCAAGCCTTTGTGACCGCAGCTGAGCAGGCCACCTGCGAAACCAGCGAGGTGGTGTTCTGTTGCGGCTCAGGTGGCGTGATCACCGGCGACCTGCACATAGCCCGGATTGAAAATGCACAGGATGAGCTGGCCCATTTCATATGCGCCATCATCGACCAGGGCCCCTTGCTGACCGAGCGCAGAGCCCTTCGGGATAGCGCTGCGGCCTTGCGGGACCGTAACGACGAGTTGCAACTGAGCAAAAACCGCTTGGCCGCCATCATCAATGCCTCGTTGGACGCCATCATCTGCGTCGATCGTGATCAGCGCATCACGATCTTCAACCCAACGGCCGAGGAACTGTTTGCCTGTTCGTCGGCCCAGGCGCTGGGGAGTGCCCTTGGCCACTTTCTGCCAGCTGCTGTAGACTTTTTGTCATCCCACCCTCTGACCAGCCACGCCCAACTCGGAGAGATCACGGGGCTGACGGCAGACGGCAAGGTGGTGGCCATAGAAGTCAGCATGTCATTTGAGCGCCACCCAGACGGCGACACCACCACGGTCTTTGCGCGCGACTTGAGTGCCCGTAAAAAAATCGAGGCGCACCGCAACACATTGGAATCACAGCTTCGGGAATCGCACAAGATGCAGGCAGTTGGCACCATGGCAGGCGGCATCGCGCATGATTTCAACAACATCATTGGCGCCATTTTGGGCAATGTGGCTTTGGCGCGGCAAGACGCCGGGCAAGATTCCCCAGCGCTGGTCAGCCTGTCTGAAATTGACAAGGCGGGGCGCCGCGCGCGAGACCTGGTGCGCCAAATCCTGGCCTTTAGCCGAAACGAGTCGCCCGCCCGGGTTGCGTTGCAGTTGGCCGATGTGGTGCATGAAACTGTGCGCCTACTTAAGGTCACACTGCCGCCAACGGTTGAGATGGTGGTCCGCATCGCAGAAAAATTGCCGGCGGTGCTGGCGGATGCCACGCAGATTGAACAGGCACTGCTTAACCTGTGCACCAATGCCATCCAAGCTCTGGGCAGCCAGCGTGGCACCGTCAGCGTTGAACTGAAGCATACCCTGGGCCACCACACCGATACAGATGAAAACCGGGGAGTTGCTGCCGGACTGCATGTGCAGTTGTCGGTACGTGACACTGGCAGTGGCATGGATGCCCCAACCATTGAGCGTGTGTTTGAGCCCTTCTTCACCACCAAACCTGTGGGGCAGGGAACTGGCCTGGGCTTGGCAGTGGTGCATGGCATTATGCGAACGCACGAGGGCACGGTGGACGTTCAAAGCACGCCCGGCGTCGGTAGCGTGTTCACACTTAATTTCCCACAGGCCGACCGAGATGCAGTACCGGCTCCGGCAGAAATTCGCCAACCCAGCGTCGTCCAGGGTCGCGGCCAACGCGTGATGTACGTTGATGACGACGAAGCGCTGGTTTTCTTGGTGGACCGGGCGCTCTCACGCAAGGGCTTCTCTGTGAGCACCTTCACCGATCCGCATGAGGCGGCCGCCGTCTTGCGTGAACGCCCGCTCGACTTTGACCTGCTGGTGACCGACTACAACATGCCCGGCTACTGTGGCATTGACCTGCTGCGGGAAGCCCTGCAGATCCGGCCAGATTTGCCCGTGGCCCTGGCCTCGGGCTACGTCACTGCCGAGATTGAGCAGAGCGCCTTGGCCGAGGGGGCCCGGGCGCTGATTCACAAGCCCAATGACGTCGATGAGCTGTGTGACACCGTCCAGCGGCTGCTGAATGGCGATGGCGCAGGCACCTGAGCTGGTGGTCATCTACCAGGATGACGAGCTGCTCGTGCTGGATAAACCCAGTGGGCTGCTGTCGGTGCCAGGACGCGGATTCGACAAGCAGGATTGCCTGAGCTTGCGAGTGCAGGCCACATACCCGGACGCGCTGGTGGTCCACCGGCTGGACATGGCCACCTCGGGCTTGATGCTGTTTGCACGCGGTCCGGTCGCACAACGTGCGCTGAGCCTGGCTTTTGCCGAACGTCGTATCACCAAACGCTACGTGGCCATAGTAACCGGCCACATGGCAACGCCTGCGCAGGAGTGGGGGGTGATCGATCTACCCATTGGCGCTGACTGGCACCAGCGGCCACTGCGCAAGATTGACCACCTCCATGGCAAGGCGAGTGTGACGCGCTGGCGCGTGCTAGCGGCGGGAGCCGACCAGCGGGCGACCCGCCTCGAGCTGGAGCCCGAGACAGGCCGCTCGCACCAACTCCGCGTTCACCTGCTGGCGCTGGGGCATCCCATTCTTGGTGATGCGCTTTACGGCACCCCGGAGGTTCAAGGTATGGCGACTAGACTATTGCTGCACGCCAGCAGCCTGGCATTCAAACACCCGGTCAGCCAACTACCCCTGCAATTTGCCAGCGCCGCCGACTTCTGACCGTCGGTCGCGGGCCACTTATTTGAAAGAAGCTCCATGACACAACACCTCTACATCCTGACAGGCGCCTCGCGTGGCATGGGACTGGCCATGGCCGAGCAGTTGCTCGCACCGGATCACCGCCTGCTGTGCCTGTCGCGTCAGGTCAACCCGGCGCTGGCTGCTAAGGCGACAGCGGCGTCCTGTACCCTGGAGCAGTGGCCCTGCGACCTGAGCCAAGGCGTGGCCGCCGCCGCCTTACTGAGCGACTGGCTGGGGCGACTGGATACCGCAACCCTGACCAGCGCAACGCTGATCAACAATGCCGGCGTCATTCCAGCCATCGTCCCCCTGAGCGCGTCCGACCCAGCCGAACTGGCTCAAGCGCTGCGAGTCGGGCTGGAGGCGCCCATGCTGCTCAGCGCCGCTTTCCTGCGGGCCACCGAGTCCTGGGACCAGCCGCGCAAAGTATTGAATATCTCATCTGGGCTGGGGCGCCGCGCCATGGCCTCCCAGGGTGCCTACTGTGCAGCCAAAGCTGGCATGGACCATTTCACACGTTGCCTGGCGCTGGACGAAGCCCGTAAAACCAACGGAGCACGCACCTGCTCGCTGGCGCCAGGCGTCATCGACACCGACATGCAGGTGACGCTACGCAGCGCCGCGCCCGATGCGTTTCCCGACCAAGAAAACTTCATTGGCCTCAAGACGCGCGGCATGCTCAGCAGCCCGGCCGATGCGGCCAGCCGGGTGCTCGGGTGGCTGGCACGGCCAGACTTTGGCACCAACCCAGTCGCAGATGTGCGGGATTGAACTGCCGCCGGCATTGTCGGCTTGCTGTCAGCCTGACTAATTAGCATCGGGTATTTGCGGCAATCCAGCCGCGTACCCATAACCAACCATGAACAGGAATTTACCCATGTCCCGTGAAGTCGTGATCGTCAGCGGTGTGCGCACCGCCATTGGTACCTACGGCGGCAGCCTGAAGGATATCGCCCCCACCGAATTGGCCACCCAAGTGGTGCGCGAGTCACTGGCTCGGGCCCAGGTGGATGGCAAGGACGTCGGCCACGTGGTGTTCGGCCATGTGGTCAATACTGAGCCTAACGACATGTACCTGTCGCGGGTTGCGGCTATCAACGGCGGTTGCGCCGAGGGCACGCCGGCCTTCAACGTGAACCGGCTGTGTGGCTCCGGCCTGCAGGCCATCATTTCAGCCAGCCAGTCCATCCTGCTGGGCGACTCTGACATCGCCATCGGTGGTGGCGCCGAAAACATGAGCCGCGGCCCCTACGCCAGCCTGAGCGCCCGTTGGGGCGCACGCATGGGCGACACCAAGCTGGTCGACATGGTGGTCGGCGCCTTGCATGACCCGTTCCAGACGATTCACATGGGCGTGACCGCAGAAAACATCGCGGCCAAGTGGGGCATTAGCCGTGAAGACCAGGACAAACTTGCCGTGGAGAGCCACAACCGTGCCCAGCGTGCCACCGAAGCCGGCTACTTCACCAGCCAGATCACCCCGGTCATCCTCAAAAGCAAGAAGGGTGATGTGGCTTATGTCACCGACGAGCATTTCCGCCCTAACTGCTCGGCCGCTGACCTGGCCAAACTCAAGCCAGTCTTTATCAAAGAGAACGGCACCGTCACTGCTGGCAATGCCTCAGGGATCAATGACGCGGCAGCGGCACTGGTGCTGATGGAAGCCGGCACGGCCAAAGCGCGTGGCCTCAAGCCTATGGCCCGCTTGGTGGCTTACGCCCACGCGGGTGTCGACCCAAAATACATGGGTATTGGCCCGGTACCTGCCACCCAGAAAGCCCTGCAAAAAGCGGGCTTAACGGTCAATGACCTGGATGTGATTGAGGCCAACGAGGCCTTCGCCGCCCAGGCCTGCGCCGTCACGCGCGACCTTGGCCTAGACCCGGCCAAGGTCAACCCCAATGGCTCGGGCATCTCGCTGGGGCATCCGATTGGCGCCACAGGCGCCTTGATCACCGTCAAGGCACTCTATGAATTGGAGCGCATTGGCGGTCGGTACGCACTGGTCACCATGTGCATTGGCGGCGGCCAGGGCATTGCCGCTATTTTCGAGCGTACCGCCTGACCGCTTCGCTCAGTCGCGCACCACCAGAACGGAACGCTTGGTGTGCGACAGAACGGCCTGTGTAACGCTGCCAAGCACCAGTTTTTCCAGCCCCTTGCGACCGTGGGATCCCATGACGATCAGATCGACGTCGGCTGCCTCTGCGGTCTCGACCACGCCGCGCCAAGCGCTGTGCGATTCAATCACCGATGAACCCACCGCAACACCTGCCGCGGCGAACTGTGCCTTGGCGGCATTGATGGCCTTATTGGCCTCCGCCGTGGCAGCGCTCAGATAGTCAGCCTGTCCGTAGGCAAAATCGGTGCCTACGCCGGTAAATGGGTAGGGGTCGACCACAAAAATAGCAGTGACCCGGCTGCCATGGACTTTGGCCAGACCAATCGCAGTGTCAACGGCCTGTAGCGCCGTGGCTGAACCATCCACGGGCACGAGAATATGCTTGAACATACAAAATCCTTGGGTTGTGCTGACGTCGTTCAGTGTGAACCCAAGACCAGGGCAGTGACTTGACGCCGATCAAGCAACCTGCGCGTGGCCTTCGCCCGGAAAGCCACCGCTGCGCAGCGTGACCACCAGCGTGTCGCGGCAGGCGGCCTGGCTGTCGGCCTGCAAGGGCTGGATTGGCGTGGATTCATGAATGACCCTGGCATCGTCGAGCAACAGCAATGACCAAGGCTCGGTGAGCGTGAAGCGCTGGCCTGCTGGCCCATCCGCGTCAAACACCCGAGTTTCACCGCCCTTGACGCCCTGCCGGTCGACCAGGAACACGGCGACGAGGTCTACGCCGTCCCGGTGCGCACCCTCAGGCGTGGGCCGGCCGATGCCGTCTGTGGTGTCAATGCGAAAGGGATGGGTCTCAACAAACCAGGGCTGTGGACCACGCAAGGCCGATGCCACCTGCCCCAGCCACAACAGCAACTGGGTCCAGACTGGCGCTGCCAGCATAGCCGGTGCGACCGGCTCAAACAGGCGATGCATACCCCCGTGCAAGGCGTTGTACGCCAGCGGCTGCCAATGGGGCCTGTGCGGCACTGGTGCGACTGCCATGTTGTCAACAACAAAGCAGGAGTGGCGGCGGCGGCGATAGCGACCACCGTCCTTCAGGTGCGGGTCGGGCGGCAAGTGGCCCCAGAAGGGGGCCAGAGCCAGCAA
>Ga0114974_10003265_pt1 | contig 12299 bp, 15 predicted proteins | sample S_130206_EF_Meta_FD_87318 | JGI IMG/M metagenome (GOLD analysis project Ga0114974, IMG submission 87318) | Freshwater microbial communities from Lake Simoncouche, Canada to study carbon cycling - S_130206_EF_MetaG | ecosystem: Environmental > Aquatic > Freshwater > Lake | place: Lake...
CCGTTCCGCTAAGTGCCGTGATATTCCGCTTAACGACGTCCATGCCGACACCTCGGCCAGAGACATCGGTGACCACTTCTGCCGTAGAAAAACCAGGGGCAAATATCAACTGCCAAACTTCAGCATCAGGCATTTGATCGGACACATCCAACCCTCGTTCGCGCGCCTTCTTCAGGATTTTTTCCCGCGACATGCCGCGCCCATCATCGCGCACTTCGATGACAATTGAACCGCCCTGATGAGCCGCCGACAAAGTGATGGTTCCTGCTTCAGGTTTGCCCGCACGAACCCGCTCTTCCGGCAGCTCCACGCCGTGGTCGCAACTGTTGCGAACCAAGTGAGTGAGTGGATCGGTGATTTTTTCAACCAGTCCTTTATCGAGCTCCGTTGACTCTCCCATAGTCACAAATTCGACCTTCTTGCCTAGCTTGGATGCCAGATCACGCAACATCCGCGGGAAGCGACTAAAAACCACTGACATCGGGATCATCCGGATGGACATCACCGACTCCTGCAAATCCCGTGTATTCCGGTCAAGGTCCGCCAAGCCAGCCATGAGCTTCGGGAATTGGCCTGCTTCCAACGCGAGGCTATTTTGAGCCAGCATGGCTTGCGTAATGACCAACTCACCAACCAGATTGATCAGTTGGTCCACCTTGCTGATTGATACTCGAATCGTGGCGGCATCCACCTGGGCCAGCGGCGTAATGGGCCTTTCAATCGGTTTCGTATGCGCCACTGATTTTTCAACAACTGTCGGCACATGGGCTGAGGGAACCATCGGCGCTCCAGGAGCACCATCAAAAAAACCAAACCCCGGCGACGGCGCCAAAGGCGTTCCGGGGGGAGGATCATCCAGCGCCATCGTGCCAGGCTGCGGTTGCGTTGCCCGAAAAACGGCTACGGCGTCGGCTGGTTCCGCTAGGGGTTCCGGCATGTTTTTGGTCACATCCTTGATCGCAACTTGGCTGCGTGAGACATGAAACTCAAACAAATCAAGGAGTTCATCACTAGAAGTCGAGCTAACCACTGAAAACTTCTGCATGTCAGCCTGATCACAAACCAACGCCTGTATGGTTCCCAGCCCTGGAATATCGCGAAACAACTCTCGTAGGGCTTCCCCTTGCGCCATGTCTTTGAGCGGACCCACCAAGATTTCCAGTGTTCGCTCGCCGACAACTGCTATTGGCTGCGACTCAGGCTGAACCGGACGTTCGAGTGGCGCCGTCGCCGGAGCGACCGTCGGCGCAGATTGTTGCCCATCGCCTAAGGCCAGTTCGCTGATACGCTGCACGAGCGCCTCGGTGGGTGGAGACTCGCCGATTCCCCCCGCCTGATGGCGGGCTAACAGGCTGCGGCAGACATCGGCAGATTCCAGTAATACATCCACCATGGCTGGATTAGGCTGGATCTCATGGCGCCGCAAGCGGTCCAGCAATGACTCCATCTGGTGTGTCAGCCCGGCCACGTCCGCAAAACCGAAAGTCGCCGCACCACCCTTGACTGAATGAGCACAACGGAAAATCCCATTGAGTTCCTCATCATCGGCAGTCTCGAGGTGCAGGCTGAGCAGCATCTGCTCCATCAGGTCCAGATTCTCTGCCGCTTCCTCGAAAAAAATCTGATAAAACTGTGTCAGATCGAAGTCACTCTCCACGCCGCCCCTGTGTTGCTGTGCATCTGACATGTCAATCTACTCCTTGTGGCAAAGCCATTCAACGCCAATGGGGCTAACTACCTGATGACCTTATTAATTACCTCCAGCAACCGTGCTGGATCAAACGGCTTTACCAGCCAACCCGTCGCACCCGCTGCCCGTCCCGCCTGCTTCATCAGGTCACTGGACTCAGTGGTCAAGACCAATATCGGTACCGTCTTGAATTGGGGGTGCTCCCTCAATTTCCGAGTCAATCCCAAGCCGTCCAGCCTCGGCATGTTCTGATCTGTCAGCACCAGATCAAACGGCTGCATTTGCGCCTTTTCGTAAGCGTCGACACCATCGACAGCCTCTACGACCTGGTACCCAGCACCTTTTAACGTGAAAGAGACCATCTTACGCATGGACGGCGAATCATCAACTGCAAGAATAAAGGCCATGCAAAGCTCCAACTGTTACAGAAATTATTTGTGTCTACGCACTAAAAAAGCTCGATGGATCCAGCGTCCATTTCGCATTGGGTCACGGGGTTGGGGCGCTGGGGCGAATCCTCCACAAAAGGAATTGCTTCGCCATCTTCTGAACCCATGGATTCCGCCGCCAAGCGATAGGCGCAGCCTTGAAGCGTCTTTGTTGAGTGGGCAATGAGTTGCGATGCAATATCCTGAAACTGCAACTCGATCACGGCAGCGCTCATCGCGCCCCGGGCAGCATCCAGGTCAGCCCCGCCCGCCCGCCCGGCGCTTTCCAAATGCGAGAGTGCATTTGAGAAACGGAGCATCAGGTTCTCCATCGTGTGGGCAAGCAGGCCGTCAAGCCGATTCAGGTCGTGAATCACCATGAGCAAAGAATCCTGGACCTCAGCGACCAACATCACGGGGACCTCTACCGAGGGGACTGACTCCGATATCACTGACTCCTGCATTCCCTTACCCCATGTTGCACGCCGCAGAAGCTTGCCGCCCCTATGGATTACCAGCAGATTTGTCGCCTTTGAAACATCACCGAACTAGCGTAAATTAGATTACGCCACGCATAGTGTCTAATCATACCGTTCATCATGCATCAAAAACCTGCAACCGAGACAACATTAACCGTCCTGCACTTGGAGGATTCTGAGGTCGACCATGATCTGGTGCGCCGTGCTCTCGACCGTACAGGTGAAACATTTGAATTACTGCGCGTAGAAAGTCTAGGAGACTTCGCTGAACAGCTTCGGCTGCGGCACTTCGATGTCATTCTTGCGGATTACCGCCTACCAGGCTTCACAGCGCTGGACGCCTGGGAGGTGTTGCAACATCAAGCAAAGCGCCCACCCTTTGTTTTGCTCTCTGGGGCTATAGGCGAATCGGCTGCTGTTGCGGCCATCAAGATGGGCGTGAGCGATTACCTAGCCAAAGAAGACGTGGCTAAGCTGGCCCCCACCATCCGACGTGTGTTGGAATTGCACGCAATTCGGCGGGCCAAGGACGCAGCAGACACGGAATTGGCGTTCTCGCAGAAGCGCCTCGCAGAATTCGCCGAGCATCTGCAAGCCACGATTGAGCAGGAGCGCGCCGCCATTGCCCGGGAGATCCACGACGACATTGGCGGCGCTCTGGCCGCAGTGCGTTTTGACCTATCCTGGCTTGAGAGGCATGCCTCGGACCAGGCGGCGCGTTCGCACCTTCAGTCGGCCAAGGAGATGCTGGGACACGCTCTCGACGCCAGCCAGAGAATAATGAAAGACCTTAGGCCGGCCATCCTCGACCAGGGCTTGGTGGCAGCGGTGGAATGGTTGGCCGAGAGTTTTACCAAACGAACCGGCATCAAGACGGTTTTTCATGCCTCCGACAGCTCCAGGAATATCGCAAAGGCGGTGCAACTGGTGGCTTACCGAACCGCCCAGGAAGCCCTTACCAACATCGGTAAGCATGCCGCGTGTGATCTGGTCAATATTGAATTGTCAGACACCGAAAATGTGCTGACACTGGAGGTCAGGGACAATGGGCAGGGGATTGCTCAGGGAGAGCTCGCTAAACCAAAGTCATTTGGCATTCGAGGCCTGCAAGAGCGCGCCAAGACGGTGGACGGCTGGTTAGACATCAGCAGTTTTGAGAGAAAGGGCACATCCATTATTTTGTCGGTGCCACTGCCCGAGTCCACAAGTGCAATGTGCAAGGAGACTGATTGACATGATCCGCGTCATTTTGTGCGACGACCACGCTATGGTCCGGCGCGGCATTCGTGAAACCTTGTCCGAGGCTGTCGACATACAAGTCACTGGCGAAGCGTCCAGTTATGCCGAAGTTCGTGAAGTGATCAGGCATGCAGCATGCGATGTACTGGTATTGGACCTCAGTATGCCTGGACGAGGCGGTCTCGAAGTCCTATCAAGTCTGCGCGAATCGGATTCACCGATCAAGGTCTTGATTGTCTCTATGTTTCCCGAAGACCAATACGCGATCCGATGCTTGCGTGCAGGCGCCCAAGGCTATTTCAATAAAGCAGGAGAGCCCGCTGAACTGATCCAAGCGGTAAGGACCGTCGCGCAAGGTCGGAAGTACGTCACCGCTGATGTCGCCAGCATGCTGGTCGAGAGTCTGCGCGTGCCCGAAAACGAAAGCCTGCATGCCGCGTTATCCGAACGTGAACTGCAAACTCTGCTCAAGATCGCCTCTGGAAGACGTTTGTCGGACATTGCAGAGGAACTGATGCTCAGCCCAAAGACTATCAGCGTTTACCGCTCAAGAGTTCTGGAAAAGCTCAAACTCAGCAATAACTCTGAACTCACGGTCTACGCCATTCGCAACGGTTTGGTGTAGCGCTCCGTCAGCGCCTGGCAAAAAGATCAATGGCCCGCTCCATCAAAGCCATCATGGGCTGATCCAGCATGGGCAAGGTGACAGCGATACCAATCAGACCAACGGTCAGGGTGATCGGAAAGCCAATTGCATAGATGTTCATTTGCGGAGCAACACGCGACACAATGCCCAAGCCCAGGTTGACGAACATGAGCATGCCGATCATTGGCAGGGCAATCCAAAGACCCGTGGCAAACAGGTCCGCACCCAGGTTGTACAGTTTCAGGCTGGACAGCGCGACCAAGAAATTTTGGTCTACCGGAAAAGCCTCAAAGCTTTTGATGACCGCCATCAGGATCATCAGATGCCCGTTCATCACGACAAACAGAAAAGTTGACATCTGTCCAAAGAATGCAGCCACCGCGCTGGATTGGGTGTTGAGCGAGGGATTGAAGAATGACGCAAAGTTCAAACCCATTTGAAAGCCGACAACTTCTCCGGCGAGTTCAACTGACGCAAAGACAAGCCTTACTGTAAAACCGATGGCCAAGCCAATGCCGACCTGTTGGAATACCGCTCCCAAGGCATCTGGACCGGTCATGTTGATCACCGGTTGCCCCGTCAAACTTGGCTCAGCCGCAATGGCAATCAACAGCGCCAGCCCAACCCGCGCCCGTAAAGGGAATGCTCGAGAGGAAAAAATAGGGGCCGACGTAAAGACCGCCAGTACCCGGAGAAATGGCCAAATTAGAGGCGACAGCCAAGCCACGATTTGGCTTTCGGTCAGGGCAATCATGGCTCGCGACCCCGGTCAGCTTACCGCACCCGGGATCGCTTCGATCACCCGACGGATGTACTCCACAAGCATGTTGAGCATCCATGGCCCGGCCATGGCGAACACCGCCACGGCCGCGACCAGCTTTGGCACAAAAGCCAGGGTCGCCTCGTTGATCTGAGTGACCGCCTGAAAAAGACTGATGACCAACCCAACCAACAGCACCACACCCAAGACTGGGGCTGACACCATCAGCAACATGATCAAGGCCTCCTGGCCCATGGTGAGTACCATCTGCGCGTTCATGTCTACCCCTCAAACAGCAAAGCTCGAAGCCAAAGAACCAATCAGAAGGTTCCAGCCATCTGCCAGTACAAAAAGCATCAATTTGAATGGCAAGGCTACAAGCACAGGCGACAGCATCATCATGCCCAGTGACATCAACACACTGGCCACCACGATGTCGATCACAAGGAAGGGAATGAAAATCATGAAACCGATTTGAAACGCCGACTTGAGCTCACTGGTGACAAAGGCCGGTACCAGAACACGCATGGGCACCGTCTGGGCATTGGCGCCGGGTTCCAATTTGGCGAGCCGGACAAACAGCGCCAAGTCCGACTGGCGCGTTTGTTTGCTCATGAACTGGCGCAATGGCGCCTCTGCCTTATCAAGCGCCTGTTCAAAGGGCACCGCGTTTTTGGAGTAAGGGAGGTAAGCCTCGTTGTACACCTTGTCCAAGGTCGGGCCCATGACAAAAAAGGTTAGAAACAGCGACAAGCCCACAATGACCTGATTCGGGGGCGCTGACTGAGTGCCCAAGGCCTGCCGCAAGAGCGACAGCACAATCACGATCCGTGTAAACCCGGTCATCATTAGCAACACAGCTGGCAGAAACGACAGGGCTGTGAAAAACAGCAAGGTCTGGACTGGCACGGAAAAACTCATGCCAGATCCCCCAGTGCCCACCAACAGGGGTAACTGCCCCGCCGTTTGAGCCCATGCTGGCGACAGGCCGCCAACCGTCATGCCACACGCCGCCCAGAACTTAAGGTTGACGGAAGACCCCAAGCAACCTAAGTACCGTTTGAAAACCAAGAATTTCGCCATCACACGCGGCCCGAATTCGGGACGGGTACCCCATCCGATACCTGCGGTTCCGCCCTTAGGTCGACGCTGTGCAGCAAGGTGATTGTTTGCGCCGTGACTCCAAGGGTGAGCCGGACGCGGGCATGATCTGGCCCCTGCTCGACGGTCACCACCCTTTGGTGAGGACCGACCGCCAAGACCGACACGATTTTGGCTGCCGAGTCGGCTCCAGCCACGCTGCCCAGTGCCCTCTGCTTCAGCCATTTCACAGCCATCGGTAACAAGGCCAATAAAAAAACGACAACAGCGACCCACCCTAGCGTCTGCGTCATGAGCGCTTCAGCCTTTGCTGACTCTACGCAGACGCTCCGACGGCGTGACAACGTCCGTCAGCCGGATGCCGAATTTGTCGTTCACCACAACGACCTCGCCCTGGGCGATCAAATAGCCATTGACCAGTACGTCCATCGGTTCGCCAGCCAGGGCATCGAGCTCAACCACAGAACCCTGGCCCAGCTGGAGGATGTGCTTGATAGGAACCCGAGTACGACCCAACTCCACCGACAATTGCACCGGGATGTCCAGCACGCGGTTGATGTCGCTGATGGGTATCTCACTAGAGGGCGGCGCGCCCGAGAACCCGCGCGATGGCTCACCCGAAAGTACACTGCCTGGCTCAATGCCGCCAGCTTCCGAGGAGCGTTGCTCTTGAAGCGCCTCCGCCCAACTTGCCATGCCGTCGTCTTCGGTCCCGTTTTCGTCAATTGCCATTTTTATCTCCCATCCAGGCGAGGTCATTCCCGCGCAAGCTTCTGTCAATTCTCAACGCATACTTAGCGTTGTGCGTACCATACTGGCATTCAAATACCGGCACACCCGCAACCGTGGCTTCGATTTTTGATTTGCGGTCCAACTCAATGAAATCCCCAGGCTTGATCGCCATCAGCTGCTCAATCGTGGCATTGGCGCGGGCCAGCTCAGCCACCAGCACCACCTCGGCCGCCTGAATTTCCTGCGTCAGCACGTTCACCCAGCGTCGATCCACCTCGACCGAGTCGCCCTGAGTAGACGAATACAACACATCGCGAATCGGCTCTAAAGTCGCATACGGCATGCAGAAATGAATGGCGCCCGCGATATCACCGATTTCAACCTGGAAATGTGTTGACACAACAATTTCACTGGGCGTTGCAATATTGGCAAATTGCGGCTGCATTTCCGAACGCTGGTACTCCAGCTCGAGCGGGTAAATGCCCTTCCAAGCCTTTTTGTACTCTTCGGTGATCACCCCCACCAGTCGGTTAATGATGCGCTGTTCAGTCTGCGAAAATTCGCGTCCCTCAATCCGCGTCTTGAACTTTCCGGCGCCGCCATACAGCATTTCTATGATGCCAAACAACAAGGCCGGTTCGCACACAATCAAGCCGCTGCCGCGCAGGGGCCTGATCGCCATGATGTTGAAGTTGGTGGGCACCGCCAATTCACGTAAAAAGGCGCTGTAGCGCTGCACTGACACCGGCCCCAGAGAAATTTCAGGGCTTCGGCGAATCATGTTGAACAAGCCCACCCGCAAATTGCGAGCAAACCGTTCATTGACGATCTCCATCGAGGGCATACGCCCACGAACAATGCGCTCTTGGCTGGAGATGCTGTAAGCCCGAACCTCACCTTGCTCCTGCAGCTCGTCTGCCAGCTTCTGACTTTCGCCGGTCACGCCTTCCAGCAGCGCGTCGACTTCGTCCTGGGAGAGAAAGGATTCACTCATAAATGGCAGGCGAATTCGAAGTTACTGAACGATGAAACTCGAGAACAGCACAGCCAGCACCGGACTATCGTTCACTGGTGTCTTCTCTGTCGCCCTCTTTTTGGTCTTTGCAGCGTCCTTTTTTGGCTTTGCTGCCGCGTCGGGCACGGACTGGAAGGGCTTGGATGCCTCCAGCAGAATGTCTGCTGCCAGCTTTTCCTTGCCCTCAATGGCCAATAATTCCTGCGCCGTGCGCTGAGACACCAGCAACAACACACCACTTCGTATGGCGGGCATGAAGGGCTTCACCTTGTCTACGGCCTTTGAGTCTGCCAGTTCCAGCGTGATACCAATCTGTGCCACCTTCTCACCACCCGGATCAGCCAAATTAACCACCATGTTGTCTAGGGCCAGATAAGTTGGCGGTCCTTTGGGCGCCAGATGCACAAGCTCCTCGCCATCTTCGCCTGCCGCATTTTTTTTACTGAGCAGGAAAAAGGCCCCGCCACCCACAAGCGCAAGTACTAACACCGCAACGCCAACGATCAGCAAAAGTTTTTTGCTCTTGGGTTTAGCACTCGAAGGCTCGGCAGCGTCGGACTTATCGGCATCAGCTTTGGTAGCCACTTCTTTTCCTTAGGGACAACAGTTTGAACCCCGATTATTGAGCATAATGACATTCATGGTGTCAAGATCAGGGCTGTAAAAGTCGACCTATCGAGCCAATCAACCCCTCGGTTACACGAACAAGTCGACGGTTCGTCCCGAAACGGCTCGGCCACGAGGGGCTGCCAATGCCACATCCGGCTCCACCAGGCTGACCCCTTTGTGCCTCGCTCCAGCGCGTTCGCGCTGCGCCTGCGCTCCTGCGCGGTCCTGGCCAGACGCGCCTACCGAGACCCCCGCAAGCACAAGCCCTTCACTGGCCAACAGTTCCTTCAAATGGGACATGGCGCCTTCAATCACGTCGCGCACATTGGCGCGATCGGTCCTGAAACCGATTTGGGCTTCGCCATTTGCGAGAGAAATACTGACTTCAATCGGTTCAACGCCAAAGCCGTCAAGCTTCAATTCGGCTTTTTGAACGCCCTGGCTGACCCAATAACTCACCGTGTCCGCCAGCATGGTTTCGGTCGTCTGAACAGTCACCACTTCGGGTGGGGCCATGATCTCTCCCGACGCCCCGCTGGCTGCCTGCATAGCGTCGCCCGAGCCTTCAAAGCTGGATAAGGCCAATCGCCCCAAGGGTTTGTCCAAGTTCGCCCCCGATTGCCGCACGAGCCCGTCTCCCAGGCCGCTAGCGGCCAACAGACCGGCCAACGCTGGCTCCCGTGAAAAAACTTCCAGACGCCCGCCATGGGACTCCAGTTTTTCAGCAGCCCTGGCGACTGATGCGGCCGACTGGCGACTGTCTGCCGGATCTGGCGTTACCGACTGCGGGTCAGTCACAGCAATTTTTCCGGCCGGTAGGGGCGCCTTAACTGCAGGGTCAGGGAGGACGCCATTCAAAGCTGACGCCGAGACTTCCTCTGGCTGAGCGGTCTTCAACCCGTTCTTGCTGCCGGAGCCCGTCGCAGCTTGCGCCAACGGTGCATCGGTCCGGGCGCCGGCGGTCACCCTGGCGGCTTCCGATTGACCGGCCAGCGCCAGGAAAGCGGCCAGGTCCAGCGCTGGCGGGAGAGCCGGAAGCGTCAGTGGTAAATCTTCTTTAGCGGCATCTGGTGCGGCATCCTGCGCGGCCGTGGGCTCCGGGTCACTCATCTCATTGGTCGAGGCGGCAAGCAGTGTCGAAAAACTGCCTGGGCCGTCAACAGAAGCGCGATCCTGCGGACCCGCCTCAAGCGGGCTGCTTGACCTAAGCCCAGCGCTGGCCGCCTTGGGTTGGGGACTTGGTGGGGCGGCTATTTCGATACTCATCGTCGATCCTCTTATAGAGTTTGCTGTGCGGTCCGCCGGGTTTGCATGGCGGCAAATTCATCCATCTCTTTTTGCTCTCGGCGCGCCTGCACCAGGGCCAATTCAGCTTCGTTGCTTTTAAGCACCTGCTTCAAGCCGGTCACCCTGAACTCGGTTTCGAGCCAGTGTGTGTGCGCGCGTTCGACCTTGCTACCCCACTGCCCCAGGACCCCCTCCTGCAAGATCACCGCCTGGTGGAGGCGGTCCATGAACTGGTAGTGATGCCGCATCATTTCAGTGGTCACGCTGATCTGGGCGGCCCTGGCCCAACGGGCCTCGGTTTCGTCGGCATAGGTTTTCAGCTGGCTCATTTGCTCTTGCGCAAGCGATTGAGACTGCTGCATTTGCAGCAAAATGGCCGCTGCCTGGTCTCTGCGCAGGGTGGCCACCTGGATCGCAAGCCGGACACTTTTTATGCCAGCCATTGCGCCACCACGCCATTGGCCGGGTTCATGCCAGCGCCTCGCGACTGCCCATGGCGGTCAACATGTCCTGCGTGCTGTCCCGCAGGCTGGCAGGCTCATGCATATCCTGACGCAAGAAAGCTGACATGCCCTCATGCAAACGGATGGCCTCGTCCAGACCCGGGTCAGAGCCGCTCGCATAGGCACCAATCTGCACCAGATCGCGGCCCTTTTCATAACGGGAATTGATGGCCCTGAAGCGGCGCGCCATTTCAAAATGCTGGCGGGAGACGACGTTGTGCATCACCCGAGAGGCCGACTGCTCAATGTCGATGGCCGGAAAGTGACCTGCTTCGGCCAGCGAACGCGACAGCACGATGTGACCGTCCAGGATGGTCTGGCCGCATCTGCAATCGGGTCCTGCTGGTCGTCGCCTTCAGAAAGAACGGTGTAAAACGCCGTGATCGAGCCGACACCATCGAGCCCATTACCGCTGCGCTCCACCAGCTGCGGTAACTTGGCAAAGCAGGACGGTGGGTAGCCTTTGGTCGCAGGCGGCTCGCCAATGGCCAGCGCAATTTCACGTTGTGCCATGGCGTAGCGGGTCAGCGAATCCATGAGCAGCAACACGTGGCGGCCCTTGTCCCTGAAATTTTCGGCAATGGCCGTGGCGTAAGCCGCGCCCTGCATGCGCAGCAGGGGTGGTGCGTCGGCTGGCGCCGCGACCACCACCGACCTGGCACGCCCATCTGCGCCCAGAATATCCTCAATAAACTCTTTGACCTCGCGGCCCCGCTCGCCAATCAGGCCGACCACGATCACGTCGGCTTCGGTGTAGCGGGCCATCATGCCGAGCAGCACACTTTTACCCACGCCAGACCCGGCAAACAAGCCAATTCGCTGGCCACGCCCAACCGTCAGCAGGGCATTGATGGCGCGCACCCCGGTATCGAGCTGCTCTCGCACCGGCGCGCGGTCCATCGCGTTGATCGGCTGACGGTTCAAGGGCTGGGCGGCCACATCCAGCATGGGGCCCATCCGGTCCATCGGGCTGCCTTGCGCATCCACCACCCGACCCAACAGACCGTCACCCAGTGGCAGCTTCAGCATGCGGTAGTCGGCCAAACCATGCTCCTGGCGCTGCTCATGCAGTCGGGGCGGCGCGACCTCGGCGGTCAGCGGGGCCACACCGGCGCCATTGGACAGGCCGTGCACGTCGCCGGCCGGCATCAAAAAAGCCCGGTCATTGGCAAAACCCACCACCTCGGCGAGCACTGGTGGCTGCCCTTTCATGGTCACCAGGCATTGCGAACCCACGGGCACGCGAATGCCAGCCGCCTCCAGCACCAGGCCAGACAGGCGGGTCAGCGTGCCACGCACTTCCAGTGTGGAACCGGCCTTGACACGTTCTTTGGCATGAGCCAAAAATACGTCCCAGGCGTTCGCGGCCTCAGGCGGATTCATCGGGCGTATCCCAAGGCATGGTGAGCCCCAGCGTGCCAATGGCACGCAGCCAGCGCTTTTGCACCGTGGCATCCACCACCGTACCGGCGGACTCGATCACACAGCCGCCTGGGGTGATGGACGGGTCTGCTACCAGGGTCAAGGCCAGGCTGGCCAGTTCATTGGGCGCCCCATTGGCCAGGGTGTCGCGGTCCGACGGATTCAGGCGCACCACCGTGCTCTTGCCATCGGCCATCAACAGTCCCAACGCTTCGCGAAGCACCGGTTGCAGCGAATTGGGATCCGTGGCCAGTTCCCTGCGCAGCACTTGTCGCGCCAGCTCACAGGCAATTTCCAGCACACCTTGCGCCAATGTCTGTTCAGCCAAAGCCAGTTGCGCCTGTGCTTGCTCGAACAGGCGCGCCATCTGTTGGCCGGCACCCTGACC
>Ga0114974_10003266_pt1 | contig 12297 bp, 9 predicted proteins | sample S_130206_EF_Meta_FD_87318 | JGI IMG/M metagenome (GOLD analysis project Ga0114974, IMG submission 87318) | Freshwater microbial communities from Lake Simoncouche, Canada to study carbon cycling - S_130206_EF_MetaG | ecosystem: Environmental > Aquatic > Freshwater > Lake | place: Lake...
CGACAGGACATCAACATGATGGATGCCATATTTGACCAAAAGATCGCGCATCTCGCTGCCGAGCGTATAGACCCGGTCGAACTCGCGGTAAGTCACTTCGGCATAGCCGACCGAGAGCCAGCGCAGCCCGTCGGCGACAACCTTGCCGAACAGCTCGTTGCTGACCCGATGGATATGCACATTGGGAAAATCGGTGTGGTAACCGGCCACCAGCGCAGTGCCCGGATTGGCGCGGCGATAGTTGATCGCGGTCCACGGCAGCACCCAGGGGCACAGCGATTCCATCACATCGGGGCGGTATTTTTCGAGAATTTCACGCACCGCGCCTGTGCGCAGAATGAACCGGTAATTGGGGCTGCCGCGCACCTGTTCGGCGCCGATCTCGACCCAGATATGGCGGCCGTTTTCGGTCACCTTGTCGACCGGGCCCGGCACGATCTGTAGCAGGCGGTGGGGAGTCCGCGACAGGATATGTCGCCGTTTTTCCTTGAGATAGGTGCTGACCCCGCCGCCGCCGCGCGGGGCATAACTTTGCGTCAGATCACAGATCAGCAGGTCTTTGGTATTGCCGGGCATAGGCTCTTTGAGCTTGCGACTGTTGCAAAACGATTACAGAAAAACCGAGCCAAATGCTTGCATTGGCCCGCCAAACTGGCAACGATTGCGGTGCTTTCAAGCTCGGGGTTTTCGCATGGCCAAGATTGTCGCAGTTTACAGCATGAAGGGCGGAGTCGGCAAAACCACGATTGCCGCAAATCTTGCCTATGCCGCGGCAGTCGCGGGGTCGCACAGGACCCTGCTGTGGGACATCGACGCCCAGGGCGCTGCCTCGTTTCTCTATGATCAGGAACGCGCCGCAGGCAAGGCAAAGCGCCTGTTTTCGCGCGATGTCGAACCAAGCCAGCTGATCGCGCCGACCAGATGGCCGGGCCTCGACCTGCTCGCCGCCGATCTCTCGCTGCGCCATCTCGACCAGACCCTGAGCGAAGCCGAAAAGCCCAACCGGCTGCGCAAGCTGTTACAATTGCTTACTTCCAGTTACGAGTGGATCATTCTCGACTGCCCGCCCGGCCTTGGCGAAATAAGCGACCAACTGTTCCGTGCTGTCGACATAATTGTCGTGCCGGTGCCGCCAACGCCGCTCGCCATGCGCTCGCTGACCCTGGTTGAGGAACATCTGGCGCGCAACCATAGCCGCCAGCCCCTGTTGCTGCCGGTGTTCTCGATGGTCGATCGGCGCAAGACCATGCACCGCGATATCGTCGTCGCCCATGCCGAATGGCCGGTGATCCCGCAGGCCAGCATTATCGAGCGCATGGCACTCGAACGCGCACCGCTTGCCAGCTATGCTGGCAGCACTGCGGCGGCCAAGGCTTTTGCTGCTCTGTGGAGCCGGGTAGAAGCCAGTCTCGGCGATGAACCCAAGCCCAAGGCCAAGGCTTCGGGTAGAGCGCTGGCGCGAATCCCCAAATCTGCGAAGCGGAAATCCACTTAGGGTCATTAAATCGCAACATCGTCATAGGGCTGTCACAAGTTTGCGACACGGCTGGTCCGAGCGCTGAATTGAGGAGAGTCGCAGACCATGGCGAAGGCAGCACCCAAGATCATTGACCGGGCGGTTGTGCGCAGAGACGCAGAGCCTGGCGCCAAATTGCTCGATAAGGCCTTTGCTTTCGCTTTCCGCGGCCTCGTCTATGCGCAGATCTGGGAAGATCCCGTTGTCGATATGGAAGGCCTCGCGCTCAATTCGGACAGCCGCGTTGTTACCATTGCCAGCGGCGGCTGCAACGCCATGTCCTATCTCACCGGCAATCCGGCTTCGATCACAGCCGTCGATCTCAACACCGCGCATATCGCGCTGGGCAAGCTCAAGATCGCGGCAGTCCGCCACTTGCCTGATCACGATCATCTTCGGCGCTTTTTTGCCGATGCCGATCACAAGGCCAATATCGATATCTATCGCCGCCTGCTCGCGCCGCATCTTGACGATGCGACCCGGCGCTATTGGGAAGGCCGCGACCTGATCGGTCGGCGGCGCATCGGCGGCTTCACCAAGGGCTTCTACAAGCGCGGCATGCTGGGCTCCTTCATCGGTGTCGCTCACCTGCTTGCCCGGCTCTACCGCATCGATCCTTCGCGGATTCTGGCCGCGACCACGCTCGAGGAACAGCGCGAAGTTTTCGAGCAGGAATTTGCGCCGATGTTTGATCGCCGCTTCATCCGCTGGCTGACCAACCACCCTGCCTCGCTGTTCGGGCTCGGTATCCCCCCGGCGCAATATGACGTGCTGGCCGGCGACGAGCGCATGGCAACGGTGCTGCGCCGCCGCCTCGAAAAGCTGGCCTGCCATTTCTCGGTGAACGATAACTATTTCGCCTGGCAGGCCTTCTCGCGCGGCTATGGCCGGGGACCCGAGCACCCGCTGCCGCCCTATCTCGAAGAGGCCAATTTCGAGACAATCCGCGCCCGCGCCGACCGGGTCGAAGTGTGCCACGTCAATTTCACCGAGCACCTTTCCCGCCAGCACGATGCCAGCCACGATCGCTATATCCTGCTCGATGCGCAGGACTGGATGGACGACCAGCAACTGACCGCGCTGTGGACCGAAATCACTCGCACCGCCAAGCCCGGTTCCCGCGTACTGTTCCGCACCGCCGCCGAGCCGACACTTCTGCCGGGCCGCGTGCCCGATGCTCTGCTGGCGCGCTGGGACTATGCCGAAGCGCAATCGCTCGAGCTAACCCGCCTGGACCGCTCGTCGATCTATGGCGGGGTTCACCTCTACCTGCTGAAGTAGGCGCAGTGAACGGGGGGCTGAACAATCCGGGGACCAATCCTGCAGGCCGGGCGCCTAATCACGCCGGTCTGATGGATTCGATCTATCGCAGCCAGCGCCATATCTATGATGCGACCCGCAAGTATTACCTGTTCGGCCGCGACAAGATGATTGCAGGGCTCGATTTGCCGGACGGCGGCACGGTGCTTGAAATTGGCTGCGGCACGGGGCGCAACCTGGCCCTTATCGGCAAACGCTGGCCCGGTGCGCGCCTGTTCGGGCTCGATATCTCGTCGGAAATGCTTAAAAGCGCCGAAGCCAAGCTGGGCGACCAGGCAAAGCTGGCCTTGGGCGATGCAACCAAGTTCGTCGCCGATGACTTGTTCGGGCGCAAGCAGTTCGACCGGGTGGTTCTGTCTTTTGCTACCTCGATGATCCCTGAATGGGTGGCCGCGCTGACGCAAGCTTCGGCACTGGTTGCCCCGGGCGGCTCGCTGCATGTTGTCGATTTTGGCGACATGAGCGGGATACCCGGCCCCTTGCGTGCAATGCTCAAGGCATGGCTGACCCAGTTCCATGTCACGCCCCGGTTGGACTTGCCCGATCGCGCGGCAAGTATCGCAACCCGCCACAAGCTGAAATTGCGCACCCGGCGCGGGATGGGCGGATATTACACACTGATTACCCTGAGCAAGCGCGGCACTTCCCAATAGTCGCTGCGCGGCCTAACCCTGACTCGAGAGGGTCAGGGTTCGCCGCATGGAAGCAGGGACAGCGAAAGGCAATTTCGGCGACGTCGTGGCCAGCCTGTCGGTGGCCGGACTGCTGGTGCCTGAATGTGTGGCCTACGCCGCGATAGCCGGCCTACCTTCGCAGACCGCGCTGATCGCCGGGATCATGGGCGGACTGGCCTATGCACTGGCCGGGCGCAGCCGCTTCGCCATAGTTTCACCCACCTCCTCTTCTGCGGCCCTGCTCGCCGCAGCGCTCGCATCGCTCGGCGCCAGTGCGGCCGACCGGCTGGCCATGTCGGCGGCGATGGTCGGCCTCGTCGGACTGTTCTTTGCCGCCATGGCGCTGTTTCGCCTCGGCAGTCTGGCGAGCTTCGTATCGCGGCCGGTGCTGCGCGGCTTTGCGCTGGGCATCGCCATCACGATCATCATCAATCAATTGCCCAAGCTGCTGGGTGTACCCTCGGCGCATGGCGGGATAGGCACAATTGTAGCCGGACTGGTGAGCCATGCCGGATCGATTCACCCGCTGAGCCTTTTGCTGGGCGCAGGCGCGCTTGGCGCGCTGCTGGCCTTCCGGCGCTTTCCCAAGCTACCCGGTGCCTTCATCGTTTTGCTGACCGGGATCGCACTTTCGGACTTTTTTGACCTGCCGGCGCGCGGAGTTGCTGCAGCTGGCCAGGTGGCACTGTTGCCAGGCCAAATTCACCCGCTCACTGCCGCGCTTGGCGATCTGCCCGAACTGTTCAAGCTCGCCGCGCCGCTGGCGCTGATCCTGTTTGCCGAAAGCTGGGGCACGATCCGCAGCATGGCCTTGCGCCATGGCGACGCGGTTTCCGCCAACCGCGAGCTGGGCGCGCTGGCTCTCGCCAACCTTGCCTCGGCGGCATTGCAGGGCATGCCGGTGGGGGCGGGATTTTCGGTAGGATCGGCCAATGAAAGCGCCGGGGCGCAGAGCCGCATGGCCGGATTGCTGGCGGCAGGGGCGTTGCTGGCGCTGGGCCTGTTTGCCGGGCCCTGGCTGGCGCGCATTCCCGAGCCGGTGCTGGCCGCAGTCGTCATCGCGGCGCTGACTCATGCGCTCTCGCCCGGGCCGATCGTGCGCCTGTTCAGGATCGGCCGCGATCAATGGATTGCCGTGGCCGCGCTGCTTGCGGTGCTGGTGCTGGGCGTACTCGACGGGATGCTGGTGGCCGTGGCGCTGTCTATTGCGACACTGCTGCACCGCTTTTCGCGTCCCGCGATCAGCCGTCTGGGGCGGACCGGCCCCGATGGCCATGATTTTGTCGACATGGCGCAACATGCCGAAGCAGCTCCAGTGCCCGGCGTCGCCATCTTCCGCCCCAATGCGCCGCTGTTCTTCGCCAACGCCGATGCCACGCTTGCCGCGATTGGCCGCTCCGCGCTGACCAGCCCGGCCCGGGCGATCGTGCTCAGCCTCGAACAGACCAACGATCTCGACAGCACTGCTGTCGAAGTGCTGGGCGAATTCGCCGCGCATATGGCGAGCCACGGCAGGCGGGTGATCCTGGCACGCGCGCACGATCTGGTGCGCGCGGTGCTGCGCGAGGCGGGCTATGCCGCGCTCGCCGATTCAGCGACATTCAGCGTTGACGACGCTGTCGATCTGGCACTGAAAGGGACTGCATAATGGCGATGAACCAACGGATTGAGCCCGAGTTGCATCCGGTGAAGGTTGCCGACCTGCGGCCTACCCAGATGACCGTCGGCATGCGCGAGGTGAGTGCCAAGCAGACCGAATGGCGTCTGACCGCCACCACCAAAGGCCCCGAATATCTGGGAAAGCACATGATCCCGGTTGTGCTTGGCCCCAAGGATCGGCTGTGGCTGATCGATCACCATCATCTTGCCCGGGCACTGCATGACGAGGGTGTCGAACATGTGCTGGTGACCGTGATCGCACGGCTGCAGCATCTCGACAAAGACTGCTTCATGACCTTCCTCGATTGCCGCAACTGGCTGCATCCCTATGACGAGAAGGGCCAGCGCCGCTTGTGGCAGGACATGCCCAAAAGGATCGGCGGCCTCGCCGACGATCCCTACCGCTCGCTGGCAGGTGCCGTGCGGCAGAACGGCGGCTACGCCAAGACACCGACTCCTTACTCCGAATTCCTCTGGGCCGATTTCTTTCGCCGCCGGATCAGTGCGAAGCAGATTGAGCGGAAATTCGGCCAGGCGGTCGAGAAGGCAACCGAGCTCGCGCGCTCGCATGCTGCCGCCTATCTGCCAGGTTTTTCCGGCAGGGAGGGCGACCACCAGCATGGCGAGGATGACCGCGACTGAGTGGCTTGGCTGTCCGTCAAAGCTGTCGGCCCCTCCCGGATATTACGACAATAGATTGACTATAAATTGACATTTCTCGGCCATTTCTGTCGCTATTTGGTCACGTGATCGTCACGCGCAAAGCCTAGGGCGAAACCATTCGGGCGGCAGCTTCAATGCCGACTCGGTCGGTAACAGGGACCAATCAAGAAGTGCGCCAGATAGCTGGCTTTGGTTGCATTCGCGGCATGGAGATGCACGCCAGATGCGGCTGGGGCCGTGCTCTCTATGCTGCCAGCTTACTGAAACCAGACTTCTTTTTCGAATATCCAACATGAGGGCAAAACCATGAAACACACCATCCGCGCCACTTTCCTCGCAGGCTGTGGCTTGCTTGCGCTTGCGCAACCGGCCTGGGCCGCTGCTGCCGAAGCGGGCGCCGAGAACAGCGCTGCCGATGCCGGCAAGCCGATCCTCAATGCCGACGACATCATCGTCACTGCGACCCGGGTCAATGCCGAAACGCCGATCACGGCCTCGGTGCACACCTATCAGCCGCAGGCGATCATCAGCCGCTCGATCATCGAGGATTCGGTACCAGCGACGGCCGACTTTTCCGACGTGATCCTGCTGACACCGGGCGCTTCGGGCTACAGCAACGGCGGCGGCCCAGGCCTATCCGAATCGAAGACCGTTCTGCGCGGCTTCCAGGATGGTTCCTACAACATGACCTACGACGGCGTGCCGTTCGGAGATTCGAACAATCCAACGCACCACTCGACCGCCTATTTCCCCGACGGCACCTATGAGCGCATCATCGTCGACCGCGGCCCCGGCGCCGCGACAGATCTCGGCCAGGCAAGCTATGGCGGCAACATTCATTTGATTTCTCGCGAGGCCAAGGATGATTTTTTTGGCGAATTGCAGGGCGTCTATGGCAGCTATAACACTGCGCAGATCCGCGCGACGATCAACTCGGGTTCGCTGGAGAGCCTCGGCGGTCTGAAGATCATTGCGGTCGGCGAATACAAGGTCAGCGATTCCGCGCTGACCGGACAGCATGGCTGGTATATCAACGGCTTCATCAAGGCCGAATTGCCGATCGGCGAGAATGCGAAGTTCTCGATCCTCTCCAGCTACAACCAGTCGCTCGACCACCAGTCCGACAACAACGGCGTTAGCTGCACCCTGAGCGCGCTCAACCCGATCAAGGCCGCCGGCCCCGATGGCCCCTGGCCCAGCACAAATGCCGAAAATTGCAATGCCGGCACTCAGGTGGCCGCCTATGGCAAGTCGTTTGGCCTCGTCGAATTCGGCAACCCGATCTTTGACGGTACGCTGTGGCCCTCGGCGCGGCGCGAATGGAACTGGCGCAACAAGACCACAGACATGGAAATTGCCCGCCTGCAGTGGAACATCAACGACTGGCTGAGTGTCGACAACAAGGCCTATACCTATTTCTACAAGAACTTCGGCATTTCCGGCGAAACCTCGACCGTGCCCTGCACCGGCGGCATCGCCACCCAGCTCACCTGCGGCGGCATGAGCACGCGCGTTCCCGCCCCTGGCGCCACCATCACTGCCGCCGGCAACGCCTCTGCCTTTACGACGACGGCGGGCAATATCCCCGGATACACCAAGCAGAACATGTATCGCACCTCGGGCGATATTCTGGAATTCGCCGCCAAGACCGGCATCGGCACCGCCACGATCGGCCTGTGGTATGAGCATTCGACCTCTTACCGCTTCCGCTATGACTACGATTTCACACGGGCCTTCCCCACCGGCGCGATGGGCGACGGGCATTTCGATTTTGCCGCGATGACTGCCTTCTTCAATTACAAGGAGACCAACACCGTCGCAAACAAGCAGCTCGATGGTTCGATCGTGCCGCAATATATCCGCTATGACGAACATTCGAGCTGGGACCAGATTCAGGGCTTCGGCGAATTTGCCTTCAAGCTGTTCGATGATCGGTTGACCCTGACCCCGGGCGTCAAGGTCCAGAATTTCACCCGCAAGATCAACACGCCGATCGCCGCGCAGACCACCCGCGTCGGCATCAATGCCGCGATCAGCTACAAGCCGACCCTGCCCTATTTTTCGGCAAACTTCCTGATCAAGCCGAACATGTCGGTCTATGCCCAGTTCGCCAAGGGCTTCCTGATCCCGCAGCTTAGCGACAGCCTGGAAGTGATCTATCCTACGGCAAGCGGCGGCCTCTCCTGTGTGCCCCCAGGTGGAACCACGGCCGCTGCGAACTGCAACCTCAGCCCGACCCGAACGACCAACTACCAGGTCGGCATGGTCTATGCGGGCGATCGGCTGAACATCGATGTCGACGCCTATTACATCGAGGCTTCGAACTCGACCTCGACCGATCCTTCAACCGGATTCTCTACGACCAACGGCAACCCTGCCCGCTACAAGGGCTTCGAAGGTCAGGTCTCCTATGTGTTCATGAAGGGCCTGACCGGCATCGCCAACGGCTCGGTGATGACCTCGAAGGACGATGTCACCAAGCTGTGGCTGCCGCAGGCCCCGAACTATACCGCGACGCTGGGCCTGGTCTATCGTAGCGATCGCTTCAAGATCAGCTACATCCACAAGTTCACCGGTCGCCAGTTCGCCGATGGCGGGGCCTGCGCACCTTACACCGCAGGCGCCGCTGTGCCGGCCGGAAGCTTTGTCCAGAACAATGCTTTCCTGTGCAGCGCCGGACAGTTGGTTCAGATCAAGCCCTATAGCCTCGGCACTCTGGCAGCCAGCGTGAAGGTTGGGCCGGTGTGGATCGGCGGATCGATCTATAACCTGTTCGACGATTACTCAACCGTCCGGATCGGCAGCTCGACCGGCGCAACGCCGCTCTATTTCTTCAACCCGGGCCGCAGCTTCCAGGCGCAGGTCAAGTGGACCTTCTAAGCCGGTAACCGCCATAACAGGCACAAAAAGGCCCGCCTTTCCGAAACGGAAGGGCGGGCTTTTTGCTGCGCGGAATTTCACCCGCACATCCAGCATCACCTGGCGAAATACTGCCTCACCACGCCAGAAGCTACTGAGCCGCGCCCCGCCCCAGTCGCTCGCGCATCCGGGCAATGGCACCGGGCGGCGGCGTGGGCTGTGAATCGCGCCAGCCGGCATCGAGCCGCAGCAGTCGCTCGTAGAAGCGCTCGGTCGCCCAGATCAGCTCGCGAATTCCGGGATCGAGCATGGCCGCCTGTTCCGGGTCCGAGCGGCTGGGCACTGCCGAGAGCCGACCCTGACGACGCAGCTGAAATTCCGAAAGCTCGCCGGAGAAATAGGCCCGGCGATTGAGCAGCCAGGCAATCGCATGCATCATCCGCGTGGTCGTGCGCAGCGCCTCACAGGACAGCGCGACGCGGGCCAGATCCTCGTCAGAGTCGGCAAACTGGCTGCGCCCCGACAGCGAAAAGGTCGCGCGCACCTCATCGGAGAGCACGAGTGCCTCGCAATAGAGTCCGTCGATGATTCGCGGATTGATGGTGGAAGGTTGCCCCATGGGGCGCAGCGATAGGCGCGCGCGAAGCAAATCTGCAACCTCTGGAAGCCGGATTCGCACAGGGATTTCAATGTGTCCAAAAGCGGCACAGCGCCGCGACCCGCTTCAGGCGGGAATCACGCGATAATATCGGGAATGAGGTAATCCTCGATATGCGAAATCTGGTCTTTCAGACGCAGCTTGCGCTTTTTCAGCCGGGCGATCTGCAACTGATCGCTTGCGCCCGCCGCAGTCAGCGCATCGATGGCCGCATCCAGATCGCGGTGCTCGATACGAAGCACCGCCAGGCGCTTGCGCATTTCCTCTTCATTCACGCAAATTTTCCCGGATTCATCGTCACGCCCCGCCTGTTACCCCACAATTGTGGCACTTCGCCGCATCCCGGACCAATTCCACCAAAATGCATCGAATAGGCGCTTCGCAACCTAGTTTGATTATGCTTTGATGACAATGCGCCGGACCGGGTTCGATGCTGAGTCGTTTCGAGTGTCTGGCCATTCGAAGGAGCATTGCCAATGGATACTTCGCACTCCGCTTCGCTACAGCTCAAGCACGCCGGTCTCGAACGCAGGATCGAGCAGGAAATGAGCCGACCCATGCCCGATAATGCCATGCTCCAGGCGCTCAAAAAGCAGAAGCTCCGAATCAAGGAACAGCTCGACCACCACTGAGTCTGTTTGGCATTGCGCCTGCCCGAACGTCGCCCAGGCGGCGGCGGATAAGCGGATTGATTGCAAGCAGCGCGTTCCCAAAGCCCGCGCAATGGTTTAGGCTGTCTGCATGCCACTTACAGCCGCTGCAGCATCCCGCATCATTCTTACGCGCCTGCACGATGTCATGGCGGCGCGCAGTCATGCGCAGGCCAAGCTTAACCAGGTGGTCGAGATCATCGGCGAGGGACTCGATAGCGAGGTCTGCTCGATCTACCTGCTGCGCGAGGGCATGCTCGAATTGTTCGCAACCCGGGGGCTGGAGCAAAGTGCCGTGCACATCACCCGGATGGCCGTGGGCGAAGGCCTGGTCGGCACCATAGCCGACAATGTCGAAACGCTGAACCTGGCCGAAGCCGCCTCGCACCCGGACTTTTCCTATCGGCCCGAAACCGGCGAGGACAAGTTCCACTCCTTTGCCGGTGTGCCGATCGTCAGGCGCGAACGCGCGGCTGGCGTGCTCTGCGTCCAGCATGCCGAGCCGCGCCGCTACGAAGAGGTCGAGATCGAGACCTTGCAGACCGTGGCGATGGTGCTGTCCGAACTGATCGTTAACGCCGGGCTGGTCGATGAACTCGAAGCTGGCAGCCTGCCCGCCACCCTGACCGGGCCGCAGCGCCTTACCGGGCTCCAGCTGGTCAAGGGTCTGGCCAGCGGAGTTGCGGTCTATCACCAGCCGCGCGTCAATATCGAACATGTCATGGCCGAAGACACCGAGGCCGAGCGCCAGCGCGTGTTCCTCGCCTTCGACAAGATGCGTGAGCAGATTGACCGCATGGCCGGGCAAGCCGAATTCGGCGTCGGCGGCGAACATGACGAGGTGCTCGAGACCTACAAGATGTTCGCCTATGACGAAGGCTGGGCGCGGCGCATCAACCAGGCGATCGATTCAGGCCTCACTGCCGAAGCGGCGATCGAGCGCGTGCAGCAGCACACCCGCATGCGCATGCGCCAGATCGACGATCCGCTGCTGGCCGATCGGATGCACGATCTCGAGGACCTGTCGAACCGGCTGCTCCGCACTGTCTCCGGCCAGCTCGGCACCGCTGCTTCGCAGGGCCTGCGCGGCGATACGATCCTGATTGCCCGCAATCTCGGGCCAGCCGAGCTGCTCGAATATGACAAACGCCGCCTCAAGGGGGTGATCCTTGAGGAAGGTTCGCTCACCGCCCACGTCGTCATTGTCGCGCGCGCGATGGGCGTGCCGGTGCTGGGCCGGGTGCGGGGGCTGCGCGGCGTGGTGCGCGATGGCGATCCCTTGCTGCTCGACGCCACCGAAGGCACGGCCACGGTGCGTCCGAACCCGGCGATGGTCGAGGCCTTCGAGGCGCGCTTTGCCAAGAGCCGCGAGCGCCAGGCTGCCTACGCCGCGATGCGCGAGGTCGAACCGCGCACGAAAGACGGCACTCGCATCGCGGTGATGATCAATGCGGGCCTGCGCGACGACATGCCCAATCTCAGCCTGACCGGGGCGGATGGGATTGGCCTGTTTCGCACCGAATTCCAGTTTCTGGTTTCTGCCACCCTGCCGGCGCGCGAGCGCCAGACCCGGCTCTACCGCGATGTGCTGGAGGCTGCCGGCTCCAAGCCAGTGGTGTTCCGCACGGTCGATATCGGCGGCGACAAGGTATTGCCCTATCTGCGCCATGATGGCGGCGAAGCCGAGGAAAACCCGGCGATGGGCTGGCGTGCGCTGCGTCTGGCACTGGAGCGCGACGGGCTGCTCAAGGTCCAGGCGCGAGCCCTTCTCGAGGCGGCAGCGGGCCGCACGCTCAATGTGATGTTCCCGATGGTATCGGAGCCGTGGGAATTCGATGCTGCCAAGGCAGTGTTCGAGCACCAGCTTGGCTATCTCAAGGCGCAGAAGAAGATTCTGCCCGAATCCATCCGTTATGGCGCAATGCTCGAAGTGCCGAGCCTGGCCGAACAGCTCGATGTGCTCGCGCCCAAACTGTCATTCCTGTCGATCGGCACCAACGATCTCACCCAGTTCCTGTTTGCCGCTGATCGCTCGAATCCCAAGCTCGCCGAGCGTTACGACTGGCTCAGCCCCTCGATCATGCGCTTCCTGCGCCGGGTGCTGAATTCGCTGGAGGGCCATCAAGTCGATGTCACGGTCTGCGGCGAAATGGGTGGGCGTCAGCTGGAAGCGCTGGCGCTGATCGGCCTCGGCATCCGGCGCTTGTCGATTACCCCGGCCTCGGTCGGCCCGATCAAGGAACTGGTGTGCCAGACCAATGCCGTCGAAATTGCAGAGGCGATGCAGGGCTGGCTCGC
>Ga0114974_10003267_pt1 | contig 12297 bp, 9 predicted proteins | sample S_130206_EF_Meta_FD_87318 | JGI IMG/M metagenome (GOLD analysis project Ga0114974, IMG submission 87318) | Freshwater microbial communities from Lake Simoncouche, Canada to study carbon cycling - S_130206_EF_MetaG | ecosystem: Environmental > Aquatic > Freshwater > Lake | place: Lake...
ATATTGGAGGTGGTACAACGGGTATTACCGTAATTGCATTAGCAGGAATTGTATGCGATCAAAGTATACGTATTGCAGGTGATGAATTCACTGCAGACATCATGGAAGCATTAAGACGTTATCATAGTTTATTAATTGGTGAGCGTACTGCAGAACAAATTAAAATCCATGTGGGCGCGGCTTTAAAGGACTTAGACAACCCTCCAGATGACATGCCAGTGAACGGTAGAGACTTGGTAACAGGTATCCCAAAACAAATTATGGTGTCTTATCAAGAAGTGGCAGAGGCTTTAGATAAAAGTATATTTAAAATTGAAGAGGCTATTTTAAAAGCGTTGGAAACGACGCCTCCTGAATTAGCTGCTGATATTTATCGTCGTGGTTTATACATAACAGGTGGTGGATCTTTGTTACGTGGTCTTGATAAAAGATTAAGTGCAAAAATAAAATTACCCGTACATGTTGCCGAAGATCCATTAAAGAGTGTTGTACGTGGTACAGGCATTGCGTTGAAAAACTATCAACGTTTCCCTTTCATCATGAGATAAAAAAGATATAACGCTTGAAGAATATCATTGGGTTCATAAGACATAATCTTACTTTTTTTACTTTTCTGATGCTTCAAATTGTGTCATTAGTCATGCTATCTTCTTATAGCAAATCTCATGAAGTTTTTTTTGGAACATGGACCAATCAAGTTGCAGGCAACGTAAATCAATATTATAATAATTGGGCGTACTTCTTTGACTTAAAAGAAACGAATGCAAAATTAGTTGCTGAAAATGTTACATTAAGAAATCAGTTGGCTCAAAATTTTATCAGCATTGACACCAGTAAAAAATTAGGCACCCTGGTATTAAGGAAAGATAGCATGGAGGTAATACGTAAGTTTTATTACTACCCTGCAAAAGTGGTTGGAAATACATTTACACTACAAAAAAATTATATCTGGGTGGAAAGAGGTGCCAAACAAGGCGTCAAAAAGGATATGGCAGCTATAAACCCCGACGGAAGTATTGTAGGTATCGTAGTAGAAGTGAATGACAATTATAGTAAAATAATGAGCTTGCTGCACAGAAACAGTAAAGTAAGTGCCATGCTTAAGCGAGATAAAATTGCGGGTAGTATTGAATGGGATGGTTCAGATCCCTACACTTTGGTATTAAAAAATATTTCTAAGAGCGCTGCTCCTAAAATTGGAGACACGGTATTAACAAGCCCCTACTCTAGTAATTTTCCCCCTCAATTAATGATAGGAAAAGTAATAAGTATTGTAAAGGATCCTTCCAGTAATTTTTTAACCTTAAACGTTAAAGCAGCTACTAACTTTTTTAATATAGAATATGTATACTTGGTAGAGAATAAAAGAATGGACGAACAAAAAGAATTAGAAAAACCGGAGGCAAACAATGAATAGTATTTTAAAAAATAGCATTCGTTTTGTCTTGTTCCTATTGATACAAATTATCATATTGAACGAGATACCTCCCTTGCATCAGTATATCACTCCCTATTTATACTTTATTTTTTTGTTATGGTTGCCTTTTGGCACCAGTAGATTAACCTTAACCATACTTGGTTTTTTATTAGGTTACTGTTTAGACCTATTCACCAATACACCAGGGTTACATACTGCAGCTGGAACACTAATAGGGTATATCAGACCCAGTATTCTTAATTTATTATTGGCCCAAGAAACTTCAGAAGAAATTACCAAAGAACCAAGTATCGGAAGCATGGGCTGGGTTCCCTACTTTGTTTATGTAATCATCATTACTTTTGTGCATCATTTTTATTTAGTCTTATTAGAATGGTTACAGTTTGGTAGTTTTAGTTATTTTATTGGCAAGGTAATTTTCACTACTTTAATAAGCACCTTACTTATTTTTGTTGTAGAGCTTGTTATGAACCGACGCAAGCTAAAAAGATAATTCATGGCACTGTATAATTCAAATAGAGGTGGTATCATACAAATAATTATTGGTATTGTCGTTACCATTATCATTGGGCAACTCATTAGTTTGCAAATTTTTTCAAATAAATACAAATTAGCTGCAGACAATAACGCCATATTTAGAAGAATCATTTATCCAGATCGTGGAATTATATACGACCGAAAAAAACGCGCGCTTTTAGAAAATACCATTAGTTACGATTTGGTAGTCATCCCCAATGAAGCAAGAGGCGTAGATACTGCAGCACTTTGCGGAATTTTAAAAATTGACAAAGAAGAGTACAATAAACGCATGGTGGAGGTGATTGTAAAAAACACAAGAGTAAAAGTGGGTGTGTTTGAACCTTTTCTTTCGCCAGAACTTTATGCACAGTTAACCGAAAATTTATATCGCTTCCCAGGCTTCTCTTTATCTGAAAGATCTATCCGAAATTATCCCTACAATACAGCTGCACACGTACTAGGGTATGTAGCAGAAGTAGATGTTAACTTTTTACAAAAGCACGATACCGATGGCTATGAGATGGGTGACTATGCAGGAATGACCGGATTGGAGAAGCAATACGAGAATGTGCTGATGGGACAAAGAGGGGTAAAAAGATTTTTACGCGATAATAAAGGAAAGATTCAGGGCGCCTTTGAAAAAGGACAATTTGATACATTGGCTGTGGCCGGAAAAAATTTATACACTTCCATGGATGTCGAAGTACAGCAACTGGCTGAAAAACTTTTACAAAATAAAATAGGAAGTGCAGTGGTTTTAAATTCTAAAACAGGTGGAGTGATTGCAATGGCTTCTAGTCCTGGCTATAACCCCAATTTGTTAGCAGGAAATCAAAGAAGAAAAACCATTGGTTCCTTATTAACCGATACAGCGCGTCCTATTTACAATCGCGCCATCAAAGGACAATACCCTCCAGGATCCACATTCAAGCCATTGGGTGCATTAATTGCTTTAGACGAAGGACTAATCACACCAAGCTATGGCTTTAACTGTTTTGGCTCATACAATAATTGTGGCGATCCACGAAAATGTACCCACGCAGGTGCGGGACACGCTGCGAATTTACAAGTTGCCTTAGCCAACTCTTGTAATTCTTATTTTTTACAAGTATTTAGAATGGCCATTGACAACCCTAAATATGGAAATGCGAAAAATGGATACTTAAAATGGAAAGAATACATGAATAGTTTTGGATTGGGAAGAAAATTAGGTATTGATTTGCCAAGTGAAAACAAAGCAAATATCCCAGACACAGCTGCCTATAATAAAGATTTTGGCAATCCTACAACTTGGAATAGTTGCTATATGCTAACATTGGGCATTGGTCAAGATAGAATGACAGCCACCCCATTACAATTAGCGAATTCAATGGCATTGATTGCGAATGATGGATATTATTACACGCCACATTTTGTGGATAGTATTGAAGAAGAAGATAGAGAAGATAAAATTGAATTGGCAAAATTTAGAACCAAACAAGGGGTGACAAAAATATCAAGCGATATTTTTAAGGTGATTAAAGAAGGCATGCATGATGTAACGGTATATGGCACAGCAGCTAGCGTTAAATTACCTGGGCATGAATATTGTGCAAAAACAGGGACTGCTCAAAACCCACATGGTGAGAATCACTCCATTTTTGTTTGCTTTGCACCCAAGGATAACCCAAGAGTGGCAGTAGCCGTAGTGGTAGAGAATGCAGGGTATGGAGCCACTTGGGCCGGTCCAATAAGTACCTTGTTAATGGAAAAATATTTGAATGACACCCTTACTACAGAGAGTGTAAAAAAAGCGGAGGATTTATCAAAAGTGGACTTGATGCCAAAATCCATTAAAGACTGGTATGTAAAAAACAAAACCATCCGTTTAAGCCCAGTGGAGGAATATAAAAATGATGAACTAGGTGATGTGTGGGATATGGAAATGGTTTCGGATTATAAACCCAAGCCAAAAGTAATAGATACTATTAAAAAAGTGATAGATACCGCCGAAAATAAAAGCGGGCAAAAAAAACCAGTTACAAATACCATTAAAAAAGATAGTGCAGCACTCCTTCAAAAAAAGAAAAAAAAGATAACCCGTCCTAAAAATGGCAACCACACCTAATCAAAATAGTTTTTCTAAAGGAACCGACTTGGCGGTGATCATTCTTTATTTTGTGATGATCGCCATAGGAATACTATGCATATTTATGGTGGAATATAATCCCAATGGTAATTGGAGTAGCTCATTAATAGCTGGAAAGAATAGTTATAGCAAACAAATATACTTTGCTCTTTTTTGTAGCTTCATTGGCATATTTATTTTATTATTAGACAGCAAGATATTTACCGCATTAGCCAATATTTTATATGCTGGTGGTATTTTATTAATGTTGGCCACATTTGTCATTGGAAAAAATATTAATGGTAGTAATAGCTGGATACCTATTGCAGGGGGATTTAACCTACAACCTGCTGAGTTATGCAAAATTTTTACAGCACTGGTACTTGCCAAATTTATATCTAAGCCCGAAACCGATTTTACTAAACTTAAATCACAGCTCATTGCGGTTGGCATGATTGCTCTGCCCGCCATACTCTCCATCATGCAACACGAGATGGGGCTTGCATTGGTATACAGCGCATTTATATTTGCTATGTATCGTGAAGGATTGCCTCCACTTATATTAGTAGTTGCCTTATCCTTTGCCATCTTAGTCATAGCAACATTACTAGTAGACCCTTATGTATTATCAATTATTCTTTCTGTAATAAGTGGTCTATTTATTTTAAGTATGATTAAAAGGTTTAAGCGTAATAAAACCAAAATATTTGTCATTATTGGAATTTGGGCTGTTTGTTTTGGAACCGTTAGGTATGCAGTTCCTTATATTTTCAATAATGTATTTGAATGTTATCAAAGTACCCGTATTTATAGCATGGTTGGTAAGGAATATGATTGTAGTCAAAATGTGAAATCAGCTGCAACTGCGGGAAAGAAAAAAGGAAAAAAACCAGATGATTATAATGTAAAGCAAAGTAAAATTGCCATAGGATCGGGTGGATTTTGGGGCAGAGGCTTTTTAAAAGGAACGCAAACAAGAGGTAAATATGTACCCGAACAAAATACCGATTTTATTTTTACATCCTTAGGAGAAGCCTTTGGCTTTGTGGGAACTTTTACTTTTGTATGCTTATACTTATTTTTCTTATTTAGACTTATTAGAATTGCCGAAAGACAAAGAAGTACGTTTTCCAGGGTATATGCTTACAGCGTGGTGGGCGTATTCTTTTTTCATATCGCAGTAAATATAAGTATGACGATTGGATTGTTTCCTGTTGTAGGCATCCCCTTGCCATTAATTAGTTACGGTGGCTCTTCCCTATTAACCTTTACCGTGTTGGTATTTATTTTATTAAGGTTAGATGCAGACCGTCAAATGGTCATTCGTTAATTTATTCATATGCGCATTTACCCTTTATCAGAAGGTAGTTTCACTATTGACCAAACTAAAGTATTTGTCCCTTTTGATACGGCCAGTGAAAATCTACAAAATCGTCCTAAGGGCAGCTTATTGGTAGAAATTCAACCTTTCGTAGTGGTCACTGAACAAGACATTATATTATTCGATACCGGCCTGGGTTATTTTAATAATGCAGGTATACTTCAATTACATGACAATCTTATGCAAATAGGTATTGACCCTTCCAGTGTAACAAAAGTATTTATGAGTCACTTACACAAAGATCATGCAGGTGGACTTAGCTATATGCACCCAATACACAATGAACGATTTATTAGTTTTCCATATGCAAAATACTATATACAAAAAAGAGAGTTTGAATTGGCCATCAGTGGAACCAGTCCTTCCTATTTAGGGGAGCAGGTGCAAATACTTGAAAATTTTAGCGGTGTAGTTTGGTTAGAAAATGATGAAGGTATTATTGACAATCTTATTCATTATCAATTAACCGCTGGACATAGCTTGTATCATCAAGTTGCATGGATAAAAGAAAATGATACTACTTTTTTCTTTGGAGGAGATGAAGCACCTCAGTTACAGCAAATGAAATCTAAGTTTGTTGCTAAATATGATAGGGATGGGAAAAAGGCTATGGAATGGAGGCAATTATGGTGGAATGAAGGTTTAACAAACAACTGGACCTATGCATTTTACCACGACATTCAGTATCCAACCTATCAACACAATGGTCCTACTAAATAAAGCTTTTAGCAAGCACTTTTAATTAACCACACCTGCTAGACCGGTGCCTTTGCGTCCTTCCATTTCCATAAATGCAAGCAGGCATAGGTTTTATAGGGTGCCCATTTTTCTGATCGCTTAAGCATTTTTAACTGTAACTCTTTTTTAGTCTCAAACTTAATATGAAACAGTTTTATCATGGCCTGCTGAATCCCCAAATCATCCACTGCAAAAACATTTTCATGTCCTAAACTAAACATAAGTAACATTTCTACCGTCCACCTTCCTACCCCTTTTATCTGAGTAAGCAATTCAATCACTGCTTCAGGTTCCATTTTATACAATTGCTTATCCGTGATTTTTTGATCCAAAAAAAACTGGGCTACATTTTTTACATACATCACTTTTGAGTTACTTAAACCAATACTTCTCAATAATAAGTATTCAGTAGCCAATACTTGCTCACAACTCGGTTCTTTACCATCATATAAGGCAATAAAACGGTCAAAAATAATTTTAGCCACTTTGGTGCTTAATTGTTGGCTAATGATACTCGCCATTAAACGAATGGCTGTATTTTTTCGACGTTTTAATACATGTGCATCTTCCTTTAATAAAGGAGCTAATTTAATGTCAAGCTTTAAATGCGACTTATAACTCATGCCACAAATTAGGGAGATTTATTTATTTATCTTAACTTTTGGTTCAATTCAAAAAAGTAAAATGAAAAAATATCTTTTATTATTAGGTGTCCTGGTGTCGCAAATTGTGAATGCGCAAACAACCAATACAACTAAAAGCGCGCGCGATATATCCATTGTATATGAACAAGAGCAAGCCAACATCAAAGCCATTCAAGCCATATTAGACAATCAAATCACTGCATGGAACAAAGGAGACCTCGAAGCATTTATGTCGGGCTACTTAAAAAGTGATAGCCTTGTATTTATTGGAAAATCAGGACCCACTTATGGCTATGACAACACATTGAATAATTATAAAAAAAACTACCCCGATGCTAGCCATATGGGCAAGTTGAATTTTGAAATTGTTAGTATGAAGCCCCTCGGAGGCAATTATTACTTTGTAATTGGGAAATGGTATTTAAAAAGAACAGTGGGCGATATTAATGGAGTATATACTTTGGTTTTAAGAAACACGAAGGATGGCTGGAAAATTATTGCCGACCATAGTAGTTAATAAATAATTACTAGTCTAAACTTTGCTTATTATTAGCCGCTGCTTTTAAGATGCGATCAAATTGCTCGGGGGTAAGATCGTTGTAGAAATAATAAATGGGATCTACTTTGGTTCCTCTTTTGATTACTTCATAATGACAATGCGGGCCGGTACTTTTTCCTGTACTTCCTACGTATCCAATTACTTGTCCCCTAGTAACAGACTGACCACTTTGTGTATTCACTTTAATCATATGACCATATAAGGTTTGATAACCAAACCCATGATTAATCACTACTTTATTTCCATATCCATCTGGACTAAACCCTGCGGCTTCAACTACTCCATCGGCAGTAGCATAAATGGGCGTACCCGATGGCGCTGTAAAATCCATGCCTTGGTGCATTCTTATATTCTTATAAATAGGATCAGTTCTGTATCCGAAACTACTACCAATTCTATTTAAGTCCTTATTACTTACTGGCTGTATAGCTGGTATGGCTTTTAATAATTTCTCTTTATTCTTAACCATATTATTAATTTCTGCATAAGAACTATCTTGAAAAGCAATTCTTAAACTAAGTCGATTCAACTGACTTGCCATATTATCGGTCAATTCCGTACTCGTCAAATTTTGAATACTAAGTATTTCCTTCTTCGCTTCCATTTGTTTTAACCTTGCACTATCTGGGATAGGGTCTGCTTCAAAAATAGAACGATATACGTCATTGTCTCTGTTTTCCAATTCAACCATCTGAAGCTCCAATTGCTTTACACGATCCTGTAAAACACTATAATTAGCTTTGTAAGATTCATTTTGTTGACGCAGTAGTTTTTCCTTAGGAGAATCTACGTACTGAAAAATAAGGAGTACAATAAAAATGGCGGTGATTAAGGAAGCAAGTACAAATCCAAAGGTTTTTAGTAGGCGCACACGTAAGGGAACCTCTACTTTTTCAAATCGGAGGGTGTGGGTATTAAAGAAATATTTGATTTTCTTCATTTCGCTTGCCTGATTATTGGATCTAAATCATTAAAAAAGAGCCTATTTCCTTACCTTTGAAGCTCCTTAAAAAACTTTACAAATATAGCTTTTTAAGGAAGAACTAGCTTAAAATTCCGATACATGATGACCAGTTCAGAAATTAGACAACAGTTTTTAGATTTTTTTGCATCCAAAGGACATGCCATTGTTCCTTCTGCACCTATCGTAATAAAAAACGACCCAACATTGCTTTTTACCAATGCCGGCATGAATCAATTTAAAGATTTTTTCTTGGGTAATCAGGAGCCTACACATCCAAGAATAGCCGATACCCAAAAATGCTTACGCGTTAGTGGAAAGCACAATGACTTAGAAGAAGTGGGCGTGGACACCTATCATCATACCATGTTTGAAATGTTGGGCAACTGGAGTTTTGGAAATTATTTTAAACCAGAAGCCATTGAATGGAGTTGGGAATTATTAACTAAGGTTTATAAATTGGATCCTGCACGTTTATATGTATCTGTATTTGAAGGAGATCCTGCCGAAAATTTACCTTCCTCTAGTATCGCATTAGAAGAATGGAGGAAATGGGTGACTGATGAAAAAATTATTTACGGTAATAAAAAAGATAATTTTTGGGAAATGGGCGACACGGGTCCTTGTGGCCCTTGTAGTGAAATTCATGTAGACATGAGATCGGAGGAAGAGATTTCAAAAATATCGGGAAGAGATTTAGTGAATAAGGATCATCCTCAGGTGATAGAAATATGGAACAATGTATTTATACAATATAACCGGAAGAAAGATGGTAGCCTAGAACCCTTGCCAGCCAAACATGTGGACACCGGTATGGGTTTTGAAAGATTGGTGCGCGTGATTCAAGGAAAGAAAAGCAATTATGATACCGATGTATTTACAGGTACCATAGAACTGGTTGCACAAATTACTGGAAAAAAATATGATTTTAGTGATACAAAAGAAGCAGTCGCTTTTAGAGTGATTGCGGATCATATTCGCGCCATTGCCTTCACTATTGCCGATGGTCAATTGCCTTCCAACACAGGTGCTGGTTATGTTATTAGAAGAATTTTAAGAAGAGCAGTAAGATATTATTATTCCTATTTGGATTACAAACATCCTTTGTTACACCAATTAATGCCAACCCTTGCCAAACAATTTGAAAATGTATTCCCAGAATTAAATGCTCAATTAGAATTTGTAAGCAAAGTGGTAAAAGAGGAGGAGGAAGGATTTTTAAGGACCTTGGAAAAAGGACTAAAAAGAATGGATGATATTATTGGGACACATCAAAAGGGCTCAAGCATTGAAGGGAAGTTAGTATTTGAATTATTTGACACTTTTGGATTCCCTGTTGATTTAACCCGATTGATTGCAAGTGAAAATGGATTAGAAGTGGACGAAGCTGGTTTTGAAAATGAGATGCAACAACAAAAAAATCGAAGCAGAGCAGCTACTGCAGTAGATACTGGAGATTGGATTTTAGTGGGCCAAGATGTGCCTTCACAATTTATGGGCTATACGCAAACACAGGCCAATACCACTATCGTCAAATATAGAAATGTAAAAGCAAAAGGGAAAGAAGGTTACCAGTGGATTTTAGCGACCACTCCATTTTATGCGGAAAGTGGTGGCCAGGTGGGTGACAAAGGAACATTTACTTTTGAAGATGGTTCTGTGATTGCAGTGACAGATACTAAAAAGGAAAATAATTTATTTATACATTTTACGGATAGCTTACCTAAAACCATCGGGCATAAAGTAAAGGCGAATGTAGATGAAGCACTAAGAGCTAATACTACCAAGCATCACTCTGCGACACATTTGTTGCATGCTGCCTTAAGAAGCGTATTAGGACATCATGTAGCACAGAAAGGAAGTTTAGTAAGTGCCGAGCAATTACGTTTTGATTTTTCTCATTTCGCAAAAATGACGGATACTGAAATTGCATCTGTAGAAAAAATAGTGAATGATAAGATTAAAGAAAACGTACCCGTAGTAATTAATGAAATGAGTAAAGACGATGCGATTGCATTAGGTGCGATGGCTTTGTTTGGTGAAAAATATGGCAACAAAGTACGTGTGGTGATTATGGATCCAGCTTACTCTATTGAATTGTGTGGGGGTACCCATGTTGGTCATACCGGCGAAATTGGAAACTTTATTTTAAAAGCAGAGGCTTCTGTAGCAGCGGGTGTTAGAAGAGTTGAAGCGATGGTGGGTGAGGCTGCTTCAAAATACTTAACACAAGTAAATGAAAAACTGCATAAGCAAATTATACAGTTAACAGAAGCTTGCGCAGGTATTGCGGCAAAAATGAATACTCATTTCACAGCACCATCATGGAATGAAAACTCAAGTGTGGATGTATTGAATGATACTATTTTTGCACTTCAGGTAAGCCAAAAAGAATTGAGCAAGAAATTAGAGAGCCAAGAGGCTTTGTTAGTAAATGAATTATTTGAAACCTATAGCAAGTCTTTTGAAAACATTAATGAAATTCAATTTTTAGGGGTTCAATTAAATATAAGTAGTGCCGAAAATTTAAAGAAACTGGCACTTTTGCTTAACGCAATACATCCCAATGCGGTTGTTATTTTAACCGCAGAAACGGGAGGGAAAGCAAATGTTGCACTTGCTATAAGTGAAAATCTTGCCAATACTAAAAACTGGCAAGCACCTGCTATCATTAAAGAAAAAATAGCACCTCTTATTAAAGGTGGGGGTGGTGGCCAAAAAACACTTGCTACAGCAGGTGGACAGGATGCTACTCAATTAGATAAAGTATTGGAAATCATTAAAAATATGATTACTTAACACTATTTTTAACATAATTATTTGATAACCAAGGCCTTAAATTTCAATATTAATATTTAAGGCCTTTTTGTTGGTAATATTTTTAAAGAAAATTAACATTTGCGAATTAATTCGTAGTTAAAATAATTTCATACATTTGCCCTACAAATTAATTCGTATAAAATTTTCCTATGAAAAAAATAATCTTTGGAATGAGCCTGCTTGTCATAATGCAATGCACGCTAAATGCACAAGAAGTGGTGATTAGAAAAGATAGTAAAGACACTACAAAACCAATGGTGGTGGTTGATGGTGTGGTAACAGATCAATCAAAATTGAATAGCATGTCCCCCAATAATATTCAATCCGTAAACGTATTGAAAGGCGTGTTGGCTAAAGATAAGTATGGTGAGCAAGGTAGTAATGGTGTTATTGAAATTACTTCTAAGAAAAAAGCAAAAGCAGGTAAATTAGATAGTGCTGAAAATATGACGGTAGTAATTAATGGCGATCAAGTCACAATTAATGGAGTACCTGCAGATAAAAATGACCCAAGAATTATTAGAAGAGGTAAAGTGACGATTATAGGTGGTAACCCTGGTGAAACCATTACTGTAAAAAGTGATACCGTTAATGTAAATGATTTTGAAATTGAAGATATTGAAGGAGATCGATCAGACATGTTTGCACCTCCTCCCCCACCTCCAATGAATGCGGCATTCCTAGGGGTCATGACCGAAGCTGCGGAAAATACAAAGGGTGCAATTGTAAATTCAGTTTCTGATGCGAGTCCCGCTCAAAAAGCAGGATTAAAAGAAAAAGATATCATTACAAAATTAAACGATAAAATAATTGATGGCCCTAACACCTTATACGAAGCCGTGGGCGAATTTAAACCAGAAGAGAAAGTAAACATTACATATTTAAGAGAGGGAAAGGAAAAGAAGACAACTGCTGTTTTAGAGAAAAATAAAAATGTTGCATCAAATAATAATAATAATAACTATTTCTTTGCACCTAATGGCATGATGCCTAATAATTTGCGAAGAGGTTTTAAAATTAGCCCAGATCAAGATTTTAATTTTGAAATGCCAGAATTACGAAGCTTAGACGGTTTAACAGGTCAATTTAACAGAAAACCAAAATTAGGCATCTCTATTGAAGATCTTGAA
>Ga0114974_10003268_pt1 | contig 12294 bp, 9 predicted proteins | sample S_130206_EF_Meta_FD_87318 | JGI IMG/M metagenome (GOLD analysis project Ga0114974, IMG submission 87318) | Freshwater microbial communities from Lake Simoncouche, Canada to study carbon cycling - S_130206_EF_MetaG | ecosystem: Environmental > Aquatic > Freshwater > Lake | place: Lake...
ACCAGCGCGATTTCGCGGTTGGCATTGGGCGCCTTGAGCGGCCGCGCGACCACATTCGTCCCGTTCAGGATCCCGGCATCGAGCGCCATTTCGGGCAGCATGGTCAGCCCCAGGCCATTGTCGACCATCTGCACCAGCGTGTGCAGCGAGGTGCCGATCATGGTGGCCGAGGCGCGCAGTTCGGGGCGATCACAGGCGGCGAGGGCCTGGTCCTTGAGGCAATGCCCGTCCTCGAGCAGCAGCAGGCGGTTCTCATCGATCAGGCTGGGCGGCACTTCATCTGGCGGATCGCGGGGATCGTCCTTGGGGAAGGCCACATAGAAGGCATCTAGCTCAATGGTTTCCTTCTCCACCTCGCCGGTGGCATAGGGTAACGCCAGCAGCACGCAATCGGCGCGGCCATGGTGCAGCGATTCCATCGCCGCCGCGCTCGGCTCCTCGCGCAGGAACAGTTTGAGCGAAGGTCGCTCACGGCGCAGGCGGGGCAGCATGCGCGGCAGCAGGAAGGGGGCTATCGTGGGGATCACACTCATCCGCACCTCGCCGCAGAGCGGCTGGCCGGAGCTCTGGACGAGATCAGACAGCTCCTCCGCTTCGCGCAGGATGCGGTGGGCCTTGGCGACGACAGCCTCGCCCAGCGGGGTGAAGCGCACCGAGCGCTTGCTGCGTTCGACCAGCACCACGTCGAGTAGGCCTTCGAGATCGCGCAGGCCGGCAGAGAGCGTCGATTGCGAAACGAGACAGGCGTCCGCTGCCCGGCCGAAGTGGCCATGCTCATGCAACGCGACGAGGTAGTGGAGTTGCTTGAGAGTAGGGTGGTAGATGGTCATAGTGGTGATGCTCAGCCTGCGAAGCCCAGCACAACCAGCAAGGCCAGTTCTACTTGCTCCAAGTCCTCATCGGACAATGTCCCGATCCGGTTGCCGAGCTTTGAGCGGGGAACGGCGGTGAGCTTTTCGGTCATGACATGCGAGGCACGGTCGAGGCCATTGTCTGGCGTGGCAACGATTATCGGCCGGAAAGGCAGTTCGACATTGTCTTCGCTGGTGAAGCCGCAAGTCAGCACCGACTGTGCAGCGGCTAACCGGTTCGACTGCACGATCAGCACCGGACGAGGTTTGCTGCCATACCCGGGCGCGCCGGAAACCGTCCAGATTTCTCCGCGCTTCACTCCGGACTTTTGCCGCCCCAGTCATAGGGCGGTTCATCGGCCATCAACTCGTCAAAATTGCTATCGAGCCAGCGATTGTATGCCGCTTCTGCCTTGCTGGAGTTGAGCGCCGCAATGCCGCGATCAATCCGGGCTTGCATGGCAGGATGGCTCAGGTCGGGAATCCATATCTGCTTGAGCCGCAGCCCCTGCGCGCGCTTGGCTGCGCGATAGCGCGCTGTGCGCTGTGCTCCGGTCAGTTTTTGGTGAATGCCCATGGGACTACCTTTCGTCACATGTAACGTAATGACGGATGCGCCGCATGGCAAGCTTGGTCGGGAGTTCGGAATGTCGTGTCCACCGGGGGCAGCTTACTCAGCTGCATCCGCCACAGGCTCCACCACATCATCCACATGCGTCATCTTAAGCTTGCCGCCCACCACCGCGAAGGCCATTTTTCCCTCGACCAGGTCAAGCGCATCCTTGCCGAATTGCTGGAAGCGCCAGCCTTCGAGGATCGCGAGGTTCCTGCGCACACCGGCGGCGAGCAGTTCCAGTTCCTCGCTGCGCGCCAGCAGCCGTGAAGCAACATCAATCTCGCGGCTGCGGATCTTGAGAAGCAGCTTGAGCAGGTCGGCCACCAGCGCGCCTTCCTTGCCCAGTGGCGCGCCCTTGGCGGCGCGCGGGGGCATTTCGTCTTCGGTCAGCGGCATGGCAGCTTCGAGCACTGCCATCAGCCGTTTGCCGATCTCGTTATCGCGCCAGCCCGCCGAGAGCCCGCGCACTTTGGCGAGATCGGCCTGCGTCTTGGGCGGGTGGCTGGCGATATCGGCGAGGGTTTCGTCGCGCACGATGCGGCCGCGCGGAATGTTCTTGTCCTGCGCTTCCAGCTCGCGCCACGCGCCAAGCGCCTTCAGCCGCCCCAGCACGCCGGGATTGCGTCCTGCCGCCTTGATCCGCCGCCAGGCCTTGCCCGGATCGTTGCGATAGTTTTCCGGATCGGCGAGCTTTTCCATCTCGGCATCGAGCCATTCGCCGCGTCCGGTCTTGCGCAGGCGGGCGAGGATCTTGGGGAAGATCTTGGAGAGATGGGTAACGTCGCCGATGGCATATTCGATCTGCCGTTCGGTCAGAGGACGGCGCGACCAGTCGGTAAACCGCGCGCCCTTGTCGACATCGATGCCGAGCCACGATTCGACCAGGTTGGAATAGCCGATCTGCTCGGACTGGCTGATTGCCATGGTCGCGATCTGGGTGTCGAAGATCGGGTGCGGCGTGCGGCCGGTGAAATTGTATATGATTTCAACGTCCTGCCCGCCGGCATGGAACACCTTGAGCACGTCCTCATTGTTGGTCATCAGCTCGTAAAGCGGGGTCATGTCGATGCCCGGTGCCAGCGGATCGATCGCGGCGGCTTCCTCGGTATCGGCGATCTGGATCAGGCACAGTTCCGGCCAATAGGTGTTCTCGCGCATGAATTCGGTGTCGACCGTGATGAAATCGGCCTTGGCAAGGCGGGCGCAGAGATCGGCGAGAGCATCGCTGGTGGTAATCAGAGGGTGAATTTTCATCGCGACTTTTCTATACGGGGCGGGCCCGACAGGACCCTCGGCTTGACAAAATGACGGCCATCGCCTGTTAGCCGCGCGTCCCCCCTGCCTTATTGCAGTCCGAATGGAAAGAGTTTCAATGCACGCCTATCGCTCACACACCTGCGGCGCGCTGACCGCCGCCGATGTCGGCCAGACGATCCGCCTGTCCGGCTGGGTCCACCGCAAGCGCGACCATGGCGGAGTGCTGTTCGTCGATCTGCGCGATCATTATGGCCTGACGCAAATCGTTGCCGATGCCGACAGCCCGGCGCTGGCCGTCCTCGAAGGGCTGCGCGTGGAAAGCGTGGTGACCATCGACGGCAATGTGAAGGCGCGCAGCCCTGAGACGGTAAACGCCAATCTGCCGACCGGGGCCATCGAGGTCTATGCCCGCGGCGTGACTGTGCTCGGCCGCGCCGACGAGATGCCGCTGCCGGTGGCCGGTGAACAGGAATACCCCGAGGAAATCCGGCTGAAATACCGCTTCCTCGACCTGCGCCGCGAGACACTGCACGCCAATATCGTCAAGCGCACCCAGATCGTGCGCGAGACCCGGCGACGGATGGAAGAAATCGGCTTCACCGAATATTCGACTCCGATCCTCACCGCTTCCAGCCCCGAAGGCGCGCGCGACTTTCTGGTGCCCAGTCGCATCCACCCCGGCAAGTTCTTCGCGCTGCCGCAGGCGCCGCAGCAATACAAGCAGCTGCTGATGGTGGCGGGCTTTGACCGCTATTTCCAGATCGCCCCCTGCTTCCGCGACGAAGACCCGCGCGCCGACCGGCTGCCCGGCGAATTCTATCAGCTCGATCTCGAGATGAGCTTCGTCACCCAGGAAGAAGTGTGGGAGACGATGGAGCCGGTGATGGCGGGCGTCTTCGAGGCTTTTGCAGAAGGCCGCAAGGTGACGCCCGCGGGCACATTCCCGCGCATCCCCTATGCCCAGGCAATGCTCGACTATGGCACAGACAAGCCGGACCTGCGCAACCCGCTGGTTATCAAGGATGTGTCTGAACACTTCCGTGCATCGGGCTTCGGCCTGTTCGAAAAGATCGTCGGCAGCGGCGGCGTGGTGCGCGCGATACCCTCGCCGGGCACCTCCGGGCTCAGCCGCAAGTTCTTCGACGACATGAACGAATGGGCGCGCTCGGAAGGCCATGCCGGGCTAGGCTATGTCACCCGCAAGGCTGGCGAATTCGGCGGGCCGATTGCCAAGAACCACGGCGAAGAGGGAATGCTCGCGCTCTATGAGGCGCTCGGCCTTGGCCCCGACGACGGCTGCTTCTTCGCCGCCGGCAAGGCCGAACAGGCAGCCAAGCTGGCGGGCGCGGCGCGCACGCGCGTTGGCGAGCAGCTCGATCTGGTCGAGAAGGACGCCTTCCGCTTCTGCTGGATCATCGATTTCCCGTTCTACGAATGGAGCGAGGAAGAAAAGAAGCTCGATTTCGCGCACAACCCCTTCTCGATGCCGCAAGGCGGGATGGAAGCGCTGCAGACGCAGGATCCGCTGACCATCAAGGCCTATCAGTACGACATGGTCTGCAATGGTTATGAGCTGGCTTCCGGCTCGATCCGTAACCAGCACCCGGACCTGATGGTCAAGGCCTTCGAGCTGACCGGGCTCAGCCAGGCCGATGTCGAGGAACGCTTCGGCGGCATGTACCGCGCCTTCCACTTCGGCGCTCCGCCGCATGGCGGCATGGCCGCGGGCGTCGATCGCATGGTGATGCTGCTGTGCGGAGTGCACAACCTGCGCGAGATCACCCTGTTCCCGATGAACCAGCGCGCCGAAGACCTGCTGATGGGCGCGCCCAGCCAGGCCGAACCCAGGCAGCTGCGCGAACTGGGCATCCGGGTGGTGGAGCAAGCGCCGAAGGCATGATGGCTGCGACCAATCAGCCGCCAAACAGCCGCTTCAACCAACCATCGACCACACCGGTGGCCGCATAGTCCGGATCACCGAGCCGCCGGTTGATTTCCATGTGTCCCCGCAACCCCTCGCCGGGGAAGCTCTCGATCTGCACTGCCGTGCCGCCCGCCTTGAGCGCAGCGGCCAGTGCCTCTGACTGGCGAATGCCATCGGGCCGCTGGACGTGGAGCAGCAGGAAGCGCGGCGCATTGGGGGCGCCGGCTTGCAGCGTGGGGGACAGGGCGCGCTGGCGGGCGGGATCGGTGCCAAAGGCCTGGGAGTAGGTCTGCTGCATCATCGGCGGCCCGTCGCGCATCTGTGCCGGGATATCGTATGCCGCGCCGTCGATCGGGATGACCCCAGCGAGATCGGCGAACGAGAGGCCCGCCGCTTTCAGATAGCGCTCGTCGGTACCGACCAGCGCGACCAGATGTGCACCGGCGCTGTGGCCCATCAGCACAATACGGTGGCGGTCGATGCCGAGCGATCCGGCACGGTCGATAAGCGCCTTGACGGCTTGGGCGACATCCTGCGCCTGTTGTTCGACCGTGGCTTCGGGCACCAGCCGATAGTCGATCGAAGCGAAGGCGTATCCTGCTTCAGGATAATGCGCCGGTTTCCAGCGGCCAGTGGCATTGTCCTTGCTGCCGCGCTGCCAGCCGCCGCCGTGGACGAACACGACCAGCGGGGCAGGCGGCATTGCGGGATCGGAGGGCAGTTGGGCAGCCCAGAAGTCGATTTTCTGCGCGGGGTCGCTGCCATAGGTCAAGGTGGCGGATGCCGAAACGCTCGGCGCATTGCCCTCGCTTGCCGCCGCGCGCTGGGCCATCCAGGCGCGCAGCCGGTCGCCCGGGCGCGCTTCGGCTACGCCTGAAAGTGCCAACGCGATGGCGGCAACAAGCAGAATTTGGCGTTTCATCATGAGAGGGCTCCCTGTGCAGCTTGGCATTGCCCCTTAACGCGCCGCAAGGAGATTCCCTTCGCGTGGCTCCATGCCTTGACTCTGCCCTATGCCAGAGCTTAGGGCACCGCCCGTTTGCAGAAGGCCTTGCGCCTTCCACCGGTCCTCCCGTTGCGCCGAGTCCTGTCGAAGGGCGTAACGTGGTCACTTGGCAGGTGAGGGACTGTATCCATGGCCAATGTCACCGTTATCGGCGCCCAGTGGGGCGATGAGGGCAAGGGCAAGATTGTCGACTGGCTGGCCAGCCGCGCCGATGCCGTGGTGCGGTTTCAGGGCGGGCATAATGCCGGGCATACCCTGGTGGTGGGCAACGAGACCTACAAGCTCAGCCTGCTGCCCTCGGGGATTGTGCGCGGCACCTTGTCGGTCATCGGCAATGGCGTGGTGCTCGATCCGTGGCACTTGCGCGAAGAGATCGCCAAGCTTGAAGGGCAGGGCGTTTCGATCACTACCGACAATTTCGCCATCGCCGACAATTGCCCGCTGATCCTGCCGATCCACCGCGAACTGGATGGCCTGCGCGAGGCGGCAGCGGGTGCCGGCAAGATCGGCACGACCGGGCGCGGGATTGGCCCGGCCTATGAGGACAAGGTCGGTCGCCGCGCCATCCGGGTCTGCGATCTGGCGCACCTCGACGCGCTGGAGCCGCAACTTGATCGCCTGTGCGCCCACCACGATGCCTTGCGCGCCGGCTTCGGCGTCGCCCCGGTCGATCGCGCCGCGCTGATCGCTGCGCTCAAGGAAATCGCGCCTTCGGTGCTGCAATTTGTCGAGCCGGTGTGGAAGCGGCTCAACGAAGTGCGCAAGAAGGGCAGCCGCATCCTGTTCGAGGGCGCGCAGGGCGTGCTGCTCGATGTCGATCACGGCACCTATCCGTTTGTTACCAGCTCGAACACGGTCAGCGGCACGGCGGCCTCGGGTTCGGGCCTTGGCCCCAATGCCACCGGCTTCGTGCTCGGCATCGTCAAGGCCTATACCACCCGCGTCGGCGCCGGGCCGTTCCCGACCGAGCTGGAAGACGAAGTCGGCCAGCGGCTTGGCGAGCGGGGGCATGAATTCGGCACGGTGACGGGCCGCAAGCGTCGCTGCGGCTGGTTCGATGCCGTGCTGGTGCGCCAAAGCTGTGCCATTTCCGGGGTCACCGGCATCGCACTGACCAAGGTCGACGTGCTCGACGGGATGGAGACAGTGAAGATCTGCACCGGCTACCGGTTGAACGGCAAGCTGCTCGACTATTTCCCCAGCCACGCTGCCGATCAGGCCAATGTCGAGCCGGTCTATGAGGAAATGCCGGGCTGGAGCGGGACAACTGCGGGCGCGCGCAGCTGGGCCGATCTGCCCGCGCAGGCGATCAAATATATCCAGCGGGTGCAGGAACTGATCGAGACGCCGGTTGCCCTGGTCTCGACAAGCCCGGAACGCGAAGATACCATTCTGGTGCGTGATCCGTTTGTAGATTGAAGCGATGAAACTGTTGCGCAGTATATGCGTCTATTGGGGACCCCGCGAGGAGTCAGCTGAGGCGTGTGCACAAAGATTGCGGAGCTACTTTGATGAGATCGAGTGCGAATTCCCTGCACTGAATCGGTGGTACGAAGTTGGAATTCCGAAAAAGCGTCAAGGCTCTGTCGGGTGCGCGTCGGACTATGACCTGGTTCGCCTGACAAGACTGGTTGCGAAGGGCGTAAACAGATACGACGTCCCGCCACGAGAGATAATCAAAGATTTAGGATTTAGAATTCCTCTTTATGATCGTCGTCGTGGAGATACGTGCACCGGGCTAGGAATTCATTGCGGTTGTTATTCTCGTTGGACAACAAACTCCGTTGTGCTGAATGTTGCTAGCGAACCGTCAGCATCCGGATTGGACCGAGAAGATGTAATTGAAAAAATATTCGACATTGGCGTAAAGGTTTGGAATGCTGAAACGGGTATGGCCTTTTTGCAGCATGAACTTGACCCAATCGTTGAACGCAGATTTTCGTCAAAACTAGTAAGCTCGAGGGGCTGGCCGTGATCAGGTACTTTGCTGCCCTTGCCTTGAACCTGGTGATAGATTCGGCAAAGGCCGAGGCGCCGCTGACCCTTCCCGACATAGACTATATCCGCGTCGTCAAATCGGCGCGCGAGATGACGCTCTTTTCGGGCGGGAAACCGGTTTACACCATTCACGGGCTCCAGCTCGGCGATGCCCCGGTCGGGCCCAAGCACTTCCAGGGCGACGAACGCACGCCCGAGGGGCGCTATACCATCGACTATGGCAATCCCGCGAGCAGCTATCACCTCTCGCTGCAAATCTCCTATCCGGGCCCTCGCGATCTGGCGTATGCCCGCGCGGCGGGTCGCAGCCCCGGCGGGCTGATCTTCATCCACGGCCAGCCAAATGACTGGCCGGGAGGGCGCGTACCCGGGGATTGGACCGATGGCTGCATCTCGGTTAGCAATGAAGAGATCGAGGCGCTGTATGAAGCAGTGCCCGATGGAACGGTGATCGATATCGAGGCTTAAAGTGTCGGTTGGATAGTCTCGATTCCTCCCAACCCCGTTCGTCCCGAGCGAAGTCGAGGGATTTTGCCGAGCGCAGCCGAGGCTTTCAAACTCGCAGGTTTTCGGCTTCGCTCGAACCACTCCCTCGACTTCGCTCGGGACGAACGGGGTCGGAGGGGGAAGGGTTTTACTGTTCCATTACCCCCGCTTCGGTCCGCGCTGGATGTCGCGGAAAGCTACGCCCTTGTCACCCGAAGTCTCGCGCGGCATGCCGAGTACGCGTTCGGCGACGACATTGCGCGATATTTCGGTAGTGCCGCCACCGATGGAGCCGACCTGGCGCATCAGGAAATTCATTCCCACTGCCTCGGTCGCGCCTTCCTCGTCCTCGTCCCAGACGCTGGCGGTCGAGCCCGCCAGCTCGAAGGCGATGGTCGCGCGCCGGGCGCTGGCGACACCGCGGAACACGCGGTCGACCGACGACATGTCGGTGTTGCCCTTGCCCGAGGCAGCAGCGCTGGCGATGCGGTGTGACAGTTGTTGGGTAACGATGCCGAGCGCCCGGTGCTCGCCGATCAGTTCGCGCGCGGCGGGATCGTCGATCCGACCGGACCGGCGGGCGAGCGCCACGGTCGATGGCTCGGCAGGGCCGCCAGCCTTCCGTCCGCCGATGGGGTGCGTCACATAGGGCGAATTGTGCCCCAGCCGCTCATGATACATCCAGCGCTGGCCGATGGTCCAGCCGGCGTCGACTTCGCCCATGCGGTCGCTGTCGGGGATGCGCACGTCGGTGAAGAATTCCTGGCAGGCTTCCGATTCGCCGTTGAGCCGTTCGATGCGGTGGATTTCGACGCCGGGCTGGTGCAGCGGCATGATGAAGACCGACATGCCGGTGTGCTTGGGCACATCCCAATTGGTGCGCACCAGGATCAGGCCCCAGTCGGCCCACCAGGCACGCGAGGTCCAGACCTTCGAACCGTTGAGGATCCAGTCGCCTGTCGCATTGCGTACGGCGCCAGTGGTGATCCCGGCAACATCCGAGCCGCCGCCGGGCTCTGACAGCAGCTGCACCCAGACTTCGTCGCCCTTGAGGATCGCGGGCAGGTGTGCTGCCTTCTGTTCGGCTGTGCCGAATTCGAGCAGGGTCGAGGCGCAGGGGCTGAACGTCGGCACGGCGAAGCGGGAGGGGTATTCGTGACCCGCCAGTTCTTCGTTGAAGGCGCGGTTATGATCGGGGGTCAGGCCCTGGCCGCCATATTCCTTGGGGAAGCAGATCCCGGCAAAGCCTGCATCGAAGATTTTGCGCTGCAGCGCGCGGTCGCGGGCGACGGCCTCGCGCTCCTCGTCGTCGTTCTCGCAGTGCTGGCTCAGGTCCCAGCCCTGAACCGGGCCCAGATTGGCCTTGATCCAGGCGCGGACGCGGGCGCGGAAGTCTTCGACGCTTTCGATTTCGTCGCTCATGCTGCCATCTCCTGATTGATCTGCATCTGGGCAATCAGCCGCTTGTGCTCTGCCGGGGTGCCATAGAGCAGCGCATCGAGCGTGACGCGCCGCAAGAAGAAATGGAGGTCGTGCTCGTAGGTCACGCCGATGCCGCCGTGCATCTGCACGCAGTCCTGCGCCAGTTCGACGCCTTGCACGCCGATGTAGCTGCGGGCGGCGCTGGCCAGTTCGGCGGCGTTGTCGGCACCCTTGCCGACGGCCTCGGCGGCGGCATCGCTGATCGCGTGGCTGGCTTCGAGCCATGATTTCATGTCGGCGAAGCGGTGTTTGAGCGCCTGATAGGATGCGAGCGCGCGGCCGAAGGTGTAGCGGTTGAAGGCCCAGTCGACGGTCATATCGAAAGCGGCATCCATCGCGCCGACCGATTCGGCGGAGAGGATGACTGCCGCGACCTGAATCTGGCGGGCGACTTCGGCGTCAGCCCCGCCAAATGCGCCGACCAGCGCGGAGGCAGGCGCGCGGACGCCGGCGAAGCTGACTTTGCCGAAGCGGCGGGTCACGTCGATGGCTTTCAGCGGTTTGATTGTGACGCCGGAGGCAGCTGCAGGCACCAGCACCTGGGTCATGCCGGTGTCGCTCATGCCCGTGACCAGCAGGTAGCTCGCTTGAGCGGCTGATTCGACTGGATAGACCAGCCCATCGATCACCACATCATCGCCATCGCGGCGGATCGTGATGCTCTCGCTGCCGCTCTGCATCCACGGGGCGGCGCCGAGGCAGCTTGTGGCAATGTCCGCACCGGTCAGCAGGCCCTGCAACACAGCGCGCTGCAACTCGCCGGTCTGGCCAGACAAGGCCGAGGCTACGACATTGCAATCGACCAGGGGGCCGGGGGCAGCGTGCTTGCCGAATTCATACGCGATCAGCGACAGATCTACTGCGCCATTGCCGCTGACCGAGCCGCCGCCGTCTTCCTCGCTCACCAGCAGCATGGTCCAGCCAAGCTCGGCACCGCTGGTCCAGTAGGCGGGATCGAAGCCTGCGGTATGATCGCGATCCTTGCGCAGCTTGGCGAGCGGCACCCGGTCGGACAGGAACCGGGCCGTGGTATCGCGGAGCATATCCTGATCGGAAGAAAGTTCGTGCAACATTGTGGTTCAGCCGCTCCCATTTGGTCCTGCCACACTTGGCATGGACCGCTTCCTTGCCATGCCAAAGCGGCGCTGTCGATCCAGCGCGGGAAGGACGTCGGGTTAGGACCACAAGGCCGCTGCCCCGTCACCCTGAACTTAGGGGCAGGGCGCTGTCAGAAGCGGTTCACCAGATTTTCGCACCATTCCTGGCGACCTGACTTCGGCTCGGGCGCGCGGTTGGACTGGATCGCGTGTTCGGCCACGTCGGCCAGCGTTGTCGCGGGCGCATGGACCAGCTTGCCAAGCTCGCCCTGCCATCCGGCATAGCGCGTCTTGCGGAAGTTATCGAGCTGACCATCGGCCGTGATCGCCTCGGCGCGCAGCAGGGCGCGGGCGATGGTGTCGATGCCGCCAATGTGGCCGTGGAACAGGTCCGCAGCGTCGATGCTCTGGCGGCGCACCTTGGCATCGAAGTTGAAGCCGCCGGTGGTGAAGCCGCCCGCGCGGATCACTTCGAGCATGGCCAGCGTGGTTTCCTCGACCGAATTGGGGAACTGGTCAGTGTCCCAGCCGTTCTGCGGATCACCGCGGTTGGCGTCGATCGAGCCGAAGATGCCGAGCGCGCGGGCCATGGCCAGTTCGTGTTCGAAGGTGTGGCCGGAAAGCGTCGCATGGTTGGCCTCGATGTTGACCTTGACTTCGTTCTCCAGCCCGAAGCGCTTGAGGAAGGCATAGACCGTCTGGGTATCGAAATCGTACTGGTGCTTGGTCGGCTCGTGCGGCTTGGGCTCGATCAGGATCGCGCCGGTAAAGCCGATGCGGTGCTTGTGATCGACCACGAGGCTCAGGAAACGCCCGAAGTTTTCCTGTTCGGTGGCGATTTCGGTGTTGAGGATCGTGTCATAGCCTTCACGCCCGCCCCATAGTACATAGTTGGCGCCGCCGAGGCGGTGGGTTGCCTCCAGGCAATCACGCACCTGCATCGCCGCCCAGGCATAGACTTCCGGATCGGGATTGGTCGCCGCGCCCGCCATGTAGCGCGGGTGGCTGAACAGATTGGCCGTGCCCCACAAAAGCTTGCGGCCATGTTGCGCCTGCAGTGCTTCGAGGTGATCGACGGCCTCGGCAAAGCTGGCGCGGAAGGCGCTGGCATCCTCGGCATCAGCCATCACGTCGACATCGTGAAAGCAATAGAACGGCACGTCGAGCTTCTCGACAAAACTGAGCGCGGCAGCGCGTTTTTCGGCGGCGCGGCCCGCGTCATTGGGCCCGGCATGCCACGGGCGGTTGAAGGTGCCTGCGCCGAACACATCGCTGCCCGGCCAGCAGAAAGTGTGCCACATGCACACGGCGAAGCGCAGGTAATCCTCCATGCGCTTGCCCAGCACCATGCGGTCCTTGTCGTACCAGCGATAGGCGAGGTCATTGGCACTATCGGGGCCTTCGTAGTGGACCTTGTCGAAGGGGGCGAAATAGTCGGCGGACATGGCGTGTTCCTCAAACGGGGATTTGTCTTGGCCCGCGACTAGCGTTAGCATCTGCGATTGCAAGGGGAGCGGGGAAACATCGTGGCAGGCAATATGCGGTTTATTACGTTGATCGTCGCGGTGGCGGCGCTC
>Ga0114974_10003269_pt1 | contig 12291 bp, 9 predicted proteins | sample S_130206_EF_Meta_FD_87318 | JGI IMG/M metagenome (GOLD analysis project Ga0114974, IMG submission 87318) | Freshwater microbial communities from Lake Simoncouche, Canada to study carbon cycling - S_130206_EF_MetaG | ecosystem: Environmental > Aquatic > Freshwater > Lake | place: Lake...
AAAGGCATTAAGGGATAGGGGTCTTCTCAGATATATAAAGGGCGTGGTTGGAATAAGTGCTGGTGCTTTAATCTCTCTCATTTATATTCTTGGATATAGCCTTGATGAAATGGAACGTCTATTGCAGACAATTGATTTGAGTATGTTTACAAGTATAGAATCAGATTATGCGCTTCTTTTCTACCAAACACTTTGTGTGAATTCTGGTCAAATGCTCGATCTATTTATTACAAATCTATTGGAAAAAAAGGGGTATTCTTCTACAACAACATTTGCGGAACTGCATAGAAAAAAACGCTTATTTTTCAGATGTTATGCCACGCGTCTACAGACATCTGATATACAAGAATTTAGCCTTGAAAAAACACCAAATCATACAATACTGTTCGCTTTACGTGCAACCATGTGTCTCCCCATTATTTTTGCGCCACTGAAAGATCCTTTTACAGATATCTTATATTACGATGCAGGTCTCATTCATAATATGCCGTTTGTCTTTCTCAAGGAGGAAGAAAAGCAGAATAGTATATGCGTAATCTTTGATATAACAACGGATACTACAAAGGAAGACTATGATATAACTGATATATTTAAATATGCATGCAAATCATTGCTTAATACACGAAATAATTATTTCTTGACTAAATATCAGGAGTTTATGTTGAAAATACCGGTCGATTTTACTAAACTTCTTGATTGTAATACAACGGAGGCTAAAGGCGAATTAATTCAACGAGGATACACGAACTGTATTCGCTTTCTAGACTCTGGGTCAAAGAATAGATTGGCGCGGAGATATTCGGTGAGTTAAAGTAGTTGAATAAATAAGTTATACAAATGATATATATATACGGCGATAGTCATGCCCGGTTTAGTTTCAAGAATTTAAAATTAGATCATATAGATTACCATCGTCACTCTATAACCATGTTTAGAATTGGCAGAGATAATATTATTATAAATTATAATAAAGATTTAATCATATCGGAAAATGATTTACTTATTTTTTCCTATGGTGAAGTTGACTGTAGATGTCACATACAACGCCAGATAAATAGTGGCAGAAATGAAGATGATATAATAAACGAATTAGTTGACAAATATTACAATACAATTAAAAATAATATAAGTCGTACATGTAAAATAATGATAGTTGCTATTATACCTCCAACTAAACAATATAATTATGAATCGATACACGGGCCCATATTACACGAGTTTCCATTTGTAGGAACAGATGAAGATAGAGTTAGATATACGAATAAAGTTAATAAAAAACTAGAGGAGCATGCAATAATAAATAATTATATATATTTTAACCCATATTCTTATTATACCGCAGAAGATGGTACTTTAAAACACGAATTATCAGACTCAATTGTTCATTTAGGTGACAATTCATATTTCTTAGAACAATTTTATCATACATATACATGTGTGTTTGGTTTCTGATTTTTATGCCAATCTCTTACGTAAAATGCTTATATTTTGGGTATACTATGTATATAAAGCGCGTCTCCCCATCCATGCTGTGTCATGTTAGTAATAAAACGTCTAAAATTATAGGTTGCGAGAAAAGAATCTATTTCTCCAATTAATCCACATCCCTTATATAATTCTTTTTCATTTACTTCTAAATATATTGCTTTTGCGTGCTGTATATATTTAGTAGCCCCCTTTAATGCCATATATTCAGCACCTTGTATATCAAAATTCCAGAAATTATATTTGGATGGATCTGTAGTATTTTCTTGAAGAAATGTATTAATTGTTTTACTTTTTTGATTCAGTTTATCAACATATACAACCCAAGGATGTTCTGCTGAATGTGTACCGAATTCTAATACACTGGATGACTGGCCATTATTCGAAACGTTGAAAACAACATCTTCGTTGTCTTTATCTGTTATTACTGCATTGTACACGTTCGGAATACCTCGTGCCTTTGCTTCCAATACCTTATTAGGTATTGCATCTATCCAGAGTATATCATTATTTACCAGTCCTAATTTATTGTAAAATGGTATTTCTTCACAATCATGTGCTCCTATATGGAAAGCACCGGTTACGTGAATATTATTTGCGGTAAGAACATCATTAATTTGAGTAAAAGGTATTAACATTATACTCAAACTATTATTATTTTTATCACTATTTGCCGTATTACATATTCGCCTTCAAAAAGGAGTTCCAGCCAGCAGCATCTCTTGCGTTACATTCCACTACAGACCCATCTTCCTTGGTGAGTTGAAATGTGGGGAACCCTTTGACTCCAGCTGCCTGTACTTTGGAAGAATCTCTGTCTGCTTCAAGCATTTGTGCATTAACAAGTTTTTGCGAAGACATCCAAGATTCAAATGCCGGTTTTACAGTCTTACAGTGAGGACACCATTCGGCATAGTAGAGAGTAAATGTACTTCCAGATTCGAAGCCATCGCGTCTCGACATAAATACATATCTGTACACGCCGTAAACCACGAGTAACCCTAAAGCAATAAAGAGCAGATTTTTCATAGGGCCTTTCATTCTATTCAGGGATAATAGTTTGTATATCCTTTTCCATACCCTTGTCGAAGCGAAGTCCAGGATATAATCGACGGAGTACACATGCTTCTGCGATATTTTTTGCCCGGTGAATATTAAACTTATTTCTCAGTGCAGATGCATATGCTGCAGAATAGGAATATTCTTCAGATACTGTCCAGGTAGGATCTCGCCCTTTAGGGAGAGGTACGGATACCCAGTTTCCTTCTGAAAGTACAAGCCGGGCTTGTTCCATACCTTCTATGTATTGGATATCTTTATACGTCTCGAGGGAATAACATGAGTGCCCAGAGAAGAAAGAAAAATAATGCAGTATGCAAGAAAAAGCCTTGGGGTGTTGGACATCCTCCTTCACCAGCAACATGAATCCATGATCCAAGAGTTCGTTGAAAAAGTTTATATGTTTCAGGATTTGCGACAAGAAAGAAGACTAGGGTTGTATAGGCTGCGTATTTTGCTTTAAGGGCTATATTCACTTGCACGGGAGGCATTGATTTTGTTGTATCAACCATCTATATGATCATCACACTTTATATATAGATAAATAAACATAATCGCACCTATAGATATTTCTCCCTTTCGAATATCGTCTATTTCTCTCGTTACATCAATTTCAAGATCTCGAATTCCATGCAAAAATGTAGTTGTTTTATCTTCGCCAATAAGGACAAATGGTTTGTCGCCGAGAACTTCTTCATACTCACCAGCATGTTCAACGATAGTTATAGGTAAAGATATATCTTTCATGGGTGGAAGATTAGATCGAATTGCTTCGGCTAATAAAGGAAACCCTTTTGGTAAGGTAATTTCTTTGAAGGTTATGCCTGGAGATCTAGATGCAGATACATCTCCTGATATACCCTGCAATGTTTCAAGTATTTCCTCTAGCATTTCCTTACACCTAGGGATAGAATTAACGATCTTTTTACAACGATTTCTTAGGTTAGGAAGTTTTACTAGCAATGCCTTGTAAAATAGACAGCATGGGTCAACGGTGTCTCGTATAATATAAATATCCTCTAATAATGTGTCACTATAAGGATATACACGACGAAGAGTTTTTTCTATCTTTTTTATATCAGCATTAAATTTAGTTTTAGTCATAGTGAATAAATCTTTAGGAATATATTTCATTAACGATGGATACTTTTTCATGGTATATTCATATCGATGTTCGCCGGCGCGCATGGATGGAGGTACAAATGATTCAATCTGATGTTCTTTTATTTCTAATAGAGTTTGTATACATCGTATGAATGACTTGGTGTGCTGAGATTCTGGAATATCTATGCTATTAAGTCTGGCTAAGGTAGAGGATAGTGAAAAACCTTTTTTGTTGACGGCATGCTCTATTGATGAATCTAAATCGGTTCCGCCGAGTATTTCACATACGGAATCTAATAGGGTAGAGCGTGTTTCTTTTGATTTTATTCCTTCTAAATGTTCCATAGCAGTCGTATATACACGCTCATACTCTTCTTCTGCATCTGCTTCAGAATCAGTATCAGAATCACCTTTAGCAGACCCACCCTTTTGTACCGGCTGCTGCTTCTGATTCAATGATTTAACTTTTGCAAATTCATTCGACAAATCACCCAACTTTTTATCAATTCCTGTTAATTTATTAAACAGGCCTGATACTACATTAATCATATCCTCGTATACTTGTTCTGAATCTTGATCCTTATATTCTTTAAGATTCTTTATTTCATCGAGTATTAGTGCAAGGTGTTTAGATTTCTCCTCTTCTGTAATAGGGACTTTTTGTTGTACTAAGTTCTTGACTGTTCTACGAATTAAATCTAAAATTGCAGAATGATATTTACTAAGAGATACTTCAATACCTTTATTTGAAAAAATCATACATGTTCTTTCATTATCTTCAAGTAATTCTAACATGCGAAGAAGTTGTGCACGAAGATATTGTTTATTCTTGTATTCCTGATTACCACGAGGAAGAAGTTTTTGTAAACTACCAATTTCATTATTTAATCCCATTGTTTTTTGTGCATCTACTTCTTCAGAACCATATATACGATACTTAATACATTCTTTAAAGAGTGACCATATTCGCTGTTGTAGGTTTGTATTTACTTCTTCACCCTTACCTTCACCTTCACCTTCACCTTTACCCTTACCTTCACCTTTACCTTCACCTTCACCTTTACCTTTACCCTTACCTTCACCTTTACCTTCACCTTCACCATTTTTACATGGCATTTTGAAAAAAGGTGGTAGAGTTGAGAATATATATTCAGATGATTCGTCTAATGCACTTACGGGTTCTTTATTAAAAATATAACGAAATAATTTAATCATAAGTTTCTTTTCATCCTTCTTTAACCCATTTAAATATAGTTTATCAAATTCCTTTCTTGTTTTATATATATACGATTCTATTGCTTGTTGTTCAACTGAATTATTTTTACCGAAGTATTTGGATGCCTCTTCAATATTTGAATTTTCATAATGTGTATCTTCTACACATATATTCTGAGAACTAACTCCTGTTTCTGCTTGTGCTGCTTCTGTTGCTGTTGGTGTTGCTGTTGCTGCTGTTGCTGTTGGTGTTGCTGTTGCTGCTGTTGCTGTTGGTGTTGCTGTTGCTGCTGTTGATGTTGCTTCTGTTGATGTTGCTTCTGTTGATGTTGCTTCTGTTGCTGCTTTTGCTGTTGCTTCTGTTGCTGCTGTTGCTGCTGTTGCTTCTGTTGCTTCTGTTGCTTCTGTTGCTGTTGCTTCTGTTGCTGTTGCTTCTGTTGCTGTTGGTGTTGCTGCTGTTGCTGCTGTTGCTTCTGTTGGTGTTGCTTCTGGTGCTTCTGTTGCTGTTGCTTCTGTTGCTGCTTCTGCTTCTGTTGCTGTTGCTTCTGCTTCTGCTGCTGTTGCTTCTGCTTCTGTTGCTGGTGCTGCTTTTGCTCTTCCTGCTTCTCTTTTTTCTTTTCTTTCTGCTGATGCTTTTTCTATTCTTTCTGCTGCTGCTGCTCTTCCTGCTGCTGCTTTTGCTTTTCTTTCTGCTGATGCTGCTGCTCTTGCTTCTGCTGCTGCTGCTGTTACTGCTCCTCCTACTTGTGCTTCTGCGTCTGCGTCTGCGTCTGCTTCTGCTCGTGTTACTGCACTCTTACCATAACATGTAACTAAATTGAAATGCTCAACACCAAAAATAGATATAACTTGAGGATATTTACTTACATTTAACTTTCCTGGTAATAATTTACCGAGTTGATATGGCATTCGCTTTGGCTTTGGTTCTGCCTCTGCATCTGCCTCCTTTGGAATTAAAGTTGAACCAGCTGCCGACATCTATTTCAAGTCCTGTTTTGTAGATGGAATCTAACGGAAAATCTAAAAAGCCAGATGATGATTTGATAAAGGTATTTAATCCCTGGAATGCGAAGAATAAGAAGATAGATGATGCGACAGTGAATACAATATTAAAAACATATGGTATTTCTGAAGTTGCACCAAAGCCAGATCTATTTCGCAATGCATGTGTACATAAATCATACGTTGATCGTACTGAGGAATGGGCTTCTGCTGAAAATAAAGAGGAACAAAAACTTATTGAGAGACCTCCTGACTGTCTACCTCTTCAAGAGGCTGACAATGAAGAATGTGAGTTTGCTGGCGATAGTTTATTGGGGTGTGTTGTGGCAATGTATTTGTATGAGAGATATGCCGGAAAGGGTGAGGGCTTTCTTACCCGTATTCGAACTCGTATTGTGAATAATAATATGCTTGGTCTACTGGCAAAAAAGATGGGACTCGAGCCTTGGATTATTGTTAGTCGCCACGTTGAAGAAGTATGTCAAGGAGGGAGGGGAAATTTAAGACTTCTGGGGAGTTTATTGGAAGCATGGGTACATGCATTATATAAGAATTTTGAGACAGAAGAGAATCCCGGGCTAGCCTTTACCTATGTACAACGTTTCCTAATTACATTAATGGAAAAGCATATTAACTTCGTAGATCTTATTACAGACGATATCAATTACAAGGATAAATTACTAAGATTTTGTCAATCAAAGTATCATCAGCCTCCTCGGTATAAGGAGGTTGATGTAAAAGGTCCTCCACATGATAGAATCTTTACAATGGGAGTTATTGATCCTACAAACGAGCATAAGATTCTAGCAACATCTACGGCAAGAAATAAAAAGGTGGCTGAACAGGAAGCATCTCGTTTAGCACTCGTCGTCCTCGAATCCCTATAAGAATATCATCTGATCATAGAATGTCAGAAGCTGCGATTCCTATTCCTGCGACTCGTAAAATCCCTTCTTTTCGTTTACCTCCAAGTGTAACCGCAACAATTCGTCCTGCATCGGAGACAATACGAAAGGCAAGTAAAGAAACAAAACCGGATGATTTTTCTTCCCTAAAGCCGCCTGTTACTAGTAATACTCCACATGCTCCTGCTCCTGCACAAGCTGCAACTGCTCCAGAAGCAGTCGCAGTAACAGTAACACAGAAAAGGAAAACAGTTCGTATTAAGGGTACACCCATCGATCTTGAAAAAGCAAAAACAGACATACGTGCAATAGAATCCGATAATCCATATCGAGAGAAAAAGCAAGTGGTATTTCCTTTACAGACTCGTCTTTCTTTTCAAGATGATATTTATGAATTATATTCTAGCTTCGAGGCAAAACGTATACCTGAATCAGCCATTGATTACAATGCATGCGATAAAATAGCAGCCGGCTTACAATCGTCAGTTGAAATGTATGAATATCAGAAATTCGTGAGAGAATATATGCGTCAGGCAAGTCCTTACAGAGGACTTCTTGTCTATCATGGTCTCGGTTCTGGTAAAACGTGTTCTGCAATCGCAGCAGCAGAAGCAATCTTTTCCGTGGATAAAAAGAAAATTATTGTCATGACACCTTTTTCATTAAGAGATAACTTTATTCGTGAAGTTAGTTTCTGCGGGTTTCAGCATTATCGTATGGAAAATTACTGGGAAAAATTAGAGTCGACTCGTGATGACTGGGAAGTTATTGTAACCTTTGCAGCAGATGTATTAGGTCTGCCAGAATCATATTTACGTACAGCAAAAACAATCTGGGTTCCTGAATTTGACGTACCCTCAAATATCGAGTCATTGTCTGGTGATGATAAAGAACAGATCCAAAAACAAATCCAGGCTCAAATTCAATCTCGTATAACCTTTATTAATTATAATGGAATTAGTGCAAAAGAATTAAAACGATACGCATGCGAACAACCAGATATTTTCGATGATGCAGTAATTATTGTTGATGAAATGCACAATTTGACTCGTTTAATGCAAGGAACCATTGAGCCTTACCTAAGTAATTTGCAAAGCCTATATCAAAAAAGAAGAAAGGTTCAAGTCGAACATGTAACACATAATCGTTGGAAGCCAGCATTATGCGATGACCCAAGTAAGAATTACAAGAGAGGATATATGTTATATCGTCTTCTTGTTGGAGCTAAAGGGTCTAAGATTATTGGTTTATCTGGCACACCCTTAATTAATTTTCCTGAAGAAGTTGCTATATTAATGAATTTACTTGGTGGATATATTCATACAAGTTCTTTATACATTTTATCTCCTGTATCTGATGCACAGATAAAAACAATAAACACAATGCTACAGGAGAATGAATTTATTGATTATGTGGAAGTAAAACGTGATGGTAAAAATACTAAAGTGTTTTTAACAATGGTTCCAGAAGGAATGAAAAAGATAGATAGGGGAGTTACTCGGGCTGACAAATCTCCATCGTTTGATGAGTTGGTAAAGACTGTTCAGGCTGAATTGGAAAAAATGGGCTTTTCTACGGCCACACCAACCTTTCATTCTGAGCCTATTTTACCTCCCATTGGCGATGAATTTAGGAAATATTTCTTGGATGATAAGGATGATTCAAGAATATTAAATAAACTCGTCATTCGTAAACGTATCCAGGGTCTCATTTCCTATTACAAAGGAAGTAAGAAAGAATTAATGCCTCTCGTTGTCAAAGATGAACTTGTGCGTGTACCCTTTTCTCCTTATGTACATTCGCAGTATTGTAGTGTACGTGTGGAGGAATTAAATGCAAGTAGAAAGAAAAGCGATTCAGGTGATGTGCCAGGTATTGCTGGAAAAATGGGTAGTTTATGGGCAGAATTATATGGCTTGGCTAGTTCAAAGTCATCTCCTAGTTATCGCATGTATAGTAGGCAAGTAGGAACATTTGCATTTCCTAAAAATGTAAGAAGGCCTAGACCTACTAGAGAACAGGTAGGAGAAGTATTGGATCTTGAAGTCGAGGGAGCTGATGAAATCGTTGTTGAACGAGATGATATGCCTACAGAAGAGGAGACTGCACTAGCAAAAGAAATTAGTAAAGAAGAAGATGCTACAGATGTTGCAACTGCGGATTCTGCTGATGCTGCTTCTTCTGATGCAAGCGAAGTCCTTGTATTAGATCAGCCTCCACCTGAAGTAGCTACTGCAGCTGCAGTACCTATGAGCAGTCTATTAAAAGAAAGAGAACAGTTCAAGAAGAATTGTTTAGCAGGGTCTGTTCCTGGCGGTACGTATAGCGATTCTATTCGTGAATCGAAGAGATGTTTGAGAGTATTTGCAAAAGATTCATTAACTCTATTAAAACGCGATGGGTCTCCTAATCCTCTTGGCCTTTCTTACCATAGTCCTAAATATGCTGAGATGTTACGTCGTATCTTAGAATCTCCAGGAAGTAATTTGGTATACAGTCAATTTCTTGAGATGGAAGGAATTGGAATATTTCTAGAGGTTCTTAAGGCACAAGGATTTGAGTCTCTGGAGATTTCTGCGGATGGCAAAAGTTTTTCTGCAGAAACAATAAAAAATTTATCAGGAAGGACGGATGGAAAAGATCCTCGTACGATAAAAAGATTTCTTTCTTTTACAGGTGGGGAAACGAGAGAAAAAAGAACAATGGCACTTCGTGTATTTAATGCTAAATATGATGCTGAAAAGGTAGAGGGGACACGATTCAAAGAATTACCAGCCGAATTATCTGCTATCTTAGAATCGACGGGATTCACGGGTAATTTGAAAGGTGAATTGTGTTCTGTATTCTGTATTACTAGTGCAGGTGCTGAAGGATTATCTTTACGTAATGTAAGGCGTGTGCATATTATGGAGCCGTATTGGAATCATGTTCGTACTGATCAGGTAAAAGGTCGTGCTGTGCGTATTTGTTCACATGTAGATTTACAATATAATCCTGAACCTTCTTTGAATGAAAGAACGGTTGAAGTATTTACATATTGTTCTGTATTTCACCCTGATGCATTACGAAGTGGATCTTCTGGATCGTCTGAATATGTTCCAATTCCTGAAACGTTGCTGAATGATGGATACCCTGCGAAAGATGCCGTTGCAATGGGATTTCCTGTTCCTGAGGGAGTAAAGGACTATGTTCCTACATCAGATGAATATCTTTACATGCTAAGTCAGAAGAAGAAGACTGTTTTACAGTCTATCCAAAATTTAATGAAACAGAGTGCAATTGATTGTAAGATTAATTTATATGAAAATGAAGAGGATGGGCTTGGATGTATTGCACTTGATGGGGGATTCAAAGAATATGCGTTTCATCCATTATTGAAACAGGACATTATTTTAACGAAAGAAGAATATCCTGATGATGAGGCTGCTGCTTCTGCTCCTTCTGCTCCTTCTGCTTCTGCTCCTTCTACTGCTTCTGCTTCTTCTGCTTCTGCTACTGCTTCTGCTTCTACTGCTCCTTCTGCTTCTGCTGCCGAAGGATATGCGGCTACTGAATCTGCAACTGTTCGTGTTCCCACTGCCCCTAAACAAGTAACACGTGGTATACGAATGAAATCGCCAGATGGAAGAGAGGTATACGCATATCCTGAAGATGGTCGTGTTCCAGCACTATCTTATATTCTCTATCAATGGGATGACTCCTTTTACAGAAAAAATCCTGATTCTTCATCTACCGTGTTAGGTAGAACTGGAGCAAAGAAAGATGGAAGTATATCAAGCGTTGGACTTACTTGGTCTTCCTAACAGACTATATAATTAATATCTACGGCAAACTACGTATATAAATAATAATATATATGGGTTTTATTTCCTATATTTTATTAGAGTGAATGAAGATTATTATGGAAAATATTTTATATGCTTTATTAGTGTTTGAAATTATTGTATTTATGTATTTGATATATTTTAGGAGAAATAGACCCAAATGTAAATGTGGAGCTGAGTGCAGCTGTATGCGAATGATTGATATATCTGAAGGATTCTACAGTAATGCAACTCCAAATATTAAATCTGTTCATGCGATAAATTTAGATAAAGATACAGAAAGATGGGAAGTTCTTATTAAGTCTGCAAATGCAGCGAATGTTACTATTGAACGTTGGCCAGCTACTTATGGAAAAGATATCCCCTATGAGAAATTCAGAGAACTTGGCGTGGGGCACGCCATGGTTAGGCCAGATAGACATGATACAACACATAAGAACCTTGTAAATCTAGGTATAGTTGGTTGTTTTATTTCTACACGCAGACTTTTGACTCATTTATCCGAACAGTATTTTTCAGATTCAGATGGTCATCTTATATTAGATGATGATGTTCACATTCCTACTGATTTCTTGAGCCAATGGGAAAAAAAGCGTGAATTAATACCATCTGATTGGGATATAGTGTATATGGGTGTATGGAATATTACAGGGGACAATGTAGCACCAGGAATAAAGAAACTTCATAGTTCCCTAGGCCGTTCGGGAGAGCCAAATGTTGGAACATTTGCATATGTAGTTAGACATGGTGCAATTAAGCCAAAAATTTTACCATGGCTAAGGTATATGATTGATGCAATAGATGAACAACTTGTTTTGAAATTCGATGAAATAAATGCATATGGTATTGAAGATCACATGATACATATTAATCGTGAAATGAATAATACATCATCGATTGATGAAATAAATGGTTAAGTTATTTATATAAGTATATTCATTAAAAATATAACTATCAGTTATCTAAAATACATTATTTTAAAATAATGTATTCTAAATAATCTACGAACCTTAATGTTTTTGAATACGTCCGTAACATGTTCCGTATAAAGCAGTTGTTGGAAAATTATAGTCGTGCGTTGAGCCACCCTTTTTGATCCAATCTTTTTGTAAGCAACTGATATTATCTTCATTGATTATAGTCTGTGGATTAATTTCTGCACAAAAATCATGTTGTTCGAGATTTCCGTAGGTTACTGTAATATCTCTACTCGGGCGAGGATACATATCATTTCCTACAGGTTGATATGATTTAAATGAAGTTTCCCAGGATTCTGTATCTACCCCACTAGGATTTACCATATTCTTATTGAAAATAGAATACGACGATCTTGTTTCGAGGCTAGGATTTGTCAATCCTTTATTTGATTCTTGATATAAGGTAGCAACCATAGTACCTGCATTCATATCTGTCTGAATATACGAATCTCTCGTCAAGGGAGTCAATGCTTTCATAGGCAGTTGATCTAAAAATGGAGTTGTGAACTCATCGTCTACGCTAGCATATTTACCTGATCCAATAGGATTTGTAAATGCATCTGTCCCACCAACGCATGTAAATCCTGACGCAGAGGCTACACATAGTATAGCATTTGGTTTATTCTGTTCGAGGGTTTTTTTTGATGTTGTAAGCACAGGGGAAAAATAATGAGTGGGTGTTATACCCGTTGGTATAGGACCGATAGGTCTTGAATGATT
>Ga0114974_10003273_pt1 | contig 12286 bp, 11 predicted proteins | sample S_130206_EF_Meta_FD_87318 | JGI IMG/M metagenome (GOLD analysis project Ga0114974, IMG submission 87318) | Freshwater microbial communities from Lake Simoncouche, Canada to study carbon cycling - S_130206_EF_MetaG | ecosystem: Environmental > Aquatic > Freshwater > Lake | place: Lake...
ACGATAAATTACCGGGCCTGTTGATTAACGGATCGTTGAAGCAACAGTTCGTCATGCAAATGCTGGCTGACTGGGCCGGCCCAAATGGGTGGGCATGGAAAGCGAGCTTTCAGTTTCGTGCGATGAACATCGTTGAAGAAACGGTTCGCGTCTGGGGACGTGTCACCGCCAAACGCGAAGGACCAGGCTATGGCTTAATTGATATCGAACTCGGCATCCTCAATGATGCGGGCAAAGAGTCAACCCCCGGTACTGCAACGGTTGCGCTGCCTTATAAAAATGGCAAACCCGTTCCCTATCCCTTTGTTCCACCCGCAGCCTAAGTAGGGTCAGCATGCAATCTGCGTTACAGGGCGTCCGCGTTCTGGATCTGAGTCATGGTATCGCCGGGCCCTTTGCGGCCCGGCTATTAGGCGACTACGGTGCAGACGTTATCAAAATTGAACAGCCCGGCAAGGGTGACTTTGCGCGCTATCTTGCGCCATTGAAAACGGACGCTGCGGCAAGCGAGCAGAGTCTGTTGTTTCAATATTTGAATTGGAACAAGCGCAGTGTGGCGCTCGACTTGCGCCTGGCCTCAAGTCGGCCTGTGCTGCGCAAGCTCATTGAGAACAGCGATATTGTGATCGAAAGCTTCAAGCCCGGCAGGCTAGAGAGCTGGGGCTATAGCGTAGATCAATTACTTGAATGGAACCCAACACTCGTCGTGACCTCGGTCACGAATTTCGGTCAGACGGGTCCGTATGCCCACTACCGCGCCAGCGACCTGACTCTGCAAGCAATGAGCGGGATCATGGCGATCAGCGGTCAAGTCGATCGCGAACCACTCAAGCATGGTTTATCACAATCCTTTTATTGTGCGGGGCTGACCGCCGCCTATGCTTCAACGATGGCGTATGCTGCTGCACAAGCTGATCAATTCGGCGAGCACGTTGATGTCTCGATTCACGAGTGTCTCGCCTCTGAACTTGTTTTGAATCAGTCTTACTACGGCTTTTTAGGTGCCGTACAAGGCCGACGCGCCGTGGTGCAAGATCCTTTCGCGGGCGAACCCATTGCAGCACGCAAAGGTTTTCTGGCGTTTCAAACCGGCGGCGGCGCCCCCTTTGAAACCCTTGCCGACTTGTTTGGTCGCCCTGAGTTTCGTGAAGCTAAATTCGCAAGTCCACCACAACGCGAAAAGCGCGTGCCTGAAGTACGCGCGCTGCTTGAAGAATGTGTACAAGATCGTGACGCCAAAGAAGTATTTCTAGCAGGTGCAACAAAACGACTCCTAATCGGGATGGTGCAAAGTGCAGACGATCTCTTGAACTGTGAACACCTGAACGAGCGTCAAGCGTTTGCTGAAGTCGCGCACCCCGCAACGAATACACATTTACAGTTTCCAGCAGAGCTCACTAAGCTTTCAGTCACACCAACAAAAGTGCGGCGGCGCTCACCCATGCTAGACGAACACCGTCATGAAATTTTGTCTGTACACCTTGGCCTAAGCGCCTCAGAAATCGCGCAGCTTGATACCCAGACCAGCATGGAGCGCCCATCATGACAAAAGCAAAAAAACTTCCGCTTGATGGTGTGCGTGTTCTGGATTTGTCGTATGTGTTCGCCGTTCCGTATATGGCAGGATTGCTCAGTGACTTGGGCGCCGAAGTCATCAAGATTGAAGCGCCGCACAAGCTTGATCAAACGCGTGGTCGTGCCTTCGGTCCCTATCTTGATAATGATCCAGCGCAAGATCCCTGGAATCGCTCAGGTATTTTTTATGTCGTGAATCGCGGTAAGCGCTCGCTTGCCCTCGATCTTGGTCAAGAAAAGGGCCAAGAGATCTTTCGCGATCTGGTTCGTAAAAGTGACATCGTGCTTGAGAACTACACTCCACGCGTGATGCGTAAGTGGGGACTGAACTACGACGAACTTAAAAAAATTAAGCCTTCGCTGATTATGTTGTCAAACACGGGCTATGGCTCAAGCGGACCTTGGTCCGCCTTCCCAAGCCAGGGCACCACCCTTGAAGCCACGATGGGCGTCACGTTTTACACCGGCTACGAAGGCGACAAGCCCTGGAAAGTTGGGCAATCCTATCCGGACTTTATCGCCTGCTGGGCTGGGATGAATGCGTTGTGGGCAGCCATCGTACACATGCGCAAAACAGGCCAAGGCCAATGGATCGACTGCGGCATGTATCAACTTGGGCTATCGCTCATACCCGAAGCGCTGATTCAAAAGCAGCTTGACGGCACGGATCGCCCCCGTATTGGCAATGAAGATCTTGAACATGTTCCAAGTAATTTGTATCGTGCGCGCGGCGATGATCAGTGGTTTGCGCTCACTGTTGACTCTGACCTGCGCTGGGCAAAGCTCGCTGCGCTCATGGGTCATGCGGCACTCGCCCAGGATCCGCGCTACGCGACCGCAGTTGCGCGTCGTGCACATCGGCAAGAGGTCAACGAACTCGTGGCGGCCTGGGCGCTTCAGCATACTGTCGTAGAGTTAATGCCTTTGTTGCAAGCGCAGGATATCGCGAGTGGTCCGGTTTTAAACAGCAAAGATTTGTTCATCAACGAACATCTTCAGCATCGTGGGTTTTATGAACGCGTCGAACACCCCGCGCCGATTGGACCACGCCCGATCATTGGCCGCCCCTACCGGCTACGTTTTCGCGATGCGCATATTAAAAAATCAGGTCCTCGGTTTGGTGAAGACAATGATGCAATTTTGCGCGATGTCCTCGGGATGACGCCAGAGCAGATCGCCGAGATTAAAGCGAATAAAGTGGTGTGCGATCTGCCAACCAATCCAGGAATATCAGGCACGATGGATACGGACATGATGTTGCGCTTGGGCACGCTTTCGGCCGTTGACAAAGACTATCGCAGCATAATGGGTGTAGACCGTTAAAGGGGTTGCCATGCGACTGTATTCACGCGGTACTTTTGCTGCGCTTTTGCAGTTGGCGTTCACCTTCGCTTGGTGCTCCCTGCCTTCGCTTGCGGTGGCGCAGTCTTATCCAAATCGGCCAATTACCTTTGTCGTCCCCTACGGGCCTGCCGGTTCAACGGATCCAATTTCACGACATTTCGCAACTCAACTTGAAAAAGTTTTAGGCGTTGAAGTCAATGTCGAGAATAAACCAGGTGGCTCAGGAACGATTGGCTTTGGCATGATTGCTCGAGCCAAGCCGGATGGCTACACAATTGGCCTGGGCACCAATAGCATCTTGGCGTATCAACCTCTGGTTAATCAAGGTCTAACGTTCAAGACGCCCGAAGCGTACCAGCCAATCGCCAAGCTTGGTGAAATGCCCGTGATCCTGGTCGTACGTGCAGACGCCCCCTGGAAGACTTTTGCAGAATTTTTGGAACACGTCAAAAAGAATCCAAACAAAGTACGGGCTTCAGTATCTGGCTTACGCACCGTACCTGATTTAGTTGCTCAAGAATTCAATAAAAACAGTGATCTGAAACTGCGCACTATCCCCTTTACCGGGGGTAGCGGTGAAGCATTATTGGCGCTGCTGGGCAATCGCGTTGAGGCCACACTTTTTACGGGAGCCGTAGGCATCCCAGGTCAGGTGCAAGCGGGCAAAGTCCGGGTCTTAGCCGTATTTAAAAAAGGCGTCTACGATCCCGTACCAGAGGCTGTTTCAACTATTGATGCAGGCTACAAGACAACCTTGTCTGCCCAGTTCTATGTCATGGCGCCTAAAGGCTTGCCTAAAGAGGTACTCGACAAACTGGTGAACGCCTCAACGCAAATTATCAATAGCCCTGAATACGCGGCGTTTGCGAAAGAAGGTTATGCGCTCGACCCCAAAAGCCCAGCAGCGATCAGCGCAGAGATCATTCGAGATACCGAAACGTTTACCGAGCTGTTGAAATTGCTCGATCAAAAATCTTAAAAAATCTCAATATGACGAGTCACTCAATCTCAAAACGTACGGCCTACCTATCCGCTGGGGGATTAGGTCTTTTACTTTCCGCCGGCTACCTTGCGATGGCTAGTCAGCTGCCGTTCGGTGAGATGGATGCGCCCGGCGCTGGATTGTTTCCCGTCCTAGTCGGCTGCATTATGGGCTTTGCCAGTTTGGCGACGATTTGGGAAGGCTGGAAGGCTGCACGTGCCGAAGGCATTGAGATACCCGTCGGACAAGATCGCCAACGATTATTTAAACTCATCGCCCTGCTCGCGCTTTACTTCACGGCGATGCCTTGGTTGGGCTACTCACTGAGCAGTTGGGCATTTGCGACGCTGTTGATGCGTTTACTTTCGACATTGTCGTTGGTACGCTGCGCCGCCTATGCGGCAGTCATGACTGGCGTGATCTATTTTTGCTTTATTTATTTGCTAAAAGTTCCGATGCCAACTTTTGCATTCACCTTTTAAAATCATAGGTCACGCCTGCCATGGATGCACTTGACGGAATTCTTTACGGACTGAGTGTCGCGTTTACCTTCAATAATTTGCTTGCGGCTTTAGTCGGAGCCCTTGCAGGGACCTTAATTGGCGTCTTGCCTGGTTTGGGGCCGACCGCTGGCATCGCCATGATTTTGCCGTTGAGCTATTCGCTTGACCCAACGAGTGGTCTGATTATGATGGCCGGCATGTTTTATGGCGCAATGTATGGCGGTTCAACCACCGCTATTTTAGTGAACATGCCTGGCGAATCCGCCTCTGTCATCACCTGCATCGATGGTTACAAACTCACCAAAAAAGGCCGGGCGGGCGCTGTCTTAACGATTGTGGCTGCTGGGTCGTTCGTCGGCGGAGTCATCTCCGTCATGGGCGTGATGCTGTTTGCGCCCGCATTAGCTGAGGTCGGCCTACTGTTTGGGCCAGCAGAATTTTTTGCGCTCACCGCAGGTGGTCTGCTGCTGTTTTCAAGAATCTCAGGTGGAACACTAGCTGCTGGTATTTTTCCAATGGCAATCGGCTTGATGCTCAGCACAGTCGGACAAGAAGCCGTGACGGGGCAAGACCGTTTTACCTTTGGCATAGCCGATTTAACGCTGGGCGTTGAACTCGTCGCGCTCGTCGTGGGGCTCTACGGTATTGCCGAGATCATGAGTGTGGTCGAAACTCTACAAAAGCAGGTTAAGCCCCTACCCGTCAAGCTGCGCGATATGTTTCCCTCACGGCAAGAGTGGAGTCGTTCAGCTGCACCCTTTGGACGCGGCACGATTTTAGGTTTTATCTTTGGCTTGCTACCGGGCCCATCTGCCACACTTGCCAGCTTTGCTGCCTATAGACTTGAAAAGGGCGTTTCAAAATACAAGCACGAGCTTGGCGAGGGTGCGATCGAAGGGGTCGCTGGACCCGAGACGGCCAATAACGCAGCCGCGACTTCCTCGATGGTGCCGCTGTTGGCTTTGGGGATTCCGTTTGGTCCGGTGACGGCCTTGATGCTAGCCGCCATGATGGTGCACGGTGTACAGCCGGGCCCCATGATGATGACGGCGCACCCTCAAGTGTTTTGGGGTGTGATCGCCTCGATGCTCGTGGGCAATGTCATGCTTGTCATTTTAAATGTGCCCTTGGTCAGCGTATGGGTCAGTTTGTTGCGCGTACCCAATCATATTTTCTTACCCATTATTTTGATGATGGCCTCAATCGGTTGCTATAGCGTACGCAATAGCATGCTTGACGTCGGGATGCTGCTGATCGTGGCATTGATTGGTTACACGCTGCGCAAGCTTGAGTTTCAATTAGCGCCGATGGTCGTGGGCCTGGTGCTCGGGCCTTTGATTGAAAAACATATGCGCGAAGGGCTTTTCATGAGTCTGGGTGAAATCTCAGTCTTCTACACCAGCCCGATTGCCATCGTCATCTGGACACTCGTGATCGTCGTACTGCTACTTGAACCTCTACGTCAACTTGCGGCACGGCTGCTAGGGATCAAAATTAAAAAAATTATTCCTGAGAGCTCTGAATAACCCGATCGCACTCAGGATTTTTAATTTGTTCTGCTATTTATTTGATGGCTGTTCGTGTCGCTGACGGACAATTTGAAGCTTATATCGACGTTCAGGAAAATAACTCACTGACACCTCCGCTAACAGATCGCTCGCGCCATAAAAAGTAGTCGTCACGCGCAAGACTGGTGAGTCGACTAGTACACTCAAGCGCGAGGCTATGTTCGGGTCGGCTCGCTGCGCCTCAATACCTTGCTCAATACGCGTATAAGAAACAGCGTAGTACTTTTCGATTAAGTTATATACAGTCGAGGCACCCTCGAGTCGTGTTTGAATACCCTCAAAATCTGGTGCTACAAATACCTCTGTATAACAAAACGGCTCAAGCGCGTCTTTGCGCCACCGCAAAAATGTAATCCGCAACCGCTTGCTACCTTTTGAACAGTTCAAAATCAAGGCAAGCGCGTCATCGACCAAAATGTATTCGCTCGCAAGTAACACGCTACGTGTATCTTTCACGTACAGCAAAATATCATCCGCTGTAGATGCAATATTCACAAACATTTTTTCGGGATATTGCGAGATCAAGACAGAGCGTGCGCCTTGCTTCCGATGGATATAGCCGCTGGCTTGCAGCCGACGTAACGCCTCTCGCAAGGTCGTACGCGACACGTCAAAACGCTTAGTCAACTCCATTTCCGATGGAAGCAGGTCCCCAAGCTTCCATTTGTTAGCTTGGATCTCTTGAACCATTGTTGCAGTGATATGTTCAACTACGGATCGCTTGGTCCTCTCGTTACGGGAATCAAGTCGCGGTACGCGAGTCACGATAGGGCCGCCTTACTTTTACTACGACTCACGCTGCTGATCTCTTGCAGCGTAGCGAGCTGCCAACGCAAGTGTTCGATGCGCCGAAGGCAGCATCGCATAATCGATCATCGCGCCGTTATAACTCACAGCACCATCGCCGCTTGATTCAGCGCGCGACATCGCATCGATCAGACCTTGCGCATAGCTAATTTCATCTTTAGAAGGTCGAAAAATTTGATTAGCGAGCTTCACGTGGCTTGGGTGAATCAAGGCAACGCCCGAAAACCCTAATTGCTTAGCACGACGGATCAATCTCTCAACAAATTCAAGATCATCAAGCCGCGTTCCTAAGATTGCCCCAACAGGAAAATCGGCACCCGCCGCGCGACTCGCCAAAATAGTGCGTGACTGCAAGAATAATTGTTCTTCACCCGTCAAGCTTGGTTCAAAGCCAAATGCGCGTGCAACATCGCCCGACACCGGGCCCGAAACAGCGGTGATTAACCCGGTGACCCGCTTGCTTGCAAGTGCAATATCATGCGCCGCCCACATACCTCTTGCCGTCTCGGGTAAAGGAATGATGCCAACTGAGTGCGTAGATATTCTGGCTGTTAATTCAGCGGCGGTTAAGAGCCGATCTAACTGCTCGATGTCAGATGCCGCATCTGTTTTTGGCAGCATGACCCCCGCTAGCCCTGGACGCACAATCGCTGCGAGGTCACGATCACAACCTGCGTCAAGCGCATTGACACGTACCGTCACTGCGATACCCAACACACTCAGCAAATCAATTGCCTCACCAATGACATTTCGTGCCAACTCTTTTTTGTCTGGTGAAACAGAATCCTCTAAATCAAGGATGACGCCGTCAACCGAAGTCAGCGCTGTTTTTTTCGCCCAGTCGAGACGATGCGCTGGCAAAAATAACAAAGAACGCAAGGGCCAGTAAGATTTGGCAAGAGGTTCGTTCACAATGAATCCTTAGATCGTTGGCGTTTGAACGCCGTTTTAGTACGACTTGGGCAAGCCTAATAAACGCTCGGCGATATAGGCCAGAATCAGATTCTGTGAAATCGGTGCAAGGCGCCACAAACGCGTCTCGCGAAAATAACGCTCGACATGAAACTCGCTGGCATAACCAAAGCCGCCATGCGTTTGTACCGCTCGATCCGCCGCCTCAAACGCTGCTCCACCCGCTAGGTAAAGTGCCATGTTCGCCTCGGCACCGCATGACTTGCCCGCGTCATACAAACTCGCCCCTTTAAGCGCCATCAGGTGTGCCGCCTCAAGCTTAGCCAGTGACTCGGCTAGGGGGAACTGTATAGACTGATTTTGGCCAATCATTCGGCCAAATACCTTTCTATTTTTGGCATATTCAGTCGCCCGATTAACGGCCGCACGTCCCAAGCCCACGGCTTCAAAAGCCACCAAAATACGCTCGGCATTTAAGCCATCTAGAAGGTACTGAAACCCTTTACCTTCCTCGCCGACTCGATCTGATTCGTGTACGCGCAGTTTGTCGTAAAACACTTCACACGAAGAGACGGAGTTGCGCGCCATTTTTTTAATTGGTCGAATAGTCACCGCAGATGGATCTAAATCGACCAAAAATAGAGTCATTCCTTCGCTAGGCCTAGCCACTTGATCTCTAGGTGTCGTTCGGGTCAATAGCAAGCACTTCTGTGACTCAAGCGCTTTACTTGTCCAAATCTTTTTTCCACTAATAATGTAGTGGTCTCCGTCGCGTACGGCCTTAGTAGTGATACTCGTTGTGTCGGTCCCTGCGTCTGGCTCGGTCACTCCAAAACAAACGTGCAAACTACCATCCACGATTTTAGGCAAATATTTTCGCTTCATTGCCTCGCTGCCGTATTTCACCACCGGAGTCATGCCAAAGACACTCAAATGCACTGCACTCGCAGCCCCAAGACCGCCACCACTCGCAGAAACCTCACCCAACATCAACGCAATTTCGAGTAGACCCAAACCCGACCCACCGAACTCCTGGGGGATGGCAGCTCCTAAAAAACCTGAATCAACAAACGCCTGATAGAACTCTGTCGGAAACTCGTGTTTTTCTTCTTTTTTAGCCCAGTACTGATCTGGAAAGCGACGCATCAGTTGACTCACCGACTCGGTGATCTCTCTCTGCGTATCCGTCAACTCGAACGAGATCGTCATGGTCGTTTCATCATCAAGCCCGCGCGCTCGATCACCGCAACAATCTCATTGCGCTGATTGAACCCAGTATGCTCAAAGTACACAATGCCAGCGTTCGGCCATTTCTTTGAAGGCCGTTTCGACAAGATGCGAGTCTCTGAGCGCAAAGTATCCCCAATCCGGACAGGATTAGGAAAACGCACTTTTTCAAATCCAAGGTTGCCCAATGTTGTACCCAACGATAGCTCGGTGACAGGCAGCCCAACGATCAACCCCAACGTAAAGACACTATTGACCAAGCGTTCACCAAACGGTGTGGTTTTTGCGAATTCAGCATCAAGATGCAAAGGCTGCGTATTGTGCGTCATCGTCGTGAAGAGGAGGTTATCAAGTTCAGTGACCGTGCGAGTGACTGGGTGTTTGTATACCTGTTCGGGTTCAAACTCTTCGTAATACAAGCCTGCCATTGCGGATTCCTTAACGGATATGAACAAATATTGATCGACAGAAGAATTTTATTTATATAAACTTGTCTAGTCAAGTTTGATTTTTAAATATTTTAGGTCTTGTTTCTATGGATTACGGTATCTCTGGGAAGCGCGCGCTTGTGATTGGGGGAAGCTCTGGCCTAGGACTTGCCATTTGCGAAGCGTTGGCCGCCGAAAAGGTCAATCTTGTACTCTTTGCGCGTGATGCCCAGCGGCTGACAAACGCCTCGTTACATTTGAGGCAACGCTTCAGCATTGAGGTTGAAACCGTAGCGGGGGACATCACCGAACCCACCCAAGTCAAAGCATTGGCCCATCGCCTAAAAGATTCTGGCGGCCTCGACATCTTAATTCTCAACACCGCGCGCCCGCCTAGTCCGATGCGTCAGTTTTTAGAGGAAACAGACGACTTCCGCTGGTCAGAGGCCTATCAGCAACAGTTGAGTGGCGCGCTTATTGTGCTCAGGTGCATTACGCCGCTCTTACTTGAAAGGCCGTCCAGTCGCATCGTCGCAATTACCTCGGCGACAGTGAAACAACCAATGCCATCCCATGCCATCTCGACGGTCTTTAGGGCTGGCGTACAAGCAGCCCTTAAACACTTAGCAAATGAGACCGCGAGCCGAGGTCTCACGGTCAACGCAGTTGCTCCAGCCAGCATTTTGACTGAGGGTCTCGCAAACCACCACAACCTCGCTGAGCGCGTTCAAGCCATTCCCGTCAAGCGCTTAGGCACTCCAGAAGAGCTTGCCGCCACGGTAGCCTTTTTGACGTCGCGCCAAGCCGGCTTCATCACGGGTCAAACCATACAAGTCGACGGAGGCATGACCTCTAGCTTGTTATAACTAGAAAGATTTTTCTACTATTTTGTTCAAGCAAGCCTTGCAAAACCATCCAGTCCTTAACTTGTTTATACATGTGCATCATTTTTCATCATTATGATTGATCCTAAACCTAAAGTTACGACGCCCGTCAGCCAGACAGGTCCGCTTTCAGGCTTCAGAGTAATTGACCTAACGGTCGCCCTCGCCGGCCCCTACTGCACACTACTGCTTGGTGGGATGGGTGCCGAGATCATAAAAATTGAGGCCCCTGGGGGCAGCGATATTTCTCGAAACAATCCTCCCTTTATTGGCAAGGAGGGATTGAACTATGGCAAACCTGGGCCAGATGATCTTTCAGTTTCTACCCTTGCCCGTCAACGTAATAAAAAAAGCGTGACACTTGATCTCAAAACTGAGCAAGGACGTAAAATTTTTTACGACCTGATCAAACATGCCGACGTGCTCGTCGAAAACTTTAGTGAAGGGACAACAGATCGCCTGGGTATCAGCTATGAAACACTGCGCAAAATTCATCCTCGATTGATTTATGCATCCATTAGCGCTTTTGGGGTCAACGACCCAAACCTCAGCATCAAAGGGATGGATATTATTGTTCAAGCGCTAAGCGGCGTCATGGAAATCAACGGCTTTGCCGACGGCCCACCCTGTCGGGTCGGGCTGCCCATTGCGGATCTCACTGCACCACATTACGCACTCAGCGGCATACTTGCCGCCTTACTTCATCGTAGCAAAACAGGATTAGGACAACAGGTCAAAGTTAATATGCTGGATAGTTTAGCGGCATTGCTAGCGGTCGAGCACGTTGATCTTAGCTACGCGCCTGGTACCCCGCCTCGCTCGGGCAACCATCATGACCGACTCACTCCGTTTGGCGTTTACCGCAGCCGAGACGGTTATGTCGCCATCGCGGCGTCTATCGATATTTGGGCGCACAGTTTGTTTCGCACAATGGGACGCCCCGAGTTGGTAACCGACGCGCGTTCTGCGACTCGTAGTGCGCGCGCGGTGCACGCGAATGAAATCAACCAATGGGTCGAAGAATGGAGCGGCACCCTCAATACAGCTGAAATTGTGCAACAGTTGACCGCATGCTCAGTCGCTGCGGTTCCCGTCAAAACACCGCACGAGGTACTGAGCGATCCGGCCATGCACGGACGAGGTGCAATTGTTCCTTTACTGCACCCTATTATTCCAAGCTCTGTCACGACCGTGGCCCCTGGTTTGCCGATTCATTTCTCAGCTTGCCAAGCAGGCTATGACCGTTATGCTGAAGCACTTGGGCAAAGTAACAATGAAATCTACACTGAATTACTACAGTTGACTCCCGAAGCAATCACAATACTTAAAGAACAATCCATCATTTGACCTGAGACGCTCACCCATCATGAAGAACCTGTTTGATCCAATACGTTTTCGTAATGGCATCTTCGCTCCGAATCGCATCGCCCTTGCCGCGTTAACGAACTCACAAAGTCATGCGGATGGCACGCTCAGCGACGAAGAGCTGCATTGGCTTAACCTTCGCACCGAAGGCGGTTTTGGCATTATTACAACTTGTGCTGCACACGTTTCAAAGCTTGGACAAGGCTGGCCAGGCGCTTTAGGCGTCTGCTCCGATCAGCAAATCAACGGCCTGACTAGATTATCCAATGACACGCACGAACGTGGTGGTCTACTTCTTGCACAAATCTTTCATGGTGGACTACGGGCTGACAAAAGTGTTTGCGGCGGTCGTCCAATTAGCTCAAGCGACGGTGGCCCAGATGGCGCACGAGCTGCCTCTGAACAAGACATACTAGAGGTCATCGAAGATTTTGCACGCGCAGCCGAGCGCGCTTATGCAGCCAAAATGGATGGTATAGAAATCCACGGCGCACATGGCTATTTGTTTACCCAGTTTCTCAGCGCCACCGAAAATCATCGCGTAGATCAATGGGGGGGGTCATACGAAAATCGCGCGCGCTTGCTGCGGTTAGTTGTACGAGCCGTTCGAAGCCGCGTACCCGCCAACTTTATAGTCGGCGTCAGAATTTCACCAGAAGACGGCGGCAACGCGCGCGGAATCGATCTCGAT
>Ga0114974_10003279_pt1 | contig 12270 bp, 10 predicted proteins | sample S_130206_EF_Meta_FD_87318 | JGI IMG/M metagenome (GOLD analysis project Ga0114974, IMG submission 87318) | Freshwater microbial communities from Lake Simoncouche, Canada to study carbon cycling - S_130206_EF_MetaG | ecosystem: Environmental > Aquatic > Freshwater > Lake | place: Lake...
AAAAAAAAAAAAAAGAAAAAAAAAAAAAAAAAAAAAAAAATGCGGGGGGGGTGGGAGGTAAAAGAAAAAAAAAACGATCATGGAAAAAAGTGGAAGGAGGTTGAATTTGATGAAGATGAGAAAAAAAAAATACAGGAATACACAGTAAATTATCCAACTAAGAATGCAGTTGAAATTCGTGAAGCATTATTTCCAGATTTAACAGACCCAAAAATTATAAATAATGCAACATACAAAATACGAAATATTGCATTTAAATGGACTGGAGCTTAAATAATTCTTCTTGATTTTACATTTTATCTTCCTCTATAAAATGTGAATTTTAAATGAGGAAATGTGTAAACTAATTTATTCCAGGTTCATATCGTTCTTCTTTTTTTATAACTTTGATTACTTGTTCTACACTTGTAAAAGTTCCCGTGTCTTTATGTTTAGCATATTTGTTGACATATTTTTTATTTATTTTTTCTTGAAGAATGGGTAAGTATTTCATCTCAAATTTTGGTGATGTGAATGAATGGTTATCATAAATAACTATTGGTTTCCTTGGCGTTAAATAAAAAATTTTCATGTTCTCATATAACGTGTCGTATTCTGTTGAATTGTAATCATCCTCATCCTCATCCTCATCGCTATCACATATTCCACGGTCTAACTCGCAAAAATATCCGCGCATAGTGGGGAACTCGTAATACGATATTCCATTATTATGATGTATTTCTAAATAAATGCGAATGTAAAAATCACAACCCATTATAATATATTTTATATTTTATAATTGCATTTTTATTTTACATATAACACGTGTTCGCGGTATTATTCAATAATTTTTTATGATTAGGTGTTTCGTGTTGATTTCCTCGCCTATTCTTCCCGCGTATAATTTAAACTTGTATTGTTTACTATACTCGCCCACAATATACCCCGCATATAACTCCTCTATAAATTTGGTCTTCCCTATTATCATCAAACACTTGTTTTTCGTCGCCTTGAACAAGTCCGCCAACTGTTTTTGCTCCTCTTTCCCAAACGTGCAGTAGCCATAGTCCGTGAACTCGCTGTCATACGGCGGGTCCAAAAACATGAAATTGCTTTCGTCATTGTATTTATTAAATGTTTCTGCAAACCCGCACTGCAAAATCGTTGTCCGTTTTAATAAATTCTCGTATTCTGGGTCTTTTAGCGCATCATAATTAATCGTCTTGTACTTGCCAAATGGAATGTTGAACTTCCCCGATTTGTTATACCTCAGCATCCCTCTGAAACACGTCTTGCGCTGGTAGTAAAACCGCTTTGCGTTGTCCAGTCTATCGTTTATCGGCATGGTATCCCTCACCTTGTAATACGTCTCTTCGTCATTTGGATTATTTTGCATGAAGTCGTAAATATCTTGAGACCGGCCTTCACCTATGCTTGCGTAAAAGTCCACCAGTTCGGTGTGCACATCCGCGATGATCGCCTGGTCCGGACATAAATGGAAGAATAATGCACCGCCGCCAATAAATGGCTCTATATATGTAGTGTAAGATGCGGGCAAATGGTGCTCAAACTGCTTGATTTCGTCGCCTTTGCCGCCACTCCATTTAATCAGGGGCTTTAGGTGAATTATTTTTTTTGTGATTGGAGCGGTTATCACCATGTTTTCATCTTCTGATGCATTTGTCGCAACGATGTCTAATGCAGTTTGTTCGCGCTCTTTAATCAGCTGCACCAGTTGCGCCTTATTTTTTGAACTGCATTTCACTATATTTAGCGCGGCACATTTTTCTAATAATTCAGCCTTGGACATTTGGTCTGTTAACTTGAGGTTATTCATTGTTATTATTTATATTATTGTTATTATTTAATGGCGGTTATTGTCTAATATTATAATCAATTTTAATATATTGTATTGTATTACAATCTAAATATTATTTTATATACATTATATATTAGCAATGGAACCAATTACTAAAGACAACGATGACCCCTCACACATCTGGACCAAGGAAGAAATTATTGAATGCGGAGTTTGTGATAGCAATGATGATGAAGAACCCGACTTTGAACGCGATGAAGTGAATGATATCATCTCTGTTGGCGGGCAAGATGAATACGATGCGGACCCAGATGTATTGACCAATGACACAAATGATTTTGAAGACGGTAATATTTCTTCTATCATTCATGAAATAAAGGAAGAAAACAATGAACTTGCAATAGAGCCTACAGTAGAACTTGTAATAGAGCCTACAGTAGAACTTGTAATAGAGCCTACAGTAGAACTTGTAATAGAGCCTGTAATAGAGCCTACAGTAGAACTTGTAATAGAGCCTTTAATAGAGCCTTTAATAGAGCCTTTAATAGAGCCTTTAATAGAGCCTTTAATAGAGCCTTTAATAGAGCCTGTAATAGAGCCTTTAATAGAGCCTGTGTTAGAGCCTTTAATAGAGCCTGTGTTAGAGCCTGAGAGTGACATTAGTCTACCTTTAAATATTGAAAAAAAGGAAGAAAAAGAAGAAGACGAAGAAAAAGGCGAACCTGTTATTAACGCGGTGATTGGAAATTTGGCGTTAGATGAGAGCATCATTGAGGAGAGCTCGCCCAAAAATCTTAATGTTGATGAGAATAATTTACCTTTCATTGACTTAGAAAAGGAAGAAAAACAAGACTTAAAAGAAGACCCAATTGTTCAAGATATTACTGATAACCTTGTGGTAGAGCCTTTACCACATGTGGACAATATTTTACCTATCATTGACTTAGAAAAAGAAGAAAAAGATGACCCAGCAGAAAATGAATTAATAGAAGAGAGGGGGAGCTTATCAAGACGTGACATCGCCACATTTGAAGCGCCATCTGCGAAAAAGTTTAAATGGAAGGCCTGGTTTCAATCCTTGTGGTTTTGGACATAATTTATTTGCCGTAGTTGCGCTTTTTATGCCTTCGCGTTTTCTTATGCATAGATTTGGATTTGAACTTATTTGATTTATTCCTATTATTAACCTTATATGTTTTCTTCCTTTTATTAGTAAACGGTCTGTTATTCTGAAACGCATGTGCTTGCATGTGCATCAGTGTTGTCTTAAGCCCCTGATGTGATTGATGCGATTGATGCGATTGATGCGATTGATGTTCTTGTTTCTTCATATGTAGTTCAATCCATTCAATAAACGCATCCACTGTTCTCGCCTTGTTCAAATGCTTGCCCTCCTCAAACTCTTCCTTTAGTTGTCCTTTTTTGCAAATCATTCTCATCGTCGGAAACCCTCTTATATTTTGAATGTGTTTAATACCCGCGCCCAATGCGTCGCTGTTCACGTCCGCAATGACTATATTATTATTATGCTTGTATTTGCCAGACAATGTGTGCTTCAGCTTCGCCCATTCCGGACGCGTTGCTTCGCATGGTCCGCACCCATCCATATATATTAGCACAAACACACATTTTCCCTCGCCCACATATTTGTCCAACAAGGCAGAATTACCCGCAGCTTTACTAATATGCAAGAATATCATTATATATTATTTCATATATTTTTATCTTTGCAAAATAATAATCGCAACGCCCCTGCATTTATTTTATACCTATTATTATATGGATACCCATAAAATAATACAGCTAGTCGTATTTTTAATCATATTTTTATCCGGCCTCGTTTTTTACGCAAAATACGGCTCCAACACCGTCGTAGAAGGGTTTGACGCTAAATCTTTAACCGGTGGTCCCCGATGCCCCAACATTCTTATCCAAAAAGGCGCAAAATATTATCTATATAACTCCAATGTCACACAAGTGCCCGGCGTGAACCCCATCGCATTCAACAATTTAGAAGAATATGTGGAATTCCTGGAATGGCAACGCGCCGCAGGTATTCGCTGCCCCGTTTTATACGTTCAAAACACGTATGACGTTCAGGGCGAACGCGTCTACAAAATTAGACCCAGTGTGACCGACCTCCAGGGCGGACTTCCCCCCAGCATCGCCAATGCCACTAATCCCACACTCCTCGTTGACTCTAATCGCAACGACCCCCCATACAACCGAGACCAATACCCCAGCCACGACCAGACCTCATATTATGTAGGCACGACAACCCCTTTAGACGTAACCCTAGATGAAAATATGTTGCATAACCAAAAGGGTCCGAGCGATAACCCAATGGCCCCAAACTGGGGCGGGGCGGACTACACCGAACAACTCGTTGATGCCGGCTATTACAAAAATAATGAAGTAAACATGCGCACATAAACTATTGTGTTTTACGCTTTGGATGCCTCGTCATTGTATTTCATGACGTCCGCGAGCGCATCCTTCGCTTGCTTTAAGCTGACGATGGATGTAATTGTGGATTGTGTCGCACCGTTGTTGATTAAAGCAATAACTTGGTTTAACATTTGTATATTTAACAGCTCTTCCGCTTGGAGAATAATTTGTTCATAATTTTTGTAATACTTGGGTATTAAAAATATGTCTTTTTCTTTTTGAACCATTGTTTTAATTTTTTCTACTGCCTGGATTGAGCTTACACCAGAACCTGTCATTTGAGTTGAAAACCCTTCTATAGTATTGTCTTCCGTGTTCGGCGTAAGATATGATATTATCAAATATGCTAAAATAATAAAAGTCAAAATTGCAGAAATCGTAAATGAGTTGTCCATTTATATTTTAACTATATTTATTTATTCTGTAGATAACTTATCGCGCACTTGTCGCAAGCTTGTCGCGCACTTGTCGCAAGCTTGTCGCGCGCTTACACTAAGTATTTCAGCACATTATCAATGCACGCCTTGCTAATCTTGCGCGTTTGCCCCGCCGGTGTTGTATAAGTAAGGTTTTTTAAACAAGCGCCATCCTTCTTAATGCTCTCTATCAAATTCGGCAAGGTTTTAAACTCAGCCAATATTGCCAGCGCAGTAACTGAACTGATGCTCGGGATTTGACAGAGCATTATCTCGCCAATATTGCCAGGGGTCACGTTCTCTTTTTTCACCTTTTTAATCACCGCGCAATAATCTTTCTCTAAATGTTGCCCCTCCACATGCTCCACGTCTGCATTCGTTGAGACTACTACGTTTTCTTCCTTTTGGTCTATTTGTTCTGTTGTTTCTAATAAAGGAAGAAGAGTGGATGAAGAAGATTGTGCTGCAGGTACGCTAACAGTGGGTTCCACATATTTGTAATAGGGCGCTTTATGCTCGCGCAACCCTTTTGCGATTTTATACGCAGCATTGCAAATAATTAACGCACTTTCGTCTAAAGACCCGCTGCGCCACAATGAAAACCCTTTGAAATAATTTACGGATACCATCGCCGAATATAGCATCATCTTGTCGCTCTGGCCTTTGAACATATTCATTCGCTCCATGGAGCCCTCTACTAAATAGACAATGTTGTGATTATGGTGCGGCAACCCGTTTAAACGATAGGATTGCTCCTCGTATCGGCCGTCCTTAATGCTTGCGCTTAAGTCTCGTAAAGACTTGCGCTCAATAATCACCAAGTCCGTCGGGTTAGAAGGGTCCGCATTGTTGCAAAGAATGATGTCGCCGATCGGGAGCGGTTCAGTCACGATTTGTAAATCTTTGAAGCAGGGCATGGACCCTAATAAAAAAGTGCATGATTTAATCAGGTCGGCCTCTCGAATATCAATCTTTAACAACATATTTATAACCTTAGTATGATGTCATTAACCCCTTTTACAATATAATTAATTAATTGCAATTATATTGCGCATATTTCGCATTTTCCTAAATCCTATGTATAAAAATATTATCTTGCATTTGTCGCTTAACCAAGTGTCGCGCGGTATCCAGTTCTTTGCGTTTGGATAACGCTAGAAATCACACAAACTTTGGACTGTTGCTTTACAACTCTAGCTAGATTGTGTTTTAACCCGAGCACGCGACTGAACCCAGAAATATTTGCCATCCCCGCCTTTTTCATTCCACCGCACACATTTGTTCTACCAATTATCTTAGCATTATTTCTTGCTCGACCAGTCATTAAAACCATATTATATAATCTAAAAATATTATATTTTTAAATATCGGCGAATTATTTGAATTATTTGAATTATCTAAATATAAATATATATTATTTGCAAACGACTTAAAGACATCACGCTATTTATTAATATTAACGCAGTTATAAAATTATTAATGAGCGACTACAAATTATTACACGACGACGACATCATCAAATGCGGCGATGGACTTTTATGGAACCCATATAACCCCCTTAATGTACAGATTTCATTGAGCGACGTTCAATGCATTCTTTCTAAATATGGCCTCCCACCTATCGTCAACAACTTTGAACTCTATCGCCGCGCCTTCGTTCACCGGTCCTACACGAAACGCCCCCAATACGAAAATGCCGCGCAAAACATCACCATCGTACCAAAACCCGACAACTGCCTCCCTCTAAGCACCAAGTCCAACGAACGGCTTGAATTTTTAGGCGACGGCGTCCTTGAATTGGGCGCAAAATACTTCCTCTATCGCAACTTTCCTAAAGAAGACGAAGGCTTCATGACCGACAAAAAAATCGCCATGGTAAAGAATGAAGCCATCGGCAAAATCGTCATGGAAATGGGCATGCACAAGTGGATTGTCATGTCGCGCAACGCAGAGGAAAAAGGCCTGCGCAATAATATCAAGAAACTCGGCTGCCTGTTTGAAGCCTTTGTCGGTGCCATTTTTTTAGACTACAACAAAATTAATGTACAGGATGAAGAGAAATGGTTTGAAAATATCTTTATCACCGGTCCCGGCTGGCAATTCGCTCAAAAATTTCTTGAAAACATATTTGAAAAACACGTAGACCGCATTGCTCTCGTAATGAACAACGACAATTACAAAAATCAGCTGCAAGTAGCCATTCAAAAAGAATTCAAAGTAACACCCGATTATTTAGAAATAAACCACGACAATGAAGATGGATACCATATGGGCGTATATTTGTGTTTAGGACAAGCCATTCATAGCGTGAACCACTCGCACTCTATTCACATCAATGTGCTGAAAACATTCGCCGCTGTGCAAGAACATGTACAGACACATGGTAAGATATTGCTGTTTTTAGGCGAGGGCAAACATAAAATCAAGAAGAAGGCCGAGCAAATCGCGTGCGAAGAAACGCTCGTTGTTCTCAAAAAATACGACAACATCAAACCATAAGCAACATCTCAGTCTTACACATTAATCATAATTATTATTTATTTATGATTTATTCATTATTCAAATGCTTTTTTATCAAATACTTTTTCTGTCAAATGCTTTTTATCAAATGCTTTATTTTGCTTGGTTCTATGATTAGTGTTTATTTTTACAGTTTTATATATTGAAAATATATAGCAATGAATTATTTGGATTTGTTAGACAATAAACCTGTCGCCCTACCCAAAAAAACCGTCAATGTAAAACTACCCCCTCAAAATATCGCATCCAAATTGGCTTCTAATCCAAATCCAGATGCAGAAAAAGCGTTGTCCGTTAAAATTGTAGACACCCGCGCCGAAAATCAAGACACCGTGGACCGCGACCAACTTCAAACACTATTTCTACGTAATAACATCTCTAAAGTTTTACCTATTGATATGAGCAAACCTCCACCCTCTCCTATAGAACCTCCTCCCGTCGTTGTTGCCGCCCCTAAAGCCGTGAAACTACCCAAAAAATTATCCATCATACCAGAAGCCGAGAAAGAAACCGACCTTAGACCTACTGTAGAACCCGGTGCAGCAACAGGCGCTAAAGAACCTGACGCTAAAGAACCTGGCGCTAAAGAACCTGGCGCTAAAGAACCTGACGCTAAAGAACCTGGCGCTAATGCAGCCGCCGATGAATTGGTGCCCTCCAAAAAACGCGCACTTAAACAAAAACCGGTTGCAACTGTAGACCGCGACGACTTTGAGTTTGATCCATCGATGAAAATCGGCAATGCTACCTTACGCAAACGCCTAAAACCCGATAGACCGCCCATCAACCTTCGAGTTTCCAACTATTACATGAACAACCGCGAGGTTTTTGTAAATTTCATCAATAAACTGTTTAACCCATACAAAATCGCACTTTTAGACGACACCAGCAACATCACCTGCGAAAATATCGGCAAAAGCAGCGGCGACTTTGACCTACTCACCCATCAAAAGCTGGTTCGCGATTATTTGAACTTGTACACCCCTTATAGAGGTCTCCTTTTATTCCATGGTCTCGGATCCGGCAAAACATGCACATCCATCGCCATCGCCGAAGGCATGAAAACCATGCGCGATGTCATCGTTATGACCCCCGCCTCTTTACGCACCAATTATATGGAAGAACTCAAAAAATGCGGTGACTACCTATACCGGCGACAACAATTCTGGGAATGGGTCCCTACCGCCGGACAACCCGACGTTGAACACACGCTACATAAAGTTCTCACCTTGCCGCTTGAAAATATACGCACCAATGGCGGCGCATGGCTCGTGAACGCATCCAAACCCAGCAATTTTGAAACCCTCTCCAACAATCAACAGAAATCGCTCAACGCGCAAATCAACCTCATGATATCACAAAAATACCAATTCATCAACTATAACGGCCTTAACCGGCGCATCGTTGAAGCGCTCACTAAAAACCATACGCATAACATGTTTGATAACAAAGTCGTCATCATTGATGAAGCGCATAATTTCATCAGCCGGATTGTCACAAAACTCAACATGATGTATGCCAACAAAGAGAACGCGCAAGGCGTCAATGTCAGCGAACCTACTCCAGAGCACTTCCTCTTCCATAAACCGTCGTCTAAAGCCGCCGGCGCAAAAACGCGCAATGAAAGCGAACCCAAACCAAGATATAAATATACATCCATCTCTTTATACGATTACTTACTTAACGCCAAAAATGCCAAAATCGTCCTACTCACCGGCACACCCATTATCAACTACCCCAATGAAATCGCCATCTTATACAACATCTTGCGCGGATACATCAAAACCTTCTCCATGCCTATTCGCATTGAAACCGACCGACCCATCAATCAAGACACACTTCAACGCATCTTCACCGATGAACGCATTTTAGACACGATTGATTATACCACCCGCAAAGGCACCAAAGAAAAACAACTCGTTATCACGCGCAACCCGTTTGGTTTTTCTAACACCATCTATGAAAACGGCGATTACGGCGGCGTAAATAACACGCCCATACCCGTTGGGTCCAGACAAGGAATTATTGTTCCCGGCCAAGTCACCGACACACAATTCATTGAAGATATTCAACGCACATTGAAACGACATAATGTAGAATTTAACTTGCACGATGTTAAGGTGTCGTATCATAAAGCGCTGCCAGATAAATCATACGAGTTCGCAGAAACCTTTATGGACGCAAACTTTGAAATTGACGTGCATAAAATGGATAAATTCAGTCGACGCATTATTGGATTAACATCATACTTTAGAAGCGCACAAGAAGAGCTGATGCCACGATACAATGACAAATTTGAACCAGTGTATGTGGAGATGAGCGATTACCAGTTTGACGTATACGAAAATGTGCGCGAAAAAGAGCGCGAAAAAGAAGAAAAATCCATTAAATCGCTCGTCAAAAAGAAACATGCCGACGATAAAATTATCCAATCCAGCACTTTTAAAATATTCTCAAGAATGACGTGCAATTTTGCAATGCCAACGCCTCCTGGTAGACCACTCCCTGGAGTAATACGAGCTGTAATTGGGGCAAAAATATTTGCGCCAAAGGGTAATGCGGCGGCTCAGGCTCAAGCTGAGGCGGCTTTAGATGATTTAGAGGAAGAACCTGCCGCACAAGCAAAAAAAGCGCCTACTCGGGCAAATGTATTAGATAAAGAAGATAAAGCCTTAGCAAAAGAAGCAAAAGCAGCCGCAGCAGCTCAGGCCAAACAAGAAAAAGCTGCAGCAGTAGCACAAGCAAAGGAAGAAAAAGCTGCAGCGAAAGCTGTAGAAAAGGAGGAGAAAGCACAAGAGAAAGCCGCAGCTAAAGCGGATGCGAAGGCAACAGTGGCATCAAGAAAAACCAAAAAGAAATCGCCGACACCTCCTTCAATTAAAGAGAGCGCTATCCAAAAACCCAAGTCTAAAACAAGAAAATTACGTATTGTAGATAATGTAGAAGATGACGTAAAGGCATTGGAGAAAGATGTCGCAGAGCTTGGAGAACAGCTAGGAGGCGCAAAGGAAGGAGCCGCGGCGAGAGAACCCGGTGCTGGCGCTGGCGCTGGCGCTGGCGCTGAAGACGCATATACCGCATTTTTTGAAAAAATCGCGCAACAACAGTTCAACAATGAAGACGACATGGAGAATGATGACGACGAAGACAACGACGCAAATATGTTGCTTCTTGAAAAATCCGTCCGCAGAGAATACGAAGAAAGCGTGGAACGCGCCTTAAACACATTGCGCGAACGTAAAGACCTCTACCTCTCTTTAAACGGCCTACAAATGTACAGCCCCAAATTTTTACGCATGATTGAAACCATTAATGACCCGGATAAACTCGGACTTCACCTCGTATACAGCCAGTTCCGCACGCTAGAAGGGATCGGCATCTTTGCGATTGCATTGGAAGCCAACGGGTTCGCGCGGTTCAAAATCAAACGCCAGTCGCTCACCTGGTCCATTGATATGACCGACGAAGATTGGTCGAAAGAACATTACGCATTGTATACCGGGACAGAAGACACCGAGGAGAAAGAAATTATTCGCAACATCTACAACGGCGACTGGGATAAAGTACCCGACACCATCGCGAGCGTACTGCGCCAAAAAAATCGCAACAACAACCTCGGCGAAATCATCAAAGTATTCATGATTACCGCATCCGGGTCCGAAGGTATCAACTTGCGCAACACCCGACATGTGCATATCATGGAACCTTACTGGAACCCCGTGCGCGCAGAGCAGGTCATCGGGCGCGCACGCCGTATCTGCAGTCATCAAGGTCTTCCTTTGGAACTACAGACCGTGGAAGTATTCCTGTATTTGATGAAGTTTTCAGAGTCGCAACTCACGAGAGCGTCTAGATCATTAAAGCTGAATGATGTGAGCCGGATGGATGCACGTGTGGTGTTCACTACCGAGCAAACACTATATGAAATCAGCATGCACAAGAAAAGCATCAGCGACCTAATTGTTCGGTCCATCAAAGAGACGTCCATCGATTGCGCCATCCATGTAAAGGGCAATTCCAAGGAGAATATTCAATGCATTAATTTCGGCAATCCAAACGATAAAGAAGTCACCTATTATCCCAACATTGAACACGACGCCGACATTGCGCATAGCGAACAAACCAATGTGGCCGCAAAACAGCAGCTGGGGCAAACGCAAACTTTATGGAGGTCTCGCATAGTTGGTATCAATGGTACAAAATATGTTCAAAAATTTGGCTCAAACGAAATTTACGACTATGCCAGCTACATTGCAACACTAGAGAACCAAAAACTGGAGACACCCAAGTTAGGCATTGCACCAATTTTAGTAGGCCATCTTGCTGAAAAGAAGGGCAAAACCATGTTTATCAAAATCGGCGAACCGGTTTAGAGTTGTTTTTAATATGTTACTAAATCAATTACTACCGGATAATGGTCAGAGTTATATTTACCACAATATTCTGTGTATCCGTGATAAAAGAACGCATTAACCACATTGTGTTGTATTGCTTCAGTGACTAAAATGTGGTCAATCATTGAATAATCTTTGCTAGATTGTGTGTTGCAATTATTATCAGAGTCATACCAATCACTATAGCGCTCTCTTTGCGCGACATTTTCCGCAATGCTAACTAATTGATATTTTCCAGCATACTCGCCAAAGCTACCCTTTAAAATATTTAGAACTTGAGAGGTTGGTTTATTACTATTTACATCTAACACTGCGCCATCAAAATCATTAAAATCACCCATCATAATTATTTCATAATCCCGTGAAATATAACTAGTAATAATTGATTGCAACACAGTTGCTTGGCCTTCTCTCTGTGCACATCTCGCAGGGTCAGTTGGTATTGCGATTAAATGCGCAGAAATTAGAGCAACATCCATATCATTGAATTTAAACTCAGTTATATAATGTTTACTTACACCCGTTGAACCAGTGCCGGTATATCCACAATTAGAACCATAAATTGGATAATTATATTTTGCTTCACTTCTATACAGAGAAATTATTGGGTCAACTCGCGTTAACATGCCTACATTTTGACCCGTGCTAGTGTCAGTGCCTTTTTTTAAGTTCGGAATGTAAGAATTATCTAATT
>Ga0114974_10003281_pt1 | contig 12263 bp, 5 predicted proteins | sample S_130206_EF_Meta_FD_87318 | JGI IMG/M metagenome (GOLD analysis project Ga0114974, IMG submission 87318) | Freshwater microbial communities from Lake Simoncouche, Canada to study carbon cycling - S_130206_EF_MetaG | ecosystem: Environmental > Aquatic > Freshwater > Lake | place: Lake...
GGATTGAAAACACTTTGTTATTACGTTAGAACAAGAGCTATCTCAACAGGGGCAAAACACTTGGCTATGGACGTATCAAAAATTAACAAACCAAAAGCAACTCCTGAACCACCAAAGGTTGATTACAGTTATATGAATCTACCTGACAAACCTGAAAATAGTGAATTTGATTGTTTTGGATGTTCTTCTTAAAAAAATCCGATGTGTTATCCCGAGCTAGGTCGGGATTTTTAATTTCATACTATTTATGAAATATGGGTAATGGTGTAACATACGGTATTAATTTTCCTTTTGGTGATTCCTTAACTGGAAAATATCTTAACTTATCTGAAACTCCTAGTGATGAGATTAAAAATAATTTAATACATTTATTATTAACTCGAAAGGGTAGTAGATATTTTTTACCTGATTTTGGTACAAGATTGTATGAGTATATTTTTGAACCATTAGATGGACCAACATTTAATGATATTGAAACTGAAATAAAGGATTCTGTCGAGACATATATACCAAACTTATTGGTTACATCAATAAGTGTTACCGCTCTATCATCTGAAGAAGCAGGTGCGTATGTTACTACAGAAGGAAATGTTGTTAACACACAATTAACTATATCAGGATTGGCAACTAAAGAATATACTGCTAAAGTAAGAATTGACTATCAAATAACAAATGATGTCTTTAACTCAAGTAGTTTTGTAATAATTAATATATAAAATGGCAAACAAACAAATATCATACACAACAAGGGACTTTCAAAATATAAGACAAGAGTTAGTAAATTTTGTTAAAGCGTATTACCCTGAGTTAGTTCAAAATGTTAATGACGCTGCGGTTTTCTCAGTGTTTTTAGACCTTAACGCAGCAGTTACAGATAATTTACATTATCATATTGATAGAGGTATTCAAGAAACTGTATTACAATACGCTCAACAGAGTTCGTCAATATATAACATTGCAAGAACATATGGACTTAAAATTCCTGGTCAAAGACCGTCAGTTGCTTTAGTTGATTTTTCAATTGTAGTTCCTGCTGATGGGGATAAAGAAAATATTAAATATTGTGGAATATTAAGACGAGGTTCACAAGTATATGGAGCAGGACAAGTTTTTGAAACTGCTGGTGACATAGATTTCTCAAAGGAAACAAATAGTGAAGGTTTTAGAAATAGAACTAAAACACCTATTCAAAATGTGAACGGGATAACAATAAACTATAGAATTACTAAAAGAGAACCAGTAGTTAATGGTATTACTAAAGTTTTTAGAAAGACTATTACTACCTCTGAGTCAAGACCATTTTTAGAATTGTTTTTACCTGAGAAAAATGTTTTAGGGGTTACAAGTGTTTTATTAAAAGATGGACTAAACTACAATAATGTTCCGTCTGTTGAAGAATTTTTAGGTCTAAACAATAGATGGTATGAGGTTGATGCGTTGGCACAAGATAGGATATTTGTTGAAGACCCAACAGGTTCACAGAGCGCTGCTGGAAAAAAAGTTGGTAAGTATCTTCAAACGAGTGATAAGTTTATAACTGAATATACTCCACAAGGATTTTTAAAAATAACATTTGGTGGCGGAAGTCAATCTACGGATGAACTATTAAGAGAGTTTGCTAGAAATGGAACACCTTTAGATTTATCTAAATATTCAAATAATTTATCATTAGGTTCAACAATTACTCCAAATACGACACTGTTTGTTCAATATAGAATTGGTGGTGGATTGGGAACTAATTTAGGCACAAGTGTTATCAACCAAATAGGTACGATAAATTTTGCGGTTAATGGACCGAATCCATCAATCAATAGTTCAGTTATTAATAGTATGTCTTGTACTAATGTTACTGCGGCTATTGGTGGGGCTAACGTTCCAACTGTTGAAGAAGTTAGAAACTTAATTGGGTTTAACTTTTCTTCTCAAAACAGGGCGGTAACAATTAATGATTATAATGCAGTTTTAAGAAAAATGCCATCACAATTTGGAGCACCTGCAAAAGTTGCTATAACTGAAGAAGATAATAAAATTAAAGTTAAGATGTTATCTTTTGACGATGAAGGTAGACTAAGTTCAAATGTGTCAAGTAGTTTGAAAACAAATGTCTCAAATTATTTATCAAATTATAGAATGATTAATGATTATGTTTCTGTTGAAAGTGCTGAGGTTATTGATTTAAAACTTGAGATTAGTGTGGTATTAGATTCAACACAAAATCAAGGAACTGTTGTTACCAATATAGTTAATACTGTTGATACTTTTTTTAGTCCTTTAAACAGGAACATGGGTGAAAATGTTTATATATCTGAATTAAAAAGATTAATACAATCATTAAATGGTATTTTATCTATCAGTGAAATAAATGTATTCAATTTAGTCGGTGGACAGTACTCTTCAAATCAAACATCACAAGCTTATAGTGATAGTGCTACAAAACAAATTGGTTTGATTAATGAAACATTATTTGCAACACCATCACAAATTTATCAAATTAGATTTCCAAATAAGGATATTACTGTAAGTACTTTAAATTTAAGTACTGTTAACTTCTCTTAACTTTGAAACATAATTTACTATTTTGAAAATAGTAGCTAAACTATTTATTAAAAAAGTAAAATGCCGAAGTCATATAGAATACGTACCCAATTAGGTATTAATCAAAATATCCCTGTTAAGATACCTATAGTTTTAGAACAAAATTTTGATACTTTAGAAATTTTGTCTTTGGCCATTCGTCCTGATGATATTTACATTAGAAGTTGTGCGGATTATGGGATTGTTTGTGGTAGAATATTTTGTAATAATGGTTTTGGTATTCCCAACGCAAGAGTTTCTGTATTTGTCCCAATCGAGGACATAGATACTCAAAATGACTATATTGCGTCATTATATCCTTATACAAATTTTACAGACATTAATGATGATGGATATAGATACAATCTCTTACCTTATACTCAATCACACTCAGGTCACGTACCTACTGGTACTTTTCCTGAACGTTTAGATGTTTTAACTGATAAACCACTTATTCAGGTTTACGAAAAATATTACAAGTTTACGGTTAAGACTAATGAGTCGGGTGACTACATGATTTTTGGTCTTCCATTGGGACAACAAACTTTATTTATGCAAGTTGACCTTTCAGATATTGGTGAGTTTTCATTAACTCCTCAGGATTTGATAAGAATGGGATTAGCAACTGAAGATACTGTTAATGGTTCAAAATTTAAATCGTCAACAAACTACGCTGAGTTACCACAAATTATAACAGTTCAAAAAACTGTTCAGATTGAACCATTTTTTGGTGAGTTTGAGATTTGTAATTATAACATTGCGAGAGTTGACTTTGATTTAACATCTGAGAATAATGTTAAACTTGAACCTACTGCGGTTTTTATGGGTTCAATAATATCTACTGATGATACTCAAAAAGTTGGTAAAAACTTTAAATTTTTAAATGAAACACAATCGGCATGTAAAGTTAAAAGGACTGCTGGTGAATTATGTACCATGACCACAGGTCCGGGTCAGATAGTTGCTCTGAGACAAACAATTTTTAATGATAAAGATGGTAGACCAATTTTAGAACAAGCAACATTAGATAATGATGGTAAAGTTATTGATGAAAATGGTGTATGGGTATTAGAAGTACCTATGAACTTGGACTATGTGTATACTGATGAAAATGGTGTTAAAAAAATAAGTAGTGACCCTAAGTTGGGTGTACCTACAAGAGGTAAATATAGATTTAAAGTTAAGTGGTCTCAATCACCAGCTTTAAGTGACCCAACTAAGAGAGCATATTTTTTATTACCAAACATTAAAGAAAGAGGATGGGATGACCCATTTACTGACCCAATATCATTAGCTTTTAGTGAATTTGATTTTACCGATAGTGGTCAGTTACCTGATAGTGATTTGGTTATTGCAACACTTACAGTTAACGAAGGTGATATTTTTAGGATTAAAACGGTACAGAATGTTAGAGATTTAACAATAACTGACCCTAATGGTAATCCTTATCTTAGTCAATTATTTAGAGAAGTTGGTACTTACACATTACAATTTTATAGGGAAGACCCTGCGGCACAATATCTTTTTACATTTTATAATATTCCTTTTAACAGATTTATGTTGGAAGGTTCTTACGCTTTTAGTTTAGATTGGAATGATTATGCGGTGCCTGATGAGGCAATTAATTGTAGAGATACATTCTATGATATATCATATAATAAAGTTTATACGACAACTCAGTTTATTGATAGGTATCAGGGTAGTCGATTTGCTTGGAATACTGTTGGTGTTAAAAAAATTACTGATACAAGTTGTCAGGGGGATTATAACACATTTCCAACTAATGACGCTTTCTATAGGTTTGATTTTATTTATTTAGTAATATCATTTTTCTTAAACATATTTAAGTTTCTATCTCTACCGATTTTATTTTTAGTACATATCCTTGCTTGGTTAATGACAACTGGTTTACCATTGTTATTTCTTTTCTTAATTGGGTACTTTGGTATACAAGCCGCTCAAGATGCTAGTGTGGCGATTTCTTTTTACTCTAACGTTGTAACTGTTGGTGTTGGTGTTGGTGCGGTTACAGTATTTAACTGGGGACTTCTTGCTCTTGCGATTTTGTACACCCTATACGCAGCAATATATGTAGGTTTAGGGGTTTTATTGGCAACCCAATATGATAAACTTAAAGAGATTGGAAATAAATTGAAAAATTTTACTCTACCATTAGTTTTATATACCGATGATGGATGTGAACGATGTAAGTGTAATTCATCGACATCTATTGACACTGAAATGGATGGTTCATTAGGTTCGTTCCCACAACCACCTGGTGACCCTCAAACATCTTTTTTAATTAATTCAACAGCAACTGTAACATATAATGGAATACCTGCAAATCAAATAAATAATTATGCTCAAGTATTTGGAGGTTCTTTAGACGTTAATATAAAAAGATTCCCAATCCAAGAAACATATTATAATAGTCTTGAAGGAGAATTAACTCTTACGGGTGAATTTTATACGACAACTGTATTACCAACTTCGGAATTATATAATTTATTTAATACCAAATCAAAATATTTTGATAACGTATCTGGGTTTGGTGATGGTTTTGAACTTGGGTGGAATCAAATAAAGGTAAAATGGTTTCCTAATGAAAATCCGGCACCTACTGCTCACCACTTAGATAATATTATGGTTTTAGTCTTAGATAAATCAGCACCTGATTATACATTAGGTCAATTATTATCATTCCAAGACGATGCGTTAAGTGGTGATGCCAATAGAAATGTAACAACTGGTACAACTATTTTTCCGACATCAATAAATGTAAATTATGCTAACCCTGATTTTCTGTCAAATGGGGGGTCTAATTTAAATACAACATATATTGTACCTGTTTTATCTTCAACAACATCTGTTTCTGGAACAAGTTCTTTCGCTGCGGATGTTGAATACTTCCAAGTTATTACAGGAATGACTATCGCTCAATACGCGACATTGGCAAATTCAAATTCCCCTGAGTTAAGTTTTGGAGTTAGATATCTTCAAAGAATTACTCCGTCAATCGGTCAAAGTGTACTTAAAATTCCAATGATTAGGACATTAGGCGGAAATCAAGCTAGTAACGTAGTTTATGGTAATGATTCAACAAACATTTATTTAACTAATTATATTACTGATTATGATGAATATAAAATAGTTTTATTACAACGTGGTATAGATGCTCATTCACCTAGAATCCCTCAAGAAATTGATTTGTCTCGAATTTTTGGATTTCCTACATATAATAGTGGTTTAGTTATTAGTGGAGAATTTAAAATGAATTATCCTATTACAGGAACAATTTATTCCGATAGACATGATGAAATATTAAATAATACATCAAATTTATTTAAACCAAGTTATACGTTTACTTATATACAGAATGATTATATAACAACTGGTAATACTAGATTACCATCATATTATTCATCGGTAGACTCTAATTTGTTTAATGAGTCAAATGGCGGATTAACTCATAATGGAAGTAATATGAATAATCCTTATCCTTTTATTGACCCCGACGACCCTACGATTAATTATGTTGGTACACATATTTTAAATAATATTACTGTTCCTAACGGAGAGGTTTTGACAGTTAATTCTTCAAATGTATGTAACGAACCTTCAGTAGACACATCATCACCGAATTCATTTAATCCCCCATCTTATCATGTAAATTCACTTACAAAAATATTTACAAGTCCTCAACCTATACCTACCCCAAATGGAGCATATCTATTTTACACTAGACAAGTTGATAATCGATGTATATCTAACCGTAATGTTTTAGGGTATCAAGGTAATGAAGTTGTTGATGGGTCATCATTTATGAGAAGTAATTTTTCGTTTAATGGTCAGACTGGTGAATTTGGTCCATCAATAATATTTAATGACTATATGCCAAAATTTACTGATGGTTCAGGAGCTTTAGGTTCTGCCATTCAAGACTCAAATTATCAGGCCCCATATAATGGTAACCCAAAATTTTTCTCAACACAATATTCGACAGGAATGACCACTTCTTTAAGTAATGGTTCAAATATTGTATTTAGGTCTGATAGATTACCTACCTCAACAACTATACAAACTGCTAGAATTAATAGTTTCCTATTACATCAAAATAGTCAATTTGCTATTTTTAAAGTTAGTGATGCTGGAGAAGATGTACAAGTTATTACTATTGATACCACACCTCAAACAAATAATGAAAGTTCACAAATTTTTACACCACCAAGTTATGCAGCGGTACTTGACAGTTTAAGTGATTGTACTAAAGCCGTTCCATTATCATGTTATGTGATTGCTAACGGACAACCTGTTATCGCAACTAATTGTAACGAACTTTATATGGACCCATCGGGTTCACAAAAATATTTTTTACAAGGTTATGGATGTTATAATTTTGTATCAAAGCCGATAACAACCTTAGGTCAAGATATTAGAAATATTGTTGAGTTGTTTACAAGAATTAACTTGAATTTAGCATTGTGTTTTGATGTTGTGTCTCACAACTTTACCAACCAATATGTTAATGGTACGTTATATGCTTATCCATTCCAAAACCAAAGAATATTTGATTTAAATAATAATCCGTCAAGTTTATATTGTACGGATTTAATTTACTTACATGACCAAACAAGTAACTTCTATTATAGAAGTAGTCCATTTGTAATATATGACCAAGCAACTACAGAAATTGGAAGTTTTCAGGGGAAAAAAAATAATAGAGGATTTGCAACTAATACTGGTAATGAAAAATACTTAGGCTCTCCAACAACATTACTTGATTTAGGACCGAAGTCGGATTTTATACAAGAGTTAGTATATAACGACAACTATGATGGGTATATTGTTGATAAAGTTAAATCAACATCATTTCAAGCAATTAGTGATATATTAAATTTATTTATTTTAAGTAGATTAATTAATACCTCATTTACCCAACAACTTATACCTAGTACAGATAATCCTGATGAAGGTAGTAATGACCCATCGGTTAAAGCATTATTTTCAAACACAAGATGGAATTATAATGGAGTGACTTTAGTACCTGGTTATGTTGATGGTGATTATTCACAAATGATATCGATAAATTCACAATTTGGTATAACGGAATTTTCACCTGAAGCGTACGGTTCAGACTCTGTATTTTTTGGTCAAATAAACAATTTCCCTGTTTTTGGTTTATTACTTACAGGTGACACTCAAGATAGAGATTATATCTCTCCAAGAAGAACTAATTGGAATAGTTCAGGTACGTTGATAAATAATCAACAACTAATTGATTGTTGGTTTACTAATATTACAACTAATTCTCAGGAAGTTCCATTTTACCAATGGGGTTTAAATTATGGTGGTGGGCCAACTACAAATATATTTGGTAGTCAATCAAACAATTATAGTACAAATGATGGGGCGTTTTTCTCTTACAAATACCAAAGTTTAGACAGATTAAATCCTGCGTCACAATATTTTCAAAATGACCAAAGTGATGGTTATTACGTTAGAGGTACTCAAATTAATTTTGACAATAACGGAGTACCAACTGAGTTAACACCACAAAACTTTGAACAAACGTTTTTGGTTGGAGCACCATTCTATTTCTATTTTGGATTAAAGAAAGGAGCAAGTGCCATGGATGTGTTCATAACAAAATATATTAATACTGAAACAAATGTCTGATTTAGGGAGTACTAGATATATTAAAGGTTCTTTAAGATTTAAAGGAGCAACTGATGAAGACATCAGTTTACAAATTCCTATTGAAAATACAATTAAAGAACTTGAAGAATACACAAGAAATACAAATTTAAATTTAGCTCAATTATTTGATACTGAAAGACAATCATCAACAATTTTTGTTCCTACTTGTAAATTTAATATGGTTTTTGAAAATGCCTATGAAGGTGTTGCTGGTAAGTTGGTTAACAACCAAAATTATCCGTATCCACCATTTAATAATAATTTATATTATTCTAATACTTTAGAAGACAAACAAAGTCAGATTGGATATAATTGTACCGAACCAATTGCTTGGATAGGATATCCTCAGTACGATGAATTTAAATTTATTAGAACTGATTACGGAATACCGGGTTGGACTATTGGAGCGAACAAACATATTAAATTTCAGGCAAGTGAAACTACCTTTTATAATTGGTATTTTCATTTAACTTACGCTTTTAGTTCAACAACTGCGACGACTATGCAGTATCAAACAGGTACAACAATAACAAATAGTTGGACTGCTGGTGATGGTATACCATTTATAATGAATAAAACAAATGATGGTGATGGGAAACCTATGTTGAGATTTGTATGTCCATGTCCACACGGATTAACTCCGGGTGAATATGTTTCGTTAAGTTTCCAAACAGGAGGTAATTGTAATAACATACAAGCATTTGAAGTTTATAATTTAGGTAATGGTTTTGTTGACTCTGAACTCACAATTTTTGATGTATATGATGTTGGGTATTTGTGTAGTGTTTTTATGGACGGGGCACAAGGAACATTTAAAAGGGTTTTGGATATTAATAATATTGATGAAACAACTTCAAAATATTACGTTAGATTACATAAGATATTAACACCATATAGACAAGCAATAATTAATAACTCAGGGTTTGAAAATAATGCTTTAAGGACAAATAAAAAGTTTGAATCAAAGTCATTACAACCACCATACTTAAATAATCAAGGTAGAGTATCTGTTAAGGAAGATAGTTTGTCTTATAATGTTTCCTTCCAAGAATACCTTGATTTAAAAGGAATGATTGATAATCAAAGAAGACCTGTTTCAGAGATATTTGTAACTGTTATTAACAGAGGTTATTTTGGTTGGTTTAATAAACCTTATGGTTCAAGTAATGTCTCTTTAAGACAAGGTTGGGATTTTAATTTAGGCCCTCAGTTGAATGACTGGTGGTCAAGCCAGTTTTCATTAACAAATGTACCAACCAACTTTTGGAATAATCCAAATACATTTGATAATTACGAACAAAACGCGATACCATTAGTTTCACAAAGAGCATTTTATTATAACAGGGATTTAAATACTGGTGATACAATTTACGGAGACTATTGTGAATGGAATGATTTTGACCAAAAAGAAAGAGTAATCTCTGATTATTACCATAAGTTCACTTTTAATCCTGATAATTTTTCTATTGGGCCTAATATTCAAAACCAACTTGGGTATTACTATAAACCTCATCATACTTTAACTGTTAAACAATATTCACCATATGTTGAACAGAGTGATGAGGATAACCCACAGAATTTTAGAATTGAAAATTTTCCAAATCACGCTTATTACTCTGTAAGAAATAATGATTTTAGATGGAGAGATTTATATCCATATGGTTTTATAGATGAAACTAATGTTGGTGTTGATTATCCATTTATGAATGGTAGACATTATTTATATGATAATTTCTTTTTTAAAATAATACCTGAAGGTACTAATGTGTTTAACACTAGTATTTCAGTTAACGACCCAATAATTGACGGATGTGAATAAGTATAAAATTTTAAATACAAATAACAATTTTCAGTTGCAGGTTAATATCCCAACTACTTGGGATTTTGCCAATCGTGGTGATTTGATTGATGACTACGAATCTATTGTTGCTAAAGAGATGGTTGGGGTACCTCAAAACTTTGAGATGGCTAGGTTCTCACGAAAACCTATTTTAGATAGTAATAACGAACTTAATACTTCAATTACATATAAATTTTATTTTGCTGATTATACACAAAATACATTAACACCTAACGCATTGGCACCGACATGGTATAATAGTTATGAGTTGGCAAATACATTCACTCCTGAAGAACTTAGGACTAATGCGAAGTCAGTTCAAAAGTCTTTCTTTAAAGTTGACTTATATGATAGTAAAGATGCTAGAACACAGAAAAACTATTTAACTTTAATATTAAATGGTTCTTTAAGTTTACCGACAGAGGTTGTTACAAGTAGTTCGACTACGACTACAACAACAATTTATAAATGTACTAAATTTTCAATATATGGTTATAAGGCTAAATCTGTGAGATATACTACTTGTTGTAACACTACTTTAACATATGTATTTACTAATGAGGATGCATATTTAACTGAAATTTGTGTTTCAGATGGTACAACAATATCTATAATCTATGAGGGGGGGGTTATTACACAAATTCCTAGTCAGGAAGGTACATATAGTGGTGGCGTCAATGGGAGTAATCCCATAACATTAACTGAAATTAGTGATTGTACATGTGTTAATGCTGATGGTAGTGAAACAAATGTTACAATTAATACTACCACAAACACAACTATAACTGGTGTTGTACAATCTTTAGCTCCAACTTTTGAATTAGACCATATCGGATTAAAAGAATCTTATTTTATTTATTGGTTTAAAGATTTTGATATTTTAAAACTCGATAAACTTTATATGAGAGTTAAATTCTTTAATGGTAAAACTGGTGAATATACAACTTTTACAACCCGAAAACAAACTAGTATTAATACAAATAAACCGTTTAGAATTGACAACGATTATTTTTATCGTGAGGTTACTTTTGATTTTGTTAATTACTTATATGATGTGATTGGCTCAGGTAAAAGTTTATCAATAATGGATTGGTACGAATACATAAACCCACCACAAAATAACAGTTAATGGATACTATTAAAATAAAAATATCACCTGAGTTTTTAAAGACTGATATTATTAGTGAAACTTATGATGGTAATACTTTTGGTATATACTCAGGTCTTACTCAAATGTTAAGTGGTGGAACAAACGGTTCTTCATTATTTACAGGATTAACAATACCGATTGTATTAAATCAAGATTATCATGATATAGGTTACTACTCAGTGTTCAATGGTGATATTAGTCAACAAAATGTTAATGTTAATTTTCTTTTTAGTGCAACAACTGGCTCACCATGTACGTACTATGTTTATAATACAACAGAAAGTACAATTAATTATTTACAAGATTCAACATACCAAGTTGATTGGGGGGATGGTACACCTGTCCAATCTATAACTAATTTTTCACCTGATTATATTAGTCATGTATACTCGCAATGCGACTCAAATAACCCTCAAAATTTTGTTATTACCTTAACTCAATTTAATAGTTTTGGTATACTAACAGTTCAAAAGACGGTAGAAGTTCCATTTACAAATGTTCAAATTTTAAATCCCTTAGGTACAGTTACTTTTGTTTCACAAGGTGGTAGTTGGAGTACCTCTCCGTCATCGTATAACTTTACTTGGACTGGTGACTCTAACCTTAACCTATATGAACAATCATCTCCGGCTTATGTCTCAGTACCTTATGTTATTTCAGGGTCAACTCAATCAAGATTAAGAGAATTGGCATTGTATGGTTCAAACCCATATCAAATTGGTGTTAACATATCAATACCTGATTGTTCAGGATGTACGGGAACGGTCACAAATATACAAAATGGATATACTGCATATACTATTAATAATATAGATTATTTAGATTTTTCAGGTGGTACCTCAATATTTGTTGCATATTCTTCAGGATTAACTGAATCGATGTTACACTATAGTGCGATAACTAAAAATGAAGTTTTAATGAATGTCATTGATGATTTTCAAATTGAAACTACTGTTTTGATTGAGAGAGGGGTTAATAGTGGGTTAGAGAATTTTAGAAGAA
>Ga0114974_10003282_pt1 | contig 12254 bp, 4 predicted proteins | sample S_130206_EF_Meta_FD_87318 | JGI IMG/M metagenome (GOLD analysis project Ga0114974, IMG submission 87318) | Freshwater microbial communities from Lake Simoncouche, Canada to study carbon cycling - S_130206_EF_MetaG | ecosystem: Environmental > Aquatic > Freshwater > Lake | place: Lake...
ATGGTGCCACCAGCACTAATCAATCCACCAGTTAATATATTGCCGCCTGTAATATTACCGTTGAGTGAGGACGTAGTGCCAATAAAGTTGCGGCCAATGACGTTGCCTCCGGTGCTGATAACAGAAGTGATTTGAGCACTAGCTAAGATATTACCACCAGTTACATTGCCAGCCACTGAAACAAAATTAGAAAAATTCAATGATGCATACCAAGTTGAGCTAAAATAGGTCGACGCTGCTGTTGCAGTAATTGTACAACTTACTGCTGGCGGAACTCGTATGATTTCATTTGAACTTTGATCAAGAACGATGAGTGGGCCACTAGAGTTGTTTATAAGATAGTATTCTGGAACCACAGTAGATAAACTGGTATATGGCATCCTAACATAGCTGTTGCCAGTACCTGTAAAAACAAAAACTCGTGGTGAACCAAACTGGGGGCCAATGCTAGTATAACCACCAGTGGTGGTTACTATAGAAGTCCAGCCCCAGTGGGTATTGAAAATTCCATATGAAAATAGTCGACCTGGGCCAGCTCCGTTAACTCCGCCACCAATGGTAACATTACCAGTTGTACTGAGACTGGTTAGTGTACCAACACCACCAATGACACTACCACTTGCACTTAAATTTGTTCCAAGAATATCGCCAGTTGAACTTAAGGTTGCTCCAGTGATTGTTCCAGCAGCACTCATACCCCCAAGAGTCACTATGTTGCCACCATTCACATTGCCAGATACACTAACACTCGTACCGGTCATTACACCACCAACAACAGAAGCAGCGGTAACAGCGCCAGTGACTGAAATAAAATTAGCAGCACCCAAAGATGCATGCCAATTAGCGGCTCCACTAATTGATCCAGCCGTTCCAGTTACGGTGGCATCCCCGCCCGAAGGAACAGTCACGATTGAAAATCCCACAGCGTCTTGAATGTAGAGATTTCCAGTACTATTGTTTATGAAATAGTATTCTGGAACTACAGTATTATAATTAAGGGCGCCTGGCATACCAATATATTGATTGATTGATCCGGTAAAAACATACACTCGTTTCGCAGTACCAAGATCGGGGACAACATAATAATATGCACCAGATGTCACTACCGAAGTCCAGCCCCAGTTGGTATTTTCAATACCAAATGGCACCACTCGACCGGACCCGGCAACTCTTACATTACCAGTTGTGCTGAGACTTGTTAGTGTACCAACTGATGTAATATTACCTTGTGCGCCTGTGGTCACTGTGCTTGCTGTGGTTGCTGTGCCTGCTGTGGTTGCAGCACCAGCTGAATCAGAGTATGTTGCGTTGGCTACTTTTGAAACATTGCCACCAGGTATGCTGGTTAGGCCTGCACCTGATCCATTGAATTGACTGCCTGTAATATTACCACTCACACTCACAACTGAGCCCAGCAAACTTGATCCAGTAACAGTACCAGCAGCAGATATAAACCCACCAGTTAACATATTTCCACCAGTTACATTACCATTAGCACTTATAACACCAGTAACATATTCGCCTGTGGTGGCATACACAGCCACATTGCTTGTGCCGCCTACGCTGACTGCAACGTTGCCGCCTGAGCTTACAACACGTACATTGGATGTGCCATTTGATATTGAACTTGAACCAATTCCAGTAAGTTGACTGCCATCACCAATAAAAAAGCTACCAGTAACATTGCCACCAGCACTAATCAATCCACCAGTTAACACATTACCACCGGTAACATTGCCACTTGCACTCATAACTGAGCCTAACAAACTTGATCCAGTAACTGTGCCACCAGCACTAATCAATCCACCGGTTAACACATTACCACCGGTAACATTGCCACTTGCACTTACAACTGAACCCAACAAACTTGATCCAGTAACTGTGCCACCAGCACTAATCAATCCACCTGTGAGTATATTACCGCCAGTTACATTACCACTTGCACTTACAACTGAACCCAACAAACTTGATCCAGTAACAGTACTGGTAGCACTTACTAGTCCAGCAGTTCTTATGTTTCCACCTTGTATGTTGCCAGTAACTGTGGCCAAACCACTTGTGGCAATATTACCGCCGGTTACATTACCTGTTGCAGTGATCAATCCAGTGACATAAACACCTGTGCTGGCCACAGTTTCAATCACACTATTGGCCACAGCCAAAGTGATATTGCCTGGATTGTTAACAGCCGCACCAACCACAATAAATGTACCCGGAGCGCCTGCAACTGAGCAAACGTAAAGTTGTTGATTCGCAGTGTTAAACCACAGATCGCCGACAATGCTGGGACTGGGTTGTGAGCTTGATGCAGTGGCACCACCAACGTTTTTCCAAACACCGTTGCCCACATAAACTTTTAGCAGTGTGGTGGTTTTGTCCCACCATAGCTGTCCAGTAATTGGTGCAGGTGGTGCTGTGGTGTTGGAAGCATTTTCCAACAAGCGAATAAAGTTGTCAGCCAACATCTGCCCATACTCAGCATAGTTTTTGCCAATCAGCGTCATTGAACTGGATTGGTTTATAGTTCCAGTTGGTATAGTAGCAAACGTTGTACCGTCGGTTAGTGTAACTATGTACGGTGTGGTAGCCATATTGGTGCCTTATTTCTATCTTTTTTATATTTATGTAAAATTAACTGACGATTTTGCATTTACAAAATCACTGCTTCAATCAATTTGACATCAGTGTTGTCACTGCTTTCGAGAGCCACAGCAAACACGTCGTTGGCGTGAGCCACTCCGGCCACTGCACAACCATTGTTGTGTGCAACCAGTCGTTGGCCCTTGCGCACAGTACCAATCACTCGGACAGGTACTCGGCCTTTGAGTGCAACAAATGTACCATTCTCAAGACCTTCATTCATCTTGAACGCAGGATTCTCACTCACAGCACCAATTGCACGATCACCAATCTTACACGCTGTGACTTCTAATTCGCCACCTACTGCAAGCACAGTGCCAATTTCGTATGTTTGATCAGCAAGATATTTTTCTGCCAAGTCAGCGTATTGTGCCGATGTGGCCTTGGCAAATACTGTGTTAAAATACACACTTGAGCTACCAATATTGCCAACGCCATTTCCGTTGGAGTTAACAATATTGCCGCCAGTGATTGTACCAGTTCCTACAGATAAATTACCACCCGTGATATTGCCAGTTACTGATACAAAATTTGGAGCACCCAAAGATGCATGCCAATCTGACACGCCAGTTGTGCCGGTTGACACACCAGTTATAATGCAGTCTGCACCGGCTGGTATAGTGATAATAGCAAACCCCACCGAGTCTTGAACAAACAGTTGTCCAGTGCTGTTGTTTATGATGTAAAATTCTGGTACCACAGTGTTATAAGCGGTAACCGGCATGGCAAGTGTTTGATTTTGTGTGCCAGTGAATACCCAAACTCGTTTTTGTTGGTTGACGCCACCGAGAATATTTGTGGTTCCGCCAGCAGTGGCTACAGTTGTCCAACCGTAGTTGGTAAATTCAATTCCTGTTGCGACCAACTTACCAGTATTAATATTGCCGGCGGCTGATATGTTACCACCAGTGATATTCCCTGTAGCAGATATCAATCCGCCTGTTAGGATATTACCACCAGTAATGTTACCAGTTGCACTTAGTATCCCACTTACAGTGGCACCATTACTAACAACCCAAATGTTGCTAGTGCTGTTGTAGGTAATGCTTGCATACTGTGCGCCAGCTGGTCCAACTTCAATACCACCACCGTTTGCGGCAGCAGCAGTTGCAGCATTATTGGCCACGTTAATGGTCAAGTCATTTGTGGTGACGTTATTAGAATTAATATACGTCACATTACCAGTTACACTCAGGTTACCTTGAATAATAACTGCGCCGCCTGTTCCTGTGGTTGCAGGATCAATTGTGATTATATTGTCAGTTGAGGTAATTGTGTTGCCTGATAATGTCAATGTACCAGCAGTTAAATTACCACTGGTGACATTGCCACTTACAGATACTGTAGTGCCAGTTAATGAGGTGGCATTGACATTGGCACCACCTAACACATTACCAGCAGTAATATTGCCACTTACAGATACTGTAGTGCCAGTTAATGAGGTGGCATTGACATTGGCACCACCCAAAATGTTACCAGCATTGATATTGCCACTTACAGATACTGTAGTGCCAGTTAGTGATGTGGCATTGACATTGGCACCACCTAATACATTACCGGCCGTGATATTGCCAGTTGCTGAAATCAATCCAGTTACATATTCACCTGTGGTAGCATACACAGCCACATTTGATGTGCCGCCTACACCAATGGCTACATTGCCGCCCGAGCTGACCACACGCACATTTGACGTGCCATTTTGAATACTTGTGGCATCAATGCCACTAAGCTGACTACCATTTCCAATAAAGTAGTTGCCAGAAACATTACCGCTGGCGCTGACCACACCAGTTACATAAAGTCCAGTGCTGGCTGTTGTGGTCACAGTGCTACCGCCAATGCCAGCAGTCACATTACCGTTAAATGCCGCTGTCACATTGGATGTGCCGTTTGTAATATTGGTACCAGCAGTGACACTAATATTGGTAATTTGACTGCCATCACCAATCAAATAATTGCCAGTAACATTGCCAGTTGCACTTATTAGTCCGCCGGCCAACACATTACCACCTGCACTGACTGCATTGGCAGTCAAAAGATTGCCACCGCGAACGTTACCAAGAGCAGAAATCAATCCATTAGTAGTAACATTACCACTACTAATATTTCCTGAAGTGCTGATAACCGCAGATGGATTGGCTTGAAGAATGTTGCCTGTGGTGTTTAAATTTCCTGACAATGTGAGTGTAACGCCACTTAAATCTGTGGTTGTTAAATTGCCAGCATTGATATTGCCTGTAGCACTAATCAGTCCACTTGTTAATAAATTACCAGCATCTATATTTGCGCTTACTGATATTGTGGTTCCTGTTAGTGATGTGGTACTAACATTGCCGCTGGTAATGTTGCCTACTACGCTAACCAGTCCACCTGCACTGATGTTGTTAGCGGTCACATTACCAAATGCACTGATATCTTGAACTGCATTAATATTGCCGCCCTTGATGTTGCCCCCGGCAGATATGATATTAGTAATATTTAGATTGCCACCGTTAACATTGCCGCTGGTGCTAATTTGACCTGCTGGGTTGGTCTGGAATATATTTCCTGTGGTGCTTAGGTTGCCACCTGTAATATTACCAGTTGCAGATATCAATCCACCAGTTAAGATATTACCAGCAGTAGCATTGCCAGTTGCAGATATCAATCCACCTGTGAGCAAGTTGCCACCGGTGATGTTGGCACTTACTGAAACTGTGGTACCTGTCAGTGATGTGGCATTGACATTGGCTCCGCCCATCACATTACCAGCCGTGATATTTCCAGCGGCACTAATTAACCCACCAGTCAATATATTGCCGCCGGTGATATTACCACTCACGCTGACCACATTACCAGTAATAGAAGGTGTTGCACCTTGTAACACAGTGGTTCCGCCAGCAGGATTGGTGATAATTATGGCTGTGGTGTTGGCTGAAATTTGAGCATTGCCCAGGTAAATTGTACTGTTGGCGAGCCACAAATCTCGCCAACGTTGGTTGGTTGAGCCTAGGTCATATGTGATGTTTGACACAGGCAACAAATTGCTCAATACATTGGCACTGACACTTAAATTGCCGGCAGTGACATTGGCTGTGGTTGTGATGTTAGATGTTGAGTTTAAAACAGATACTACATTTGAGCTCAAACTCAACCCAGCTGCATTTAAGTTACCGCCTGTGATGTTGCCAGTTACAGATACTGTGGTTCCTGTATGTGTGGTAGCATTGACATTTGCACCACCTAACACATTACCACCAGTGATATTGCCAGAAGCAGATAGATTTCCAGTTCCACTCAAAGAGGCAACAGCAGTAGTATTAGCATACCATTTGAATGTTCCTGCGGAATCATGTATACTTTGCCACAACACACCAGTAGCTAGACCGATTGCATAGTCAACACCACTGCCGTCCATCCCAGGATACAAAAGTATTTTTGTGCCAGCACTTCTGGTGGTATCATTTGGAACAGCCAATCCTGAGGTATTAAATTCAATTCTATTATTGCCAGAACCATTGAGATAAATTTGGCCGGCAGCATTGGCTGAACTTCCTGTTTGAGTAGAAACTATTTGACCAGCGGTTGACAAATTACCACCAGTGATAGTGCTAGTTGCTGAAATTAATCCACCAGTTAGTAAATTTCCACCAGTTACGTTTGCACTTACAGATACAGTAGTGCCAGTTAATGAAGTAGCATTGACATTGGCTCCACCTAAGATGTTACCACCTGTAATATTGCCTGTAGCAGAAATCACGCCACCAGTTAGGTAATTGGCCGCGGTACTATTGCCAGTGCTGGAAATCAATCCATTGTTTAATAAATTACCACTGGTTACATTGCCCGTGGCTGATATCAATCCGCCAGTTAGTAAATTACCACTGGTTACATTACCCGTGGCTGATATCAATCCGCCAGTTAGTAAATTTCCACCAGTGACATTGGCAGAAACAGACACTGTGGTTCCTGTATGAGTTGTGGCATTGACATTTGCACCACCTAACACATTACCACCAGTAATATTACCAGTAGAAGATATCACGCCACCTGTTAACAAATTACCACCAGTAACATTGCCACTTATGCTAACACTTGATGCAACCAGTGTGCCCACAATATTTCCAGCTGTGACGTTGCCTGTGGTTGAAAAATCGCCGGTGCCAACAATGCCCACGGTCTTTACGTTGCCAGTTGAGCTGATTAGCGCACCAACCACAGATCCACTAGCTGATACTTGCCCAGAAGCAACTACATTGGCACCAGTGATGTTACCTGACAGCGCAATTATAGCACCTGTTGCTGAAAGTGTTCCAGTGAGCCGTTGTCCATCAACTGACCAAACAGCTATATTGGCCACATTTCCAACGTTTACTGAAACATTGCCGCCAGCCGCAGGAATCAGAACGCTGGTGTTTCCGTTGTAGATAGCATCGCCCACAATATTACCAGTGAGACTGGCGTTTCCACTCACAGTTAAATCACCTGTAATTTCCACCAAATTGGAACTGACCACCATCACATTTGCCACGCCCGCTACACCAAATGTAACGTTAGAATTGGCATTTACAAATATGTTTGAATTACCGTTGACAATGGTAGGAATGGTAAGAGTACTATTATAAAGTTCAGAAAAATTGTCGTTTGTTTTGATAAAAGCAGTGCGTAGGTTATCGCCCTGTCCATCATTGGCCACGTTTCCTACATTGATTATTTGCTGTGTCATACGGTTTCAATCCTATTGCTGTATTTACCAAATAAGTTGGCTTGCGTTTGGCTACTAAATACATCAAACTGGAGCAATAGATGAGTTATGTAATCAATAACAGTAGAGGTAACATTGTAGCAATAGTACCTGATGGCACAATAAACACCACCTCTACGTCCGTTAATTTAGTGGGTCGTGGTGTTACCCCTTATGGCTTGCCTGAGAATGAAAACTACGTCTATCTTTTGGAAAATTTTGCCAGTCCAACTGCTCCATTAGCACCTGTGCTAGGACAACTTTGGTATAATTCTTCTACAAACATTATATCAAGTTATAACACATCAAATGCATGGAGTGCATTGGCCAGCCAAACTTATGTGCAAGAGCAAAAAGTTTCGCCTGCATTTAGCGGTGTGCCTACAGCACCCACAGCAGATTACGGAACCAACACAACTCAATTGGCCACCACAGAGTTTGTGCAAGGTGAAAAGGCCAGTCCTGCATTTGTGGGAATACCCACAGCACCCACAGCCACTTCCTCAACATCAACCACACAAATTGCCACAACAGCGTTTGTTCAGGCTCAAAAAATCAGCCCAGCATTGACTGGCACACCTACTGCTCCTACTGCCGGTGCTGGCACAAATACAACCCAATTGGCCACCACTGAATTTACAACTGGGGCGGTGGCCACACTAGAAGCTTCAACCACAGCCACAACCAATTCATTACAAGCATTAAAAGCACCGCTGGATAGCCCGGTATTTTCTGGCACACCCACAGCGCCTACTCCTGCAGATGGCGATGTGAGTTTGAAAATTGCCACCACTGCATTTGTGAGATCTTCTGCTCCAGTGTTATCTGTTGCAGGCAAAACTGGTGCAGTGACTCTAGTAGTAGGAGATGTGTCTGGTGCAGCTCCAACAGCTGGTCCCACATTTATTGGTGCAGTTAGAGCACCAACTCCGGCCTATGGAACCAATTCAAATGTGGTTGCTACCACGGAGTTTGTGCAAGGCGAAAAACTCAGCCCAGCATTTACAGGTACTCCTACTGCTCCTACTGCTGGAGCCGGAACTAACAATACACAAATTGCCACCACAGCATACACTGACACCGCAGTGTCTAACTTCACTGACATTGTGACTGCAACGTATGCTCCGCTGGTCAGTCCTGCTCTTTCTGGCACGCCAACATCTACCACATTTGCAGCTGGAACCAATGGCACGCAAATTGCTACCACAGCATTTGTGCAAGGAGAAAAAGCAAGTCCGGCGTTCACTGGAGTGCCAACAGCACCAACAGCAGCCAATGCAACAGCAAACACTCAAATTGCCACTACTCAATTTGTTAAAAATATAACTGGTAGCCTTGGCACAATGAGCCAGCAAAATGCTAACTCTGTAACTATTACTGGTGGCACAATAACTGGCATCACACCATTGGCACTGGTAGATGGCGGAACTGGTGCTGCCACACAAGTTGGTGCAAGAACTAACTTGGGCCTCGCATCTGGAGCCACTACCACTGTGGGCACAATGGCCACACAAAATGCCTCATCAGTTGCAATCACTGGCGGAAGCGTTGTAGGCATTACCGATCTTGCTATAGCAGATGGTGGCACCGGTGCGTCAGATGCTGCTAATGCTAGAATCAATCTTGGTCTTGGATCAGGTGCCACAACCACAGTAGGCACAATGGCTGTACAAAATGCCAATGCAGTGGCCATCACTGGTGGAACAATATCAGGACTGACATCACCATTAGCAGTGACAGATGGCGGCACAGGCGGTAATAGCGCAGCAGATGCACGTTCTAATTTTTCAGCAGCATGGACAGGTGTAACTATCACAGCAGGTGCTGGGTTGACTGGTGGTGGCGATTTAACCAATAATAGAACCTTTGCTATTGCTTCATACAGCAATGGCTACGGCAATCGAACTGTAAGCACCAGCACACCCACAGGTGGCAACAATGGCGATATCTGGTATCAAATCTAACGCATGTCAAACACTACTATAACCGACATTTCTTATACAGGTACTGTGCAAACAGCCACAGTAACATCCACTTATGGTATTCCTGTTACTGCTCACATCTGGGGAGCAGGCGGCGGCTCGTCCAGTTTGTACCCAGGTGCTGGCGGCGGATACAGCAGAGTTAATTTTGTTGCCAAACCCGGCGATCAACTTCTGGTAGCTGTTGGGCAAGGCGGTGGTGCCGGAGGGGTGACTGCTCTACCGCCCCCTCCGGCCACAGTATGGAGTACCAGGAGCGGTGGCTATAGTGGAACAACTTTATACCCTACTCCTAGTTATGCGTTTTATCTAACACCAGTAACAGCCACTTATGGAGTATGGAGCAATCCGGGCGGTGCTGGATATCTCACTCAAGTTAATGATATTTGGGAATCAGTGACATTTCCAATAACTGGTTACTACACCATTCAAGGAGGAGCTGTATTTACTGGACCGTTTTATGAGCCATATCCAGGCACGTTGTCGATAGATGGCGTTGCAGTAATGAATTTACCTTCCAATCAGGCCGGTGATCAACAGACAAAAGTATGGATCGCTGCTGGAACTCATTCAATCTCAGTAAGTGCTAGTGGAAGCCGCCCACGGCTCGCCTCATCGGTTATCTGCTCCTCAGTGGGTTTTGTAATATCTTTAGCTAACCCAAGCAGAATTCAAAATGCTCCAGCGGGCATTCCCGGAGCCAGTTATATTGCGCTGTTGTTTAACACTAGATTTCCGCCAGTGGGGCAAGGCCAATCTGTGTATGCATACGGTAATGGTGACTCATTTCTTGATCAGTGGGGTGTATGGAATAGCGATCAAAATGAACCTACATTCCTACGAGAATATACTATTACTGTTGCAACCACAGGTAATATCATATTCCAAATGGTTGCCAGTTATTACGGTCGTGTGTATTTGGACGGCACACTGGTGGTAGAGGGTGCTGGCGGTGTTAACAACACAATAAATCAAGCCATCATCAATGTCGCAGCAGGCACCCGTACTTTGCGCATCGAAGGTGACGGGTATCCATCTGGTTCGACCAATCGCATAGGAGTAACACTAGGCAATGGCGACCAAACGTCATATTCAGGCGGTCGTGGCGGTATTTCTGATCCAACATCCAAACAGGGTTTTGGTGGCGGCGGTGGTGGTGCTACCATCCTTGCATTGAATAGTGTTGTGATAGGAGTTGGTGCAGGTGGTGGCGGTGGCGCTGGGGCGGCTCCGAGCAATATCACGTACATCACAACAACATACACTGGATCATTACTAACAAATCCATTTCCAAATTTGTTCAGTCCAGAAACAGGAGTAGTTGGAGGAACAATTGCCGCCGGAACATCAGGATACTATGTGTATGGACGTGGCTACTACACTGGCGCTTCGGGTTACACTGAAGACAACTTCAATCCTAGTAGTTGGTGCGTGGTTGTAAATGGTGTGATTGTTTATGGCCCGGCTGCAACACCACCCCCTGTAAACACTGCTCAACCGGGACAGTTTCAAGGACGCAGTTATTATCAGCCAGATGGATATCCTTCACTTGAATACACAGCAGTTCAGTGCTATAACTTTACCTACACCGCTGTAAACACTGGCGCAATTACTGATGCCAGGTTCAACGGACAAAACGGCCAAGATGAATTCAATTTCAACACCCCCGATACTGGTGGCGGAGGTGGCGGAGGTGGTGGTGCCAGAGGCGGCAATGGCGGTAGTGCAAGAGGATCAGGAGGTGGCGGTTTTTCGGGACATAACGGAATGTCTCTAGGAGGGACTGCGGCATTTCCACCTACTGGAAGATTACCATATACCAACAGCTTTTATCCTGGCGGCAATGTAGCAGTAGGAGCCGCGGACCAAACACCAGCGGCCGGTGGTAATGGTGCTATTGTTCTTGAGTTCACAACAGGTGGCGGCGGAGCAGTTAAAGATGGTGACGAGTGGAAATCAATACAGACAATCTATGTTAACGATTCGGGAGTATGGAAAGAAGTGCAAACAACATTTATTAACGAAGATGGCACATGGAAACCAATTCAAGGCGGCACGGTGCCAACCTTTAGTCCAATCAATTCTGCCTACGGCGCATTAGTTAGACCAAGCACTGCTGGAAATTTAACCTATGTACCACCACCACCACCTCCTGCGCCAGATTATAGTGATGGAGGATCAGTTGGCTGGTGTGCTACCTGGGATTAAACTGAGAAGCTAGATCCACATCCGCAAGTTGACGCTGCTTGCGGATTTTTTATTGTAAAGCTGGCGCCTTGTAGGTCTTCTCGATAGTCAATTGATGCGCCATTGAGATATTGCATGCTCATGGCGTCTACCACAACTCGGACTTCATCATAGGCAAAATCAAAGTCATCTTCATTCTTGGCTTTATCAAATGTGAATCCATACTGGAATCCCGAGCAGCCACCGCCCTGCACAAACACACGCAACATGAGATCAGGATTGCCTTCCTCAGCAATCAGTTCACGTAATTTTGTCACAGCACCAGTTTCTAAGTTCATTATAGTCTTTCGTTGCAAACGTCCCAGTTGATGATTTTCCACATGTTGTTGAGATAACCTTCTTTGTCCGCTTGATAATCCAGTGCCCAGGCATGCTCCCACCAGTCCACCAAACAGCAGATGTCTGTGCGCACTTGATGATTGGGGATAGTTTTGATAGTGCCGCCGGTGCTCAAATACACCCAACCCGAACCCTGGATCTTCATGGCAGCTTCTTTGAACTGCTCCTTGAAATCTTCCCAGGTCTTGAAGTTGTCTTCAATCAATTGTAGTACAGCACCCCGGGGGCGATTTGCGGCGCGGGGAGCCCGAAGCTGAGGGAAAAACTTATTGTGTAAAAAACTGCCAGCACGATTAAAATCCGCATTGCCTTCTCCTGCGTTG
>Ga0114974_10003283_pt1 | contig 12253 bp, 19 predicted proteins | sample S_130206_EF_Meta_FD_87318 | JGI IMG/M metagenome (GOLD analysis project Ga0114974, IMG submission 87318) | Freshwater microbial communities from Lake Simoncouche, Canada to study carbon cycling - S_130206_EF_MetaG | ecosystem: Environmental > Aquatic > Freshwater > Lake | place: Lake...
ACTAATAAAGGAATGCCCCTCTCGGCACACCATTCAACTTTTTTCGCATCCCTTAATTTATATAAAGCAAAATTCTTTATATTTAATTCCATGTCCCTACTTCGATTAGCCTGAATATAATGCTGCTTACCATTCAACTCAACAGCTAATTTTCTTCCATTGATATAAACCATGAAATCAATCTTTAATGAATTAGTGAGCTTTAATGTAGGATCTGAGAACTGAGCATCAAATTTATAATTCTTGTCTACCAAATAATTCTCAGCACATATTTCAGCCTTACTTCTACGACAATAAGGACACCCAGTAGGTCTGTCCGGTCTAACATGAGAATTACCAAAACTATTAAAATATCTACCACATTTAGTACAAAAAATATTCTCTACAACATGATTACAAGACACAAAAACAATATCATCGTAATTGTTATGCCTATGAATTTTTTTACATCTGCGAATAAACTCTGATTTTGGTATCGCTTTCATTGCAGCCTGATCTATTCTTGCACAATCAAAACAACCAGATCCAGTGTGATTCTTAGGTGTCTGATAAAAATATTTATTACATCTCTTGCAAAAAATAATTGCATAAGTGTTGGCATTCATATAAACAGTGTAAGGATAACCATATTTATCACCATGGAACTCTTTACTCTGATTAATAAATATTTCAGTGTTCTTATATCTAGATAATTTTCTCTCTTTGTCTGATTTATAACTGTCACATCTTTCAGCAAATTCACGCAACACAATCATCTTCTCTAAAAAATCAGGGGCATCAATATCAGGAACATAATGATTATAATTACGCAAAGTTACTGGTCTTAAGTCTGCAAATTTCATATCAATATTATATCACATACCACAAACAAAAAGATACCTAAATCTACAGGAAAACCAATAAATTTAGATACCCCCCTAAAAATCCACAAAAATAAAAAGCCTCTCAGACAAAACATCTCTCATAGGCATACCATAATGATCCAAAACTACATCATAAATAAAAAGATTAAACTCTCCCCCTGCAAATGATAAAGAATAATCATAAAACATATCACCAAAATTAAAAACATCCCCTAGAGAAAAATCTAACCCAAAAACATAATCCCTATAATTATCCCTAAAAATACTAAGTTCATTCATATCTAAAAAATCCTATATATACCGGAAGCAAAAGGGATGGTTAAAATTACAGGAAATCATAAAAAATATAAGCCCCCCCCCTAAGATTCCCTAACATTCTTGACATGCATATAAATAAATATAACTGTCCACAAAAAGAAGAAAAAGAATAAGCTGCTCAACAAGATTTTAATTATAATACTCATAGATGTAATCCCCCAAGATATTTTAAAACAATACAAAGATTTTAAGAAACAGACTAGCGGATTTTTAAGGGGGTCGAAAAAAAATGACGGGGGGTGGAACTATTCCTTGGGACTCCTAAATTCTAAAGTACCCCCAGGCTCTTCTATAGATATCCCCCATGGTCTTTATATTATAACATACTAATTAACTATATGCAAGGTTTTCTACATAATAAATCTCATACTATAATAATTACATACTCTTAATGTTTATGTTAATTTCATGTAACTTTTATGCTAGATTTTTTTATATATGGTTTGCTATACTTATTTACCCAAAAGCCTTTCAAACATTTCTAGGGTTTTCTTGTTCTGTGATATTAGCCCTACAAGAAAGTATATCATTCCACCTATGACAATGCAAGAAATTATTTTAAAAATCATTACTATTAACATTATATCATAATCCCCCAAATAAACTGTAATTAATTTATTCAGGGGATTATACATTTTCTCTTCTTAGATTTCCAGTTTTTTAATCCTAGAATAACTTGCCTTGGAAATATTAAGAGCATCAGGAATTTCTTTATCCAAAAACCCTTCTTCTTTCAAATTCTTAATCCTATCCAAAAGACTTGTGTAATCTTTCTTGGGTCTTCCTAATCGCTTTGTAGAAAATTCTCCCCTGTCAATAATCCTCACTGTAGCAATAAGATTATTTTCTTCATCATAATAGTTCTTAATCTTATCAATATTACTTGCATCTGAAAGAATCAAATCAAAAATGTTCTTGTCCATTTCTGACGTTTCAATTTTATACTTCATTTCGTCCTCACATTAATTATATCAGAAACAAAAGACTAGAGCAAAAAATAACCCCTATATTTCAAGGGGCTTTCTTTTAATCCATTATGTTGGCGAGTCGGTCTTCTCTAGTTTTTATATGACCAGAGAACCAGCCATTTCTTTTAGGCTCCGAGTTTTCTGCAAGTTCAATAACCTTCAAAAGATTCTTGTATACTTCTTCTTCTCTGTCAATCTGGTAAGAAATTTTTGTAGCAACTTCTTGATTTGTTTCCAAGAGATACATTTGAATATCCTTGAGTGCTACAATCTGGTTACGCTTCGCTCCCAGAATTTCTTTCAAACGGTCAGAATTTCTTGTCTTCATTCTTAACTCCTTGAATATATATTATCACAAATATTTACTGACGCAAGGGATATGAATAAAAAAACCCCTAGAATTTTTAAGGTTCTAAGGGTTTTCCGAAAGGAGATACACATATGAAACACTGACAGAAACGGGGTCGATTTGTGGTTGGCTGGAGTTTAACCAGTACGGAACACAAGGGCAGTTCTTTCGATGGTCTCTGCCTCCGATGTTGCTCGTGTCCTAAAAGGAGCATAGCACCCAACCACATATCATTATACTTGAATAGATTGTTTGCGTCAACCATCTTCAAGGTTTCAGTAAAAGATTGTGGATTTAACCACTCCAAGGTTGCTACCCTTATTTGAATCTCGCAATAGACTCTAGCCGTTCTGGACTTTTACTGGAGTAAGGATGCCTCCCTACACATCTATATTACTCTATATCTAACTGTACTGCAAGAAGAATCCTAAACTATTTTTTGTTATTTACATCATCCTGTCGGGGGGTTACACCCCCCGAGGAGAAGTTTTAAATAATATTTTTTAGATGGAGGTAGACAAAAAATTCCCCCCATCCTTTGCCAGAAGACGGGGGTTAGTTAGAATGGAATTCAATCACCTATATAATACTGGCATAATCCTCTTTTGTCAAGATATATGCTGGGAGAAATTTCTTAGCCAATACCCAGCCTTCATCGTCTGACAAATCTTTTACGAGCCAGTTTCCAGCGTTGTAAAGATAGAAGTAATCAGCACCTACAGAATAAAAAGGTGCCATCCATTCTTCCATTGATACAACCTTAGCACAGGTATCTTCTTCATTCTCTTTGCGGTCACGGCTGTAAGATACACATATATGGGCTTCTGGCTTATCAAAAGAATGTTCGCCTTGAGGATAAAGATATGGAGCCAGAATGCTTAAATCACCAAGAGCCAAGAGAGCATCAATATCCTGTTCATTGTTATAATGCTCTACAAGAGTCTCACCTACACCGTCTTCTACATAACCATCCCAATGACAGTAAATCTGCTTTATTGTGCCATCAGGGAGCATCTTACCGATTCTTGAATTAGTAGCCATTAGATTCTTCTCTTTTCATTCTCATCTGCGTTACTTATCATACAGCACATAAAATAATAAAACAAGCCAAGAATACAAGCAAGCACACCATGTTGAAAGAGCCAGTATGCAACTTCACCATCACCAGTAATAATCCATTCAAACAAACCATAAACCAGTGTAAGAGGTGTAACACAAGCGATAATGGTAAGAATGTTCTTCAACACCTTAAGACCTGTTGCATTGTAGAATCGCATATGTCCAAAGAATGCTACGATTCCGCCTGTCCAAACAACAACGAGAAACAAACGATTAACCATATCCAAAGTCATCCTGCTACCTCCCAGTTATCTGCCATTACATCTTCTGTTTTTAAATTATAACACGCCCAATTGATTACATCACCACTTGTCCAAATAATTTTGAACTTCAATTTTGAATCTTCAATCTTTAGAAATAAAACAGTTGAAGATTGATTATATGGCTTTGTTCTTGTGATGCATTTACCATCTCGGAGCATTGGTAATACTTGTTCAAGTTTCATGTCTATATATTATCATAAATTATTACTGTGTCAAACTAAAAAACATTATTTGATTCATGTTGTCGGGGGGTAAACCCCCCGAAGGAAAGTTTTAAATAATAAAAAATAGTTTGCTTCAGATATGATTTCTGATATAATGAATACATCGATGAGGTTCGGAACCCACCTGCGGGGCGAAACGCAGGGTCTAGGAGGCTATTGTGCGTAACCTGTATGAGAAAACGTGTTGTTGGTGCAAGGGTCAAGTACGTGCTGGCGAGGGTCAGGCGTGGAATTATCGTGGACGCTGGTATGCTGGATGCCCTACCTGCATTGCGGAGCGTAAAGCGTCCAAGGGGAGTAATGCGAAGCCAAGTGAGGATGTTCGCATCGAGTACCCTTCTGTGGGCGCAACCTACCACAACAACGCCTATGGTGTGTACAAGTACTCGGAGGCACCTCGCAGTTCTGTTCTGGCGGGTACTGAATGCCGTGAGTGGCTTGGCGAGTATGCCACACTTGAGGAGGCTAAGAAGGCGTATCCTACTGCCTCTCAACCCGCTGGCACTGGCTACCGTGAGCAGACCTATGAGTGGCTTTCTGAAGAGGAAGACTAAACCTCAGCCCCTTTGGGGGCTTTTTTTTGTCTTTGTCAATCTAAAAAACATTATTTATTTCCTCCCGTCGGGGGGTAACCCCCCCCGAGAGAATGTTTTAAATAATAAAAAATAGTCTTGCATCATATATGATTTCTGATATAATAATCTTGTAAGGAGTTAGAGATGGAAATTAAACTTAAAGACTATGGCGTTTGCAAGGTTGTCCGCAATAAGTATCACAACGGGAATGTAAAACTCTCCCTTATTGGTGCAGATGATATTCCGGTAGCAAACATTTCTACCAATATCATTCCATTGTTTGACAATCAATTCGCACTTGATACAAACAACCTGCGGGGAATCGTTGATGAGATTCTTGCATCGGGTCTCTTCACTAGCACTGGGGACGTTGTAGAATCTGGGTTCTGTGAATACCCAATCTACGAGCTGAAAGGCTAATTATAAAGGAGGGCTTAAAAACCCTCCTTTTGTTTTATCTATCCATGCTAAAAAACCTTATTTAAAACTTCTTGTAGAATAAATTAAAAGAGGTATTAAAAATGGAACATGGATTCTTAATTGGGGTAATGTCTGTTCTTTTCTGTTTTACTATTTGGCTTATTTCTGCTAATGAATATTTAAAAAGCCACAATGAAACTTTAAAGAATCTTAACAACAATTTAAATAAAGATTTAGAATCATTTAAGAGCAAAAATGCAACTTTGTGGAATGAAACAAACGAATTACAAAAGCATATTGAATCTTATAAATTTCCTGTAGGTTCTAAGGTTACATGGTTAGATCGCACAGGAGAAGAAGAGTTTGGAATTATCTATGATGACTATGAGATTCTAGAAAAGCATTATGTTGTTGTTAAAAGATTGAAAGATGATAAATTATTTGGTAGTCCACTTTCAATCAAGGCAGAAAAATTAACAGTATTATAAAAAATTCCCCCTTGAAAACTCTTGGGGGATTAAATTTACTTAACTAAACTTTGGGTATAAAATCTACTGCCATCATTCAATACCCATTCTGTATTATATTTCTTAGCATAGGTTTCTCCCAACTCCTGAGCATTACTACCAGAAGAGAGAAGCATTCCATTCCTAAAGGCAGAGAATTTTAGCCTAGGCAAATTGGTCACATAACGAACCTCAATCTTATCTTTTAAATCCATCTTAATCCCCTTACAAGAACAGTATATCATAAATCATTTAAGAATAGAGAGTTTACTGTTTAAATAAGAATCATTTTTAAATCTTGATAATCCCTGCCTAGTATAACCAAGAGCATTTAATCTATCGTTACTTTTGATGCATAGAGAAACAAGAGAATGAAAAGTAGTATTAGGACAATCTTTAAAACGTATAGCACTTTCATAAAAACGGATTGATAATTTTTCATCTTTCTTCATCATCCTATAAAACATACCAAGAAATTCATAAGACCTGTAACCGTTAGGCATTAAAGACAAATACATCTTGGCAAACTTTTCTCCATCATCTAACCATCGGGAATCTTTAGTGTTAATAGATAAAGACCACATGAGCCAAATCATATTCTCCCAAGCATCCCGGTCTTTTGGATTAAGTTTCAGTACTTCTTTATATAGGTTAATAATCATTGGATAATCACCTGTTTTTGTACCTTCTACACCATGCCAAAGAGTTTCTATTGTTTTATAAAGATACTTAAGTTTTTGTTCACGAATTTGCATTTTTTTCTAACTCCAACTCTTCTGAATCATTAACATACATAGATAAGATTTTTTGCTGAACATTGGTAGGCAATTCAATATTATTTAAAAGACCCATAATAATAATTTCTTTCCTATAATTTTCATAGATGGTTTTTCTCTTACGTTGAGATTTATCCCATTCATATATAAAGAAATTCATATCATTCTTAATAGGTGAAAAACTAAACTCTATTAAAAATGTGCCGTCCATGTTAATAAAAGCATCAAAGGCGGAAATTATATCATCACCCTTTAACTCATATCCTGTACCTGTTTTGGAAAAGTAAATCCAAATGTTTGTTTCCATGTTTAATACTACCATAGATATTAAACATTTGCCAAACTAAAAAAGATTATTTGTTTCATGTTGTCGGGGGGTTTACCCCCCGAGGGAAAGATTTAAATAATAAAAAATAGTTTGACAAAAGCAAAAAAAGACCCCGTTTAAGGGGTCTTAAGTTTACTGTTCGATGTTGATGTAGGAAACACCAATCAAGTTGTGGATAGAATATTCTTTCCAGTTCTCAACGTAAGATGTTTCAAACTGATGACCTTCCAGAGCCTTTTTAAGAGCATCTGAGAACTTGTTTGTCCTTACCAGAGTATAGGATGTTTTATCATCGCCATATGTGAACTCGTCCAGAATGTCGTTGCAAACATCTTTATCAAGTTCCAAGATTGAAAAGATGTCTGTTGCATCTACGAAAGAAATCTGTCTCATGTCAACCTCCTTGGTTACAGGTTTATTATATCATAAATCATTACTGATACAAACTATTTTTTATTATTTAAAACATTCTGTCGGGGGGTTTACCCCCCGAGGACTTGAAACAAATAATAAATTTTAGATTGACAAAAGCAAAAAAAGATGCCCCTTTCGGGGCTATGCCATTGGCAGAACTTTTAACGCTTTTTTAATCTTTTTGTCTGTTCCAGAATAAGGTGCGAACAGAATCACAAGTTTACGGCGGTGGAGGTGTTTATCCTGCATACACAAACCACACGCTTTACAGGATTCGGTTTTCTTGACCTGATACGGGCATGGGATACCTGTGAACCCGTTACCAAGGTCTACAGGGCGATGTGATTCGTGTTTGGTTGGAATCACAAGGCTACAGGCATATCCCCGGTTATGTTCCACCGGCAACTGTTCAACCGATTCGCAGGAACGCAGGATACTTACATCCCCCCAAACGCTACGTGGAACATCCAACGCATGGGTGTATGTCCATACACGCTTCCCGCTACGCTTGATGTAGGCGTTATACGCTTCCGATACAATACGGGCGGCTTCCACGGTCTTACAATCCCCGACAACGTGTCCACGAAGGTCATACTTACCTGCCAAACGATTGACTGCATCCGCTTCATAACGGGCAATCTGTTCAGGTGTAAACAATCCGATAGATTGTGCCAGATTAAGACGCTTTGTGGTAATGCCAGCGTGACCCGTTTCGGCATAACATCCTGCACCATAAAAGGCACAGTTTGATGGGCAGGAACCTTGACTAACCCACGTAGCCGACACAGTCTTATCAGTGGAAAGTTTACGGTCGGCAGACCGTTCTACGGCGATGGCTGGTGCAGTGTATGTATAACTCATGACACTATTATATCGACTTTCCAGAATAATATAATGAAATTTCAAACTATTTTTTATTATTTAAAACATTCCTTCGGGGGGTAAACCCCCCGAAGGGAGGAAACAAATAATGTTTTTTAGGTTGACAAATGCAAAAAAATACCTCCCATTTCTGGGAGGCAGAGTGGTTGATTTTAGAACAACCGGGAGTAGGGTTTGGTTGCCAATGCACCATCCGGGATTGCGATGTTGTAGTGTGCATCAAGTTTCCCGAACAGGTTAGGGAGGCTCTTGTGGAGGTGAGCGAAGGCAAAAGTCTTGCCCTTGGAGGTAACCTTCATACTAACGTGCGTACGGTTCAGAGCGTCTACATAGAGGTGTACATCGACCTCAGAGGAACGGAAAACGATATACTCGTTCCCTGATACCTTTTCAGTAACACGGTTGTATGACGTTGGGAGAGACTCCCCAAGCGCATAGATGAACGAATCCAACGCACGAGGCATGGAATCCGGGTTTACGCCCAAGAATGGTTCTGCGACAAAGTTTACGGTTTTCATAGGTCTTCCTTTAGATTGCCCCTGTGGTCTCCCACAGGGGCAATATGACTACTCTGCGATGGTCTTCCCTGTGGTGTCGGCAATCAGGGCATTGAAAAAGAAAGTCTCTGCCTTGATTCGTGCATCAAGGAGCATGACAGACTTTTCAAGGAATCGCACAGATTCAATCTGCTCCTGTAAACGCAGGGTCATGTGTGCGTTACGGGTAGTTTCGTTTGACCCAAAGCCCTTGTATTCCTCTGACGCTTGAATGGTAGCCTCAGCAAGCAGGAGGCTAAGTTTCGCATCCATGAGAAGGGAGGTAGCACCTGCTTTTTCTGTCAGCAGGTCTTTGAGAGTCGTTGCAATGGTCGTAGTGTTCATACGTTTCTCCGGTCTGTGTAGCACGATTGCTTACAGGGTTAGTATATCAAATATATTCTGAAATTTCTGGCTATTTCAAACTATTTTTTATTATTTAAAACTTTCCTTCGGGGGGTAAACCCCCCGACAACATGAGATAAATAATGTTTTTTAGTTTGACAAAAGCAAAAAAACAGGGGTATTTAACCCCTGTTAATTATTTAATAAGACTATTAAATTTTTTCTTAACACAATTCCCTTTTGAATAAAGGAATATCGCAATTGTACGAATGTGTTTGATGTTCTCATCATCTGCGCTACAAACTGCTCCAGTAAAGTCATTATTGAGAACAGCAGTCATAAAGCCTCCCATCATGCCTCGTTGAGCATCTGGGTAATCCATAAACCATTGGCACTGCTCTACGATGTGTGCGATTGGATGATAAAACTCTTCTAGTGTTTCACCCATAAATTCCAACTTTGTTGCGGTCATATCAAACTCCTTATGTTTCATTATATCAATAATAATTAAAAAATTCATCTAAAATTTATTATTTGTTTCAACCTGTCGGGGGGTTTACCCCCCGAGGGAATGTTTTAAATAATAAAAAATAGTTTGAAAATTGCCAAAAAAATCCCCCATTTCTGGGGGATGTATGGTAGGGGAGGTTAGACCCCTACCATCTGATACTTTGCAACGATGTTCTCCGGGAGGGAGGTTGCAGAGTCGGAGAGGGTTCCCCAACGCTTTTGGATAGCCTTCAGGTCGGCATCGATGGCAGGTGCAAGGATGATACTTGCGGTCGTTTCCATCTGCTCACGAAGGACACCGGAGAATGCCTGTGCGCCTCGTGTGAGACCGTTTACCAATCCAAAAGCGGTCTCATGGGCAATGTCCCCAGACGGCTCTTGAAGCGTCTCCAGATAGCCTTGTGACCATGCACGACCCTGTTCAATGGTCATCTTGTTGTCTCTCGCAACCTTGGCAATGACCTGATGAACATTCTTGACCTTGACCTGCTTTGTAAGGTTCAACAGGGTGAGAATGTCGTTGCCTTCAGAGAGTGCCAGAATGACCGCCTCACGAACCTGCAACCGGATGTTATCCTTGTCGATGGTTCCAAGGTGCTTTTGGTTGATGGAAATCTCGCTGTTCCGCCGTCCCCAAATCATGCCGTTGAGACAGATGGCACGGAACAAGAATGGCGAAATCTTGAAAGCACCATTGCGAATCTCGCTGTTGCGGAACGAGATGCCTACCCCGTAGTCAGAATCTGGTTGTTCCTTGATGTAGTCTGGAAGCAGGATGTTGCCCTGAATGTCATCACCATTGTTGAAAAAGTGTGATGCCAGAGCGTCATTGAGGTTGCTACCAGATGGCAAGGCATCGGCGATAAACTCCAGTGCGTCAAGGTTGTCAAGCACACCGTATCGACCAGAACAGACAGCACGTACAACCGGCGTATCACCCTCTTGACGAAGGCGGAGACGGAAATTACGTGATTCACGCTCCCGTTCGCCGTTGCTCCAATCGTTCTCACGCTTGGTCAACTCTGCGTTGAAATACTTGGGAATGTCAGTCTCAAAACCGGCATTGACCAAGTAGGAAACCGTGGTGCTAGGAATCGGGGTAAAGGTGCGGAGGGATTCCAGACCGTCTGCGTTGATAACCGTTCCATCAGAGAGACGGTCGAAGGTTGCAAGGCGAACATCAGACTCCAAAACGACCTTGTCAAACTTGCCCTCATGTTGGTGACGGACAACGGACATGGCATCGGACATTGGGGTACACTTGTCCTGCCATACCTTTGCTACATGACGGTGGGTTTCAGTGGATTTCAATCCGATTGCGTTTACCCATTGACCGTCAACCTGCTTTGCAGACGAACCTGCACGAACCTGCAAGCCTGTCTCTGCGCCGAAAACGTTTGCGTTAGGGGAGACTACAGGGACATTGTCCCCAATCTCCAAGATGCCGAACCTGTCGTTGCTCATTTCAATCTCCAGTAGCGGTTGGCTACAGGAGTATTATATCAAAAAAGCAAGTGGAAACAATAAAAATCTAAGGCATTTCAAACTATTTTTTATTATTTAAAACTTCCTGTCGGGGGGTAAACCCCCCGAAGGCATGAAACAAATAATGTTTTTTAGTTTGTAATTTGAAAAAAAATATACTATAATGCTGTATAGGATATTAATAATCATTTATGAAACGTACTCTAGATTATTATATTAACAGACTTGAAATTATGATATTAAAAATTAAAACTCTTGTGGATGATTATGCAGACATCTTCCCTCATAGCACGTTGGATATTTTGCCTTTAATCTCAACGAAAAATGATAAAATATTACTTAAGTATAGAAGTAATTACACCATGAGTAATTTTTTAATTTGTTGTGGTAATTACAGGGATAAGAATGGTAAGGTTTTAGATTTAAAATATACAGATATAGATATTGCTTTAAAGAAGTATGCTGTAGATTTTTATATTTGGGGTTATCTAGAGGAGCAAGGATTTTCTGAGTTTGAAATGAAAATGTCAGATTTCTTTTCTTATAAGCCTGAATCTTTTTATAATATAGATTCAAAGATATGGGTTGAAAGAGACTCGAAATTTTCTCCCATGACATTAGAGGAATACAGATACACCAAAAGACTGTATTGATAATTCGCATAAGAACATTGTATCATACTCGAATTTTGTATGCTCGAAAAAGAAAAATCCCACCTTGTTTAGAGATGGGATTAAATACACCAGGAGGGATTCGAACCCCCGACATTTAAGGTAGAAGCTTAAAACTCTAATCCGCTGAGTTACTGGTGCAAATTACTTACATAACTATTATACCACTATTGGCTGATTTTGCAATCCATTCCTTCTATCATTTTTACCATTTTATCTAGTCTCTTACAAAGATAATAATTTGCGACAAAGATAGGAGTAGACATTATAAATCCAAATGCAATTCCTTTTAAAAGTGCTTCGATAATATTCATGTTTTAAATTTATTCTTTTCTGCGTGATACTTCTTAAGAGTTTGCCTCAAAAGATATAATTGAAAGATTATAGGTGTATATAGTACTACAACCAACACTCCTATAATTGTGTAAAAGTTTTGTCTAGTAAATTCCATGAGTCTATTATATCACACTAATCAATTAACTTGGCTGTCTTTTTATTTAAAGATTCTAAGTTATTATCATAAGATTTAAAGATTTTGTTAATCTTATAAATTACAAGAAATATCAAGACAAACATTATCGCCACTAGAGCAAATAAAATTGAAATTAAAATTGTTTGGTTCATATCTTTATTATATCACAAAAAAAAAGGAAAGGAGCTCCAGGAGGGAATTAAACCCCCAGCGATCTTATTACAAGTAA
>Ga0114974_10003284_pt1 | contig 12249 bp, 10 predicted proteins | sample S_130206_EF_Meta_FD_87318 | JGI IMG/M metagenome (GOLD analysis project Ga0114974, IMG submission 87318) | Freshwater microbial communities from Lake Simoncouche, Canada to study carbon cycling - S_130206_EF_MetaG | ecosystem: Environmental > Aquatic > Freshwater > Lake | place: Lake...
GGCGTCGTCCAGGGATTGGCGCCCGGGCTCCCGGCCGTCGAGGCGAGCGCCTGGCGGAGGACATTGGCCCGGGCCCGGGTCGTGTCCTTCTCGTCGCGCGTCGCCATGTAGCTGGGGCACATCGTCCCTCCCATCTCGGCCGACTTGCGGCACTGGCCGACGCCGCCACACTTCTCCGCCGCCCGCAGCACCCCCTGCACGGCGTCGAAATTGAACACCGTCTCGTGGCTCGGCTCCGGCTCCCCCGGCACGATCCGCAGCTGCGTGTCCATCGGGAGGGTGTCGACGATCTTGCCGGGATTGAGGATCCCGTGCGGATCGAACAGCCGCTTCACCCGGACGAGATGCTCGAAGCAGGCGTCGCCAACCATCGTGCGGATGAACTCGCCGCGGAGCCGGCCATCGCCATGCTCGCCACTCAAAGAACCGCGGTATTTCTTGACGAGGTGCGCGACGTCGGTGGCGACATCGCGGAACATCTTCAAGCCCTCGACCGTGCGGAGGTCGAACAGCGGCCGGAGGTGGAGCTCGCCGGCACCGGCGTGGGCGTAGTGGATGCAATCGATGCCGTACTTCTCCGCTAGGAGCCGATCGAAGTCGGCGATGTAGGCGGGCAGATCGTCGATCGCGACGGCGGTGTCCTCGATGATCTCGCGCGGCTTCTTGTCGCCGGGGATGTTCTGCACGAGCCCCTGCCCGGCCCGGCGCAGCTCCCACACCTTGTTGGCATCGTCGCCGAAGAGGCGCGGGTAGGCATGGCCGATGCCTGCTGCGGCAAGCGCCCGCTCGGTGGCCGAAAGCGCCCGCTCGATCGCGGCCCGATCGGCATGGCGGATCTCGACGACGAGGATCGCTTCGGGATCACCGACGACGAAGCTCCGGTTGCGGGTCTGCTCGGCGTTGCCCTTCGTGCACTCGAGGATCTTCCGATCGATCAGCTCGCAACCGGAGAGCACGCCCCCTTCCGCCGCCGCCGCGGCCTTCCCCTCATGCATGACGACGACGGCCCCACGGAGCGCCTCGTCGACACTCGTGCAGTGCGCCACGAGCAGTCCGCCTGGCGCCGGCAACTCGATCAGCCCGAGCTCGAACTCGACCCCGAGAAACAGCGTTCCCTCGGAGCCGGCGACCACTTTGCAGGCGTTGAAAGGATGGGGACTCGCCGGGTCGAAGCAGTCGGCGTCCATGAGGGCATCGAGGGCGTAGCCGGTGTTGCGGCGGGTGACGGCCGCCTTCGGAAAGCTCCGCTCCACCTCGGCCCGCACGGCTGGATCGCCGAGAAGGTCGCGAAGCCCCTTGTGAATCCTGGTCTCGAGCGAGTCGGGGCCAGCGCACTTCGCCGCGAACTCGGGCGCAGATTCTGCCGCGAAGGTCACCTCCGAACCGTCGGCGAGGAAGCCGCGGACGGCGCGGAGATGGTCACGCGTCGACCCCCAAGCAATCGAGTTTGAGCCACAGGAGTTGTTCCCCACCATTCCGCCGATCATCGCCCAGGAAGCGGTCGACGTCTCGGGGCCGAAGAAGAGGCCGTGGGGGGCGAGGGCCTGGTTGAGGGCATTGCGGACCACGCCCGGCTGGACGCGCACCGTGCGCCTCTCGACATCGATCGCCACGATCTTGTTCATGTGGCGGCCGGTATCGACGACGATCCCCCCTCCGACCACCTGGCCGGCAAGCGACGTGCCGGCACCGCGGGGAATGATCCCTACGCCCTCGGCCGCAGCAAACCGGACGATCGCGCCGACATCGGCGGCGGTTCTCGGCAGCGCCACCGCCAGCGGCCGCTCCTGGTATTCGGAGGCATCGGTGGCGTAGATCGTCCGCGTCGTGTCATCGACGAGCAGTTCGCCGTGGAGCTGCGTGGCGAGCGCCGCCAAGCGCTGTTGGAATCGGGCATCCTGCCGGGAAAGATCGGCGCCGGGATTCTGCTCGCTCGACACGCGGTGAGTCATGGCTGGCTACGGGAGGGAAGACGTGGACGAAGGAAACCGATTCGGTCATGGTAGCCTTTTCCAGAGCCCTTTTCGGACACTTCCTCCGCCCCCGACCGAATCACCATGTCGACCCCTCACGCCGAACTCCCGCCGGTCGAGATCCGCCGCCTCGGCTCTGTCACCGTGGCGACCCTCCTCGACAAGCGCGTGCTCGGGGCGCGGGCCACGGCTCTCTTCGAAGACCACCTCATGCCGGAGGCCGATGCCCTCGCCGGCGATGGGCTGGTCATCGACTTCTCCAGGGTGACCTACTTCGGGAGTGATTCCTTCGGCCGCCTCGTCCTCCTCGCCGGCCGGGTCGACCGGTCAGGCGGATGGCTGACGCTGTGCCATGTCGACGGGAAGATCCGCGAGGTGTTCCGCGTCACCCGCCTCGACACGAGATTCGACATCGCCGACGACCTCGCCACGGCAATCGGCTCGAACCGGCCGACCGAACCGGGCTGAAAGGAAATCGCGGCTCATGGCGCGCGAAAGGCAACGGTCGCTGTTCGACGACGACCCGTTCCCGGAATCCCCGGTGGCGAAGTCCCCGCGCGCCGAGCCGGTCGCGCCGGCCGTGGTCGCCGCAGAGATCCACGACCTTGCCGCCCGGCTCCCGGCGCAGGTCCACCTCGGCACCTCGAGTTGGTCGTTCCCCGGCTGGACGGGCCTCGTCTACGCGCCGCGCCACGGCAAGCCGGAGAGCGAGCAGCGTCTGGCGCGCGGGGGGCTGGCTGCCTACGCGCAGCATCCCCTCTTCGGGAGCGTGAGCCTCGATCGCACCTTCTACGCACCTCTCCTTGCCGACGAATACGCCGCCTATGCCGCGGCGGTGCCCGACGACTTCCGGTTCGTCATCAAGGCGCCGGCAGCGATCACCGATCCCTTCAAACGCGCCGGGAGCTCCGGCCTTGTCAGTGGCGACAATCCCACGTTCCTCGACGCCGCCACAGCGCGGGCAGTCTGCGTCGCCCCGGCGGTCACCGGCCTGGGGGCCAAACTCGGCGCGATCGTGTTTCAGTTTCCTCCCCTCGGCCGTGCGCTGCTCGCCGATGTGCCGCGCCTCGTCGCCCGCCTCGTGGCCTTCGTGGCGGCGCTGCCACGGCCGCGCACCGACAGCCTCCCGCACGGTCCGGCGCTCGCGCTGGAGATCCGCGATCCGGCGCTCGTCTGCGAAGCCCTCGCGGCGGGCCTCCTCGATGGTGGCGCGATCCCGTGCCTCGCAGCGCACGCCCGAATGCCGCCGCTCGAGAAGCAAGCCGACGTGTGGCGGATCGATCGCTTCCCGCTCTCGAGCCCGCTTGTCATTCGCTGGAATCTGCATGCCGGCAAGGACTACGAGGGGGCGAAGCAGGAATACTTCCCCTTCGACCGGCTTGTCGAGGAGGATCTCCAGACCCGCGACAGCCTCGCTCGGCTCGTTCGCACCCAGGCGCGGTCGGGGCGGACGGTCCTCGTCACGATCAACAACAAGGCAGAGGGCTCGGCGCCGTGGAGTGTCCGCCGCCTTGCCGAGGCGATCGCAGGCGGCAACTGACCGCGTCTGCGAGTCAGTCGCCGGGAAGAAAGACCCACAGCGCCGGTCGCCCGCAGTTGCAGTGCACGGCCCGGCCCAGCAGGCCAAGGCCTGCCGCGCTGAGAAACACGCTCGTGCGCGCCGCATCCCAGAAGCCGTGCAGGCCCAGCGAGTGTGGCCCGCGCAGCCGCTGGGTGACGCTCGGCACCGGATGGAAGATCGTTTCGACCCACGGCGGCCGATTCCGCTCGCGGTCTTGGAGATCGTCGAGCGCCGCGATCGACCGCTCCATGGTGCTGCGGGAACAGCCAGCCTCGAGCACCCGCTCATCCACCTCCGTGACGCCACGGCGGCTCGGCGTGGGGAGCAGCAGCAGCCCGAGAAACGACCAGAGCGTGAACCACAGACTGAGGTCGACGGTGCCGGAGGCCGTCCCCAGCCGATCGCGGCCCACCAGGCAGGCGGCTACCGTGATGCCGGTGAGTGTGAAGCCCAGTGCCAGGAGGCGGCCCCGCAGCCAACTCCCGGAACCGACAGCCATCGTCCGCCGCTTCAGGGCCACTGCAAGCTGATCGGGCTCGAGCATCTCCCGCCATTTCATGGGTAGCAGATGGAGCCGCGGCACGAGCACGCCGACAATGCCGCCGGTGAATCCTTCGTCCTGGCTCTCGGCGACGAACGTCGCGACAGATTCCTCCGCGCCGGTGGAGCGTTCGTCGCTGGGCGTCACCTCGAGCGGCGCAGCGGCCGAGGCGAGCAGCACGCGGCCACGCAGGAGCAGCAGCATGAGAGCAGCCCCGGCCATCACCACGCCGACGACGCCTCCAAGCCTTCCCGCCACGAACATCGCGACCGCGGTCGAGAACAGGAGGGTGGTATGCACCGCGATTCCGCGGACCAAGCCCGCCAAATACCTTCCGAGCGGCGGATGCGCGCGTGAAAAACGCCGCGGGAGCAGAAAGCCGCCCCAGAGATCCAGCGGCAATTGGATGGCGACGTAGCAAAGCACGAAGGCCAGCAGCCCGAAAATCTGCGCCGCCACGGGGGCGTCGGCTGCAGGCAGGGCCCGCTCGCTCGCGTTCACAGCCAATCCCGTGGCACTGAGCACCACCATCGTGCCAACCGCGGAGATCCCCAGCCACAACCGCGCCCGGCCATACCCCGGAAGCGTGTCGGCGGAGACGGCCTGCTCGGGAGGTTTCGCCGACTTCGCCCGCTGCATCGCCTCGGCCGTCTTCCGAATGCCACGGAGCATGCCGCCGAAGACGATCTCGTGGAGCGGGACTACCGCATACCAGTAGAGAATCCCGATCAGCCCCCTCGGCCTGTAAAGGGCCGTCATCTTGAGTTCAGTCGGGAATTCGGCCGAACCTTCAGCCGGCAGGATCTCGAACTCGAGCTTCGCCTCCCCGGGCAATTTCATCTCCGCCCGGAGCGAGAGAAATCGGTCGCGATCGATGCCGACCACCCTCCAGAAATCGAGCGTCTCGCCAAACTCGACGTTTTCCGGATGCCGCCGGCCACGACGCAGCCCCGGCCCACCGACAAGCGTGTCCATCCAGCCCCGCAGTCGCCAGAGCATGTCGCCGGCATACCAGCCGTTCCCCCCGCCAATTCGACAGACGGCGGCAAACACACTCTGCGGATCGGCGTCGATTTCCACCGACCGGCGGTCGGAGAAGACGGTGCCACCAGCCCACGAAGGGTCGCCCGGGATCGGGCCGGCCACGCTCCACCTCGTCTCCACCGCTCCGGCCTCGACCTTCTGCAGTGCCCTCGTGATCGCCTCCCGAGCCCCGAATGCCGCGTGCGGCATGAGCCGCTGAGCATCGTCATTGGTGAGCACGACCCGGTTTCTCAAGCCCTCGGCCAAGGGCCGTGCGATCCGATACGACACCGGCGTGACGAGGTTGATCCACAGGGAGCTCAGCCGCGGCGTGAGCACCGGCACCGGCACGATGAGCCGCCGCGGTAAGTGAAGCTCCTCGGCCATGATCTGCATCAATTGCTGGTAGGGAAAGACGTCCGGACCACCGATCTCGAGCGTGCATCCGGCTGACTGGGGCACCTCGAGACAGCGGACAAGCCAGTGGAGGACGTCCTCGATGGCAATCGGCTGGCATTCCGTCTTCACCCACCGCGGAGTGACCATCACGGGCAGCCGCTCGACGAGATAGCGGAGAATCTCGAACGAGGCCGAGCCGGCCCCGATGATCATCGCGGCACGAAAGGTTGTGACAGGCACGTTTGTGGCGGCGAGTTCCTGCTCGACTTCGCGGCGCGAGCGGAGGTGAACGCTCAGGTCGGGGCCCATTTCGCCGAGGCCGCCCAGGTAGACGATCCGCGACACCCCGGCCCGGGCGGCAGCGCGGGCGAAGGAAGCGGCCAGCGTCCGATCGCGAGCGGCGTATTCACCGCCACTCGACTCCATGGAATGGACGAGGTAATAGGCCACCGAGGCTCCGGCCATTTGACCGGCGAGTTCATCCTCAGAGGAAACGTCGCCGGCCACGACCTCAACCGCCGGGTGCGATCGCCACGGTTTTTGATCGAGCTTCCGGGGGGCCCGAACGAGGCACCGAACACCGTAGCCGGCCTCGAGCAGGGCGGGCACGAGCCTCCCCCCGACATACCCTGTCGCCCCGGTGACAAAAACGGTCTCGTGCCGGCGGGAGAGGCTCATCTGAGACACGCTGGTGGGCCCTTTCCGCTGGTCAAACGATCTGGAGGCCATAGAGTGGTGGCACGTCGAATGCTGTCTGAGCAGGACGCGTAGGACTCTCCCTTAGGAACCGCACGCCATGGCGAATGACAACCAACTCGACTGGTCTGACCTTGCGATCGGTCTCTACGACCGTCTTACAGGCCGGAAGGCTGAGATCTCGTATGAGTTCGACAACATGCATGTGAAAATCCCCAGCGGCACCGGTCCTTCGGCCACGCATGCCGAGTGGATCCTTCACGGCACCGTGAAGATCCGCACCCGCGACCTGAGCTCTTGAAATGTCCGCCAAAGCAGACCGCGGTCCGAATCCGATGGCTGCCCTGCAGATCGAAGGCCATCTCACCGGCAGTTGTGACGGCCGTCCGATCACGATCACCGCCGATCCGGGAGGGATTTGTCTCACGGTGGACTCCGTCCGTTCGGCGTGGCGACTGCGCCGGCAACTGCCGGCGCTGCAGGGCTTGTTCGGGGCACTCGGTCGTGGGCAGGTCCCGATCCGGCTGAGGATCGGCGCGATTGGGGAGTTTTCCGTGCCCGCGATTCCGAATTGGATGCCTGGGTGGACATTGCGTTTGGCAGGTCTTCGGTAAGCTCGTCCTCCGGAGCGACCCTCAGGGCGACTCGTGGACGCAGCCGTAGGCGTTGGCCCGATCGGATGTCCGGAGGAACCGCCGCAGGGTCGGCAGCGGGCGACGTCGGACTCACCGGCTACGGGCACGCTGTCCTCAGCCCGTGTTCGAGGAGTGAGCGATGCCGCAAGCAGCGCCGATGCGTCTTTCAATGGTGGTCAGTCCCCCAACCGATCGGCACCTCGAATGGGCCGCGCAGGTTGGCGTGAGCGACATCGTCATCCCCTATCCGGGACTCGAGCGGGCAGCACTTGCCGCCACCTGCCGGCGGATCGCCTCCTTCGGGATGCGCTGCACGCATGTGGAGCGAAAGCTCCCTCACCTCGGCCTCGTCCATGGCCTCCCCAACCGCGACGAGCAGGTAGCGGGGATCAAGACACTCCTCCGCAACATGGCTGACAACGGTCTGGAAGTGCTCTGTTACAACTGGATGCCCGACGAGGACTGGCAGCGGACGAGCGCCGTCGCCCCGGCCCGTGGCGGCGCGAAGGCGACCGCCTTCCGGCTCGCCGACATCGGCGCCTCCTCGCGGCCGACGGTCACCGATGCCGACGGCCTCCCCTCGGTGCGGACTCCCCTCGAAAAGCTTTGGGAGCATCTCCATCGCTTCCTCGACGAAGTGGTGCCGGTGGCGGAGGCGTGCGGGATCCGGCTCGCGCTCCATCCCGACGATCCGCCGCTCGACGAGTTTGCCGGTCAACCGCGGATCATGCACACCAACGCCGCGCTGCTGCGAGCCACGGATCTCGTCCCGTCGCGGGCCAATGCAATCTGTTACTGCGTCGGCTCACTCCATCCGGCCGGCGAGGACGTGATCGCCGGGATCGAAGCCCTCGGTGACAAGATCGCCTTCGTTCACGCCCGCAATGTCCGCGGCACGGCCGCCGACTTCGTGGAGACCTGGCACGACGACGGCGACATCGACATGCCGGAAGTGATCCGGGCCCTGAAGCGCATCGGCTACTCAGGCACCGTCCGCCCCGATCACGCCCCGAGCATGGCGGGGGAGAGCAACGAGACGCCGGGCTACGAAATGCTCGGCAGGCTGTTTGCAGCCGGCTATCTCAAGGGGCTCTTTGACGCGGCGTGAGGCGATGCGTCTTGTGGGGAATCAGCCGGCTGAAAGGAACCGTAGGTCTTCCCGATCGGTTCCGACCGGTCAGGCGACCAAAGGTACGCCGCGAAGCGATCGGGAGGAGAACCGCGTCGCCCAGTTTGAGGCGTCACTGATCGAGCGGCGCTGCCGCAACAGCTTCGGTCGCCGTGTCCGGAGGAATCACCGGCTCCGGCTGGCGAATCGGGCGCTGGGGACGGTGCGAGATCGGCCTCCCGGAAACTGCGAGGCGCTCGTGGGCTTCGCGGAGATACGTCGCCGTGTCCCCCTCGCAGTCCGCGAGGATCTTCCGGCGGACGGCGTGAAGGTCTTCCAAGATTGCGTTACGGCTCATCGTCGCCTCCTCCAAGAAACTCGATAGGCGTGCAAATCAACAACCCGCCCAGACCGAGCGACTCGAGGAGCCGATACAGCCTGGGAAGTTCATGCGCGTTCGCGATGTGCTTGCAATTCAACGTCAACAGATACTGGACGCCGGCCAAGGCTGCCGCAGCGACGTGCAAAGCGTCGATCCGGGCGGAAGCGGGCATCATCGATCGGCGCACGATCTCGTCAGCCACCGTTTCGGCGTCCGGATTCACCGGCAACACGAGAATCCCGTCAAGCAGTGCCAATCGCCTTCCAGCTGCATCCCGATCGCCCATGCCGGCTTCATCGATGACCAGTTGCGACGTCACCACGTCGTACAAACGGCGTTGCTCAACGAACCAACGTTTAGCTTGGTCCTGCAGGACAGCGACCTCTGCCACCGAACTTGGCCACGCAGCAGCGTGGCTCACGATTGATGTCTCGAGGTAGACCGAATCCATCGGATCATTCCGGCTTCTGGCCGTGCTCGAAAGGCCGACCGCGACCGCATCGGCCTCGGTGTCGATCGCGAGGATCCCGAACGGACTGCTTACGAATGCATCGTATCCCTCAACTCGGGCATGAAACAAGGCTTTTTGCGGGATGAACATCGTCCATCCCATTCCTTCTCCGCACGAGCGTATCGAGCCGTCACAAGCACTCGACGCGATCCGGGCTCCCTGCGTCCACCAGCCCTCAATGCCGCAAGCCAGCGCTGCCGAATCGGCTCGTGCAACGTTCCACAGGACGAATTGCGGCACCGGCCACCACGCGTACACTTTCTTGCTGACGCAGGCGGGGAGTGAAACGTCAACTCCCCGGCCGCGTCTTCCCACGGCGCATTCCACAGCCAGCCGCCGCAGCGCCCGACCGCTGCGCAGCAGGGATCCTGGGATTGTTCGTGCGGCCGCTGGAGAGCCATGGGTGGGTACGAAGCGAAAAAGCACCCCTGGGCCGTACCTGCTGCACCTCGAGGTGCTCCGCGATCGGATCGCTGACGCCGAGCGGTATCCTTTCAACCTCCCGGCTGTCCGGGCCTTGAGCGTGCTGCCGTTCCATCCGCAGGTCACGTTCCTCGTCGGTGAGAACGGCGCCGGCAAGTCGACGCTGCTCGAGGCGATCGCCGTCGCCTCCGGGCTCAACGCCGAAGGGGGGAGCGTGAACTTCACCTTCGCCACCCGGGCGAGCCACTCCCCGCTCGGCGAGTGCATCCGACTCGCAAAGGCGATTGCGCGGCCCCGCGACAGCTACTTCCTCCGCGCTGAGACGTTCTACAACGTGGCCACCGAAATCGAGCGGCTCGATCAGGGGCCGGAAGGCGAAGGTGGCCTGCCGATCATCGATGCCTACGGCGGCAGGTCGCTCCACGAGCAGTCGCACGGGGAATCGTTTTTTGCCCTGTTCAAGAATCGATTCCGGGACCACGGCCTCTACTTGCTCGACGAACCCGAGGCGGCGCTGTCGCCAACGCGACAGGTCGAGTTTCTCGTGCTGATGCACGACTCCATCCGCCGGGGCTGCCAGTTCGTGATCGCCACCCACTCGCCGATCGTCATGGCCTACCCCGACGCGCGCATCCATCTCCTTGACCGGCAGGGGATTCGCGACGTCGCCTACACCGACACCGAGCACTATCAGGTCACGCGGCGGTTCCTGAGCAATCCCAAGCGAGCGCTCGAGACGCTCCTCGGCGCGGAACCGGATGCCGACACGAACGTCGGAGCAGGCTCGTAAGAGCGTCCAGCCGAGTCGACCGACTCTAGGCTGGGCGTTGCTGACCGCAGCCGTTCCAGAGGCCTTGCCGAAGGGGCTCGTGCGGTTATACTTTCGGTATGAAAACAGCCGTCTCGATCCCTGACGACGTGTTCGCGGACGCGGAACGATTGGCGTCGCGACTGCAAACGTCTCGCAGCCAACTCTACGCCCGGGCTATCGCCGAGTTCGTTGCCCGACATGACGATGACCGGGTCACGGCGCTGATGGATCAAGCCGTCCGCGAAGCTGGCAGCGAAGATGGCACGTTTCCGCGTGCGGCCGCGAAGCAAGCGGCTCGTCGCAACGAATGGTGATCGCACTGAATGATCGTTGCCCTGAATGATCGTTTCGCAAGGCGAAGTCTGGTGGGCTGATCTCGCTGAGCCGACCGGCTCGAGCCCGGGATACCGTCGGCCGGTGGTCGTGCTGCAGTCTGACGCGCTGAACCAAAGCCAGATCGCCACGGTCGTCTGCGTTGTCCTGACGAGCAACCTGCGCTGGTCGATCGCTCCTGGCAATGTCTTGCTCAAGGCCAAGCAGACCGGACTCGATCGCGATTCCGTCGCCAATGTCACGCAGCTGGTGACGATCGACAAGCGGCAACTCAGCGAGCGCGTCGGGAGAGTCCCGAAGCGACCGATGGAGGGGATCTTTTCCGGAATCGATCTCATCCTGGGCCGCTAGGACGCCTCTCGCGAATGGGACAAAAGCCAGACCCGCCGGGGGGACGGCCAGGGCCCGGGAGGCGTACACTTGCTCTTCAGCGGCAGGGGAGGTGAAACGCCTCCGCCCCCGCCGCGTGTTCCCCCGGGGCATTCCATGGCCAGCCGTTGCCGCCACCGTTCTCTGCCGAAGCGCCGCCCTGGCCCGCCTCTCTCTCCTCGTCTCTTCCCTCGGAGCCTGCTGCCGTGCCCCGCTTGCCACGTGTCGCCCCGGTCCTTGCCGGGCTTTTTTTGCTTCTCGGCGGGGCCCTGGTCATGAATCATCCAGGCCACTCCGCCGAGCCCCCCGCTCCCAACCGTGCCCGCGAAGGGCAGTGGGTGACGGTGCAACGGGCCCTCGACGAAGGGAAACCAAAATCGGCGCTTCAAGCGCTCGCCGGGATCGAGCAGAGCGCGATCGCCGCCAAGGCCTGGGACGAAGCCGCGCGGGCGATCGCCACACGCGTTCACGCCGACACCGGCGACCGCCCCCCGGAAGACCCCGAGCGGCTCGTCCGCCTCGAAGCCGCGCTCCAAGGAGCCCCCGACGAGGTCAAGCCGGTTCTCGAAGCGATCCTCGCCAACTGGACGTGGGGATTCTTTCAGAACAATCAATGGCGCTTCGCGCAGCGGACCGGAGGGGCCAGCGGCGGGGTGAACGAAGAAGGGAAGGCCGTCGAGGGGCTCGCGGGAATCGCCTCCTGGGATCTGCCGCGCGTTGTCGCTGAGGTCCGGCGCCGATTCACGGCCGCGCTCGATCCGGCCGAACGGCTCCAGTCGCTGCCGGTGGCCGAGTGGAATCAGATCCTCGACAGGGGTGCGATGCCCGACACGTGGCGGCCGACGGTGTGGGATGTCGTTGCGCACGACGCCCTCGGCTTCGCCGCGTCGGGCGTGCGGGGCCTCGCCGATCCGGAGGATCTGTTTGAGTTCGACACTGATGCCCCTGCCCTCGGCATGCGGCAAGCGTTTCTCGCCTGGAGGCCGGAGGAGGCCACGACCGACTCCGATTCACCGCTCTTAGGCGAGATGACGCTCTTCCGCCGCCTCCTCGAGGCCCACGCTGGCGACACCGATCGCACGGCGCTGCTCTCGGCCGATCTCGACCGGATCGAGCGGGCAAGCGCCACCGCGATCTCCCCCGGCGGCGACAACGACCGGCGCGACCAAACAGCCAAGGCGCTCGAGGCGTTGCTTGAAGACTGTGGCGAGAACGAAGTCGCGGCGATGGTCCGCCACCGGCTGGCGGGTGTCGTGCGCCAAGGCGACGACGACGACGCGGTGGTCCGGGCCCGGCGAATCGCGGCCGCTGGCGCTGCCTCCCATCCTGATTCTGCCGGGGGCAAGCTCTGCAAAAATCTCGTCGCCGAGATCGATGGCAAGTCACTCGAAGTGTTCACCGAGCGCACCTGGACGGCCCCCTGGCCGGCGATTCGGGCTCGGTACAAAAACCTCGCGAAGATCCACGTCCGACTCGTGAAAGCC
>Ga0114974_10003285_pt1 | contig 12249 bp, 16 predicted proteins | sample S_130206_EF_Meta_FD_87318 | JGI IMG/M metagenome (GOLD analysis project Ga0114974, IMG submission 87318) | Freshwater microbial communities from Lake Simoncouche, Canada to study carbon cycling - S_130206_EF_MetaG | ecosystem: Environmental > Aquatic > Freshwater > Lake | place: Lake...
AAGGTTCTGCTGAGCCATGCCGCGCTGCGCTTGACCAGCGCCCTGAAGCATTGCAGCGTAGGACTGCTGATTGCCCAGCGCCTGCTGGCCGTAGCCTGCAAGAGCCTGTGCACCCGCAAGCTGCTGGCTCGGCAGACCTTGTGCAAACCCAGCGGCTTGCGTGTATCCACGATTATAGAGATCAGCCAATGTCTGAGCCGTATTCAAATCTTCTTGACCTGCAAGCTGCGCTTCGTAAACACCACGGCGATCATTACCAAATGCCTTTGATGCGGCAAGCTGAGACTTCGTTGCTGCGTCACGTTCAGCGCGGTTCTGTGCCAAGCGGGCCATCGTGGCGTCGATGACGTTGGTCTGGAACGGCGACATAAAGCCAGAGACATCTTGCTGAAACTGCTGCGGTGTGTAACCTGCTGCACGCTGAGCAACCTGCGTAGCTTGCTGAAGCTGCGGCATACCAACTTGCTCGGTGGCTGCGCGGGTGGCAACACCGAACGCCTGCTCTTCAGCGGGTCGGAACTGCGCAATGCGCGGACCGCCATATGCCTGATACGGAATAGACGCAACCTGCTGTGCGGCTCCGTAGTTACGCGCCAGAATATCCTGAATGAAAGGATTGAGCGCCTGTTGAGTAGTAGTAGTTGTCGCCATTATAACCCCCAAGCGGACTGACCGCCTAATCCTTCGTTATTACCATATAAATTAAACAATTGACAGCCCATTACTACTGCACCTGCATCACTGATAAAAGGCAAGATGGCCCAGATGGAGCAAATGCCGTTGCAGGAGAAGCATGAAGTTCAATGTTAGTACTATCAGCAGCCCACATTAATTCAATATAATCGCCAGCAACTAAGGTAAAAAAGTGGTCTATGCCCGACGCCGCATGACCGCCGTTGATGTTATCTGTTACCAAAATCGCACTTGCAGGTACATTGGTTCCATTTTTCCTAAACCAAAACCATGTAGTTTTTGCGCTACTATTGTTGGATAGAATTGTATAATGACTTGAAAAATTATACACGCCGTCTTCCGCTACGACAATCCGAGATGCAGGCGAACCGATTGAGACGCTCTTGCTATTCTCAGTTGTGTCAAATGTAATGGCATACGCCGTATTTGCAGCGGCAGGAGACACACTAGTGGTCTTCTTAAACTGGCCGTAGAACCCTTCGTAGATCAGCTTGGCTGGTGCGTAGATACCAACGTCTAGACCTTTCTCGTAAACATTATTTGAGAAGAGTTCTATGAGGCGGTTGCGTTGCGATTCATAATTCGGATCGTATGCACCTGGGGGTGGGGGAAGCCTTAAACTCATCGACGCCCACCCGGAATAGCGTTAAGCCGCATGATACCTACACGCCAATCAACGTCGCGTGCGCTATCGACACGCATACTTATCTGACGCCCATTGAAACGAACCGACGTTGGGTTCTCTAGGGAGTACGGCCCGTAAGAACTCTCGATCCCGTTGGGATAATACTTCTTATAGAACGTGGCCGTGACATCGCCTTGTGTACGTTCGTCTGGGATAAGTTCGTTAATGTGCAGAACGCGGTCGCCGTCGCCAATCTGAACTGGCCCAGTCTCAGCAAATACAGCGCCAGCGCCTGGACGAACAAAGGCAACTTCGTGGTCGTACACAAAACCGTCTGCGGTCCACATCATTGGGTAGTTAAACACGGTCTTGTCGATACCGCAAGTGCGAGACAATGTTCCAATGGACCAGTGATTTTCGGTATAGTTCCAGACTACATAGCGGTCAATTTCTGTGGCCGAGGCCGATGGGTAGAACCACCATACTTCCCCAAACTGGGTGTTAGGAACGCAGACAATCTTAGAACGCTGTGAGCCGTTGAGGTCTGAGAAGACATAATCTTCAACGTCCGAAGGCAATGGCTTAACATAACCATCATAGATAAAGAAGCCACGGTCGCCCATCCATACTGCCATGTTATCAAGAACAGTGATGGCTTGGCGGGAGATGATACCGCAGTTACGGCCTGCTGTTTCAAACTGATAGACGAACGGCGCGCCAACATATTGCGCGGTGTGGGCGTCAACGTCTGTAAGAACCAGCATCTGGCCGCGAACACGACGAGCGCACATGATCTTACCTGGCGTGGTGAGAATGAAACTACCAGCCAGATTGGTGGACGCAGCCGTCCAGACAGTGTTGTTTTCTAGATCGCACCACGCAACTTTACGCGGATTGCCATCGGCGCTAAGCGCAAAGATCGAACGCTCATCCGTAACTGCAAGACCTGTGCAGCCTGTTGGTGAGTTAAGAAGTTGAGCCGCAGCTGTAACAGGCGCTACATCATCCAACTGCCATTCATACAGCTTGCCGTCAGATGTCGAACAGGCAACAAGATATTCACCCCAAGTATCGAGGCTCCATGTGGCTGCTTCTGTAATCGGGCTAATGTCTGGACGCGGTGTGCCGTAGGTGTAGCTGCCAAAAGTAAGAGAGCCGTAGCCTGTATTGTCGCTACCGTTTGCTGGGCCTGGAACAAAGCCTGCGGGCGTGATGTCGATGAGGACACCCGCCGAAGTCATGCTGAATAGTTTTGTATTGGTCCCCACCCCAAGACGGCGAGAGCCGTCATTGCTGCGCCACGCAAGCGTTGTGCGTGGGATACCGTTAGTGGCTACGCTATTACGAACACGCCACCCACCAACCGGACGCATTGTCCCGTTGTGCCAACGAATAAGATTGGCGTCATACCACCGTCCCGCAGCCTGAAGTTCAGTGCCGTTGCGGTAAACGCCGGGTGGTATTGAAATAGGGATCAGTGTCATGCTGTTGTCCGTGTTGGGCCGCTGCGCTCTTATATCACTTTTTAGAAGTTTTTACAGCCTCTTCCCATGCTTCCACAGTCAAGCGATGTTTCAGCGCACAATCGCCGTATTTAGCTATAAGATCAACTTCCCAAGTTGCACGATCAGGATCGGTTAAGATTGATGGCGGAGCAGGAAGTACTGGACAATTACTCGCTAGGTTCGCCGGAGGCAGCGGCATTGGCACGATTGATACCGCCTTCGAGCAGCCCGATAACCCGATAATCAGGAGCACAATCAGCAGAAACAGCAGGGAGAGTTTTGTATATTTCCCGTATTGTTTCTCTTTCTCCGGCGACCACGACATCGGCTTGATCTCGTTGGGTTTGGTAAAGCGTAGAAACCTCATCTATCTTTCCTTGCATTTCTTGGCGTTGCTTCTCTGCCTTTTCCAAAGCCTTGGAATACGCGGCGTCGCACTGCCAGTCTTTGACCTTCCATCCAGTGGCGATGCCGATAACAAGCGCACCGCCAACTGCATACATAAGGATTGGATTAGGAATTAAAGCCATGTTGCGTACTTCTTTGTCTTCGCCTTGCGGTCATCGAGGCCGTGCGTCCCGCCATTGATGCGCTTTGTCAGCGCAAGGATAGCGCCATCGCCTGTACCTTGGTCGCAGATGCCCCAGAGTTTGTTGCGGTCAAAGAACCAAAGCGCGCTCTCAAAGCACAGTTCACCCGACACAAGGTCGGGGTTATCCATTACTTCTTGGCGTTCGATGTAGGTGGCGAAAGCTTGGTAATTTGCTTTGCCAGTAAGTTGGAGAGCGCCACGTCCACGGAACTTCCACCCGTCCCCAGACGCTTCATTACCATTGCCCATGCGGTTTGCATAAACTCGATTAGCGATCTTTTTTGGCTGACGCTCATACCCTTTAGCAATAGCTTCAGTCGTAAAATACTTGCCAAAGATACCGCGTAAACCTTTCGCGCTATAGTTAAGGTTTTCGCTAAAAGCCTTGAAGCCGCCGCTTTCATGCGCTGTTTGAGCAAAGAAATGCGCTGCCCTATCAGGCGAAAGTTTATAGAAAGCCGCAGCTTTCTTAAATGTTCCCGGACCGAACGCGCCATCTGCCGTTACTCCTAATTTATTCTGAAGGTTTACAAGGCTCACTTATCCCGCCCCTTATTCCACAATTCAAACAGTGTCTTGATCTTCTCTTCAACCATACCGAGGCGCACATCCATCTTGGCGAGGATGATTACCAAAGAAATAAACGCGAGGACTAGCGGCCAAAGCTGGCCGATTAGTTCGACAGTGGAAAGATCGCCCACCATTTACGCCGCCGGATTACGCCAGTTAGGGAAGTCCTCTTCGTCAACTGTGCCATCGTCGTTGTTGTCGTAGCGCAGGTCGTTGCGATACATTTCCCACGGAGCCATCTCTTCGTCGTCCAACTCAGCGGGTGGGGCTGGTTCAGGCTCGACGGGTTCTTCCTTATCACGCGCATTGGCGTTGAGGGAAAGGCCACCGAGTAGGCCCACGAAAGCACCGATGATGGTCTGGAACGCAGGGTTAATCATCTCAAGGATGGCTGTGCTATCTACAATATCATTTGGCAAGAACAGGCCGACTACCAACGCCATTACGACCACAAGGATCACAGCCGATAGCGTTATAATGGAAACGCGAATGACAAACTCTACAGTGTCATTCACGCCATCAATCTTGCTTTCAAAATTGTTTAGGAAATTCATCTGTCTGCCTTGTTGTCCAGCTTATCTTCTATGCGGCGAAGGTGCATCATCACCTCGTCGAACTTCTTATCGATGGCGTTGAACTTCTCATCGCCAAAATCCAGCTTCGTCTCAAGGATGGCGAGACGATTGCTAAGTTGCGTCCACACGCCAATGATGGCGAAGACGCCAGCAATGACGGTTATAAGGGTATCAACGCCGAACGACATGTCCATCTGAGTTACTCAGCAGGAGGAGCAGGTTCAGTGGTAGGCTCTTCTTCGACCGGAGCGGTAGCCGATGAATGCCAATCAGCTTCATCAAAGTCAGACATAATGTCCTCACCAATGAATGACGCGGCGCACTCACGCACTTCGTCTTCGTTGGCAAACTTCGCCATCGTGCGGGGGTTGTATGTTGAAAGGCGAAAACCACGTTTGCCGCTGTCGTCGTAAACAGTTGCGGAAAGGTCTGAGTTAATTTCGATAATCATGCGTCTGTCTCCACGCCAAGGATAAATGTCCTATTACCACTTTGGCTTGTTACAATTGAACCCGCCACAAGAGTAATCAAAAAAGATGCAGACGTCAAAGTCGTTAGGATATTTTCAAAAGTTATCAATGAACCACCAGATGGTGTAATCCCAACACTTTGAGCAGCGGTGTTGTTGTAAATCGTCCCTTGGAATTTCTTCCCAGCAGGGACAGTATACATAACTAAAGAACTAGTAGTGGTCGAGGTTGCAATCTGCCGTGGGTTGCTGAATGAAATCTGCGAAGGGGATGCTACGGCTGTAGATGGAGTAAGCATATCGTAATCCTTACGGTGTAGTCTGAACGGCGGTTACGCGAAGCGTAGCCGTTTGCGGATAGAAGGTTGTGTTCAGCTTGTTCGCAACATCGTTGGCGGATGATGAAGATGTAAAAACAAAATTCTGATAAGAGCCGATAGCGGGAGGATATAGGTTTGTGTTTATTACCAAATCCGTCTTAATTGTTTGGGTAAGCATATTGAAACACCCAAACGTGAGAATGTTAGAGCTTTGACTTTTATACCAGAACCAATCCCCATTGTTGCGGTTCAACAATGGCCAAATCGCTTGCGGCGACACATTGTTTGTTATTTGTGGCGTTGGGGTGTTGTATATAGCAGAACTTGTAACTGGATAAACACTGGCAGAAGTAAGAGCGCCAAAATCTGCCGCACTTCTGATATAAATATAGCCAGCACTATACGAGTTATTTACAGAAAGAAAATAATAAGTTCCTCCGCTAAAATAAACCGCCAGCGGTGTGTATGTTGAGCTACTCGCTATATTTATCGCTGATGAGATGTTTGCGTTATAACCCGTTGTCGGATTTATAGCCCACACGCTTGTTCCGGCACTGTTACACCAAAATACAAGGCCGTTTGCGTATGCAATGCGAGGGTATGAAGACATTGTTGTTGCCCAAGCCGCGCCAGCTTTGATACTAACAGAAGTAGTTGTGTTTGTTGCGGGAACATATGTGAAAATATTGGCGCCATTCACCTGATGAAATCTATCAACACCATTAAACACAATAGTGCAGTAGCTGTCGTTAAACACGATATTCTCAGTGCCGTTAATACCACCAACGCGACGGTAAAGAGTTTGCACGGAGTTTCCCTCATCATACAGATAGAAGAAATCAGATCCGATAAACCATTGCCCAGCAATATAGTTTGTTTGTGAGAGCGCCGTCGCGATAGCCGCAGATTGCGTTACTACGCTGGATGCATCAAAACCGTTTACTTTGCGCGTTGATATGGTTGAGGCCTTACCGCCTGTTCCGCTTGTTGAACCAAAAAACCCAATAATATCGTTGGTAAAAGAAAGCGAAGGTGTAACCGCAACCGCAGTGCTGGAAACGTCAATTATCTCCGAACCACTTACCGACGAGCTAAGACTCGCAACAGTGACGTTATTGACATTAAAATTCAAGGCCGCGCCTAAGGCAGTAAGCTGGTTGTTTTGAACCTGAATGTCCTTCACAACATTCCGCGTAGTTGCATCCGTGCTGGCGATAGCAACACCATTAGTCAACGCACCGATGAAATAGGTTCCGTTGGAAAGTTCTTTAATCTGGTCAGCCATAATATACCTCTTAAATCCCGAATTTCAAAAGAGTTGCGTACGACGTAGCAGGCGACGCCGCTGAAACCCAACTGGTCCCATTGCTGGTTAGCACTTGCCCAGTTGTGCCTGGAGCAACAGATGTCCCCCATGCAGTTCCAGTTGATACTGCAAGGCCAGCGGCTGGGTAGACTTGCGCTGGGATCGTGATAGTCGCAAAGCTTGCGTTGGAGCCGTCAGTAGTAAGAAACTTACCGGCGTTGCCACTCTGCAATGGAAGCTGGTTGTTAAGCGCAACCTGCTGCACGAATGCGGTTGTGGCGACTGTAGTGTTGTTAGCGCCGAACGCGGCTGTTGGCGCGGTAGGTGTTCCAGTGAACGCAGGAGACGCAAGCTTTGCAAAGCTGGTATCGACAAACGCTGTGGTAGCAATCTGCGTTGTGCTGGTCGCAGCCGCAGCGGTAGGCGCAGTCGGTACGCCCGTCAGGCTTGGGCTGGCAAGTGGCGCGTATGTTGACGCTGCCGTCGCAGTGCCAAGTTTGGCGTCAAGCTGCGTCTGGACGTTCGACGTTACGTTGTCGAGGTAGCCGATCTCAGTCGAAGAGACTGGACCGATGCTTGTGGTCGAAGGCAGAACAACCGTGCCGGTAAATGTTGGCGATGCAAGCGGGGCAACAATGCCACCAGAAACTGTGCCAGTGACATTAAGTGTACCCGCAACAGCAAGTGTCTTGCCCGCGCCTACATTAGCGCCGATGCTCGTCCCTGTACCTGCGGCTGCAAAAAGCGCATCGACAAGATCAAGGTCCGCGTTTAGCTTATTACCCCAGCTATCGGCAGACGCGCCGATCTCTGGTTTGGTAAGGCCAAGGTTGGTAGTTGTTGTATCCGCCATTAACCAAACGTCCTTGTCCGAGTAACCAACCGACTTGAGCCTGTCTTGGCCCGCTGCTCTGCAACTTCGTATTCAGCCATCAGGCGGTCTAATATACCAGCCCAAACACCAATGCGCTCATCTTCTTTCAAATATGGCGCGCTTTGAACAAGCGTTGCGTACAGGTATATATCAGGATTAGCAGTTAAAAGCCAGTTAGAAGTGTTTGCATCCGACAACCCAGCAACGCGGGCGTAATACATCAACTCACCTGAGTAAGACGTGTCCGGCGCTGGAACATGTTGGAACTGAGTACCAACAGTTGAGAAGAACAACGGCGTACCAGACACAGAAAACTTTGTCTTCTGAATGCTGGCTTCTTCCGGCGTAACAAACTGAAGAACCGTTATCGGATTTGTGGTCATCTGATACCGGATCGTTTCAAGCCAATCGGCTGGACGGTTCTCGTACTCTGCATCAACCGTCACCGTTGCCCGCGTCACCATTTCGGGAGCGCGCATACGGCGGTTCAAAGACGCTTCCGCTAATGCGACAAAATTCGGAATAGCCGAAGTAAGATCGTCCCTGTTAAGGTAGTCAGCTACGGCAGTCTTCAATTGAGAGTACGTTGTAATTGCCATTAAACAGTCCCCGGCCTTGTGCGGAAGTAAAGGTTGTCAGGATCGTTCAACCATTTCTTCATGCGCTCTTGGTCTTTAGTAATACCTTGGCGCTCAAGTTCGTAATACACTGAAATTGGGATGCTGCCAACCTTGGACCACTCACCCCAGCGTTCCGGCGCTTCATTAAATTCGCGCTTGTTCTGCTCAATAATTGCGGAAACATCTTGCTCTTTCGAGATGATCGCTTCGTCCTTACCGGCATCGTAATCGTAAAAAGTTTTGACGCCTGTGAAAGCATCGTCGTTAATGAGACGTTTTGTCATAAAGCCCTCAATAGTTAGATGAGGGGGCACATGGCCCCCTCACCCAGTTAGTGCTTACGAGGTGGTCAAGTCGGCCACGATACCGTGGGCTGCTTGCGAGTTCACCTTCAAGCCATACTCAACGAGCATCAGACGCTTTTCAGCATCGCCAGTCTTCGCCAGTTCCATCTGTTGGATCGGACGAAGAATTGCCAACGAGGCGTAATCGGGATCAGCGACAAACGCATCACGATCACGCTGGAAGCGGTTAGGAACGATGTTGACTGTACCGAAGTCAGACACATAAACGTCGGCTGCGCCGATGATTTGTGCCTGCTGACCAGCAGGAACGTCACGGTAACGAGTAGCAATACCTGAGAATGCAGACGCGGCTACCTTGTTGAAAGGACCAACCATCAGCATCTTAGGCGTACCACCTGAAGTCCAGACGCTCTGGATAACACCCTTCAGCAACGCTTCTGTGAATGCACGCTGCGTACCATCGGTACGAGCAGCAGTCGGGGTCGAGCCAACCGTTGGGTTAGCACCACCGGAACCGAACGAGGTGTTCGAGGTCAACCATGCAGGAAGACCAGCAGTACGACGTGCAGTTGTGGTGTTACCAGCAACCGAAGCTTGGTTGGCAAGCAAAGCGGCTTCCATGTCACGCTTCAGTTCCGAACCCAACTTAGCAAGCTGATAGGTCAGTTCCGAACGACGGCCTGCCTTATCGACGCTTTCAAGCGTACCGGAGATGATGACGTTCTTCGTGCTGATCTGCGTGTAGTTACCAACGCGGCTGGTTGGCGTAACAGCAGAAAACGAAGAGATGTCGTCACCTTCGACAGAAGCGTTAGAAGCTGAGGCCGCAGCCAAAGCATCTGTCTGCCACTCGTAGTAGGTGTTCTTGACGCTCTCGCGGCCAATGTTCGAGATGAACGGAGTTTCTTCTGGCGAGATGTTATAGATAACATTCGACAAGTCTTCACGAATACCGATAGCGGAGTACCGGGTAAATGTATTAGCTACAATAGCCATAGTTCACATCCTTATTAAATGAGTTTATCCAAAAGAGCGGCTGCATCAGAAATGCGGCCACTACGCACAAGGCGCTGGGAAGCCCTCTTTACATCGGTTGAACGTGTGTTGATCTGAGTACCGGAAGAACCTGGACGGACGATTCGCGCAACCTTCTTTGGCTGTGCCTTCGCTTTTTCCACTTTCTTTGAACCCTTATCAAACATCATAGCTTTGCGCAGGATTGAGACGTGAGAGGCCTGAACAAGTGCACTTAGGTCACGTTCGCTAAACCCATTGTTTATAGCCCATTCACGAAGTTCCTTAGCTTCGCTTTGCATTGTGCCTTCGTCTTTCCATTCAGGAATTACGTCGGTGAGTTTGGCGCGCTCTGACTGCACAATGTCAGCCAATGCCCGCTGTTGCTCTTTGCTCATCTCTTCAGCAATCCGCTGCTGTTCAGTATTAATAGCCTGAAGTTTAGCGGCTTGCTCTTGACGAGACTTATTCCAATGCCGTTCTAACCGCGCTGCCTCAATGGGGTCTTCGTCATAAAGATTGTCCCAGTCAGGCTCAGCTTGGGACTGCACTTCGATCTGCGCTTTAAGCGTCGGGAGCAGTTCCGCGTATTGAGCGCGTTCCATACGGATCGCTTCGGCTTCGCTATGGAACGACTTGCGTTCTTCAGCTAATGCCTGAGTTTTCCGTGTGTAATCCGAATAACGAGAATAACCTTTCCGAAGTTCGTCAAGGGTGACTTCCGTTTCTTGACCGTCAAGTTTAACCTTGATAGTTAGATCGTCAGGAAGTTCCTGTTCAATAACCTCTTCTGTGTCGTCCTCTTCATACGGGTCAGACTCTTCGGTATCTTCTTCTTCCGAGTAATCCTCGGCCTCAGTTTCTTCCGCGTCGTCTTGAGCCTCTTCAGGCTCTTGCGCCTCGGCCTGATCTTGGTTGTCCTCATCCGGGCCAAGTAGTTGGTCGATGGCTAGTGTTGCTTCGTGGAGGCCGATCCCACCGGGGTTGCCGACTTGTTCCGTCATATAGCACCTTCTTTAATAAATGTTAACTCCTCGATTTGGCGACTAAGCCATCGTCAAGGATTGCCTGTAGGCGGGCTTTCAAACGCTCAAGTCCTTTGAGCGTGTGAAACATGTCAGAGCGGGCGTTGTCGTCGGCGTAGCCGGACATGCGCCACTCTTCAAAAATATCTCTTTCGACTTCAGCAAACGCACCCTTGAGAATGTCATCATCAAGAAGTCGCTTTGCGTGGCCAGCTTTTGTTATAGGGTCCATCAGATTAACGGCATGTAAGCGGGGTTGATGGTCATGGCTTGCGGCGCTTGGGCAGGCGCAGCGCCTGGAAGAAGACCGCTATACTCTGGCCGGAAGAACATAGCTTCTGGGCCAAAGCCATAACGCTCATAATCTAAGATGTTTGGATTAACGCGCATATCTTGGCGTGGGGTAAAAGCTGAACCTGTGCCAAATGGCGAGACATATGGCACGCCTGTACCTGTATCACCCCCACCAGCTAAAAGGCTTTTCAGAAGATCGGCCCCTACACCACCAATAGACAGAAGTTGAGGTATGTTCAGGCCAGTACCAAGAACGCCATCCTTTGCAGCAGGTGGTGTGCTTGTTGTTTGAGTTGCGTTAAGCGCGCCTGGGATAATTGCAGGTATCGTGGTTCCAAAGCCCGGTATCAACGGGGGCGGTGAAACTGATTCCGGCGCTTTGACAACAATCTCCCCAGTTACCTGGTCGATACCATTAATGACATTTGAGCCAATACCGCTCATTATAGAAGATAATACGTCGGGTGGTAGAAAAGACTTCCGTGCTTCAGCAACAATTTCACCTGTGTCTTGGTCTACACCATTAACGACATTTGAGCCAACATTGCCCGCCGCGCCAGCGGCGAGGCCACCCGTGTTAAGTATACTGGCCAATATGTCAGGCGATAGAAAAGACTTTCGGGCATTGGCAACGATTTCGCCTGTTACTTGGTCAACGCCATTTACGACGTTTGAAGCGGCGGGTGCTTGCTGCTGAGCATACTGCTCGGCTGGTGTTTTGTAGCCAGTGATTTCGCTCAACCCGGCTTTGCCCACATTAGATACCAATGCGTTAGCGGCGGCACTGCCTGCGCCTTGAAGAGCTTTTGAGAGGGCAGTGACAACAATTTCATCGCTTAACCCCTGCGCCACGCCCTGAGTTGCGCCTTGCACCGCACTTTTGCTAAGACCGCCTAGCGCGCTGCCGAGTGCTTTATCAAGTCCAGTGCCGGTTGCTATACCTGCGGTAGCGCCACCAAGTAACGCGCCTTTGAGAATGTCGTCGCCTTTAAGGGCAGCGCCTAAGCCGCCCGTTCCAGCGGCAGCGGCGACTTTTGCAAGAAGACTAAGTTGGCCGAAGCCCGGTACAAAACCTAACGCCAAAGGAGCTACCGTGCCGACTACGTTAGCGACCTCACCCAGAAAACTTTTGTTTCTCTTCTCGTTGGCTACGGTTACATACGCACCAGACGGGTCTGCGGTTTGAATGTCGTATGATGCCTTGCGCCCCCTCGCGTCGGTTATGCTCTGACCAATTTCGGTTGCCTTGCGTGCAGCTTCGGGTCCTGTACCCTCAAAGATAACTGTTTTAGTGTTGAGATCAACGAGGCGCACCGGCTGGTCAGGCGTTATCGCAAAAACATTGCCGCCCATCTTTCCCGTAGGGTTGCCTTTGTTAGATATTGGCGCGGTGATGTACTGTATGTTTGGGTCTGATATACCAGCCATCAGACCGCCGCCCAAGCCTGAGAAGTTCAGTCCG
>Ga0114974_10003286_pt1 | contig 12248 bp, 13 predicted proteins | sample S_130206_EF_Meta_FD_87318 | JGI IMG/M metagenome (GOLD analysis project Ga0114974, IMG submission 87318) | Freshwater microbial communities from Lake Simoncouche, Canada to study carbon cycling - S_130206_EF_MetaG | ecosystem: Environmental > Aquatic > Freshwater > Lake | place: Lake...
ACATTCGCTTCCGCTGAGGCCGCCGCTCTCCAGGATCTAATCCGTCTTCATAATCGCACCTGCGTTATGTCTGGTCCGCTGAACGCCAAGGTCACCGCCGAACACAAGGCCGGTCAGGTGGCCACGCTGCCAGGCGACCCCTCTAGTCACATGACGATTGACGATTTCAAGGCCCTCCGCGACTCGAGAAGACGCCATGATCCCGCATATAAGATCCCAGGGCGCAAACACCAGCCGCCGCCGCCGACCTGGCAGCTCTACATTGCGTCCGATAACCGAAGCGGCTCATCATTCGCCTCCGTGTTTTTCGTCGATGTAACGAAGGTCGTTGAGGGGCGGAACGGCCCGGAATATCCAGTTGATTCTATTGTCCTAGACCTCGGCTTCATCCCGCTAACAATCATGGACAGTCTCTGCAAGCCACAGATGATCGTCGAACTGCTGCAGCGTCTCACGACCGCCAATCGTCTCCTTATCCCTGTCGCAGGCGGATGGAAACCAGTCGCGGGATTTCCCTTCACAAAGAAGTACTGGTCGGGGCCAGAGGCAAAAGAGCGATTCAGTAAACTATGTCAGAATCTCACAAGACAGCTGACGACGCCTCTATAATCTAATAACCCAATGTAGAGATGACATCGGTTCTGAGACGTTTTGCTCAAATTGAGCCGCGCATTGCGTTCTTTACAGTGCTGGACGACGTTACGGGTTATACTCTTGATGTTAGCGGATCTTCGTCGCCCGTAATGACGAACACGGCATTTAACGCTGCATTTACGGATACACCTAGTTTATTTGGTCTTGGATGGCTCCTAAAAGATCTGGGCCGACAGATTACGGTATATGATCCGACGACGCCTGGATCGGCTCATGTGGCTATCTTTCGTCAGGTAATGCAGGTAAGAGGTGCGCCAGGCAATGAGGGGATCAGTAGCAATATCGCTTATATATGTACATGGGAAGATGGTTCTGGAGTCTATGGTTATGCCCCTGCGCCGGTTGCCAGAACTGGATAAGCGAAGTGGACGATGAGCGAAGTGGCAATAAAAAATGTGACTAATGCACGCCACCTACCATAATCTGGTAGGACAAGATGCCTCTCACACGTAATCTTTATGAAATGGACGAAGTCGTAGCTGCCCTGCAGCTATGCCTGCGTAACGGCTGGTCACGCGCATTATTCTGGCTGTGGGAGCTCGTAGTCAGTGAAGAGGAGGAGCTGGCAGCCGCGACGCTTACGGATTGCTGGCTCCGATGGGGTGGCGGCCACGATGCGGCCCTGCTAAGTCTTACGGACTGGCCAGAGCGCTGCATTCGCGTATCTGATGCAATCAAGGCGGCGGGGAGTCTGACAGCGGAAAGGTTTCTGGCACTAACAGCGACGATGCCCGTGCGCCCATCCGTGACGCCGAGACCACGTAGTACCACGGCGGCAGAGAGGCGCAAGCGCCGATCCACGGCCTTTGTTGCGACCCTAGATCCCGGAGAGCCGATCAGTACAGAAGAGTCGGCCAACTTCTGGATCAGCTTCGATTCCGCCTGCCGCCAAGGTAGTCGCACGGATGCGTTCTGGTTGCTGCAGGCATGTCCTCTAAGCACAGATGCGTTGTGGTCTGCATTGACCTTTGCTACTCGTGGCCCTACAAAGGAGGCCATCACACTCCTCCACCACAAGGCCAAGGACAAGGCAGGCTCCGACCACCTCTTGTATCAAGCAGCCGCCACGCTCGTGCTGTGTATTCCAACAGCAGATCGTCAGGTTATCGCCTGCAAGCTGACCCGAGAGAAGGAGCAGTGGTCCACATGGCCTTGCGGTCGCAGAAGTGCAAGACAGCATGCGATTCCGAATGAAGCGCTACACCAGGGCACAGTCCGTGGCTCATTATCGCAAAAGTACACTAACATTGGCGATGTTCGAGACCCCATACCGATCCTATCAGAAGGCTGCGCCTACTGGCGTCGCGTCCTAGCAGCCGCCGGTATAGAGTCAGATGAAGAGACTGGCGCAATCTGTTTTCCGGATGACCACACACTGGAAGCCTTCCACGATCGCTACTTTCCAGATGACATCCCTGACGAATGGTCGAAGCAGGATCAGGAGAAGTCGCATGGACGCGGATGTCAGGAGTCGGCTCCACCCGCACCGTATCCACTGAGCTTCCGTGAGGAGTCGGTCGATCAACGCGCCTGGAATCTGGGGATTCATGTGCGCTGGTAGAAATACTGTTTTCATCCCAAGGTGGCGAAGGTGCAAACAGAAAACTTGGCGTCCTCTGTAGACACACTTTTTCACCCCCAAGGTGGCGAAAAAGGTGAAACACTCACTGCCCAATGTTTTGGCTTGCACGAAGACAGTTGAAAAGATTCAAATGTCATCCAGCAATCGTACTTGGTCTTCTACGGCGACGGCGGCGTTTGGCTCTCGTGACACTCGTGGGCCGCGTCAGGCGGCAGAGGCCGCCTATCAGGTCCGCGAGCAGCGCGAGGCCCAGCTGAAGCGAGTGGAGGATGCGAAGGAGGCACAGCGTGTGGCGGAGGCAACGAACTTTGCATCGACGGATGCCTATCCCTCACTAGGGGGGAAGGTCACAGCGGCAAAGGCAGTCCCCACAATGAACTTCAGCAAGACGGTTGTCACCATGGCCGCGCGCGCCGTAGTGGAGGAGAAGGAGGCCGCTGCAGCAAGGGCAACGGCGGCCTTCGAAGCCACGTTAGTGCCGGTTCCTTCCGTCACGCGCCATCGGTTCCCGCAGGAGCCTGCGTATGTGGATGATTCCTATCTGTCTGATGAGGAAGATTACGAGGGAGGGGATGGGCAGAGCGACGGTGAGTACAACGCGGACCTGGGCTCAACGCGCCGCCGCGGAGACAAGGGGATCTGGTAAGAGACACGATGCGAAGGGGATCTGGTAATAAATAGTCCTCTCTTTTTTGGTTAGATCCATCGCGTAATAACAGCACTGTATCTAGATTGATCAGGAAAAGAGAAAAGTATAGACCCAGATGCATCATAGACACTGCAAGGCATACCGCCAATCCAAGCAGAACCAAGCGTAACGACTTCGTTACACGCGCTATTCGTAATCCATGTCGTAAGGGAATCGGTGCAATCACCAATATTAGATGCCCACTCTAAATCTCCGCTGAGCGAATATTTTGCCAGCACCTGATTATTCCCGCCAGACAGACCGAGAGTCTTAATCGTTGCACCAGCCGCATCATAGAAATTAAATGTGCCCATGGCGGCGAAATACACGAATATTCCATCTGCGCCATCCGATATACATGTAAGTGTAGAAGAAAGGCGGACGATATCAAAACTCCGCACCCACTGTACAAAACCATTCTGATCATATTTCGCCACAAACCCACAGTTACCTGGTATAGATATAGCCGATGACTGATCGCTGTTATAGAATACTAATGTGTTCCCGCTGGTAGTCCCACATATGTAAAGACTATCTTGAATAACTCGAATGCAATTAAGTCTAACAAATATTCCATCTACCTTCGCGACCCAGCTATAAAATCCTGATGAATCAATACTTGCAATATAACTTGGCGGATTCACAGCAAATGTAAATGTTAGAGATAACCGTGTGATTCCATCAGAATCATAAAAATTAATAGGAAACCCAGCATCTAGGGTTCCAATATGAAATGTATTACCTAGTGCAGACACAACAGACCTTACATAGCGTGCAGCCAACGAAATACTACCAGGATAATTATTTCCATTTGATGTATTTGCAATCGCCGTTCTCCATACTGGATACCCTGTAAGAGTAAAAGAAGCGATATATGTATTTAAGAAACCCGCAGTAGTTGTATATGTCATAGACGTAGTTGTGCCAGCTGGATCCATTATAGAAATCTTGTTATCTTGTACATGGCCCGAGACCATGATAGTATTTCCATCATAATAGATATTTGCAGCATGTGTGAAAACAGAAGTGATATTACTATTCCATCCAAAAGACCCATCGGAATTAATATTGTGTATGAGTGCCCATTCTCCAGATACAGTATGAGCCAGTCCAGAGGCGAATCCACCACTATCGTAGAACTGGAACGTGGATGTTGTTGCTACGGAGAATAACAGAATGCTGTCATTTGCACCGAGGGCCATATCAATAGAGTTAATATCTGAATTAGCCGCAACAGATTGAAATACAATATTCGCACACCAATTGAGCGTGCCATTAGGGCCATACTGCACTAGGAAGATATTGACTGGCCCGTTATTGGCCGGTGTTATAGTAGAAAGCCCGTCTGCAGAGTAAGCTGTCAATGATCCCATCATTGGATCTATATAAAAACCAGTACAAGTAATATTTCCAACACTATCGGTAATAACTTGCGAAATGCGCACGTTCGTCCCAACAATCTTTGCCGACCAGGCTAGGATCCCATCTACGCCAAACACAGATACAAATCCGCTGCTCCCAGAGCCACCTGAAAGCGTCGAAACAACGGATCCAGTCGAGTTCTTCACGGTTAAGGGATCTGTTTGCCAGAAGCCAACAATGATGCATCGTCCATTGGCATCCGAACAGCTGTAATTCGGTATGGCATTAATACTGTGGAAGGCATACGGTAAGACAGCATCACATGGATTTACTGGTGGCACCGGTACGGGCAGACAGCATGGATACGCCTTTCTGGCGATCACTGATTCACCGCCCATGTCAGAATTTCCATTAAGACGCGACTTCTTAACAGAGGAAATAGTCTGCCACCTGAGCTTATCAGTCACCGTGGAGGAATTGTAGCCGCCAGTATAGCGGTTCGGAAAGCGCTCCCGCACAGGGACCCTTGGTACTGACATACTCTCTATATTCGGCGCCTTAGTTTTTAGATCAGAAGAAGGCCGATGCGATCAGGCCGGCGAAGCCGGCGGTCGTCGCCCCGCTCAAGGCCGCTGAGCCGATCTTACCGTCATCCCAGTCCGCGATAGTAACGGAGCCAGCCACGAGGGTCGCGATCACGGCGAATCCGAGATCCGTGATAATAACCAGCATTTCGGTGTTGTTAAGTAGAGCCAGTATAGATCCTGATCCGAAGATGGTCGCAATAGAAACCCATGGCGCCTTCGCCTCATTCACAAGCTTAAGAGCTCCAATAATATCGCTCTTATCACCAAGACCATAAAGATAGCGCGTCACCGACAAAAAGACCACGAAGGCGGCAAGCAGTAGGAAGACTAAGACCAGCCACTTGAGGGGTTCCATAGCCCACCCGCCAAGAAACTTGGCAAATAGCAGCTCAATGGCCAGGCCCTCCTGTGCCCCCGTCAGCCCAGGCAGCCACACGGCGATAGCGACGGCAACTCCTGCCGTCAGAACAGTAGAGATGATGTTCGACAGATAAAATGAGTTAGGGATATCCGCTTCATCCTTGGTCTCCTCCGCAAATTTCATGAGGGCATCGAAACCAATCAAGACGAAAACGAACATCCACAATGAGGTCATAAAGCCTGTAGAAGAAGGCGAAGGCTGAGAGGGAAGAGTCGCGACACCATATCCGCCCAAAGCAGAAGCAGTGCAGAGAAATCCGATTAGTCCCCATGTGACCACATTGATCACTTCCTTATTGACATCTATACCGAGGAGCGCGATACTCGCCATAGAGGCCAATATGAAGAGTGTCAGGGTCACCTGGGTGAGCCAAGAACTAGTAGGCAACAGTAGTTTTGAACAGAATACTAGGATCACGACGATGCTCACGATATTATAGACCAGGATGGCCGCCGATCCGATCCATTCGGCAGCCGGACCAAGTACTGATCGAATAATGTCAGATTCTGACGTATTATTCTTGAACCGCTCAAAGGCCCCCGTATAGGTAAATGCGGAGCCCATCATAAGGGCGGCCGCGATACAGAGTGCCCACGGCCACAAAGATCCACCGGCCCGCACGCCTTTCCCAATCAGATTGAATCCGCCGGATCCCATAATAGATGCAACACCGAATAGTGTTAAATCTGTTAGGGTCAATGTTCGACTTAGCATTCCTCTACAGCTTAGTTAGGAAACCTCATAATAGCCATTCCATCCTGGATATCAAGTACGTTCCATGACATGCCAATCATATAGGCATAGGTCTGATTGGAATTCGTCAACGGATCGACCTGCACATCATTGAACATCAGATTGAGCGCCGCCTTCTGACACCGCGACAAGTTGCAGGCACCGCCAGGCTCATCTTCGGGACTGATGCCGAAAATGAGATAATAGAGAGCGACATTAACGTCGCGTGTCAGCTGCGTATTATTCGCCAACGTTGTGAATTTCTTAGGCGACCACGGATAGATACGATCCTGACCATTGATATTGAGACTCAGATTAGATAGCCAGTCACCGGCGGATGGAAGAATATCCGTATATTTGTTCTGTTTTGTGCGTGCGATAGATCGAAAGACTAGAAAGAGCGACTGAAAGAGGCCGTGAATCTGAAGAAGACGACGATAATTCACGCCGGGTACAAAGGCTGTCTTATCTATAGTCCAGTAATCACGACGCTGTTGGCGGAAGCGGATCTCATATTTCTGTGCAATCATGGATTCACGCAGTTCGTTTTCCAAATTAAGAATGGAGGTGCGGGCATAGATGTAGGGTTGTCCCATGGCCGTCGCAGAGAGTGTGACAAATCCATTTAGTTCAGGTGGAAACGTACCAGTTACTTGATTTTCCACCTTAATCGCACGGCCGCCCCATGGACTAGGGCATGGCACGTACATCGGTATCGCAGTCGGTGCGTACCCCTCTTGTGCAGCAAGATAGGGAGGGAGTTGTGCAGATTCTGCAAGCTGTGTTTTATCGAGGAGCCAAAATCGGAGATAGACCTTCTGATTTTTGAAGGCGCAGAGCGGTATCCCCGTATCACCCTTTCCTTGGCAGCCTGGCAGTGGCACGCGAAATACCATTTCGGTCAGAGTTGCATTCGCCTGAATGCCCGCCTGGGATCCATCGTTGCGGCCTGTTTGCGCATGGAGTAGCGGGGCATGCATCTGTGTAGTATCCATGTCAGGAAACCATGTATTGAATTCACCGTACCCTTCGAGAACCATGACATTATCTACAAAGAGCGCCCAGCGGCCGATTATATAATTTGCCACGCCGTCACACCATCCGTATTGAACGGGCTTCGGCTGTGCGATTGTAACAGGTGTCCAAGGAGTTGCGGGTGTTCCAACAAAGGGATAGGCGACAATCTCATAGGGGTCTGTTTCGATAGTGACATTATATACCGACGTCTGTGTATTGATTGCAGCGATCGGTGGAGGTAGCCATGTCGGCATGGTAATCCGAAGGTCGAAGCTCATGAGGATATCTCCGTCGGATGGGAGCACGATATCGAAGCTCTGGCCAAAACGGGGCGGATTATCTGGATATAGAAGACGGATCTCACGAGTGGCGGGGCTGCGTCGCTCATAGGGCGATCCGAACCAGGTTCTGACAGGGTCCTGAATCTGATACGCATCCTTTTTTCCGCGACTAACAAGATCCAAAATGGTGCCGTCGCTCATCTCCTCTGTAGTTGGTTGATGCTTTTAGCCCCCTTAGAACTTATCAAAGACTGCGATCACCTGATCCAGAATAGGAAAGATGGGGACCGCACGATCGTCGGCGCGGAACTCTTTGGCCTTCGCCACCATGGTCGCTTGGAACTTGGCGCTGCTCCGGACGAAGACCGCCTCGGCGGCCAAGTAGGAGAAGAGGCGATGGATGCAGTTAAGACGCTTCTTGGTAAGGGCGCCCGCGGCCGCGACGGCGTTCAGCTTCTTGCGGACAACCAGGATCTGTTTGTAGAAGGTGTGGATGATCGTGGGATCCTGACATTGCAGGCAGCAGTGCGTCCTGTAGGAGCGATCGCGAAGCCCGCGCCACTCGCATTCACAGATCGGTGGATATCCCAGAGAAATGCACGACGCACAGGTCTGCACGACGCGGTACCCACTCCATACGCAGCTGCATAGAGAAGCGGACCACTCTTCCTCTTCCTCTTCCTTTTCTTCTTCCTGGTCACTGTATCCTTCCCACTCATCCTCCTGATCGTGCTCGTAGCTGCGAAAGTGATACATCTTCGTCGTGTGAAGCCGCTGCAAAAGAGAGCCAGTGCCCATTCAAATTTTACATGTAGTCGTTGCGCACCATGAGACGCGCAACAAAGATCAATGTCTCGCGAAAGAGATCGTAGAGCGGCTCTGCCATACGCTCCTGCAAGAGATTACGTAAGCTATCCACGATGGCACCGCGCATATTGGGATGTGAGCTGAAGAAGTCGGGTCTCTCCTGCACGAAGGCACATAACCGCCTCAGAACATCGTATTGCAAATGCAGATGACCTCCTAACGTTTCTACGCCAACGAGCAGGTGTCCACCAACCGCGTGCATCTCGTAATAGAACTCCTTGATGCGACTAATATCGGTCGCATGGCACATACATTCCGCCGTGTGATCGCATGAGCACCAGTCACAGACATAGTCTTGTGTCGTACCGGTATCAGAATCATAGTCGCGATCGCAGGCACATTGATTGGCCATCTTTTGCCCAGCCAAAAAGGCTGGCTGGGCGGTCTATCACATTTTACCAGATCGCAATGATGAGGCGTACCGCGAAGAGGACACAGGCGTATGCGTATATGTGGAAGAGCACCGACATGAAATAGTAAAGGGATTCGTCGGACATCTTGAGTCGAGGAACTGCGTTTATGAGTCGGGGTCTCATGCAGCGTCAATTTTTAGACACCAAGAACGGGGCAGCCGGATACTCCCGCGCGCACCACTCATCAAGATTCTCATCAGAACACGACAGGTTGCATGCAACGCAGCTCGGGACGAGATTAGAGAGATCGTTTGATCCTTTATTCTTGCGTGAGATGATGTGCGCCTGATGCCAGTTAAGGATACTGATGGGCACTTCGCAGCACTGACATGTTCCAGACGGACTGTTGTCAAAGTGCCGTACCCACAGCGCATCGCGCTTCGCCTTAGGGATGGATCGTTCCTTGGGCTTGGGCACAATGGCAGCCAGGGGTGTCGCGAGGTCCTTCAGCAGCTGTGCGTAGATCAGCGGATGCTTCACGCCCTCCTTGGTCTGCACGACGACCGCCTTGTGACTCTTGAACCACGGGAGAAGCCGCTCCATCTGCGGGATCGCCGCACCAGTCAGCAACAACCAGAAAAGGGCCGTAACGTGGAACTTGTGGTACTTGGCCTTGGCCTCCTTCGCTGCAGTCAACAGTGCGATGAGCGGAGAGAAGAAGCGCATGAGCGTCTCATCATCGTCCTCTGTCACCGCAATATCGTACTTGGTGCCTAGCGCGGCTGACTTCTTGCACTTGAGCACGGCCCGCATCTCCGACTGCACGCGGTCGAGGACCGCGATGTCGCGGCGCTGGTAGAGCGTGATGCAGTCGGCAGCCAGGTCCATCCACTCTCCCTTGGCTGCGAGCATGGCGCCCGTGAGCACGGGAAGCATCATGTCGCGGAGGTTGTTGCGGCGAATGAACTTTCCGACGGGATGCTCCGTATTGCGCATGTACTCACAGACAGAGATCTTAGTGCCGTCCTGCATGCGGAGGAACATCTGCATGCGCGCATCCATGGTCATCGGCGACTGGATAACCGTGACGGCGATGTCGAAGCCGGTGAAGAACTCCTGCTCCTCCTCAGTGAGATCAGCAAAGTGCTTGAGTGCCCCGCAAGGCGCCTTCCACTGCACCGGCTCAGCCTCCCCCTTTGCGTTGATGATGGGTACGCCCGAACGGAATGAGCGGATGGCCCAGAGGCGATTCTGACCATCTACACACTCGAAGCGCTTGCCCGCTACGTACGCGGCGGCGTCGTCGGCGTTATCCACATGCAGCTTATACATGGTGATAAGCGGCAGCGGGTAGTTGCGCATGATGGAGTAGATGAGGCCGTTGTTCTGAACCTGCTTCCAGCAGCGCTCCCGCTGATAGGGCGGAGAGAGATCCAGGCGCGCCGTGCTGAGCATCTCAGCGTAGATTGTCTCAATGGTCTTGGTGTTAGTCTTGCTAGGCATCGCGAGGCGCTCGAACGACATTTCGTAATGATTACGTCTTTTGTAACTGATCACGAAACAAAACGGCTGTGGCCGCCGGCTTTTCAACTTTTTGTATCCAACAAAAAATGATAAGCAGGGTCAATTTCCGTGGTGTTCAGTACACTCAGAGCCGGCCACCATGGTGGTGCCCGTCCGCATCAGTCCAGGGAAAGACGTAGTGCCTGACGCCCCGCATCGAGGCACGGATGCGCTTGCTGTTTGCGATGCCCTCCTTACAGTGCTCGCAGAGACGGCGGACGCAGACGCGCCCGTAGCGGAGGTCCCGCCACTCGCACGTACAGGGATCGCCGTACATCGCATCCCACAGCTCCGCATCCTCCTTCTCCTCCATGTACTGGCAGTAGCGATCGTACTCCTGATCGGACATGCGGGGCATTTTTCGTTGTAGGCTTCTTCGTCTTTGAATAGGCCACAAAAGAGGGCATATGCAGAATCCCTCTTGTCAACTTTTTCACTTCACCCGTACCGCCCAGCGTGCGCACAGAAGCGGTTCGCCGGTCACATTCCGAACCTTGATGTCAGAAACCACGCGCCCCCAGAGCCCGATCGGAAAGAGCATGTTGTAGTCAAAGTCATGATCGCCCGCGTAGAGCGGCAGCTTCATGTAGTTGCTTAGGGGGAACTTCTGGACATAGGGCGACAGGAAACTCCACTTGCTGGAGATCTCCACAATGCCGCCTGGCACGTAGCTGCCGTCTGGAACGGTGAACCCGATATGGATTGATGTAGGTTGGCTGGCATGGACAACATCGTTTGGGTTAGCAATGAGACTGCGGACGACCAAACCATCTGTGCTGCAGCGATCGAAGGAGGCCGTGACTGCAGTTGCGAGTAAAAGGAGAAGCTTCATTTTCTGTCGTGCTGGGCCAAAATGCCTTACAATGGCTGTCATTTTTTTAGTTCTTCAGCTCCTTGAGCAGTTCGTAGAGGATCGGCCCTTCGTACGGCTCTAGAACCTCGCTGAAGGTCTCGAGGTCCCCATTGGCCGCGAGGCTGTAGTTCCGCATGAACCATGTGTATCCGTCCTTGCCTGGTCGCGGCGTCACGAAGTCTGTCTCTGTCTCATTTGTCTTGTAGATATAGAAGCTCTTGAGTGGGAATACGCGACTGAGTTCTGAGCCGCCGCGGAAGAGCGAGACCATGACGGAATTGCCGGCCATCGTGAGGGTAGGAATATTGTCCTGTGGAGGCGGTGCCTTGATCACTGCGCGTTTGGCCTTGATCTGCTCTGCGAAGTAAAGAATGTAGTCCTCCACAGCCTTCGCATTGCAGCGCCTCTCTGCTGCCTCTCCATTGAAGACCTCCTGTAGAAGAATTTCGAGTGTCGTGAAGTTCTGCATCTTTTGCTGATCTTCACCGTACCAAAATGCCCGTCTTCCACGAGCGTCAAATTTACGCGGGCTGAACCGGCATGGGCTGCAGCGCCCCGCCGAGCAGGGACAGAGTGTAGAGGAAGAAGAACAACTGGACGACTCCGAAGAGCTGGACGATGCAGGCGTCACAGGCGTTCATTTTGTGAGAATCGTGTCTTTACGGTTTCTCACATGCCCTCATCAGGGGCCGTACACGTCAACTTTATTCACGGGCGCTCAGAGCGAACGTGAGTAAAGGCGCCCCCCGCGCAGTCCCGCTTGTCGAAGGTATAGTCGGGCCACAGCCACGCGGGGATCTGGTTGGCGTCTAGGAGCTGATACGGCGTGAGAGTCTCCCAGTCAGGATTGGGACGCCTCTTCCGTTGCTCAAGCATCACTTCGCGCGACGCGAAGTGGGCCTCCAGGGCGATAGGATCCATTTCGCGCCGCAGCTTGATCGCGGTCTGCACGAAGGCCTCGCACGCGATCTGCTGATCTGCATTCCACGCATGCACCACCTCGAAGGCATCCGCCCACGGCCGCGACTCTGGATCATCTGCTAGCTTCCGTATCGCTGCAACGACGGCGGTCACAGAGCGCCCTGCATGTTTGAGGCGCTCGTATGTGAGAATCTCAACACGGATAACGAGGAGAGACATTGTAATTCCGTCTTAGGATAAGCAACACTGCGCCAAAATTAGGGCTGCCGCCCATCACCTTTTCACATGAGATCGCGTGCCTGGATGTGCCGCTCAAATGGGATAGCCTGGATGTGCTCCATTGTGTCAAGGATCGCTAGCCGCAGTG
>Ga0114974_10003287_pt1 | contig 12247 bp, 25 predicted proteins | sample S_130206_EF_Meta_FD_87318 | JGI IMG/M metagenome (GOLD analysis project Ga0114974, IMG submission 87318) | Freshwater microbial communities from Lake Simoncouche, Canada to study carbon cycling - S_130206_EF_MetaG | ecosystem: Environmental > Aquatic > Freshwater > Lake | place: Lake...
ATGGTCAACCATAGGATAAATTTCCTTGATTGCACTTGAGTTAATTAACTTTTCCAATCCTTTTACTTGAAATTCTTTAACCATTACTCTATAGTTTTGACAGGTAAATTAAAGTTTTTAGTGAACCACTTTTTGAATGGTTCGTGCCACTTATCGTCAAAATATCCATTAAGTTGAATATCATATGGATGCTCAAGTTGTACTATTGGACAAAGTTCTCTTGCTTTACTTCCTTTATCAAAATATTCGCAACCATACCACATAAAACATCTATCATCACCTCCGTTGTAGTCACCAATATAAAATAAAATTCTACTTTCATCATCACCTTCTTCACCTGTTTCATCATCTATTATGTCGTAAGGATTTGTCCAATTTATATCAGTAACGTCAAACATTTTATCAAGATACTCAATAACTAAATTCTCAAATTTTGACTCTGTGATTATGTATTTCATTACTTATTATCGGTTTTTAATCGAGCAACCATTTTAGATATATCTGATAATTGTTTTTCTTTTTCTTTTTTCTCTCTTTCATTATGTTTGTCCGTATCTCTTTTCCACCAATTCTGAAAACTATCAGGATTCATTTTTGCTCTTGCCGCACGAATTAAATCTTCTTTATTTTTAAGTTTTATTTCAATATTACTTGTTCTTTCTTTAAATGCGTCAAGATTAAATCCTGGTTCTAATTTATCTTGACGTGTCGCGTGGTGAGGTTTTCTTGGTTTTTTTGGTAAATCTCTTTCTTCACCATGTAATTTCTTAAATGAAATACCATATTTTCCAATATTGTTTTTTGACTTAAACTTATTTCTTATCCAGTTAGCAACCTCCTCTCTCAAATCTTTATCGGTGTTAAAAAATAAATTATCCTTTAATTCGTTAAACGCATCTAAAGAAACAATACCAGTTGATGGTCCTAATTGAGCCATAAGTTTACCGTTAACATAAATGTTTCTGAGGTCTCCCTCATACTTGGTTTCATAACCATCAAACATTTCTTCTAACATTGACGTTAGTATTTCGTTCGCTTGTTGTTCTGTTATTATTATTTTCATATTAAAATCCTAATTGTTCTTTACGTTTAACTGTGTCAACAATATCCAAGTAAAAGTCCTCAAGGTCTCTTTCTCCTGATTCAATTTTATTTATAATCTCTTCTTTTCTGTATGCAGTATTATTATAAATAAAATCAATCATTTCTTCGTCTGTGATTCCTTCAGGCTTAACAGGTTCAGTTATACAAGGATGTTCTTTATCCCATACATCTACATCATCAATTGATAAACCCGATTCACCACTAATTTTTTCAAATTTAGGAACCATAGTATCATCATACCATTCTTCGATGACATGTATAACATAAGAACTCCTTATACTCAATAAATTCGAAAGACTTTTTATTATTTTTTTTGAAATTGACAAACTACCTTTTTGGAATTCACCGTTTTCAAAATAATAAGATGCACTAATAGTTTCTTTTCCATTAATACACCAATCCTCACGAAGATTTCCGTAATTACGAGATTTCTTGGCAATCTTTCTTTCACCCTTACCAATATATTCGTTCATATATTTGATAATAGCATTTGTAATATTTTGACTACTTTTATTAAGTCTACTGTATTGACCTTCTGTTATGATGATTTTCATTAATTATAAATACTTATTCTTCCCAACTTATACCAATCCAATAATCTTTGTTATTTTTTAGTGTGGTGTATTTTTCAATTCCCTGTGTAATTTCTAATTGAGCAATATTGACTTGAGGTTGTTTTCCTTCGTAAATGATTTCAAATGAGGGGTAGAGTCCATCATAAGTAGAAATGGTCTCATTTTTGATTTCTTTGACTTTAAAACCAGTGTGTACGTGACTACGATTTAGATATTCTGAAATAATTTTTTCAACAGATAAAATGTCCATAATTAAGCAATATCACTTCCAGATTTTTTACTTAAAGATGCATAGATTGGTTCGGATATTCTTTTCACTTTATTAGCGATTGAACTAACACTACCTTCATATTTGGATGTTGCATATCTCAAACCATTTTTATTAACAAAATTCTTTAGAAGGTCGTCAGGTGTTTTATCTCCTGTTAAGTAATCTCTAGCAATTAAATTATAATATGTTTGAATCCCACTTTCAACTGAACTATGAATAACATTTTTTCCATCATCTGTATTCCCAACGTTAAACGGATTCTTAGTTCTGATAGGTCTTACTTTAGGGTTTGAAGAAAATCCCCCTTCTGTGGCTAATTGGGCTAATGCCAATTCCGCAGGAACATATTTTTTATATTTGTTATATGCATTTTTTGCTGCCGATGCCATCATATCACCATTAATACTTAATAAATTTGAACTTTGAGTTCCAATAAATTTATCACAAACTTCTTTATATGCTTTATATCCTGCACTTGTATTTAAATCTAACCCATTTTTAATAAATGGTGAAGATGAATCTGACGATGAAGATTTATTTGATGAATCCAATGATGAGGATTTGTCTGACGAAGATTTGTCTGTTGAGTCTTTCTTAGATTTTAATGAACCAAATATATCTTCTGGTGAAATTCCCGCAGCTCCCCACACTTTATCTAAAATAGTAGATAAATCTTGCTCAGTGAGAACTATAACCCTTTGTTTTTTCATAATAATAAATAGTAGGAAATATAAATAAAAAATCCCTCTATTATGAGGGATTTTGGTATTATTCTGAACCACCGATATCAAATCCGTGGTTGTCGAAATCAGGTTCTGTTGTTTCTTGAACTTCAGGGATAATAGAAATTGAAAGTATTGCATCTCCCGCTCTAATGGCATCAATAATTCTTTCTCCTTCAATAACTCTTCCAAAACAAGTGTGGTTACCATCTAAATGTTGTGTTCCCGTTCTGTTATGACAGATAAAGAATTGTGAACCACCTGTGTTGCGTCCAGCATGTGCCATAGATAAGACTCCTCTATCGTGGTATTGTTTTGGTGCAGATACTTCACATTGAATTTTATAACCTGGACCGCCAGTACCATTTTTATTTGGGCATCCTCCTTGAATCATAAATCCAGGAATTACTCTGTGGAAATTCAAACCATCGTAGAATTTCTTTGCAATTAACTGTAAAAAGTTTTTAACGGTGATTGGTGTCTCGTTATCGTAGAGTTCACAAATCATATCACCGTGGTGTGTTGTAATTTTAACTTTGCTCATTATTTTATATTTTATAACAAATAATAAGATAAAGTTTTTAGTATGTCAAATTAATTATCTTCGTCATCTTCGGCATAATAGGTATCTCCTTCCATCCACTCAAAATTATCTAAATTTAAATTTTTTTCATATTTTTGATTGAACCAATTAATTATTTCTTTAATCGAGTCTTTTGGTGATATTGAGAATAATTCACTTATTTTGGAAACCAAATCATCTCCAATATAAAGAACTTCAAAGCTATGGTCAGGTACGCTACTCGAATATTGAATTCTGTATTTGATTACATAACCTCCATTTACTCCATCAGAAAGGTTAAACTCACTATCCCCTTCATCCCAATATTTAAAATTCTGTCCATTAAGATAATTTAAAATTAACTTATTAATTCTATTTGTTTTATTATCGGATTCAAATATCATTTCATCCTCATCTTGGCAAGTCATTCTATATGCTTCGAATAATCTTTCTGAGAATTTTTCTTTACACATTTCAATTAACATTTCTTCCCACTCATCGTATCTCTCATCTTCAAAAATATCTTCGTCTATTGTCATAAATTCATTGACAGCATATCTTATTACATTATCAGCAAATTCAAATTCATCACCAAAATCATCACATAATGTTGGATAATTAATTTCACCATTTGTAATATGTTTTTCCATATTCGCAGCATTAAATCTTCTCTTGAACCAGTTTGGTATTTCTTGTTCAATTAAAAATTTATGTTGTCTTTCTGTTATAATATATTTCATATTAAAAATCAATTTTACCAAAATCTATGGTAGCAATTTCCGAAATTTTCTTTATCCCCTTATCAACAAATGCTTTTCGAAAGGCATCCTTAGTTTGTTCATCGGTAAGTCCAAGTAAGTCTCGAACACTCCTAAATAATGAATGACCAATTAAAATAGAATATCCTTCGTGTCTTACCCAATCGGACTCAATACCATTATCAGCGTCATGAGTTCCTTTTGGAAAAAAAGAAAATTCTTTATATTTTTTAAATTTGAAATCCATATCACTCAATTTGTTTAAAACAAGTCGAGATGCTAAGTTTTCTAGTTGTTGTTCTTTTATTAAAATTTTCATATTAGAATCTTTCCCAAGTTGCTTTAAAGAATTCCAAATCTAATGGCATACCATAATAGTCGTAGTCTAAATTAAAAAATGATTTAAGGTCACTAATTATTTCTTTTTTTAATGTCCCAACACTTCCGGTTTTATGATGAAAAAAAAACTGTAAAAGAACAGAATTTGTTGTGTAATTCTCATGTCCGTAGTGTCTTCCTCTAACTCCTTCCTCATTAGATATCTTGAGTTGCACAAGGTCGTCCCCAAGTTTACTCTCAAAAAATTCAACAATTCTTGGTAATAGTTTTTCAATTCGTTTTTTATTTTTTTGAATTTGAGCAATTCTCCCTTCTCTTGGTAGCGTGTGAAATTCTTTAACCCAATCAGGGGCATCATCACTAATCTGCATACCTTCTCTCAATATTTTACGGATAACTTCTTTCACTAACAATAAATACTATCTCATAGTATAATTAGCCGGTCTTCTAAACTCTTGGACTCCGACATTTGTGTTTAGATAACCACTAAAATATTTTCTTAAATAATCACTAATTAACTTGGTAATCTCTTGTTGTTCAAAAGAGTTCCAACCACGAGCCATTTCCAAACCTTCTTGATTTAATTCAAACTCAACAATTACATAAAGCACATCAGACCATTCGCTGTAATTTACAGGAATAATCTTAATATATTCCATCCACCATAATTTAAGAAATGGTGTAAAGTGTTCCATAGCTCTTTCAAATGAATTATGTGACCAATTTCTACTACTTGACATATTCTAATATTGTTTCGGAATCTGATGGAGAAAATATAATAATAGGTTTGTCTTTATTGTTGTTCTCATACATACAAGTTATTAAAGATATTAGGTCAACATAAAGTTTTTCCCTGACCTTTTTCTCAATTTTAGGATTCATTAATTCACTGTGATGTGTTGGTGAAACCGTAATGTGAATTTCCAATGGACCATAATATATTGTACCTGAAACGTAATCAGTCACACCACCATTAATTGCACCACCTTTTGGTTTTATTCTAACTTCAGTTACGTCCAATATCCAAGGATACTTTTTCACTAAAAAATGTTTGAGTGGAAGGTGGTCCAAAACCAATGGGTCTTTTGGTGCAGTAAGGGTTGATGTAATATCAGTTATAGTTGTACCAAACACCCTTTCCTGAGTTAATGATGAAGTTGTAGTAGGAACATCCCTTGGTTGTTTCTTTTTAATTTTATTAATTATATCAGCAACCATTGGTGGTGATGGTTCCTCCGTAGATGTTTGAGGTATTGGTGGAGGTGGTGGCAAATGAAATGCTCGTCTCGCAACTTCTTCATAATCAACATACCTATGATTTCTAGCCATATCAGGATACCCGTTCTCCAAAAGAGGCGGTCTACCAATTAATTTCATTATAAAATCTACTATTACCATATTAAGCAATAATAATAAAAAATTTTAAAAATAAAAAATTATTGTGAATTTCTAATTTGTTTAAGGTTATGAATAATATTATTCACCAACTTTAAACTACGAGATACGTTTGAATATAAGAATAAACTTTTTTTATAATTTTCAAGATAATCAATTTGTTCGTCGATACCATAATCCTCACCAGGTATTAGGTGTTCTTTAATTTGAGTTTTTTTCTCGATGTGTTTTTGAATTTTGTTTTGAGCGGCACTTCTTTGTTCTTTCTTGCTGAGTCGAACAAAATCTAAATCGTTCATAATATGAACTATATGTCTATCACCTTTGTAGGTATAATTTGCATAAATTGTATTGTCTTTACGATTAACAATACCATAACTCACGGAATCTCCGTTGAAATCAAATATGTTACCTTTAATGTACGGTTTGGGAGAGTCGGCATGTCTTTCACGAGATGCTTGTAATAATTTTTCGTATTGGTCTTCAGTAACAACGTATTTCATTAAGAATAAACATTTAAAATTTCGGTATTATAGCCCATGCTCTGTAATAAAGACTTTACACTTTTGATAAAGTCATTTCTACCATTCCAATTTTTAAATGATAACTTAAGGTCGCCACCCATATTGCTACTACTGTTTGTTTCAAACTTGATTGCGTGTAACATTCTTGCTGCGTTGGGTAATTCTTTAATCTTTTTCTTAATTTCCTTATTCAAAGTTTTCTTAACCCATTCATCAATACCAACATATTGTTTATTCATTTTAAAGCTGAGCTGTCCATGAATTGGGTTTCCGATTTCAATACCTAGAAAATCTTCGATTCTTTTTTTTAATTCTCTAAAGATATTTTCAAAATTTGGTCTAACACCTCCTTGATATTTTATCAATCCTTCCCAATCAACATCAAGTTTTACATATACATTATATGGTGTTTGTTCGATGAATTCAACTTTTATAAAATCAGGTAAATTTAATTCGGTTAAAAAATACTCTAACGGTTTTTTGTATTTTTCCGTAAACATTTCTTGAGAACGTAGTGTTGGTAATTTGTGTTTACCTTGTTGTACTAATTTTTTACCTATGTTTGCGGCATTAGCAAGGTTATTTCTATAACCAAAAATTACATTATCAGGATGCATTCCATTATCCAACGCAAATTCCGATATGTATTTTTTTACCAAGTAAGACAATGGATATTCACCAATCTCATCTCCGTGATTTTTCTTAACCCAAGGTCTAAAATAATTAAGAAATACCTCAACATAATCTTCATCATTGTACACTTCATCACTATACGACTCTACAATCCTATTAATAACCTTAATAAGTTCAGATTCAGTAAGAGATAAAACCTTTTTCATTAGTTATAAATAGACTAAAGTTCATAAGATAACCAAGCAAATTCATCAAACAATTTTCTGCTGTATCTTTCCTCCATCCAATATTGGATTATGTGTCCCCACACGTCAGTATTTACATCAATTGCTGATGCCATTTTCTGATAGTCTTTAAAGAGAATATGAGGGGTATTCCTTCGTATATGAATTCTTCCCTTACCATTATCATCAAAATAACGATTATCGTCTTTTTCGGTATGTAATGGTCCATAAATGTCATCCAATACGGTAGCACCTAAACCATTTAACTTATCTTGACTAATTTCGTACTTCATTATTACAAATAAATATTACCAATCTTGACGGTCTACACTAACAACAGGTAATCCTGTATGTTTTGTAAACCATCTTTTAAATAATTCTTTCCATCGAGGACCGAAGAAACCATCAAGGGAGTCATACTTTGCACTATCAATAGTAATTAAAGGACAATTAAGTCCAGGTAAAGGTGGGTCCAAATTTGGATTTTCGCATTCTGTATACCACATATGAGCATTTTCTCCATATTCTTCATCATCTGGGTCAAACATAAGAAACATCTCATAACTCCCATTCATTTCTTCCTGATAATATTCTTTATCTTTCCACCCTCCTCCTGGCACAAGATTACTATCAAGGTATCTTAAAATTATTTCTGTCAGGCGATTATAAGTATCCTCCGTTATTATGTATTTCATATTCCTTTTGAAAATCACTTTGTTTCATAACCGCTGTGTTATCCTTATCAAATACAACATTCAAATCAGTATATGATTTGATTTTTTGTCTTAATTTAACTTTAACATCATGGGTAAAAGCTGCTCGATTTATATGGTCAAAACTGTCCCACATTTCATCAGGTACAATTAACAACGTATGTAAAGTAAATTCATTTGGTGCTGTGTGACGAACATCAAATATGACTTTATTTACTTCATCAGGTTTTATAACTGGAAATATTTTATCGAGAATCATTTCAACTTGGTCTTTGTCCATGATAATAAATATACTTATCGGTTTGTTTTACCATGAGGAGTAGGTTTTCCATTCTCATCTAATAAAACGAAAATAATACTATCAATCTTAACAATCGATTCTTTTGTATTCTTATTTCTTACATCACAAGCAATTGTAACAGATGTTGTTCCAAACTTCACTAACTCCATACCAAATTCAATGATATCACCATTCTTTGCCGTTTTAACAAAATTGATTTCAGACATTACCTTCGTAACAATATTGGAACTACCCAACTGACAGATAGCAAATATTGCCGCCTCCTCATCTATCCATTTCAAAACTTGTCCACCAAATAGCGTGCCTCTTGGATTCAAATCTCCCGGCTTAATTAATTTTCTTGTTCTATAATTCATAAAATTTATTTACTCAACACTTTCCACACCTTTTGGATAGGTGCTCCCAACAAATCTTCCCATAGACCGACAACAAAAGTAGCATCAGAACTTCTGTTAATCTTAATCTCAAAAACCAACTCATCCCCCTGATGTATCGTTTCTTCATCAGTAACGTTATAGTCCACTTTGTCTATAGTTATAATTTTTTCCATAACCAAATATAAGAAACAATTAGAAATAAAAAACCCACCTTTGTGGGGTGGGTTTAATTAATTCATAAATTATCTTAGTTAAAGAATTGTTCTGATTGAGGATATCCACCTTCAATATGCCAAACCGCAGGGTTTGTTTCTGTATTATATTTTACCAGATAGTATCCGTCAGCAACAGGAGATGTTAATCCTGCGTCGTTGAATATTTGTTGTTCGGTTGTAAGACAAGCCCAACATGAACCTGTTTCTGATACACAAGTTGAACAATTTTCCAAATCTTCAGCGTAAACTGTTGTTGATGGTTCTAAACCTTCGACACCTAATAAGGTACTCGCATATGCTACTGTGAAATTTAATGTTGCCATAGTTTTTTGTTTTTAAATAAATATCTAAATAATTCTATTCTATGATTGGAAATGCTGAAATTACAAAATTATCAGGATAATTTTTCTCAAACCACTTCTCTATTAATTTTTCTGTTTCCCTTTTGTCTAAAGCAAATAGGTTCATCATGTGATAAAATAATTTTTCATCAACACCCAAATGATAATCCATATAACGGAAGACAGTATCCATATTTTCATCCACAATTTCAAAATCATCTTCTCTGGCGTTAATATCGTCCAATTCAACTTTATCAAGTTCACCAACAACATCATTAAGATACTTGTCCACAAAGTCAACCAATCTATTTTCTGTTATAATATATTTCATTTACTCAACCTTATTTACTTCAACACCAAATTTATATTCAAAGAATTTTCCAACGAATACCAATGTTTCAATATGATTTTTACCGAATAAATCAGATAAAGTATCAAAAAGTTTTCGTCTAACCCATAATCTACCATCATCACCATCATATTCCATATCAACATCATTCTCTTCTTCTCCGTTAGGGTCTTCAAGTACGATAAACCTATCAAACTCAACTAATCTTCTTGAGTTGACCCAAGTATTCAAATACTCGGTCATCAACATGTCTATCTTACTTTCTTTGATTATGATTTTCATTAACTATAAATATAGGTGAATTACTCCCAAGTTCCTTCAGAAACTATTGATGGTCGGTCATTTCTATCAATCATAACCCATTCAGCCTTCACAAGACCCCAATCACTGAAACAACCCATCACTTGTTCCAAAGAGAACTCCTTGCAACTATAAATGTCAAACTGAACCATTGGTAATTCCAATGTGTCCCAAATATGAACTGATGCGTGAGATGTTGCCAATGTTACCGTACCTGTAAGACCTTCATTTCCTGGGTCTGAGATATAAACACTTGTTGGTCCTGCAACAACTTTCATTCCAACGGTCTCGACTAAATTTGTAAACCATTCGTTTAATAACCCTTCTTTCTTAGGGGGATTTTTAACCCAACATTTAACTAGCAGATGTTGGTGGTAAGGAGTAAATTTTTCCATTAAAAACTTATATTTTTTTAATAAATACTAGTATTATGGTATATTTTAATTAAGCTATTTCTGGCTCAAATTTTCTGAGGTCTCCCACTTTTTTTAGACCGTGTTTTTCTCCAAACCAATTGCTAATATAGTTAGCCGCCTCATCTTCAGTCACAGAAAATAATCCACTAACCGTTCTACATAATGGTTCGTACCTGTAGAGTTTAATAAATTCCCAATCATCTCTCATTCTGAAAGATAATATAAGACTCCAATTATTAGAATATATGTTGTAATAGTTACCGCTTTTTGCTAATCTAACCCCTGGTCCTACAGAAGAATCCAAAAAATTATAAATTATTTGTTTCATGAGCACTTTTATTTGTTATATCATGTATTACACGGTACAATTTGGTGTCAAATTTTTTTTCAGCCAATTCTATCTCCTTTGTAAGGTCAACACGTACTTGCTCAGAGATTTCTCTAAGAATTTCCATGTCGATTTCATGCTGAATCCTATCCGTTAATATTTGTGTTGCATCCATTATTCTACAAGGTAATTTACAGGTAAAAAATCTCTATATCTAATTCTCTCATCCATAGTTTGATTACTAAGACCACTTATAATGATACAATTAGGATAAATCTTCTGGTTTGTTTTGTTTTTCCACAAATCAAAACAGAATTCCATGAACTCACTATGTAAGTCGGTATATGTAAGCAACTTAGCCAAATGTTCGTCACAAAAAAGTTCACCATTATCATAAACACGAACATAACCATATTCTTCCATAAATGGATTTGTATCAGACGGATAAAATTCAATACCACCAATAGCATTCCTACCTATATGAACAATAGTGGGGGTCTCATTTTTTACACGAAAAGAATCAAAAAAACTATGGAATAGATTAGACATTTTAACAAAGATACAAAAACATTTTGAAATAAAAAACCCACCTTTTTGGGGTGGGTTTTAGTATTATTAGTTAGTTAAGACTAAAATCTTCTTAAATTTTGAGAGTTAAATGAACCCGATTGTTTATTAATAGATTTCAATTGGTCTGGTGATAATTGTGCTGCTGGTGCTGCTGGTGTTGCAGGTGTTGCAGGTGCTGCTGTTGCCGTTCCTGTTGCAGGTGTTGTTGGTTTAACTGCCGGTTTAGCCGCTCTTTTAACTCCACCTTGAGTTGGTCTTGCAGCTGGTGCTTGTGGTTGTTTCATTGCGTTTTGTTTCATATCGTATGCAACCGCTTTAGCATTCTGTAGTTCTTCTGGTGTTACTTTAAATGCCTTCATGTATTCATCCCATGTTTTTCCATTATAAGCATTTTTAGGATTTACAATAACTTTTTTATTTACAGGTTTTTTCTGAACTGAATTTAATGCGTCTGCAACCATATATGTTACTTTTTTGATATTCTCAGGCATATTATAAAGGGCCCTTCTAGCCATAGCACCAAAATCAACTTCGTTTATCGTTTGTTTTGATTTACGATTGAATCTTGATTCAGCTAAACCTTTACCATATGAGTTGGATATGTCAGCAGGAGCTGGTGCCGCTGGTTTAGTTGCTGGTTTAACCGCTGGTTTAACCGCTCTTTTAACTCCACCTGTTTTTTGTGCTGCATTAGCAGCTGCCGATGCCGCTCCTTGTGGTTGTTGTTTAATATCATATGCGATAGCTTTTGCTGCTTGCATCATTTCAGGTGTTAGTTGATATTTTTTAGAAAATTGACTCCATGTCATACCATTTAATGATGGATTTTTAGAATTTGTAATAACCCAATCAGGTACTGGTTTTGTTTGTAATGAATTCAATGTATTTGCAATGTTTTCAATTCTTTGTCTTTGTTGACCTCTGAATTTGTCTAATAAAGCAGACACTCCTTGACCAACTAAAACACTAGTAAGTCCACCACCTGATGATTGCTCATCTCTACCTGTGAATTTATTTACAGCACCACGTACGGTGTCATATATTTTACCATTAGCATTGGCTACAGCGTCGTATGCTCCGCCTAATCCCACATTATTTGCCATGTTTCTAAGAATTTGTTCATTCATTACTTTTTTAACTATACGATTTAAATCGGCTTCAGTTAATTTTACTTTTTTAATTGCCATTTGATTATGTTTCTTAATAAATATTACGAAGTTATAAAAAAAA
>Ga0114974_10003288_pt1 | contig 12241 bp, 15 predicted proteins | sample S_130206_EF_Meta_FD_87318 | JGI IMG/M metagenome (GOLD analysis project Ga0114974, IMG submission 87318) | Freshwater microbial communities from Lake Simoncouche, Canada to study carbon cycling - S_130206_EF_MetaG | ecosystem: Environmental > Aquatic > Freshwater > Lake | place: Lake...
GCAACTTGCAAGTTTTGTTATGGCTCCCTTTAAATCAGAAGCTCAACGTAAACTTTTTTACGCAAAAGCCGAACGTGGGGAAATTCCTGAGTCTACCGTTCGGGAATATGAGCACGAAACTCACGGGAATCTACCTGAACACGTCAAAGCAAAAAAGAAAGCTCAGAAGTATACTGAAAATAAAGGATCCTGATCATGGTTCAACATATAGGACACTCTCGGCGTCGTTCCGAGCCTAATTCTCCAGAGCTTATTGCTCAAATTGAAGCATTGCAAGCCGAATTAGCTGCATTTAAGAAAGAACATCAAACAGATATGACAAGTGTTGCTTTAGATCTGGCTAAAATTGATGAAAAAGCAACTCCACCTGTTGCTTAATCTGCTGTAGGTATAATTTAAGTAGCCCTAAGCACGAAACCCGTGGGTTACATCTCGCTGGTCAATTATAAGTACGATACAGGCCCACATCAACTTCAAGGTGGGCCTAATCATACAGATGATAATCTTCTACTTACTCAAAAATATCTAGTAGTTTCTAGCGGGTATATTGATTCGTTAGGAAACCAAGTTTCTTGGTACGGAGTTAATGATGTCGGTAATGATTATGGACGCCCAGTAATCGGTCCTCCTAACTCCGGAGCTTATGTAGTAGATACTTGGCGAGCTGTACCTGTTCCTGTTTCCGGTTTTTGGTCTGATTATAACTACACATATTATTCACCTAGCGGCGAATTAAGTATCTACAACGGCTTCCGTGGTTATACAGTTCAAACTATTGCTAATGCTAAAGTTTTAACTTCCTATAACCCACAATATGGTTTTAGGGATACAGGCGCATATACATATTATGGAGGAGACGCTCCAGCTACACAAGGATACGATCCTTATAATACTCCAGAAGGAAATACTTCTACGGAAGGAACAACAGGGGGCGGAGTTTCTCATCCCCGCAGTATGGGAACGCTTCTTACAACTACTAGTCCATCTGGTGCGGCCACGGGGTCACGAATTTTCTGGGAATATAACCCTCCTGTTTATTGTCAAACTTTTACCGAAAGTTACTATACAGGCATTCCCGGTTTTATGGGCGCTCCGACTCGCTACATGTATCGAGGTAAGTCCTCTAGGTATGCTTTTAACCTAGGTTCTATTTACGGCGTGGGTGGTGAGGGTATTCGCGCTCTTCCTCATCGGTTTAGCCCTTCAGTCAATAGTAGTAATCAGAAAAGCATTTAACGCTATGAACGCGACAAGTAGTACACTAGTTACATAAAAACAATTTAAAATAAGAGAGTAGTTTTTCGGAGATTGACGCTTTGTTCGTCGATAATGATTTTCCGAAGCTGCTCGGTGCCGAACTGTACCGTCCGCATCCTGCGTACGTTGTAGAGATGGCTGCGGAGCCTGTAGTCGTTCATGACTTCAGTAAGCAGCCAGGGCAGACTGTGCAGCTTGACAGGTACAGGTTCTGGGGAAACCCAGGCAGCAAGGAATCACGTGAGCGTACTGCAGAGCAAACCATCGGTACTGCTAGCAGCCGCAACATCGTTAAGGATAAGGTGCTGGTGACTCTTCGTGAGTACACAGGCCCTGCAGATCCTAGCGATCCTACACAGGCTAGCACTTTCAAGATCGCACGTGAGACACTGATTACCGCACAGCGTTTGCTGCTCGATACCGGTAACCTTACTGCATTCCACCAATCCATCGGTAGCCTCACCCTGCTGGATGACTATCGCCGGTGGCGCGATCGGGTGTTCATTAACGAACTTCTGAAAGCTGTTTCTAAGGGCAAGTCTTCAGATACCCAAGGTGGTTACTACTACCCTGGCGATTTGGCTGTTGGTTCTTTGACCTACACCAACTCTGAGCAAGCCAAGTTTGACGTTAAGGATGACCTTCTTCGGGTGGTCAAATCCCTGCGTAAGCGTAATACCCCCACCTACCAAGATGGGTTCTACCGTTGCGTTTGCGATCCTACCTTCCTGATGCACCTGCGTCAGAACTCTGACTTCCGTGAGGTGGCTCGCTACCCCGGCAACGGTCAGATCAATCCCCTCATGTCAGCTATGCAGCCTAACGCTGCTATCTACATGGGTCAAGGTTTCGGCCAAGCTACTTTCGTGGCTGGCGAACCCATCATGCCTACTGGTTTCGTTTTTGAAGGTGTGCGATTCTTTGAATCCACCAACATGCCTTCCCAAACTGCCTCGGCAACCATCGGCGGCACTGCGTCTACTTACGACAGTGCAATTGGTATGTTCTTCGGTCCTCAGGCTGTTGGTGTTGGCATCGGTGGCAACAATGCCCAAGTGTTGCTCAACAACAACGACGATTTCAGCCGTTTCATCATGATGATTTGGAGCCTGTACGCAGGTTTTGAACTTCTGAACGCTGACTTCGTGTCTGTTGCCTACTCATTCAACGTTTGAGGAGGTAATTAACCATGGCTACTAACTCTAACCAGCTTCAAGTTTCCAAGATCTATCCTGGGAACTACACCAACGTTCTCCGTTACTGGCACGACGAAAAGACTTTCCAGTTCCGTAACGCTAACGACACCGAAACCACCTACACCAACCAGCCTATCGGCGGTCCTGTCGGCGTGGTGTTCCGGCCCGGTTGGGTTGCCCAACAAGCTATTGGCTACGTCGATCTGTCGTTCCAAGCTCTGGGTACCAACCAAATCGACTATTACACCCAGGCTTATAGCTCGGGTCTGAATGGTGCTAATGTAGCGTTCACCAACGCCTCTGTGATCATCCCTTCTCCGGATGCTTACAAGGATGTTCGTGCCGACATTACTGACGGTATCAAGGTGCCTTCTGGTGCTTATGTATATCGTTTGGCCGTCCGTGTTGATGGCGGCGATGTGATCAGTAGCGGTGTTGGCGGCGGTAGTGCTACCCCCACCTTGGGTCTCGGCCCCGCTGTGGGCGTTGGTCTTAACACCACTTCCTCTGCTTCTGGTTTCTTTGTTACCCTTGCCGGTAGCAGCAGCCGTATTGCTAACGGCTCCTACAACACCAATAACGTGTGGAATAGCTCTACTCTGGCTCGGACTAGTACCGAAACTCAGTACAAGCTGTTTGCCGTTACCAACCTTGGTGGTGCCGCAGCTTCCGGTCTGGCTCAAGCCTCCGGTGTGTTTGATCCTCGGGCTGCTAACGGCAGGCTCAGTGGCAAGAACAAGGCTCTGGCTATTTGCGAAGTCTGCTGGGTTCTGGCTGACGAAGCTCCTGGTCGTGACGATCTGGCTCTCCAACCTGCTGGTTTGGTGGAGTCAAACGTTTACACCTCTACCGTTCCTGCTTGATCTCTTTAGATCAAATACTGCCCCCTCTTCGGAGGGGGTTTTTTATTGCTCTGTTAACTTTTTAATTTCGTAATATTTTCGTATTTGCTCTAACCTGGCATCGGGATCTAACTTAAATTCATTTCTTATTTTAGTAAGATCTGGATTATTTCTGTCCGCTATCAAAGCTCCAATATTTGTAGGGTCTGTTATTTTTAAAATGTTTGCAAGTTTTGCCATTGTTTCTACGCTAGGCCCCGTGCCCGTGAGTGGGTTTAGCCCAACTGAATTTGTAATATTGTTTTTCCTAGCTGCGTTTACGGATTCTTGTAACAAAGAGGGGGCCGCCATTGCTGCGACTCCCACCGGGGTAAATCCTACTAATGCTGCTGTTCCTATAGCAGATGCTCGGTCATCGGCTCTTTTGGGAGGCATAACCTCCCTGGCTTGCTTATCAGCCAGATAAACATTTAAAAATTCTGCGGCTGGAGGCACAACTTTATGTAATGCCGCAGATCCAAGTTTTAGCATCCAATTTGGAATACTCATTTTTTCTAAAACACCTACCTAAATTATAATCTGTTAGTAAACTAACTCTAGACACTACCCACATAATGACTGTCGCTCAACTTCAAGAGGTTGTTTTTAAGCCCAGCGGGGTCAAAGTTGTAATTTTGAGTGAGCATGACGAAGGAGAGTACAAAATGGTGCGCTCCGTGACCACTGGCAAAGTGTTTTTTGCCCACAAGGGTCAGATTGAGGTTGTAGAAGCTACAGAAGACAAACCAAGCGCAAAACCCGCCTTGAAGCGCCGTGGTCGCCAGCTTATTCAACCGGAAATTCCTTTTGAAAATCGTGTAAACATCAATAGTGCTACCCCTGAGCGGCTCACTCAAGTTCTTAAAGGTGTAGGAATTAAGACAGCGGTTGAGATTAAAGAGCTACAACAGTCAATGCCCGGAGAACGCTTCACCAAACTGGACCAATTGAAGGCAATTAGCAGGGTTGACTGGACAGAAGTTCTGGAAGGCGGTGTTGTTTATGTCGAATAATCAATTTATTTAATATTTTACGCAATTAGAATAGAAGTACATAGCGGTAGGGTGTCGTGTCTCAATTCTCGCAACAAGAACTTGAGCAAATTCAAAGTTATTTGTCGCAACAAGGTGTAGTTTTTCAAGCTACACAGACTGATGCGACTAAAAGGGAAATAATTTACGCAGCGGTTAATCAACTAACTCGTAATCCAGCACAAACCTTCGGATATAGGCTAGATGACTATAATTTTAGCCGTGTTGCGTATCATTTAGGTTATAATATTGCCACAGTGCCTGCTGGGGACTACGCTCGCTTACTAGAAGCGACTAGCAGTATCCCTTCTGAGTTCTATTACGATAAAATCGTCGGACAGCTTGAACGTTGCGAAGATGCTGAACGGTTAACTGAGTTGGCCACTGGCAGAGCGACCAGTCGTCAAGAAACTATTCTTGGTGACGTTAGTCGGTCTATTAATGTTCAAGACAAACGCGAGACTGCTCGGATTTGGCGCGAAAATTATCAGTTTGAGTGTGATCGTTTAGCACATATGCTTTACGTTCCTAACTATAAAGATCCTGTTACAGCTCGTTACCGTTTTGAACGTAGTGGCGGTGAATTTATTCAAGCCATTCCAGGTCCTCCGGACACAGCTCGGGCAGATAGGTTGTATTTTTACACTAAATGGCGATAGGAGCTATATTAGTACGAGAAGTACACTGAATCAAAGTGGGCAACCCTTTATACTCTCAGTTAGGAAAATCTGTAACTGAATTAGGGCAGAGTGGGCGAGCTGTTGCAGAGCTTATGGGCAACCCTACTGCGCAACGAAATGCAGCAATATTTCTAAAGGCTTTGCCTGAGATGTTAATGAATCGTGTTGGAACAGAATTTAATCAACTTAGGTTGCCTTTTACTGTACCTAAAGGGGCTATAAATTCTTCAACCGGAAAAAGCATTCGTCCAGGTACTTCATGGAGTGTAAAACAAAATCCTCCTATTCCTGAAGGTACTATGGGATCAAGACCTTCTATTACAGGAACACGAATAGCTCCGGAAGGGCAGATGAATATGTTTACAGAAACTCCTCCTCCTTCTTCTGCTTCACGATCTGCCTATAATCCTACTCTGGAAAGAACTGGTTCACGTCCGAGTATGGGGGGAACTAGACCTGCCGTACCTTTGGATAGCCTTAACCGGATTTCAAATCTTGAAGCAGGACCCGGAGAAATTCTAGGTTCTTTTCGGCAATCTACGCCCCTTCTTCGTCCCATTACTATGCCTGAAGGTGTCCCTATGAACCTTCGCCCTTCTCCTACTCCCGCGTGGACAACTAGTAATCCTTTTATCGGTCCATTAGAAACTGCCGCTCAACTTGGCAGCAGAGACCCCGGAACGCTTGCTTCCATAGATAATTTAGCTACTCAACTTTCGGACTCTACTGGAGTACCGTTTGAAACTGTTCGTAACGGGCTTATAAGTAGAAACAGTCAAGCTTTTATGAATAAATTGCAAGGTGGAGTTGCAGAAATTGGAAGACCGGTCGATGCCCTTGATGAAGCGGCTCGTATCCGAGGTAGCAGGGTCGGGACTAGGCCTTCATCTTTAAATTTTGTACCTGAAACTGCCGCACCTGATATAAATGCAGGTGCAATGGGCGGTGTACGTGTGGGTAATTTAGGAGCCTTAGCGGCTTTACTTGGTGGTGGAGCTGCCGCAGGTCTCGCCGTGGGTTCTCGGTTTAACCAGGGTGAACCTTCGCTGGGGGAAACTACAACGGCAGCCCCTCCTGAGCCCAATGTTCCGGCCTCTAAGACATCGGTTTATGACGATCGTCTGTATTCCACGCCTCTACCCGAAAATTATCGCGGGGACTCTTCTTATTTAGATCCTTCGGCGGGTCCTGTCAAGATTATGGGAGGCGGCGCACGAGACAGTGCTGTTCGTGAGCAAATACAACAGTATGCGCGTGGGCAAGGAACGCAAGATACCAGAGCTTCTAAGCCCTCAGCACTCCAAGCTCAATACGCACAAGAAAGTCTGAAAGCTCGGGCTAATATCGGTGAGATCATCAATGAGCTTGGGTACAATGCGCCTGATAAAGCTCCTCTAAGGCAATGGGCTGTTCAAAATCCTGCGCTTGCAATGCGGTTGTTTGAACAGCAACAAGCTGCTACTGCTGAGGCCAACAATCTTAGAAATCGTTCTACTCTTCCGACTCCCGGAGAATTGGCAGAGTCTGGTTTTAGTCAACAATCTCCAGGTAACGTTGAAAGCTCGATAACAAATACATCTCTAGGGTCTAATTTAACCAATAATGCTATAGCAAATAGTCATTTTAGGGCTGAATCTGCTGTTGCCCCTTCTCAAGGTGCTTACGATCTGGCCGACGCCACGCAAGCTATGGTGCAACCGGTGCTTATTACGGATCGTCAGTTAATTGAGCAAGCTCCTGCTAGGGAATACGACACCGCTAAAATTTCTGATGATATGTTACGCCGCGCTATGGAACTTAAACTGAGTCAGTTCCAAACAGGCTCAGTTATTGGAGGCTGATCATGTCGCTCTCTTCTTTCAATATGTCCGACGTGGATATGACCGGGTATGATCCCTACGGGAAGGGTATACCTGGCCTTGATACCTCTGCGTATTCAATGGATGCGATTCAGTCAAAACCTAAAAAAGATTTTGGTTTTTCCGATATTGTCAAGCTTCTCAGTATTGGAGCTGGTGTAGCAGGGGATGCTATAAGCCGTAAGCCGACGTTTTCCCGTATGGCTGGACCTGTGTTGGCTAAATACTTTACGTCAAATCCCAATAAAACATCCGATTTATTTGGGTTTGGTGCTAACACTGAAATTAATCCAAACGACAACAGACTTTTTCAAGCGATTGTCGATACTTATTCCGGCTATAGTAGGGCAGCGAATCCATTCGGTTAGTCCGGGGGTCTAAATGGCAAGTACTAGTACTAACAAATCACCTTGTCTTATTGATCGTCCTTTCTTGCGAGGGGCGCGGATCAGTAATGGAACTACCGTTGTCAGCTCAACAAATCCCGCTTTTAGTGATCTAGTTCAACTAGTTCGTGTGGGGGATCTTCCCACAGAAGACGCTGGTCTTGTTGAAGATATTTTTGTTGTCAGTAATGAAGGGTATCCAAACCGCAGTGGCATTCGTACATGTGCGCTTGGGTTCTATGTGTACGCCCCTAACCAAGCTTCGCCTTCAACATCTACTGCATTACTGATATCTAAAGTTGAAGTCGGTCTTAGTGGCGGCACTGAAGGCATGATTCAGCACCTTGAGTTACCTGCTGTTTTAGCTCCTGTCCCCTCCGTGGGTGATACTAACTTACTTCGTCCCATAGAAACAGGTAAGGGCGAAGGGCTTTACCTTGAAAAAGGTTATATACTTTGTGCCGGTTATCTTGGCAACGGACCTTCTGCTGTGTCTGGCGGCCTGAGTCCTTCTGGTATTACTATTTGGGCTCAAGGTGGTTTCTATTAAGTCGTGTCCCGTAAAAAAGGATCAGATAACTTTAACTTTAAAAGCAAAATAGGAATAGAGTCTGTAAAGCAAGTAGGCTCTATTAAGGGCTCTGACGATCCTAATCAGCTTCTGAGACCTTTACCTTTTGAGAGAAGGTTTAGGCCCGCTGTAGGCACAAAAGACTTTAGTGTGCTTAGCGATTACGACTACGCTTCGGTCTGGTCTCGCTGGCGCCGTGGTTATGAGTTGAGTATGTATACACAAGGTGCCTATAGTGGCTTAGTTTATTCTTCTTTTAAATATTACGTGTCAGGAACTGCTGGAGTTGGCGGTTATATACCTGGGATCTTCTTTGTTTATCCTACAACTCGTGCTGACACCCGAATGCACATGGTCGGCATTCGTCCAAGAGATACGTTCAACTTTCTTGACTTTGGTATTTCAGTCGAAGAAGTGACTATTTATGACGAAACAACATACGCCGTTAAGTTAAGTCAAAAATTTGGTTCACCTATTTCTTATTTTCACGGGGAGGTCTTGTCCAACAGGTTTAACTCGGACGGTACTGAAAAGACATACGGATATAATAATTACACAGTAATCGGTGTTGGTACGGATGGAGTCATAATAGAGCCAAGTATAGACCCAATATTTAACACTTTATTTTTGTCGTTTTCTGCGGACGAAAGCTGGACCGTGGTTGATTCGACAACTATGGCCGTTCCTGCCACTGGGCCTCCTGCTGTAGGAGAGTTTCTGTCAACAGAGATCCGAGTACAATGCTCCTGCCAAGATTTTTTAAATAGGGAAGGTTTTAACCTATACAAAAGTTCTTTAAAACAGCAGTACCCTTACACCAGAGTGCAAAATATTGATGCAGGTTATTTTGACGCTGGGTCCTCAGCATCAACTCGGGTTACTACCTCTAGCGATTATCCAGGGTATGTTAGAACTTTTGGTTTTATTTATTTGAGTCAAATTTATAATATTGCTACGTATTCGGACACTGCTTTATATTCCGATCCTCAATTATTTTATTTTCAACCTAAATGGTGCAAGCACATTTACGCATCTTTTTGGGATTTATCTAGAAAGTACGGTCTCTCTGGGTCTACGTCATTTTACTTGCCTCAGCCTAATGACGAGCCTATGAATGAGTATTACCGAGAGAAGTTTGAAAGAGATCTAAGAAAGCAAACAGATTTTCTTAAACGAAATAAAGATTTTGCGTGGTGGCAAAAGTATAGCCCTACTTTGACTGATTTGCCTAAGCGTCTGTTGTACTCAGACACATACAACATGGTTGCTAAAACTTTGAATTTTGGGCAACTAGAAGATCTTACAGAATTGCAAGATACTAATTTTCAAATGTTTACGATAGATCAGTTTGATCCGTTAAATCCGGCTGGTCTTCCTCAAGATATATATGACGGAGGTACTTACGCTAATGGGGAACTTGTTATACAGCCGACTACAATTTTAGATGGAGGCTTGTATAGTAATGGGGTATTGATACCTCCTGCTACTTTCCCTGCATTCATAAACGGAGGCACTTACTAATATGACATCCACACCTGTAATTTCCCTGCTGAAACGCTCCGGGAATTCTTCCGATAGACCCAGTGGTACCGTTGTAGTTAACGGCGAACTGGCGTTAAGTTTTGGCGCTGCTGATCCTGGATTATATTTTGAAGATTCTGCGGGCGGTATACGTAAGCTAGGTCCTCCGGGCTATGGTACAACCGCGCCCAACTCTACCCCAGCCGGTCTTCCAGGCAATTCCCTAGGTGAACTCTGGGTAGATTCCAGTAGCTCAGCGTATTACTTAAAAGTCTGGACAGGTTCTGCGTGGCAAAAGATTTATGCCAGTTTTGCTGACATGGCGGAACACGCGAATACCGCGAATTCTTGTATTATTGCAAGCGGCACCATAAGCTCTTTTGCGGATACAGCTTTACTGGCGAGCGGAGCTATCTTAGCCAGCGGTGTTGTAACTGCTGTCGGCAAGACTGTGACAGCTATTGTCACTAGTGGATTGCCAGTACCTTCGACGTACCCTTCAGGTTCTTTGGTTTATCAAATTCAAAGTTCTGGCACAGCTCCCAGCGGACTATATATCCGAGTGCTTAACGGATGGGCTTTTACTTAGACCGCAGTGTAGCTTTCAGCATCCAAGCAGCTTTGAACATAGCCCCAGCAACGTCTGCCAAATAATTTTGAACATCAACGGCTTCTATGTCTTCTGCGTACTTAGAGACAGTCTTGGCTTGCATACCGGCATCTTCTATATTCTTTAAATAAGTCGTAAGCATATTCCGAGTGTCGTAGTCTTTTACATGTTTAAATCCTTTGTGTGCTTGCAGTACGCAACGTTGGCACAAAGGAACTAAATAATCCAGACTACGCACAAACTCGCCTAGTGCATCAAACTGTGTAATGTGAGCTTCGTACTGATCCTTTAAGAATGCGTGAAGCGGGAAAAATAAAGGCCCTTCTATGTTTAAATGAATTAAATGTGCTTGAGTATATAACTGATGGAGGACAGAAGCGTAGTCAATTAAATGTTCAACCAGACCTTGTACGGTCTCGCCGCTCTCCTCCATTTGTTGAGCAATAACTGGCTCGGACTCTGCAGCAACCGTGGGTGAAAATTGAGTCATGGTAAAAGAGTCCGAGTAAGTCATATCAAAGCGAGCAGGCGCTACTAGCCTCGATGTTCTGCTCCTCTATGCTAGCTTCCTCATCGGCAACCCGGAGAAAATTCTGCAAAGCTTCTTTGTCCACACGGAACAAAGACTTGGCTCCGTTGGGTTGAAGGTTGATATAAAGAGACTTGGGCCACCCTCCGGGTTGATTTCCTTCAGACAGCGCAATGCGCTTGCGAACAAAGCCGCTAGAGCAGTTAAGTAATTTTGCCGTTTCGGCAATCGTCAAAAGAGTTTTCGGTTCCATCTACCAGGTATGGAGGAAATTGTAGGCAAACATATGCTAGCTATAGTTTTTATGAGCGCAATACACTTAGACACATCTCACTTCTTCTTTAGATTTCCAATAAGTTAATTTTTAATATTTTATAATTCTGTAAATCCTTACTATTTAGATGCGCACAGTGAACTATATGTAAACGTATTGCTGGGTTTACTTACTGGCTACAATGGGGGCAGCTGTAGTAAACCGGTGGGAGTTCAGTACCAGGACGATCCAGGCAATTTACAGTGCGGACTTACGTTGGAAGATGACTTTACTTTAACTAGAATTAGGAACAAGGCCCACTCCTTGCAAAACAAGGATCGTGACCAGTTTCTGTGGACTATTGTGTACCGCCTGATCTGCCGCGAACGAGCTTATCGTGCTGTGATGGACGAGGTTGGCATTTCCGTAGACACTAACGTAGCTCTATTTGAGGATGACAATGCCCTCTCCGATAACTGATCCCAACGCCCGCAAGTGGCTGGACGCTATTGCGTACGCCGAAGGAACCGACCGTAACCTGACGGGGGATAACGGCTACAACGTTATTTTTGGCGGCGGTACTTTTAAAGATCTGAGTCGTCACCCAGATCGAGTTATTTCCGGTGGGGGATATTCAAGTGCGGCAGCTGGGAGGTATCAGTTTATGCCTGCTACTTGGAAAGGTACAGCAGCAAAACTTGGACTTAAAGATTTTGGACCAGCGGCTCAAGACTTAGCGGCTGTCCAACTTATGAAGCAGCGTGGTGTTGACCCGTATTCGGCACCATTTAATCCTCAAAACGTCGCCAAGTTAGCTCCTGAATGGGCATCGTTTCCTACTTTGGCTGGGAAAAGTTATTATGGTCAACCCGTAGTTTCTTTCGGTAAGATTCAAAAAGCTATTGAAACTCCTCGTTATAACTTCCCTAGGCAAGGCGAAGTTACTCGTTTTGCTGGAGGTCAAACAACAAGTGAAGTTCCGGGACAATTTAAACTTCCTGATTTCAATTTAAATGGACGAATTGAACAAGCCCTTATAGGAAATATTTTAAACAGTGCTATGTTTCCTGCGGGCAGCGATCAGTCTCTGTATGACGCAATTGCTCTTAATGATGCTGCTGCGGCATTAGAGGAAAATGATGATTTTGAAAATCAACTTAAAGCGGAAGAATATAAGTCTAAAGCAATGAGTGCGATGCTCGCCTCAACTCCTGGCGGGCTTAACCCCGCAGATATTTTAAATACTGTTGCCAAATTAAAACAACAAGAAGCGGGATACAACGAAAATGCTTCTCAACTTGAAGCATTTATTAATAGTGCCCGTGGGACGCAAGGAGCCCAGCAAGTCGTTCAAAGTGCTCAAACCGCAGCAAAACCGACACAAGGTGTTACCTACAAAGGAGTTTCCATAACGGATCCGAACGATACCGGAGGGAAAGGTATGGATTTTGTTATTGAGGGAGGTAA
>Ga0114974_10003289_pt1 | contig 12241 bp, 7 predicted proteins | sample S_130206_EF_Meta_FD_87318 | JGI IMG/M metagenome (GOLD analysis project Ga0114974, IMG submission 87318) | Freshwater microbial communities from Lake Simoncouche, Canada to study carbon cycling - S_130206_EF_MetaG | ecosystem: Environmental > Aquatic > Freshwater > Lake | place: Lake...
CCATCTGACTCTACAGGCTGACCGATGATTGTGGTATAAATGTCGCCAGGCAGTGGAGATGAGCTGTCTGGCTTGGTGTTTACTGCCAGCACGTTAACAAAGTCTCTGATTGTGGTGCCTGTACGACTGTCATAAATCTTTTGGTTGCCATAGAAGAAAAATCTTGTTTGCAACACTGAACCAAAGTAATAAGCAAGTCCACGGAATGTAATAGTGTATTTGTTGTCTACAGACACAAACTGTATCATCCAGCTGGCATCTAAGTTTTGTCCGGATGTGTTACCTGCGTAAGTTTGACTCCAGGTGGCATCCGCATTTAAGTTAGTACTAGTAATTAAATACCAAGTACCAGAAGTGCCTGTGATGGTTCCGTTGTTGTCATACCCAAGACCAAAACTTCTATTCAACAAAAATTGTTGTGTCATTTCTTCTCTTATGGTGGTGCCTAAATCTGTAAGAAACACAGGAATAATGGTATCCACCACAGCACCAGTGGGCACAAAATTATTAAGGGCTACAGGACCTTGTCCATTGGCTAAATTACCAACTCCTCCATTGCTGCCATCGCCTACGATCGCAAGTGGGCTGGCCCAAATTACTAGATGATCTTCAGGTCTAGTTGGTAGGCCTGGTTTCAATCTATTGTTGGCATCAAAATAGTAGCCAGTTGGTGCTAAAAATTTAATCAAACTTTTTTGTGTTACATATCTGAATACAGTACTACTTGAAGAATTGAATATAATTGGCGCACCTGCTGCATTTTGAAAATATCCAGTAGTTTCATTGGCTAGTGTTGTGCTTTGATGCCATGTTGCACCTGTAACCCATGAAGTTCCTGGCGGCAAGTTATTTTCACTTACTCTTGGAAAGTTTGCATAGTAAAATTGATTGAATGTAGCACCAGCAATAGCTGGCTGCACTTGATTGGTAATAAGATCAGCAATTTCGTTGCGGTTGGTCCAAGCAAACAGTGTGGTAGGAAGAATGTTATTTTCCCACATGGCACCGTCGCTAGAAAATGTATTGGTTGATGAATACTTGCCAGTATTGTCCACAAGATCAAGATAACGACTGGTTCCAATTGAAGCACGATTTAACGCCTTGCTTTTGATAATTGAATTGTATAGAGTGAATGGAAAAAGATTATAATCTTCGCCGTTGACCATGCGATTTTGTGTATAGTATCTTGCAGGCGCTCGTTGTTTGATAGCATCAATACTTTCACGGCTTTGTGCATTGCTCACAGGTTGAGTTATGCCACAGGTGAAAGTAATAGTTTGCAGGTTGCCGTTGCGGTCAATGTAGCTGATTGGCAGCACCACGTTCTGCATTTCAGCAGGATTGATAATGTATTGTAGACCATTTGAAGCACGCACATACGCACGGAAAATACCCACAGGAATTTCTGAAAACACGCCGTCACCAAACACCATGGTGATTTGATCATTGGTTCTGCTGGTCACAGAAAAAATTGGTCTTAAGGTTGCTGTTTGTTCAGCGGCTGATGAATAAATGTTGTTGGTGTATGCCCACTCTCGGCTGACTGTGCCTACATTGTCTAGTTGAAACAACCAACGATCTTCATTGTTCACACCATCAATGTTGATGTTCACTGTGCGGTTAGCAATGCGCTCGGCCAAGTTGAAGTCTTGATTTTGCAGTGTGCCTTGCTTGAAAAAGAAGAAAAATCCGTTGTTGGCACTTTGATAGCCCAGTTGATCATTGCGATACAACACATTGAATGTGGTATTGGGTTTTGGACTGGGTTCATAGATATAATCTTCACCAGCTGTGGTCGAAGTTGTGGCTTCAAACGGCATGTTAACACCATCTACTGTGGCAGTGTAAGGAATTACTGGCAAGAATCCTGGAACCAAATTAATACCATATTCGCTGGTGTCTACACCCAAAATAGTTTGACGATTGGCTGGGCGACCAATTTTTTGACTGCTGACTAGGGATGCATTCACAATGGTGTTCCATTGTTCCAGCCAGTCAAAGTTTGTGGGATCAGCCCAGTTCACTGTGACGTTTGCTAAGTTGACCCCATTATAGTCTGTGACATTTTCTGTTGTGGTTACCGAAAATGCTTTAAGGAGGCCTTGGGCGGCAGTGTTGCGTTTGGCAGTGTAGCTGACCAAATTGGCCAGACGTGTGACTGAATCTCTACGTTCTGCTGTGTCTAGGTAATTTTCACGAGTGTTTAAGTCTGTACGGAACGCAAGTGCTTGGCCCATGAACGCAATAACATCCAGCAAAGCAATGTATTCTGACGATTCAATGTAGTCATTGAATGTTTCTGGATAGTACAAACGCAGATAGTCGGTGAAACTCTTGCGTAGAGTTTCAAAGTCATAGCTTTGGAAGTCTGCTTCGCGATAGGTTTGATAGATTTGTTTCCAATCTTCTACACCAAATATCGCTGTTTGTCTAGTGGTTTTTGCCATTGCGTCTGGGCCTTGTATTCTTTATCTGTTATTTATGTAGATAAAAAACGGCGTAGTTATACATAGCTGGCCGACCGGCTGACTTGATTGAAAAATACATTTAAGATTTCGGCATTTACTCCGCCTACAGTCTGTATTTCTAATTCGATCAGCATGCCATTTTCTTGGGGATACACGTTGATGTTGCTGACGAATATTCGAGGATCGCCGCCGGCCACTCGTTGAACTTCATTCACAATACCCTGTTGAACTGCATCAACTTGATTTTCAAACAAGTAATTCCATAACACTGTGCCATACGCAGGGCGGCCTGGCAATTGACCTTGTCGAATATTAAACGCATTCAAAAGGTCGCGCTTGATCAATTCAAAGTCTACAAGTGTAAATTTTTTATATTGATTCTGTGTGTTAAAGCCAACAAAGGTAGTCATAACAATATTTATGCGGTAGTTTGACTGGCTTCTGTAGGTAAAATGCTAGGCACTTTAGCGTTACCTACAATTCTTTTGGCTGCGGCATTAAGCGTTTCAGCATTCACGGTATTTTCAGCAGCCACTGGTTTGTATTCCTGAAGCGTGGAAGGATCTATTTTGGTCTGTGTAAGATTCACAGCAAATGCGCTGTTGACCGCCGAGGCATCAAAGTTAGCTTTGATATCTGCTGGCAGGCCTGGTGTATTTTTAGCCCAGTCTAGCGTGTCTGACACACTCTTGGCAGCATTGGCAGCTAGACCGCTCAATGCTTGTGGTGTTAATTTGTCTGTGGGTATGCCAAGTGATTTTAAATCAGCTACCCCTGAAGTCATCAAACCTTGTTGTATTTTGTTTTGAAGTCCGTCATTGTTTAACAATCCGTCAAGACTTTTTACACCATCTTTACCAGTCCATACTGTGGGGCTTTTTAACACACTGGTAAGATCACTACCACCGGGTCCCAAAAATGTAGAAGCAGTTCCTGGTTTGACCAATCCCCATCGTTCAAGTTGACTAGCATCAAGACCAAATTTACCTGCACCTAGTGCATTACTGATTGTGGCGGCGCCTTGTCCTACTAACTTTGAGGCTTGGGCCAGTGTGCCAGTTACATCAGGCAAGCTCATGCTTCCGAGCGCGCCTAGTGACGGACCTTGTTTGGCAAAGTCTGCTGCATTGATTCCTGAGGTAGGGGTTCCTTTGATTAGCCCAGATATAGTACCAACTGCGGTGCTGGCCAAACTGCCTGCTCGAGCAGCGGCACCGGTTAACGCACCTGTAATGGCTGACGATGATGGTAAAGAGAATCCACCACTTGTGCCAGATAATGTTGAGCTGATAAAAGCAGTAGCACCGCCTGCACCGGTAGTTAATGAATTAAACGCAGCCGCACCACCTTGTAGTGCGCTGGCCACTTGTGTGCCTGCACTTTGACCAAGTGTTCCTATGCTGGCTGTGAGACTGCTTAAATTTGTACCACTAGGCAATTGACTGGTGGCTGCGGCCAAGCCTTGTGTGAGTTGACTTTGAGCAGCAGCTAGACCACCGGCAGCTTGTGTGGCTGGACTTAATGCATCACCAACTTTGAATCCTGTAAGGCCACCGCTGGCTGTTTGTTGGTCAAACACAGCCTTGGCTTGCTCGTAAGTAGCGCCAGTAGGTGCGTTGACTTCAAACGTTTGTCCATTAAATTCAAAACTAAATTTGCTCATGCTGTTCTCGTGAATTCAAATCCGGCAGGCACAGGTACAGCGCCGGGGTTAGGCGGCGGTTGTCCTTCTTCTAGCGAAATTTCAATATCTACACCTTTGTTGTGATAGGGATATGGTTCGTGTGTGGGTGCTCGAGTCACAATGCTTTCCAACCCATCTGCATTGACTTCCCATCCAGTGGCACTACTAAATGCGGTATCATCTAGAATAGTTGTTGTCAAGTTGTTGGGTGCAGTCACCGAGCCAGCAGCCGGACCGTTAAAATCAATACCACCTGCAGAAAATGCCAATGCACTGCCGCCTTCCCAACTTCCACTAGCACTTTGTAAAGCAAGGCTGCCATCAGATTTTACGCCAATATAACTTTTGCTATAAACAGTTAAATTTGCTTGTGCTATCATGGTAAGATCAGCGTCAGCTTGCATTTTGATATCTTCCGCAGCTTTGGCTTTGATACTGCCGCCGGCATACATGTTGATGTCTCTGTCAGCGTGTAAATTGATATCGCCGCGTGTGCGCAGATTAATTGAGTTTGTGGCATACACATCTAATGTGCCTTGCGCACCAAGTTCAAACCAGGCTAGGCCATTGGCATGAGTTATATAGAAAAAGTCTCCTGAGTCACTCATTGTGATTTGATGTCCGGCTGTGGTTCTAAATCGTATCAATCTAGTGTTGCCTTTGGTGTCGCCATCGTCCATTACAATGCTGTGCCCGCCTACGCGACCAATTACATTAAGGTCTTGCGGTTTTAATTCGCCAGTCTGAACTTTTTTCTTTATTTCCCCCAGCTGCATACCGCCTTTATACACAGCAGGTCCTGGAGTGCTTACACCAAAAACAGCACTAGGACTTTCGCGTTGGCTTGAACTTGATATAGGGCCGCGTTGAGCATCTTTAATCAAACCTTGTCGGAACATGGTTTCTGCCACTACACTTTGTATGGGTTTAGGAGCATCAAAGAATCTAGCATTTTCTTCTAAGGCAATATTATTTGTGTTAATTTCAACTACTGGTAATTGAGTTGCGCCTTCAAAATATTTTGCTTGGTTTTCATTTTCTGCAACAGCTTGAGTTCTAACCGGTGCGGCGCCAACCGCAGGCACCATGTGTCCAACGCTTTGATCTGGCGCTACACCTATATAAAATCCTTGGCTGCGATCACCATTCACAAACACACATAACACTGTGATGCCCACATCGGGCGGAGTGAACCACATGCCATAACTGTTGGAATTGCCATCAATGTATTTTCCTACACCTGTCTTGGCAGGATTATACGGAGTTGATCCAAAGAATTGTGGCATGTAGCTTACTGTGATCCATTTTGATGGTTCATTTTCGCCACCGTTAGAGAACGCTTCAATGTAAACTTGAATGCGACCTGATCTTATTGAATCGGTGGTATTTTTTACGATGCCATAGAATGGTCCAAACTCCGCAGGTACACCTCCACGATCAAACTTGTAGTTTGTTGGACGCCCTCTACTGCGTTGTACATCTGTTGCCATGTGTTATCCTTAAAAGTCTCTTACCATGTCTTGTGGGACAGACAGTGAAACACCAAGTCCATCTGCTGTAATTCTACCAGACAGTGTGCCAGGCGGTACAAACGGATCTCCTACATCTAAATTTTCTCCTGAGCCTGATGTTGCTGGCTGTGGAGGTGGTGCAGGAACCACTGTGTCTTTTGGCCCAGGTGGTGCTGAATTTATTACATTTGGTGTGCCGCTACCAGGGCCGGTGCTCAAAGCTGGCACAGCTAGTGTTGTGGGTCTACCACTGGCTCCGGCTTCAGCAGCAGATGCATTGGAGTGGCTGGGATTGTCTGACGTTGTGGCATTGTCTATTCTTCTCACATCTGCTTGAGTTGCAGGTGGTGGTGCTGTGGCTGCTTTGTTAGAAGCATTGGGTTTCATAAAGAAATACAACTTGCCTTGTATGTTTTGATAAAAGCTACCTTGGCGGAATTCACTAGTACACTGCATGGCAGTATACACGCGACTTTGCACTGGTTGTCGTGAACTAGATTTGGCATACGGATCTGCTAGACCAGTATTGATATCATAGTCTTGTGGACGTTGCCAAGCTATTTCAAACATGATTTCTCTAGCATCAAAATTTATAGTTCCATCAGGTAAAAATGCATTGAAATCAAACTCTTGTGGGCTGACTCCTCCAGCAAAACTACCTTGCTGTATCCAAGCAGGATCGCCCACAATTTTGACATTACAATTGGCCAGGCCTACTGGATCATACAGGCTTTCGGCCAAATTGGCTTGTGGTTCATTTTGTTTGTTATTGTCGCCGGCGCTGTTTTCCTTACTGGCAGTTTGAAAAGTGTAAAATGGTTGATCTCTCATGCTGCTGGTAAATGCCTTGCGTTGTTGAAATCCAAGATTACCTTTGGTTTGATCTCCACTAATGGTAAGATTATAAAGATTGTTCATGGTTTCTTTGTATTCAATCACTGAAGTATTTTTACCAGTGAACCAATAGTTATATTGTTTGTGCAGTCCACGGAACTTGTTGATAGGATAGTAACTGCTGCTAAAATTCATAGGTGTATGTGTGTTGATTATGAATGTTATTTTTTGTGCATAGTCATTGCGTTTGTTATCATAGTCCAATTGTGTTGATTGGAAAGTAATGTTAAACCATACAACATCTTTTTTGTTCACATCGTTTTTGACTTGCAATGCATCATTCTCGTCAAAGAACAAAACGTTTTGATCTGTAATAAAAGTGCTGTTTCTTATAGCAAGTTCAATGGCCTGAACCAATTGCATACCAGCAGTGATAGAGTAGTTTCTACTTTTGATATCCTTATAAATTGCGTCCATATCTGCTGATCCTGTGCTGGTAGTAGCAGGTGGCACCATTCCAGTTTGGCTTGCATTTGTTTTTTTGCCTGGAGGAATCAATCTGGCGTTTTTAATTGCATTGCCGCCGCCACCTGGTCCCGGATTAGCAAACACAATCTCATACTGATCTGCTTTTTCATACACACCTTCTTTGACCAAGTCTTGTTGGAATTGATTCATCGCACCCATGAGTCCTTGAACAATACTGGTCTTTTTTGTTGTGGGGGCTGCATCAGCTTTTGGTGGCGCAGGTGCGGCTGTGGCATTGGCTGCAAGTAATCGTCTAGTTTCAGCGGAACTTTGATCAGGTGTGGATGCAGTGGTTGCTGCTCCGGGTGTGGCGGCGGCAGCTTGTACTGCAGAGAATTTTACATCTTGTCCTAGCAAATCACCAATGTTGGCAGCCGTTAATTCAATGTTGTAAGGTATGGTTCCTCGACGGGTGCCAGCAGCTGAACCTTCACCGGGTGCAAGTCCTTCAAAGCTGTATGTGACTAACTTGCTGTCAATGGTCCAATCGCATTTGGAAATTTTGAATGGTATAAACTTTTCAATCACTGAATTGGGATCAGATCTATTACCGCCAATTTGAGTGACCAAATTGCCCTGTTCGTCGTATCCGTAAAATCTTATCACCATGAGATACACTACTGAGGCATAGTTAATACCATTTTTTTGACCACTAGCAGGCATGAAGTCTTGCACAGCTTCATACAGTCTATCCAACAAGGTAATACCGTTGTTTTCAATCACAGTGAATTTGATATTTTTAGTTGAGTGTGGTGCTCGGGTGCCACCGCCAGTGAGAAAGTTTTCAATGGTAACAGAGTCAATGTAAAAATCCAAAGGAAAAGCTGGATTGCGACCAGCATCTGCATCATTGGCTCCGGGTATTGATGCGTTGGTGCTAGTGGCTCCATTGTTTTCAGAAAATGTCTGTGCATTAGAGCTCAACGCACCTTTAAACCCGCCTGAGTTTTGTGGGGCTCCACCGCTTTGTACCAGCAACATATAACCATTGACTGTTTTTTTCTTGCTGTATACCAACTGTTTGTATTGTGCTGGTGTCATTAGATACCAACTGGCTCTGTAGGTATAACTGGAAAAACGATCTAAAACATTGGCCTGAGGAGTTATTGCTTGATTGCTGCCGTCAGTAGAAATGCTGCCAGTTTGTGTTTTTGTTGCTTGAGTAAGTGCATCATTTTCTGCTTGACTATATCCGCCATATGACGATCCAGCGTCATCACCTGCGGCTTGATTAACATTGGTACCAGCACCACCTGTTGCGTCATCATATTGACCAACGCCAGCACTGGTGGGCGCTTGAAGATCAATGCCTTGATAGTATTCGCCAGTTTCGGGATTTTGACGTAGGTTACCACTATCGTATAATTCACCAGTTTCAGGATTGCGCCGCAGTTGCCCTATCACACCAGCTTCGTCTGGCAAGTCAATACCTACATTGAATCCGTTGGCATTGCTTGTGCTTTGTGTTTGTAAAAATGATCGTGTAGCAGCGTTGGTGCCTTGGTCACCATCACCAGCATTGGTAGTAAGAGGATTTTCTGGAAGAGTGGCCATTGGTTAGAACCCCAAGGTTGATCGAAGTGTGGTAATCTTTGGAATGTAAATTCTAGTGTTAACTTTGAAATCTAGAGGTGGTGCTGTGAGTGTGTTGGGATTGCGTTGATAAAACGTCCACCATAATCCAGCATCGCCATACAAGTCATAGGCCAACAAGTCTGGGCGATATTGGTATGTGACATTTATAATCCACAACTTGTCATCACTTTCTTTGGGAATGGGTCGATTGACCATCACATCCAAATAAAACTGATTGTAGCCAGTTTGAAAGTATGGACTGGTGCTAGTGTAAGTTGCGGCCATTACCAGAACCCTCCACCTGCCAATAACGAACCATTGGCAAACGATTTCAAACTGAACTGTTTGCTGACTTGATTGCGTGTTTGCATGGGCAATAGTGTGATTGAAATTTCCATTTTGGTAGGCACGTAGGTGCTGTTGATAGCAGTTTGATTGGTAACGTTTTGAGTGACTTGGCCAGGAGTTGGTCGATCAGTTAAACTGCCGTTCTTAAATCCTGCATTGGTCAATCTATCAATAATAGCCACCACTGTGCCTAACGATCCACCTATAGCAGGTCCAGTTGTTCGAGGTCTGCGATTTTCTAAGTTCAATCCAATATTATTAAATCCATCAGCACGTATGTAATCTACGTCGTTGGGCAAACTGTATCCAAAATTAGTTACCACACAAGGATTTTCGTTAAACTGATATTTTCCAAATCCGTTTAGATATACCAGTGGCGGTGGAGTGCCTGCTTGTGCATCTTGTCCGTAAAACATTTTTGTGACAGATTTAAAGAAATGTATCACAGCCAACAAGTATGCAGCTTCATAGGTGTCTTGCGCAGTAAAAGTGCCTTTGATGCTGATATTTTCTATCATGCTACTCTTATAAAAATATCCACGATAGTTAGAATGTGTTAGATCATAACTGTCATACTTGGCCTGATAACTGGTTTCAATACTAGGAGTGTATGGAAACACCACACCGTCAGTCACAGCCAATGGCGCAAGTATTCCAGCACCACCGTCATTTTTGCCAACTTTGTAGAGATAATCAGCATTGGGAGCCAGTCTCAATCTCACACGCCAATCAGCTGCGGCCGGTTGATTCACACGAGTTTGCAGTGTGCTTTGATTTCTAGCTCGATTAGCAGCGGCGGCTGTTCTTGATGCTTCGGCACTGGCTGCTGTGGCTGGCTCCACAAACCCTCCGCCCACAAACACAGGATTGCGATCTTCATCCAATGTGTATCCAGGCATGAGATTGCCGTCATCATCATAGGCCGCACCAATTGGTCCTGATTGACTTGGAGGCACTGGAGCAGGTGATCTAGTCTCTACTTGATTAGAAGTAGCTGTGCCATCATTTTCATAATATGTAGTTGCCGCACCTGGTGCAGTAGTTTCGACTTGATTAGAAGTAGCTGTGCCATCATTTTCATAATATGTGGTGGCTGCACCAGGTGCAGTAGTTTCAACTTGATCAGAAGTAACTGTGCCATCATTTTCATAATATGAAGTGGCTGCACCCGGTGCAGTAGTTTCGACTGCTGTAGGAGCGGCGGCCGGGGCAGGAACTGATGCTGGGGCGACTCGAGTCGGAGCACTTGGAACATTTGAACTAACTGGTAAAATATCACTGGCGTTATTAAAAAATCTCCCAATGCTATTACCAACACTAGAAATTAAATTTGGATTGCTAGTGATTGCTGACAATGCAGTAGCACCAAGAATCAATCCAGTAGGATTGTTTAAAATTTCACCATTAGTTGGTGTGGTTACAATATATGGTCTTTGTTTAATACTAGGATCCAGTGCTGGTGATATTGCTTCACCAGTTTTACCTTGTGTCACACGGACTCCATTTGTAGCATTATTCAAATCAAGTTGCGTAGATTTAACCGCAGTCTGCGATGTATCTAATGATTTTTGAATTTGTTGATATGCAGTACTAGCTGAAAGTAATTGAGTATATGCTGATTTAGCTGCATCTAATCGATCAGCTGGTATCTTATCAAAAGCTGCTTTGTTTAAAGTTTTAAGAGTTTCAACTTCAGAAACCGTAAGTACTTGACGAAGAGCTTTGGCCGCAAGATTATCTTGCAATGATTTAAGTTGTGTTTCTCTTGCTTGCAAGACTCTAACGGCATCAGCATGTGCCTGCTCTGCAACTTTAACATCATATTGATTACTAGTAGCCATGTTTGTTTCCTATAGCTTATTTACCGCTGTTAAAAACGGCGTAGTTTTACAAGAGGTTGACAATTGTTGTAAATATGCTACAATCCTAATAAGGAGACCTTGTCATAACATGACTTTATTACCAAAAGCGGCACCTCGTGTCAATTACCTAAACAACCGTGATATTTTGAAAGAAATACACCTCAGCAAGAATACCTATTGCTGGTATCGTGATCCTGCACTGGACCACCAATTTGATTTGATCCTGCCCAGCATAGACAAAATCAATCAACGCACAGTGGTCGAAGCAAGAAAAAATCGTGCTGATCGCATCAAACGTGAAACAGGTGAAGTGATTGATCAAAAGAAAATCCCCAACACTGATCTAGTTTTCCGCATCACTTGCTGGGATCACATTCCCCGGGCACCCAAGAAAATTACCAAGGCCGAAGCCAAACGCAAAAAACTAGAAGACATTTTTGAATTGGATGATGTCACAGAAGATCCCCTGGCAGATATCGTAGATGTGCCTGTGTTGGACCTCAATCATGTGCGTGTTAACTTTCCACCGTTTGAACAGTATAGACTGGATGAAGACAAGAAGCCTTATATTGTGGGCCGTAGCCACTGGCGAGGCGATTTAGCCACAGGAGAGTTTTCAAAGGATCACGGTGAGATGACCAAGAAACTGGCCATGATGTTTATGAAACTGTGCGAACGCTATGCCACTCGATCTAACTGGCGTGGTTACACTTACAACGAGGAAATGCGTGGACAAGCTCTTTTACAACTGTCTCAAATTGGTTTACAATTTGACGAATCTAAATCGCAAAACCCCTTCGCTTACTATACCGCTGCTATCACTAATAGTTTTACACGGATTCTTAACATCGAAAAGAAAAATCAAAATATTAGAGATGACATCTTGGAGATGAACGGCCTGAACCCATCATGGACTAGACAGAACTCCGGCAAAGCAGGCATGGCAGCCATGTCCGGACCGGTTGTATCTAGCTTGGATGAGTAGTATACTAGCAGGATGACTAATCTATTCCGCAAAGCCGCCATCTTCACTGACATACACTTTGGACTCAAATCTAATTCAACTTTACACAATGAAGATTGTTTGGCTTTTGTAAAATGGGCCACTGCTAAAGCCAAGGCCGAAGGTTGCGAAACTGCCATGTTCTTGGGCGACTGGCACAACAATCGAGCCAGTCTCAATATTGTTACACTCAACTATAGCCTTCGATCACTGGAACATCTAAATGCTAATTTTGACCGTGTGTATTTTATACCTGGGAATCACGACCTTTATTATCGCGACAAGCGTGATATTCAGAGCGTGGAATGGGCACGTCATCTCCCCAATGTGGAAATATGTAACGATTGGTTTAGTAGCGGTGACGTCGTTATTGCTCCTTGGCTTTGCGGCGATGACCATAAGAGGATTCCTAAACTGACTGGCAAGTA
>Ga0114974_10003290_pt1 | contig 12240 bp, 12 predicted proteins | sample S_130206_EF_Meta_FD_87318 | JGI IMG/M metagenome (GOLD analysis project Ga0114974, IMG submission 87318) | Freshwater microbial communities from Lake Simoncouche, Canada to study carbon cycling - S_130206_EF_MetaG | ecosystem: Environmental > Aquatic > Freshwater > Lake | place: Lake...
CATCCGCGACAGACCGCTCTCGACGATGTGGGCTATCTCGTAGGCGAAGGCTGGGTCGTAGGCCACCACCGCAGGGTTGGTCGAGGCCAGCAGCAGGGAGTGGCCGTCAGCGTGCTGCAACCCCTCGCCGGTCAGGGTGGTCCGGCCGGCGGTCGCCCCCAACACGAAGCCGCGGGCCATCTGGTCGGCGGCGGCCCAGAAGCTGTCTCCGGTGCGCTGGAAACCGAACATCGAATAGAAGATGTAGACCGGGATCATCGGCTCGTCGTGCGTCGCATACGACGTTCCGACGGCGGTGAACGAGGCGCACGACCCCGCCTCGTTGATGCCCTCGTGCAGGATCTGGCCCTTCTCGCTCTCCTTGTAGGCCAGCATCAGTTGGGCGTCGACCGCGGTGTAGAGCTGGCCGTTGCGGTTGTAGATCTTCAGGCTTGGAAACCACGAGTCCATCCCGAAGGTGCGGGCCTCATCGGGAATGATCGGCACGATGCGCGGACCGATGTTGGTGTCGCGGAGGAGTTCCTTGAACACCCGCACTGTCGCCATGGTGGTGGCCACATCCTGTTGCCCCGAACCGGACTTGAGCGGCTTGAAGATATCTCGCGGCGGCAGCGTCAGCGCTTTGCTCCTGGTGCGACGCTGCGGCAGGAAGCCGCCCAGCGAGGTGCGCCGGTCCAGCAGATAGCGGATCTCCGGTGACTCCGTACCCGGGTGGTAATACGGCGGAAGGTAGGGGTTCTCCTCGAGCTGTGCGTCGCTGAGCGGGATCTTCATCGCATCGCGGAAGTCTTTAAGGTCCTGCAGCGCAAGCTTTTTCATCTGATGGGTGGCATTGCGCCCTTGGAAGTGCGAGCCAAGCGTGTAGCCCTTGATGGTCTTGGCCAGGATCACCGTCGGCTGGCCCTTGTGCTCCATCGCCGCCCGGTAGGCTGCGTACACCTTGCGGTAGTCGTGGCCGCCGCGTTTGAGGTTCCAGATGTCGTCGTCGCTCATGTTCTGTACCAACGACTTGGTTCGCGGGTCGCGGCCGAAGAAGTGCTCCCGCACATAGGTGCCGTTGTTGGCCTTGTAGGTCTGGAAGTCACCATCGGGTGTGGTGTTCATCAAATTCACCAGGGCGCCGTCCTTGTCGGCGTGCAGCAGGGCATCCCACTCGCGGCCCCACACCACCTTGATGACGTTCCAGCCGGCGCCGCGGAAGAAGGACTCCAACTCCTGAACGATCTTGCCGTTGCCGCGCACCGGCCCGTCGAGTCGTTGCAGGTTGCAGTTGACGACGAAGGTCAGGTTGTCCAGGCCCTCGAGGGCGGCGACGTGGGCCAGGCCGCGACTTTCCGGCTCGTCGGTCTCACCATCGCCGAGGAAGGCCCACACATGCTGGTTCGAGGTGTCCTTGATGCCGCGGTCGTGCAGGTAGTGGTTGAACCGGGCCTGATAGATCGCGTTCATCGGACCCAAACCCATCGACACCGTGGGGAACTCCCAGAAGTCGGGCATCAACCGCGGGTGCGGGTAGGACGGCAACCCGCCGCCGGGGTGGGAGTGCTCCTGACGGAAACCGTCCATCCGGTCCGCCGACAGCCGGCCCTCCAGGAAGGCGCGGGCGTAGATGCCGGGGGAGGCGTGACCCTGGATGAAGATCTGATCGCCGCCGCCCGGGTGGGACTTGCCGCGGAAGAAGTGATTGAAACCCACCTCGTAGAGGGAGGCCGAGGAGGCGTAGGTGGAGATGTGGCCGCCCACGCCGACGCCGGGGCGCTGGGCGCGGTGCACCATGATCGCGGCATTCCACCGGATCCAGCGGCGGTAGCGGCGTTCGACCTCCTCGTCGCCGGGAAACCACGGCTCCAACTCGGTCGGGATGGTGTTGACGTAGTCGGTCGAGGTCAGGGCGGGGATTGCCACACGCTGCTCGCCGGCGCGCTCAAGCAGGCGCAGCATCAGGTAGCGGGCCCGGGCCGGGCCGGAGCGGGACAGCAGGTCGTCGAACGACTCCAGCCATTCCGAGGTCTCGTCGGGATCGATATCGGGCAGATACGACGCCACACCGTCGCGGATGACCCTGACCCGATCGGATTCTCTCGGGCCACCTGAGCTTTGACTGCGGTCAGGGCGTGCGTACTGGGTGGTCAACTTCGCTCCTCGATATCCGGTGGAGGTAATGCCCGTCCTATCGTGCCGTACCCGCGGCACTCGCGACGCATAGTGCATGAGACGGCACGGGAAATTCATGCTGACGCGAAGTGGGCCGGTCAGGCGGTAACGTCTGCGTCTGTGCTGATGGGATCTGCGCGCGGGGGGCGCATCGCCGGACTGCTGGCCACCTGTGCCGCGGTCGTCGTCCTTGGTGTGGCCGGATGCACGTCGGTCACCCGGGGGGATCCGACGGCCAACGCAGGAGACGCCCCCGCCTACCGGACGTCGATGTCGGTGTCCTCATCGCAATCGGCAGCCAGCAGCAGTGCCCGGGAATCGGAACGGCAGGCGTCGTTGACGACCGCCGCCATGCACTCCAGTTGCGACACGCTGTCGTCCACCAGTGCCGACGCGATCGAAGCCGTCAATGCCTATGTCAGCGCTTACAACGAGGAAGGCGGCGACGTCGAGAGCACGGAGTCCCCGGCTGTCGACGCGCTGATTCGTAGTGCCGAGGCGGTCGACGCCAGCATCAGCGATGTGATGCCCCCCGAGCTCGTCGACGCCCTCGCCGGGTGGGTCGATGGCGCCCGATCGACCGCCGAGGCGATCAGCAGTCGGGTCGCGCCCAGCGAGTTCAACCAGGTTATCGGTGACCTCAATGACGCGAGGTCTGTGGCGTCAACCCTCTGCGACGCGACGTACTAAGTGGCGGCATGCGACGATATTGCCCAAGACAGCCGGTCTGAGAGATGAAGGAGGTTCCGACGGTGGTCACCGCGGGTGACAGCGGACGTGGCTTTGCTCAACGACTGGGCATCCACCGCGATCAGATCGTTCAGGAGTTGGGCTGGGACGAGGACTCCGACGATGACCTGCGGGCCGACGTCGAGGAAGCCTGCGGCACCGAACTTCTCGACGAGGATGCCGACGAGGTGATCGACGTCGTTCTGCTGTGGTGGCGCGATGGCGATGGCGACCTCGTGGACCGACTGATGGATGCGATCACTCCGTTGGCCGAAGATGGTGTCATCTGGGTGCTGACACCCAAGACCGGGAAACCGGGGCACGTGCAGCCGGCCGACATCGCCGAGGCGGCGCCCACCGCCGGGCTGATGCAGACATCGTCGGCCAATCTGGGCGACTGGGGCGGCAGTCGGCTTGTCCAACCGAAATCCAAAGCGGCAGGGAGACATTCATGACACTGGCAGTGGGAGCCGAGGCGCCGGACTTCACCCTCAAGGATCAGGACGGCCAGCCCGTCGCGCTCAGTGACTTCCGGGGTAGGAAGAATGTATTGCTGGTCTTCTTCCCCCTGGCCTTCACCGGTATCTGCCAGGGCGAGCTCGACGAGGTGCGAGACAACCTTCCGGACTACGACAACGACGACACCGCCGTCGTGGCCGTGTCGGTGGGTCCTCCTCCGACGCACAAGATCTGGGCAACCGAGAGCGGCTTCACCTTTCCGGTGCTGTCGGACTTCTGGCCGCACGGTGCCGTCGCGCAGGCCTACGGTGTATTCAACTCAGACGCGGGATTCGCCAATCGCGGCACGTTCGTCGGCGACCGCTCCGGCATGGTGCGCTCCGCCGAGATGAACGAGCCGGGTGAGGCTCGCGACCAGAAGGTGTGGACCGACGCGCTGTCAGCGCTGAAGGCCTGATTCTGGACTTCCGGTCCGCCTTCGCGAGACCGGGGCACGGGCGTGTAGCTCAGTGGTAGAGCTCTGGTTTTACACACCAGCGGTCGGCGGTTCGATACCGTCCACGCCCACTCGATGTGCGGCCTCGGGAGCCTGACCTGTGCGACGTCAATCGCATAACATCGCCTCATGAGCATGCAGTGGCAGCCGCCGTTGCCGCCGTTGCCAGCGCCGGTGCACCGCCCACCCCTTCGACGGTCCTGGTTGCCCGCGGCGATCATCGGATCGGCGATCGTTATCGCAGCCGGGTTGGTGGCCGGGGCGCTGATACTCAAGGATCGAACGGTTTCCGACGGCGCGGGCACCTGCCAGGCGTGGACCCAGACGCGTCAGACCCTGCGGTCCATTCCGGCTCTGCCGCAGGACTGGAACTGGAGTACCCCGAACATCGACAACTACATCAGGATCCAGAATGCTCCGGTGGGGAAAGCCCTCGAGGTGTTCGAGCCTGAGATCGCCGATGATCCCGCCGACGTGGCGCAGGCGGCCCGGGACTATGTGGCGGCGCGACGTCATCAGATGCAGTCGCTGACCAACCACACCTATGTGGCTGCCGACGGCGTTTCGGTGGATACCGCGTTGGGAAACCTGAACCGGCTCTGCGGGATTCAGGATAATGGCCGACCAATCTGACGCACTTATCTGAGCCGCGACTACACCAGGGTCGTCAATCCAGCAGGGTGAGCCGGCGCAGCACCTCGGCCCCCAGGTCGCGGGAGTTGACTTCCGCCAGCGAGACCCGGATCTCCACGGGGTGCTCGGTCTCATCTGAACCCAGGTAGGACGCCGCGATAAGCGCCTCGACAGGGGAGCGCCGATAGGCGCGGGCCACGCTGATCACCGTCTCGGCCTTGGGTCGGGTTTTGCCGTGCAGCCAGTTGCAGACCGACAAGCGGCCGACGCCGATCCGTTCGGCGATCTGCGCCTGGGTCGCGCCCCCGCTGATCCGGCGCACATACTCCGGCCACGTCTCGGCCGTCGGTACCGCGCTTGTATCGCCCGGACTCCCCATTCCCCGCCCTGTACTACCCATTCGCCCCCCAAGTCCGCAATCCCCCCGGATCGCCCACGTCGAGAGTAGGTGGGGGGTCCGACACGTCCGGTTGAGCCCTGTTCGGCAGCGTCGCGTCAGCAGCAGCCCGACTGGCCGGCCCGCTGAGCCAGATGGGCGTGTGGCGTGCCGTCCGCCCCGCCGACCGCAGCCAAGAAGGTGTCCAGATCAACCCGCTGACCACTAAGCCATGTCCCCCGTGCAGCGGCCTTGTCGGCCAGCGTCGTCGGGTCGACGGCATAGGGATCGGCGTCCAGTTCGGTGAAGTCGGCGAGCTTGCCGACGGTGATCGAGCCGACCAGAGTGTCCCGGTGCAGGGTCCGTGCGGCGTCGATGGTGTGGGCCCGCAGTGCCCGATCCAGCGTCATGGTCTGATCGGGCGCGTGTACGGCACCCGATCGGGTGCGCCGCGTCACGGCGGTCTGGATATTGAGCATCGGCGAGGGCGGCGAGACGGATCCGTCGTTGTGGAACGACACCACCGCACCCGAGGCGGCGGCGTCACCGAAGGATTGCCAGCGGCTGCCGTGTTCGTGGTCGAAGATCTGTCCGTCGAGCAGGTCACCCCAGTAGTAGTACTGGAATGGCCCCATCGAGGTGTGCACCCCGAGCGCGGCCGCGCGGTCGAAGTGCCTGCGGGTACCCGCCCCCAGGTGTTCGAGGCGCCAGCGGTGATCGGTACCGATCAGCTTGTGTCGCTGCAGGGCAGCCTCGTAGGCGTCCAACGCGAGGTCGATCGCAAGGTCGCCGTTGGCGTGCAGTGCCATCTGCCAGCCGGCCGGCGCGGCCCTGTCCAGGATCGCATCAAGTTCGGCACGGGTGTAGTTCATCGATTGCGGCCCACCGGCTTTCGCCGGATCGATACCCGCCATCTGGGTGGTCTTTGTGCTCAGGTACGGAAACGAGATGCCGATGTTGCCGACCCAGGGTGAGCCGTCGGTCCATAACTTGACGCCCTGCTTGATCAGCCAGTCATCGCCGGGCGCGAAGGTGACCGCGTCGGTGTAGGTGTCGCTGGTGGAGACCTCCCACATGCTGACCCGTAACGGACACGACGTGGCAGCGGCAAGTGCCTCGTAACCGCCCCGGAGATTGAGATCGAAGGCCATATCGGAGGTCGACGTCAACCCGGCTCGCGCCATCGTCGCGTAATACTGCGCTCCTGCCAGCAATGGGTTGCCGAGTGTGGTCAGGAGTTCTCCGACGACGGCGATCAGCACCGCGGTCTCGAAGCCCTGGCCGTCGAGGCTGCCGTCCGGGTTGCGCCCGAAGTGCGCCCCGGGCGGGTCGGCGGGCGGGTTGACGTCCCAGCCCTTGGTCTTCATCAACGCGGTGTTGAAGTACACGCCGTGCCCGGAGTTGTCGGCGACAATGGCCACCCGGCTGCCGAAGATGCGATCGAGTTCGGGCGCTTTGGGTGCCGGGCGCTGATGCAGCAGGGCGTCGAATCCGGAGAACAGCAGCGGTGTGGCGGCATCGGTCCCGGCGACGGCAGCGGCGAATATCGTCTCGACATCCGACCATTTCGGAACCTGAAACGGCGTGATGTTGCGCGCGGGGGGCTCGGTGGCGACTCCGCTCATCAGCGGGTGGCTATGCGGTTCGATGAGACCCGGCAGCAGCGCGGCGGCACCGGTGTCGACCACCTCGGCACCGGGGGCCGCCGTGCGGCATTCGTCCAGCGACCCGACCGCGGTGATCCGGCCGGCTGAGATGGCCACGGCTTGCGCCCGCGGTCGGTCCGGATCCATCGTGATCACGGTTCCGGCTGTGAGGATTCGATCCGACATTCCGACCCCTATCTGTCCGGGGCCAGTACACCAGGTGTGAAAGGCTGCCGTGGTGTTAGTGCGCAGACGGTCGCTGCCGGCTGGGATCCTCGCGGGCTACCTGGCAGACGTCCTATTCGCCGATCCCCGGCGCGGGCATCCGGTGGCGGGGTTCGGTTGGTGCGCAACGGCTCTAGAGAAAATCAGCTATCGCGACAACCGTGGTGCGGGCGCGGTGCACACCGCGGTTCTGGTTGGCGGTCTCACCGGAGCAGGCGCACTTGCACGCCGCCGTGCCGGGGGAGGGGTAGCGCTCGCCCTGCTGACCGCCGCGGCCACCTGGACCGCCCTGGGCGGAACCACCCTGGCCGCGACCGGAAACGCGATGGCCGATCGCCTGGAGACCGGTGACATCGCCCGTGCGCGGGCCGTGCTGCCGTCGCTGTGCGGTCGAGATCCTGCCGCCCTCGATGGCCCCGGATTGGTGCGCGCGGCGTGCGAGTCGATGGCCGAGAACACCTCCGATGCCACCGTGGCGGCCTTGATCTGGGTGGCGGTGGCCGGAGTGCCCGGGGTGCTCGCCTACCGTGGCATCAACACCCTCGACGCCATGATCGGCAATCGGTCGATGCGCTACCTCCGATTCGGTTGGGCGGCGGCCAGATTGGACGATGTCGCCAATTATCTGCCGGCCCGGGTCACCGGAGTGCTGGTAGCGCTGTGCGCTCCGCTGGTCGGAGGTTCGGTGACACGCGCGCTGGAGGCGTGGTGGCGCGACGCCGGCCGGCACCCCAGTCCGAATGCCGGCGTGGTCGAGGCCGCATTCGCCGGTGCGTTGGGCGTACGACTTGGTGGCCCGACCCAGTACCGGCACGAATTGGAGATCCGGCCCACCCTGGGCGACGGTCGGGACCCGGATGTTGACGACCTGCGTCGCGCAGTGCGATTGTCGCGGGTGGTGCAGGCGGCGGCTGCCGTGCTCGCGCTGGTGATCAGCGCCGTCGGCCGCCCGCGCTGGTGATCAGCGCCGTCGGCCGTACCGGTCGATCAGTTTGTCCTCGACGGTGACTGGTTCGGCGGATGTCTCCGCGGCGGCGCGGTTGGCCGCTTCGCGGCGGCGCATCCGGATTTCGGAATAGGCGAAGTACCCCAGACCGATCGGCGCGAGTATTCCGAACGCGATCCACTGGATCCCGTAGGACAGGAACGGCCCGGCATCGAGTTGGGGCAGTGGCAGCACATCGAGACCGCCCGGTTGGTCGTCCGCCAGTTGGAGATAGGAACCAGTCAACGGGGTGTCAAGGACGTCGGCGATCTGCCGGGTGTCGATCGCGTACACCTGCAGGAAATCGCCTTCGCGGAAGGGTTGTTTGTCGTCGACGGGGGCGGTTTCGGAATCGCGCAACCGCGCGGTGATGCTCACCGAACCCTCTGGCGGTGGCGCAATCTCCGGCACCTTATTGCCGTCCACGGGCCGCACATAACCCCGGTTGACCAGCACGGTGGGGCCGGCGTCGACAGCGAATGCGGTGAGCACCTCGAATGCCGGCTTTCCACCGAGCAGACGAAGTCGGGCGAGCGCCTGGGTAGTCCGAAGATATCGGCCGGTTGCAGTAACCCGGCGCCATTGAAAGTCGGGTGCGGCCGAATCCTGCTGTGGCAGAGGCGATGTCACCGGAACAGGATCGGCCGACAGGGAGGCCTCGATCTGGTTGTTCTCCCGGGAGTTCACGGTGTTTTTGCCGAGTTGCCAGGGTGCGAGAACCGTCAGCGACAGATAGGTGAACCCCATCACAACCAGGGCCAGCGCGATCCAGCCCGGCCGAAACAGGAACGCCAACCGCCGCATCAGTCCGGTGCCTCCAGTCGTTCGTCGACCCACCCGTGAAGTCCGGGCAGTGCCGCTTCGATGACGGCGAAGACGTCCTCAAAGTCTGCTAGATCACCGTAGTAGGGATCCTCCACGTCGGGTGGGTGCGCGCCCGATCGCGGGTCGAATGCTCGCAGCATGCGCAGGCGTTCGGATTCCACTCCCCAGTCGGCGAGGATGCGGAGATGGTTGCGGCCGAGTGCCACCACCAGATCAGCGGACAGGTGGTCCGTGCCGACCCTGGTTGCGCGGTGCCCGGTCGGGTATCCGCGATCGCCCAGCACCCGGACCGCGCGGTCGTCGGCGCCGGCGCCGGCGTGCCAATCGCCGGTGCCCGCACTGCTCACCCGAACCGCGTCGGCCAATCCGCGCTGTGCGATCTGATGGGCAAACATCTTCTCGGCCATCGGTGAGCGGCAGATGTTGCCCGAACACACGAACGTGACGTGCAGGGGGGTGCTAGACACCGAGCACCTCGCGAAGGTCGGCCATGGTCCCCACGTGTCCGGCGGGTTCGACGAGGTGCGGTTCGGCGAAGTCCGCCGCGCCGTAGCCCCAGGCCACCACCACGGTGGCGATTCCGTGTTCGGCGGCACCCTCGACGTCGTGAGCGCGGTCCCCGACCATCACCACCCGTTCGGGCAGCGGGTGCAGTTGCGACAGAGCGCGGTCCAGCACCTCGGACTTGGTGGCGCGGGTTCCGTCGATGCCGGCTCCGGCGATCACCTCGAAATGCTCGGCCAGGCCGAAGTGCTCGAGAATGCGCCGTGCGGTGGGTTCGACCTTGGAGGTGGCCACCGCCAGTCGCACCCGAGCGGCCCGCAGATCGGTCAACAATTCCGGGACTCCGTCGTACACGCTGTTCATCGACCATCCCCGGCTGGTGTAGTCGGCGCGGTAGGCCGCGATCGCCTCGTCTGCGCGTTCGCCAAGGCCCATTCCGGCCAGAGTGTGGTGCATGGGCGGGCCAACGATGCGGCCGGCCAGGTCGCCGTCGGGAACCTCCGCACCGATGGTGGCCAGCGCGTGCCGGAAGCTGGCCACGATGCCCTGCGCGGAATCGGTCAGCGTTCCGTCGAGATCGAAGATCACCAACTCCGGATGCGCGCCGTCGGGGGTGGTGGTCACCGCACCATTGTCGCTGACGGCACCGGCGCCGGTGGCCAGGCTTCGCGCACTACTGTTCTCCGGGTGGATGTTCTTCTGGCGGGCAGTGCGCGCGATGACCGGCGGTACCGGCGAGTGCGGGTCACCGGAGCCGTCCGATGAGCGTGCGACTTTCCGATGTGATCGGCGTGCTCGACGAGGCCTATCCGCCGTACTTGGCGCATGACTGGGACTCGGTGGGCCTGGTGTGTGGTGACCCGCAGGACGTGATCGACTCGGTGACCATCGCCGTCGACGCCACCGCCGCGGTGGTGGACACCGTCGGGCCGAGGGGCCTGCTGCTGGCGCATCACCCACTGCTGCTGCGCGGGGTGGACACCGTGGCCGCGAGCACGCCCAAGGGTGCGCTGATCCATCGACTGATCGGCCAGGGTTCGTCGCTGTTCACCGCGCACACCAATGCCGATGCGGCCAGTCCGGGCGTGTCCGATGCGCTGGCCGAAGCGCTGGGCCTGACGGTCGTGGGGGTGCTCGACCCGGCTGTGCTGGATCCGGCTGTGGGCGGACCGGATCTGGACTCCCCGCTGCCCTCGGGCGTGGGTACCGGTCGGATCGGCACCCTCGCACGGCCGCAGCGGTTCGCCGATTTCGTCGCATGGGTGAACTCGGCTCTGCCGCAGACGAGTTGGGGAGTTCGGGCTGCGGGTGATCCGGACGCGACGGTGTCGCGCGTCGCCGTCTGCGGGGGAGCGGGCGACTCGCTGCTGGCCGCCGCCGCAGCAGCCGGCGTGCATGCCTATGTCACCGCCGACCTGCGCCACCATCCCGCCGACGAGCACCGTCGGGGCAGCGCAGTCGGACTGGTTGACGTAGCCCACTGGGCCAGTGAATACCCGTGGTGCACCCAGGCTGCCGAGTTGTTGCGCGCCCACTTCGGCGTGACGCTTCCGGTGACCGTCTGTCCGGTGCGAACCGATCCGTGGAACATCGAATTCTCGAGGGGTGAGCATGAAAGCTGAAGTAGCACAGCAAATTTCGCTGTTGGAGCTGACCGAAATTGATGCCGAACTGTCTCGGCTCGCTCACAAGGCCGCGCACCTGCCAGAGCAGCAGCGCTTCGAGGGTCTGCAGGCTGATGAGCGCAGCGCCGCCGACCGGGTCGCCGTTCTCGGTATCGCTGTGGAGGACGTCGACGCCGAAGTCGCCCGGCTGGAGTCCGAGGTGGATTCGGTCCGCAAGCGGGAGGATCGTGATCGGGGGCTGCTGGATTCCGGCTCGGTCAACCCCAAGCAACTCGAGGAACTTTCCCACGAACTGGACACCCTGGAGCGCCGGCAGGCCAGTCTGGAGGACTCCCTGCTGGACGTCATGGAGCGCCGGGAGCAGTTAGCCGCCGAGCAGGCCGCCGAGCAGGCAGGCGTCGAGGATCTGCGACGGGAACTTGTCATTGCCGAGCAGGCCCGCGACCAGGCGCTGGCCGAGATCGAGCAGATCCGATCCGCACGGGTCGCGCGGCGGGCGGCGGTGGTGTCGGAGCTGGACGCCGCACTGGTGACGCTGTACGACCGGCAGGTCGCGGCGTCCGGTATCGGCGCCGGCCGACTGGTGGGCGGTCGGTGTGGAGCGTGCCGGATCGAACTCGACCGCGGCGAAGTGGCGCGAATTACGGCGGCACCCGACGACGAGGTGCAGCGCTGCTCAGAGTGTGGGGCGATTCTCTTGCGCGTCCGTGGGCGCGGCGAGTGAAAGTCATCATCGAGGCCGACGGTGGCTCCCGCGGAAACCCGGGCCCGGCGGGCTTCGGATGTGTGGTGTTCTCCGCCGACCATGCCACCGTGTTGGCGGAGCACAGACAGTTCATCGGACACACCACCAACAACGTGGCCGAGTACCGGGGCCTGATCGCCGGACTGGAGGAGGCGCGTCGCCTCGGTGCCAATGAGGTTGCGGTGTTGATGGATTCGAAGCTCATCGTGGAGCAGATGACCGGGCGCTGGAAGGTTAAGCACCCCGCGATGGCTGAGCTCCATCAGCAGGCCCGTGCCCTGGCGTCGACGTTCGACGCTGTCTCATTCTCCTGGATTCCCCGGGAGCGCAATTCCCACGCCGACAGTCTTGCCAACGAAGCGATGGACGCCGCAAACTCCGAGGAGACCCGCACCGCCGCCGACCCGCCACCGGCTGCGGTGGCCGTGCCGCCGTCGGCATGGACCGGCAACCAGGGCGGGCCGACCCGCCTGCTGCTGCTGCGCCACGGTCAGACCGAGTTGTCGGTGCAGCGTCGCTACTCCGGCCGTGGGAACCCCGAACTCACCGACACCGGCCGTCAGCAGGCCGACGATGCCGCCCGCCATCTGGGCGCCAAGGGCGGTATCGCCGCGGTGGTCAGTTCGCCACTGAAGCGGGCACACGACACCGCCAAGGCCGCAGCAGATGCACTCGGTCTGACGGTGGAGATCGACGACGACCTCATCGAGACCGACTTCGGCGAGTGGGAGGGGCTGACCTTCCCGGAGGCGGCGAAGCGTCACCCCGAGGTGCATGGTCGTTGGCTGCGTGATACCAGCCTGCAACCGCCCGGTGGGGAGAGCTTCGACGAGGTGCA